>Ga0310695_10003273_pt1 | contig 32216 bp, 46 predicted proteins | sample RumenRJG_04DNA_FD_203882 | JGI IMG/M metagenome (GOLD analysis project Ga0310695, IMG submission 203882) | Bovine rumen microbial communities from Lethbridge, Alberta, Canada - RJG_04 (v2) (version 2) | ecosystem: Host-associated > Mammals > Digestive system > Stomach > Rumen | place: Canada...
TTCCTGTCCGTGTCGGTCAGGTCGGCTACATGTACGACCGCGTTTCGGGCACGCTCTTCGGCAACGCTGGCACGGGGGCGTTCACGATAGGCCCCGACGTATCTGCAAATAGTGGTGGGGGGGGGGGCATAGATGTTTAGAATATTGGCAATCTTGGCGGCAGTCTTCTTCGCGCCGCTCGGCGTGGAAGGAGGCCGCATGAGCCTTCCGGGCGCAAGGGTGTTCTTTGCCTCGCGGAAGGCAGCGCCAGCCGCACCCACCGCGCGCGACTACGTGCAGACGGGTCTCATTGCAATGTGGGACGGCATTGAGAACGCCGGATGGGGCGTGCATGACGCGGCGGCGACAACGTGGAAGGATTTGGTCGGAAGTGACGACCTAACAATCTCCGCATCGTCACCTTGGTATTGGACGGATGTCTCATATAAAGTGGATTCACCTAATGTCTACCAGAACATTGCGAACGCCAGCGGGAACTCAGACCCAACGTATGCAGAAGTATGCTTTAACAATGGGGTTTCAGCCAGTGGTGAAAAATTCGTCTTGCATTTTCTTGGGCAGAAATGTCTTGCGGTCGGGGCATATACGAACATAGGCGGAGGGTATCTAAAATACACTGCACTTTCCGAGGGCAAGCATTCCGTCGGAGTGGACTGGACGGCTCAAAAAGTCACAGATAACGGCGTTGACTTGTCTGGAAGTGGTAGCGCGGGTACATGGTATTCGTCTGGGGTCAGCCTTCAAATCGGATACTTTGGCAACAATAGATACTCGTTCTACGGCGAGTTGTACTCAATGCGCCTCTACTCCCGCGTCCCCACCGCCGCCGAAATCGCGGCGAACTACGCAATCGACAAAGCGAGGTTTAATCTGACTTGAGCGAGGAGGTGCTACGATGGACCAGACACTAGCGGACACTTTGACGGCTAACCTGAAATCGGCGAAGAACGAAAGCGAGATAATGAAGGCGCAGACGCTCGCGATGATCGCCGTCGTCGATTGCCAATGCAAGACGGGCATGCGCGTGAAGCGCCAGGGGCTCATCCTCGCCGGCATCGGCATCCTGCTGCTCGTCGCCCTGCTCTGCGGCAACGACAGCGCGCTCAAGGTCCTCTGCTTCTGGCGTTCGGGAGGTGCCGCGTGATCACGAAATGGGCATCCTGCGCCGCGCCGATAATCCGTCTGCCGATTTCTACGCTCGGCGAGACGGAAGCCGTCCTGATGGAGGATTGGCACCTCGTCGTCCTGGGGCGCGAGCTTACGGTGCCGGCGGGGACATCCACGGACGGCGCATCGATTCCTCGCGCGCTCTGGCGGGTCTGCGGGCATCCCTTACAGTCGCCTCGCGTCTACGCCGCCCTGGCGCACGATTACATCTACCGCAACGCGAAGCGGCTCGGCATATCGAGGAAAGAGGCGGACAGGATCTACAAGGCGCTCTTGAGGCATTTCGGCATATCCGCGTGGGTTGCCGGCATCGAGTACACGGCTCTCCGCCTCTTCGGCGGGAGAAACTACAAAGGAGAATGAAATGAGGATATCGTCGGAACATGTCGTGAGGGCGCTCGTCGGCGTTTGCGTCCTGCTATTCGTCGCAGCGTGCGTCCTGGCGTCCGTTGGATGCCAGACGCGAGTGACAATCGAGAAGAATCCGCAGCAGGCTCTTCCGATCTACAAGGTCATCGAGGTCAATGGCGTAATGACGCCTACCATCGTTGACTACATGATGCTCTCGGGCGGATGGACGTTCACCGCGAGATCGCCCTTGTTCGCGAAGGAGCAGTTTCGGGGATTCCATGCGAGCGTCAGCACAAACGGCGTTTTCACGGCCTCGATCGATACCTACGACCGCGACCTGTCCACCAACGCCATCGTGATGGTCAAGACCATCTTCGACGGCAGCGCGAATCTGGCGCTGGCCGTGGCGAAAGCGTATGCCACCATTCAGACGGGCGGCGCTTCGGAAGCGTCCAGCGCGATCGTCTCCAAGGTCGTAGCGTTCTTCAAGTCTAAGGGCGGCGATGCGTCGAAGTCCACCGTCACGTCTGACGGCAATATCATCAAGGTCACGGACGGCACCACGTGCATTTCGTGCGACGCTGCCGGCAACTGCTCCGAATGTACGCCCTAACCCTTTAACCTTTCAACCCTTTAACCTTTTAACCTTCCATGCTCTCCACCTACACATCCGCCAATCGCGTCGTATCCGTCGGGCTGCTCACGCAGTATAGGCGCGTCTACGACGCCGACAGCTACGATCAGCCCTTTTGGCAGTACACGCGGATCCGCACAAAGGCGTATTCGTATGTCGGGCTGTCAGAGTCGGCGGCCAAGGCGTGCGCCGAGGCGATGCAGGCATACTACACCCGCACATTCCCGATGTACGAATGGAAGTTCGGGAAGTGGCAGGTGAAGGCTGGCGCATCGTACCAGGATTGCGTCGCGGAGGTCAGCTACCAGCACGACGAGGGCCATCTGTGGCATGTCGACGTGCAGGTGAACGAGCAGGCCATCATCTACTCGCCCGACGTCATCGCGGACTTGCCTGCCGCCTTCACGGCTGCGGGATTCGATTGGAGCTATGACGAGGAGTGAGCGCGCGTCCTCCATCTCTTGTGCAGATACATACCGGGGCCGCGATCGGCGCCGTGCGCTTCTTCTCGCAAGCGTGGAACTGGCTCATCGCGTGGGTGTGGAACATCGCGGCGGGGAACGGCATCGAGATAGTCGGGCGCGAGTCTGACCATCCCGAGATTCGCGCCAACCTGGGCGCCGGCACGGGGCTCAAGATGACCGTGCAGGGCGGCAAGATCGTCTTCTCGCTGGCCGACTCTGACGATGAATCGGACGGCGAGACGGGCAGCGGCGGCGGCGGCGGCGGCGGCGGCGGTGGTGGCGGCGGCGGCGGCGGCGGCGGCGGTGGCGGCGGCGGCGGCGGCGGCGGCGGCGGCGGCGGCTACTCGGGCTCGTCGTGTAACACCTGGTCAGGCGACCTCGGCAATCCCTACGGCGACGACGATGTGTCGAACGACGGCGACAACTGCGACACGCTTAACGGCTGGTAACTTTATCGACAAGGAGAAAACATCATGTCTACATCCACACTTAATCTTCCGTGCGTGCGATTCGTCCGCCAGGTCTCGGGCGGCTGCGCGCGTTCAAAGTATTCTTTCCAGGCGATGCAGACCGATTTGCTCGATGAGCTCAAGCGCGTGCCATGGCAGGCGGCGAAATGCCCTCTGGAGGAAGTTACCACCGTCACGAACAAGGTCACGCAGACGGACCGCGTGATAGACGAGCAGACGGGCCAGATCGTCAAGCAGTCTACATACACGGCGTTTATAGATGACCGCTATGACGCCTACAAGCAGGGCGGCGATGCGAACACGGCGGACGCCACCATGTGCGGCTACATGGGGATGGTGGCATACTATTTCTATATGCCGTCTGGCAACTCCGTGCCGGTCACGTCCATCAAGCTGCGTCTGGCGGCGTCTCGCTATCTGCGAAGCGGCCTGCGCGTGGTGGTGGCCGGGTCGTCCACGGGTCGGCCTGATACCTCATGGGCGAATGTTCGCGGAGAGTATTCGGGCGCGATCCGCAGCGCGTCCACGCCTGCGCAGGGTGTGGTCGGCGTTTCGTCGTGGGGATTCCTGGGGCAGCCTGACGCGGGAACGCTCGTCGAGAGCCGGGCGCGCGATGGCGAGCTGGAGCTTAAGGCCAGCGACTTCCCGTATATTTCGGAGCTGCACAGCTATTCGGGATTTTTCGTCTATGTCTCCATCGAGGATCCCGAGGACTATTGGGATCTGTATGAGGCGCGCACGCCTCGCTACTACTCCATCGAGGGCTCGGCCACGCTCGTGCCTGCCGCATGCACGGTCACGTTCTCGGGCGAAGTCTCGGCGCCTGCGGCGTCATCTGTAACGGCGATCGGCAATGCGTACCATGGCGCGTGGCACTTTGGTGGCACCTCGGACCTCGCCGCGTGGGATACCGGCGAATGCTCATCGAGCGATGCGACCACCTATCTCGCCGCGCAGAACACGGCGTTTGGAAACTTCCTCAAGATGCGCAGCTTTGAAAGCGGAATGATGCTGGATACGGGCAACGGCGGAATCGGCGCGGTCCATCGCCTCATGCGGTTCCGCGACTTTCCGCGCAAGGATTGCTTCTCTGGCGCGGTTCCGCTCACGAATGGCGCGTTTGTTCCGATTGCCGATCTGGGCGTCTTCGCGGTCAATCCCTCCATCTTGAAGATGGTGGACAAGCCCGGCGACAGCTCGAAGAAGGTATTTGGCAACGATGGCGGCGCTCTGGGCGAGTCTGTCGGCTTCTGTCTTTGGGAACCGGGCACCGGCAACGCGCACACTACTAGCGTAAAGCCTGCTGCGTATGGCGACAGGGCCTCGACCTTCAAATATCTCCGTTTCCGATCGACCGTGCGCCTTGTTCCTGGTGGATTGGCCTGCTATACTCGCATGGCCGTCCAGATGACGAAGGTGGTAGAGCTGGGCTATGCGTTCTTCGGCACATGGAAGATCAACATCTGGCGCACGCACTCGCCGGATGCGCTCGGCTATTTTCGCTTGGTGGCGCTGTCGGCGCTGCTCTCGCACCAGGAGCTTTTTGCTGAAGCGCCAGGAGGGTCCGTTTCCGCCACGATTGCGGGCACGGGGGAAGTCACGGGAGACTATAACCTTGCGGCTGATGCTCAGTTTCTCGGCACTGTCGATGTGCCTGGCAATAATGGGGATACCTCCACTGTCGAGATTCCCGTCCCGAAGCTCGTCGGTGGTGACATGCTCATCTTCGCGCCGGCGCTGCTGGATGTCTATCCTGCCATGCAGAACTTCGACGAGACGGTTACGATTGATTCCGTGACGCTCCGCTAGATCTGGGCGCATTCTCCCGCCCTTGCCCTCGCGCCGCCTTCTTTCCATTCCCTCCCGGCGCGAGGGCTTTTTGCCGCCGTTTTAGGTCACAATTCGTGACCTCAAAAAGAGGCGGCTTGCGCTATTGTCCATACGCATTCACAGAACTGCCGGCCGCCGCCGCGTCTCGGCGAGCCCCCTTCTCAGGTCGGCGGCGGATATGTGGGTGTAGTGCTCCGTCATCATCATGGTGGAGTGCCCGACCGCCGCCTGGACGAGCGCAGGGCTCACGCCGCGCCGCATGAGGCGCGAGACGAACGTATGCCGCAGCGAGTGGAATGTCGCCTTTGCCTGCCCTTCGGCGTTCTGGATCCCGCATCGGCGGAACAGCCGGGCGAGCGACTTGCATATCTCGGCGGGATTGTTCCGCTTCTCCAGCCTGGCGTGCTGGTGCGGCAGTACCCAGATCTCGTCTGTGCGCGCTCTGAACGCCGCCAGAAGCTCGCGGTGCAGTTCTGGTATCATCGGCAGGACTACGGCGGCGCCCGTCTTCTGGGTGCGTCTGATGGCGATTTCGCGGCGCTTCAGATCGATATGGTCTGGCCATCGCAGATTCAGGATGTCGCCGAGGCGCAGGCCGGTCGAGATTCCGATGAGCACCATCAGATGGTATTCGCCCTCGGAGCCTTTGAGCAGGGCGCGCACTTCCTTGTCCGTGAGAGCTCGGCGCGTCTCTGGGGTGTGGACGCGCCGGGCGATGTGGTCGGAGCTCCATGGGTTGTATTCGAGCCCATAGCGGCGCGAGAGCGTCCGCCAGACTGCGGCGAAGAGATTAAGGTGCTTGTTGATACGGTTCCCGCTGACCGTCTTCGCCCGGTCTTCCACGTATTCGTCCGCCACCGATTGCGAGATGTCCCTGGCGGATGCGATTTCGGGATGGCGTCGCTCGATCCAGTCGGCGAGGCATTCCATCGACTGCCGATAATCGTCCAGCGTCCGCTCCTTCACGGGCCGCCTCGCTGCCGACGACTTGTATATCTCGAACAGACGGCGAACGGGGAGCGCCACCGTGCGCAGCTGAATGTCGGCATCGTCCAGGCTTGCCGACACGAGGCGGGCTAGCTTCGTCACTGCCGCCCGATCGGCGAGGCCCGTGCGCGAGACGGAATGCTCGGCGAGCCACGCCCTGGCGGCCTCGAGCGTCTCGCAGCCGGTGGATCTGCTGATGAGGTGTCCATTTGCCCACCAACGGGCATGGTAGGTATGTCCTCTCAGGACGAGCGTTCCGGCGCCGTTCGCCGCCCGCCCGCGTTTCGTCTTGTTTCGTCTTGTTTCATCTTGGGCCATGTTGCGTTCCTAATTGATGTCAAATTGATGTCAACTGCGGCTTAAATGATACCACATTCCGCATACCGCCCGCAAGCGCAAATCCCACGAAAACCCCACATTCCCCTTATTGGTGCTGGAGACGGGACTCGAACCCGTACGGCCTCTCGGCCAGCGGATTTTAAGAGCGGTTCGGACATGCGAAAACCCTATAAAATATGGGTTTTGTTTCGTCTTGTTTCGTCTTGTTTCGCTTTGTTCCGTCTGGAATTGATGCCAAATTGATGTCAGAACTGCGTAAGCGGCGCGGCCCAGCGCTTCCGGCGGCGAAGCTCCAGCTCCACCTTGTCCGCTTCCTTGTCGGTCGGCGAGTCGTGGTGTTTCAGCATGGTCTCTTTATAGTCTTCGTTATCGGCGTGATAGCGTCCATTGAAGTGGCGCATTACTCGAGTGTAGTCTGGACCGGGCGTCGCCGATATGATGAGATTCGTGGCGATCGAATAGCGCTCGAGGTGCTTGTTCGCTTCCGAGACGAGCTTGGGCGCATCGTTTGTGAGCGTGAGGGTGTAGAAGTAGAGCGCATAGTCGGCTGCGGCGGCCTGAATGACGCCGGCGAGCTCTGCCCGATAGTTCTCGATGGTTTCGCGCTTGTCGAAGGTCGGCTTCGACTTCGCGCCCTGCATCTTCCAGTCGCGCTCCTTGCGGACGGCATCGGCGGCAGAGAAGTCTATCCCGGCGAGGATGGCGGCAGGCAGAGCCGCGATTATGGCGGCGATAATCACTAGATTCTTCATGGCGGAGAGGAGTATACCACAGCCCCGAAGAGGGGCGAATAAAAAAGATAAAATTTTTTAACTTTCCCCTTGCAGGTGTCTAAACACTTTGGTATCATATCTGCGCTCGCCTGAAAAGGCATGTAAAAACGACAAAGGAAAAACGACATGAGCAGACAAGGAAAACACAAGGAAGGGAAGACCCTGCTCGGCGCATACGTCACGCCAGAGTTCAAGGCCCTGGTAATCATGACGTGTGACGCCGCCGGAATGTCCATCACGGACCTTCTTATGGATGGCGTTCGCCGTCGGGCGATGGCCGAGGGGATCATAGATGCCTCTGGGAACATCACGCAGGCTCGGCGTGAGGTTTACGAAATGGTCCTGGAGACCGTGAGGCTGGCGGCGAAGGCCAAGAAGGCGAAGGCAAAGAACAGGAGGGCAAAATGAGGCTTGCCGATCTCTCTAAGAAGTCGCGGCGGACAATCGAGAAGATTGCCGCCGCCAGGGGCATGAAGCCCGCCGATGTTTTGCGGTACGTGGTTGCCATTTCTTCGCGCCATTCGGTGTCTAAACACTTGGCGCGAGTCCTTTTTGTCCCCTAAGGTGTCTAAACACTTCGGCATGCCGATCCCCGCGTCGGTTTGTCGTGACCCGATGCGGGCGGGTGGGGCCCGTTACAGCCCCTTCCAAACAACAAGAGAGAAAAAACAAGGAAGGGAAAAAACGATGACTGATGCGGATAAAGTTGCGGCCGTGAAGCGGTTGCGCGAAATGTGGATCGAAGAGATCAAGCGCCTTCGGGTGCGGGCGGCGAGACTTCGGCCCGGCTACGCTCAGGGGCATTACGAAGGCAGGATTAAGGCGCTTGATAGTGTGATCGCTTGCCTCGATGCCGAGGCGCACATGGGCATGGAGTTGCCGATTAGCGGGCCGGTGCTTTGAGGGAACAGCGGCTTATTTGAGACAGGGAGAAGACTGCTGAATTGCGAAAGCAAGGAGAAAACGAAATGATGATGATACTTCGGATTGCGACCTGGATCGTGCTCGCCGCCACCGTGCTGATGACGCTCTGGGGATTCGTGGACATGCTTCGCGGACGGAACCGCGACTCGGCGGAGTGGTAATGCCGTCGGGCGGGCCTGACCGACAGCCTGGCTCAAGCGTCCGTGCGTGGCGCTTGCGGTGACGCGGGAGAGACCGATTAAGGAGAATACAATCATGGCCGACACTACCGACTTCAAGACATCCATAACCCTGCCTCAGTGGCTCAAGGACCGCCTCGACCAGGCGTCCGCCGAGAACGCCCGCAGCGTCTCGGGCGAGATCCAGGTGCGCGTGGCGGCGAGCTTCGGGTGCCTGCCCACGGGCGAGGCGTTGCCTCTGCCGGCTGGCATCGTCGCAAAGAGGCGAGGGGCTGCTTATGAGCATTGACGACAAGGCGCATCTGCTGCGCTTCCTCCATGCTCCGTGCTTCGGGCTCTCGCCTGCCCAGATAATGGAGATCGAGCGGGTGATAGACCGCAGGTCTGTGGTGGATCTGAAACAGGCTCGCTCCTATTACACCTATCCAGAGGCGATGTCCCTGCTGTCGTTTGGTACCATCCAGGGGTTGCGCAAGCTGGTCCGGCAGGGTAGGCTGGTGGCATATGTTCCTCGGGGGAGGAAGCTGGCGCTGGGTGTCACGCGGCAGAGCCTCGATGCGTACCTGGCTGCTAGTGCCGCCTCGGACGGGGAGGGCCCGTCCCGACCTTTAGAGCGGAGGGTGGCGATATGATCCCCCATGTTCCCCCGCGGGACCCCTGCCCCCCTTCTCAGCGTCGCCCCTCGCGCGCCCTCGCGTATGGGGAAGTGATTAAGGGTCGAGAGTATGCACCAGTCGCAAATTGCGACAGGATATGGGTCTGGTTGCGAGCTGGTTCTGATGGGCTTGTGTTTCTGCCGAGCATTTGTGCGTTTGTTGATCGAGCGGAGCTTGCGCGCGCGGAAGGTTTTGCGATATCGGAGCCTTCTGGCAGAGAACAGCGTGACAAGTCCGTGACGAAATCGCGAGCCGCTCGGCGATTTGCGACCGGGCCTCGCGCCGCGCGCGAATTTTTGAATTTCTGGGGGGTGGGTTCCGAGGTTTTGCCGAACCTGCTGGCGGCTCGGCGGGTCGATGGCGGCCCCCCTGGGTTAGGTTCTGAGGATCCGAAAAACGCCCTGACCGCACACGCGACGGCGCTGGGGGGGGACTGACTAACGATTTTAAAGGACAAGGAGAGAGTTATGAACAAGAAGCAGATGCAGAAGCTCGCGCAGGAGTCGAAGGTGCCAACGGCGTCTGAGGCACCGATAAAGGCGCCGTTAAAGGTGCCGGCGGCGAAATCTGAGGTGCCGATGCCGTGGGCGATCGACGAGGGAATCGTCCGTGCCTTGTATGTGGCGCTGGTCGGCGGAGCCGACTTCCAGCGGACGCAGTTGGGCACCGCCGACGTGTGCCGGCTGGCGCTGACTCGGGCGAAGGTCGCTGCCAGGGTGTGGAATGAGGAGCGTGGAGAATGAGCGAGCAGCCCTCACAGCTCAATTTCTTCCGCAGCTACTACCTCGCCGGCAAGAGCCTCGGAGACCGTCGGGGCGAGTTCTACTCGATGCTCCTCGACTACATGTTCGAGGATGTGGAGCCCGACTCGTCGTCCGATCTATACGGGCTGTTCCTGCTTGCCGCCCCGACCATCAGCAGGTCGCGCGCGAACGCCATAAATGGAGCGAAGCGCAAAGCGAAAGCGGGAGCGAATGCGGAAGCGAACCCCGAAGCGAACCCCGAAGCGAAAAATGATAGGAATAGGAATAGGAATAAGGAGAAGGAAATAGAGTGTGCGCACGCACTTTCGCTCGGCGTTTCGCTCGAGAAGATTCGCGAATGGGTCGAAACGCACTTCCCCTCGCCGCACCCGCCGGACGAGTTCCTGGCAGAGTTCCATCGGCGCATGGAGGAGAGCGGCTGGCAGGACAGCCGGGGCAGGTCGCTCGCTGGCGGCAGATGGCAACGGGAGCTTTCGGCGTGGTGGAACGCCGAGAAAAAAAATCATGCGGCGCGCGCGGTTCAACCCGTGACGGACGCGAACGGCGTTCGCCCGACTACCGGCGAGGAGGTGTGGCGGGATGACTGACACGGCGCAGACGGAAGCGGCGCTCATCGGCATCATCCTCGCCGACGTGCCGAGCGTGCTGCCGGTCGCGATGGCGGCGGGCGTGCGCGCCTCATGGTTCCAGGCGGATCCGTGGGCGGTCGTGTGGCTCGCCCTGGAGCGCGTCTGGAAGGACGGCACCGCCGCCACCGCCGACGCCGTGAGCGTCTTCGAGGTCGCCAAGAAGGTCGCCGCCGACCCCGACATAAAATTTCCCGCCGCGCGCCTGACGGCGGCGACGATCAGCGAGGTGGTCTCGAACGCCGAGGTGGGCGTGTACGCGGAGTCGCACATCGCCGCGCTGAAGTCCGCCAACATCGAGCGCAGCATCCGCAGGGAGATGGCGGCGAACGAGCGCCTATTCGCGTCCACGCTGGACGCCGCCGAGGTGGGCGTGCAGATGCGCGCCTCGCTCGATGCCGTGCTTGCCGACGCCGTGGCGGATCGGAAAATCGCCGTCGGCAAGCTGCTCGACGGCATAATCGCGGAGAGCGAGACCGCGTACCAGAAGCGCATCGTCGAGAAGGATCTCACATGGACGCCCGGCTACCGCATGCCCTGGGAAGAGCTGACGCGCCAGCTGAACGGTCTGCGTCCGGGGCTCCATGTCATCGCGGCGCGCCCGTCCGTGGGCAAGACGGCGTTCGCGGTGAACCTCATGCGCTACTGGCTCGAGCAGGGCGTGCGCGTGGTCCTGAACCAGCTCGACATGCCGCGCGTCGAGATGATGCGACGCTTCGTCTCGGAGCTCGCCCGCGTCTCGCTGCGCAAGGCGCTCTTCTCGCCCACGCGGACGGACATCGACGCCATGCGCGCCGCCGCCGACACGGTCGCCGCCTGGCCGCTCTCCGTCACGGAGATCCGCGACGTGGACGACTTCCGCACCTTCTGCATGGTCGAGCGCGCCGCCGGGCACCTCGGCATCGTGGTCTGCGACTACCTCGGGCTCTTCCACGCCCGCGCCCTGGGGCGCGAGGATGCGGTGGAGTACGCCCGCGTCAGCTACGTCTCGGACACGCTGAAACGCCTCGCGAACGAGCTCGGCGTGCCCGTGGTGGCGCTCTGCCAGCTGAACCGCGAGAGCGCGAAGGCGGACCAGGCCGGGCGCGAGCCCGGACTCGCCGACCTGCGCGGCTCCGGCTCCATCGAGCAGGACGCCTTCACCGTCACGCTCCTCCATCGCGACAAGCCCGTGGTGGACAAGTGGAACATGCCAGGCAGCGAGCCTCGCCAATTCATCCCCGGCGGCATGGAGCCGACCGCGCAGATCTACGGCGCCGAGGATGTGGACGCCGTCTGGTGGATCCTCTGCAAGAGCCAGAACGGCGCCACGGGCAAGTTCCCGTTCGTGGTGCGCAAGAGGTATTTCGCCTGGATGCTGGGCGACTACGCGGCGCGCCCGCTCCTCCGCGAGGAAGGCGCCGGCGCCACGAAGCGCACGGTGGAGGACAATTCCCCGAAGTTCGCCCGCGTGCATTCGGACTGGCGCCACGATCCGCTCGAGGCGGCGCTCCGCCAGAATGAAGCCCTCATCGAGCCGCCGCCGCCGCGCCAGGAATCGTTCAATGCCGTCATGGACACGGGAGACTGGAGCTAGACATGCCACGCAAGAAAAATCCCGACTACGAAACCCGCGCCGACCTGCTCGAGCGCATCCGCCGCCAGCGGCAGACCATCATCGACCTCCAGATGCGCCTCCGCGCCGCCGACGAAGTGGCGCGCAGCAACGCCAATCTCCGCACCGTCCTCGCCCGCCTCCAGCGCGAACAGCCCGCCGGCGGCATCGTCTCGCGCCTCGCCGACATCGTCTCGCGCTTCCGCGCGGCGGTCCGCACCCGTGACGGCTACATCGGCGGGCACCGCCAGCGCGCGCTCCTCGCCGACATCGACGACGACGCGGTGCAGGTCCTTTCGTCCATTCCCGGCTCCGCCGGATTCACAGAAACAGAAACCAACAAGAGGAAGAAACAATGCACATGAAACTCGACCACGGCGCGCTCGTCGCCGCCGCAAAGTCCATCGCGGGCGCGGTCGTCCGCGATTCCATGAGCTCCTGGCGCCATGTCCGCATCGACGCCACGGAGAACGCCGCCACGCTCACGGCGTGCGATGGCGACATTCAGATCGAGCGCCGCATCGGCGCGGTGGTGGAGGCGTCGGGCGTCATCCTCGTCCCCGGTCGCCAGTTCGTGGCGTTCGCCAACGCGCTGCCCGTCGGGCTCTGCGAGGTCGTCACCAGCTCGCCGGTCCGCGCGAAGCTCATGGCGGGCGCCGCCACGTTCGCGTTCGAGTACAAGGGCGTCGAGGATTGGCCAGTCTTCAGCGGACCCGGCGAGAAGGTCGCCGCCGCATACCTGCCCGCCATCACCTTCCGCGAGATGCTGCGGAAAGCGTCCTGGGCGATGTCGAAGGATCCCACCCGACAGAATCTCCGCTGCGTGCACATGAAGCTCTCCGCCGGCAAGCTCCTCATGGTCGCCACGGACGGGCGCGCCCTCGCCCAGGTCGAGCACGGGGTCGAGTCCGAAGACGATGCCGCCGTCTCGCTTCCCGAGAAGCTCGTCGGCGTCCTCTCGTCCATCCTCGGCAGCGAGGGCGACGTCCGCCTCGCGTTCGACTCCCGCTCGATCCGCGTCACGGCGGCAGACTGGTCCGTGACCTCTCGCGCCGTGGACGCCGTCTATCCCGACTGGCACCGCGTCATCCCCGCCAATCTCCCCTCGTCCGTCACGGTCGCCCGCAAGGAGTTCGTGGGCGAGATGGAGCGCGCCGCCCTCGCCGCGCCCGAGTCGGGCGCCATCGACATCGCCTTCGCCGGCAAGACGGTGGACTTCGCGTCCCAGACGGAGACCGCGCGCTACAAGTCCGCCATCGTGCCCTCGCGCATCAGCGGCGAGCCGGGCGAGTACACCATCGACGGACGCATCATCAAGTCCGCGCTCGGGTGCCTGGATGCCGACGACGTGACCATCGACTACGCGCCCGGCGGCACCTCGCCGATCGTCCTCACCAGCGGCATCCCCTGGCTTGCCGTCATCATGCCATTGAGGAGGAGCTGACAATGAGCGAGGAAGTGAAAGACAAGCCCGAAGCGGCGCCGGCGGAGACTCCCCGCGATTGGGTTGCCGAGACCGTCAAGTGCTTCATCGAGGACGCCGAGGACATCGACCCGACCGATCCGATTTCGGCAATCGCCGGATACTTCGCGAAGAACGCCACCGACGAGCTCAAGGCGAAGTGCGAGGCGGAGGGGAAGAACGCTACCCTCTGCTGGAAGTTCATCGAGGAAGTCGCCCGCAAGGCGCTCGGCGGACGGTCGGGGCACATCGACCCCGGCGTGGTGTACGCCATCGCGATGCACTACTTCCAGGATGTGCCGAAGGACTGGAAGGCGAAGCCCGCGCCGAATCCCCCCACCCCTTCCGAGGTCAAGAAGGAGAAGGCGAAGAAGGCTGCCGCCGAGAAGAAGGCGAAAAAGGCTGCCGAGAAGAAGGCTGCCGCCGAGAAGAAGGCGAAGAAGTCGAAGCCCAAGACAGAGCAGGGATTCTTCTTCGACCTGCTGGCAACGCCCGAGGAAGGAGCCACGGCATGACGCCCTGCACACTCACCCGCCGACAGCTCCGCGAGATTGCCGCCTTCGACCGCACCCGCCGCACGGCGCGCTCCTACGATCCGCGCCGCTACGGATCCGTTACGGGCAAGCCCAGGCGCGCAAAGGATGCGGACTACCCCACCACCCGCAAGACGCTCTGCTACAACTACATCGCACGCCGCCGGCGCGAGGTGTCCGTCCTCCATGTCGCCGTCCGCATAGACGGCTATGGGCGGCAGGTCGTGAAGCCCGTCGCCTGCTGGGACATCAAGACCGGCAGGGGAATCTTCGGCGACATCGACTGCCGCCCGATAGCGGGATGGCTCGTCCGATGGCACGAGCGCGACTGGCGCAAGCCGCGCGCCACCAGCCGCAAGTCCCGCCACGCCTCCCGCCTCGCCCCGCGCCCTGGCACGCCGATACTCTCGAGCTGGTGGGGGGACGACCCCTGGACATTCGGGACCGGCTCGACCTTCCCCTGGCATGAGTCGATAAATCCCGAAGCGCTCAAGGGCACCCGCTTCGAGTATTGCCAATACGCGGACAACCTCCCCGTGCATCTGGTGGACTGGCTCATGCTCTTCCGCTCGGATCCGAAGGTGGAGCTCCTGGCGAAGGCGCGCCTCTGGCCGCTCATCTCCCCCGCCGGGCTCAAGGCGCTCAAGGATAGGCGCTTCTTCGCCTACGTCCGCGAACACCTGCCGCAGCTCGCCGGACAGAAGTACCGCATCCGCGAGCTGCTCTGGGCATACCGCCACGGATGCACCCTCGCCGCCGCCTCCGATCACTTCGGATTCATGGAGGACATGTCGGGCTACCTCTGCGGCGTCGCGTGGCAGGGGCGCCGCCACCGCCGCCTGCGGCTCGACTACGACCGCCTCCGCAAGACGCTTCCGAAGTGGGGCATCCATAAAGCCGAGTATGCCCGCTATCTCTCGATGGCTGCGGAGGTGGGGCTCGACCTCCGCAACGAGGGCACCGTCTATCCGCCCGTGACTGGCGGGCGCAAGGCGTTCCTGGAGCGCATGGAGCGCATCGAGGCGGAGCTGGCGAAGCGCCGTGCCGCCGAGGAACGCGCATGCCGTGCCGCCCTGCGCAAGGAACGCGCCGAGGCGAAGGCGCGCGCCGAGGCGGAGCGCAGGTGGATCGAGTCCTCGATGAAGGACCGCGCCGCCGAGCTCGAGGCGTTCCAGAAGTCGCTGAATCGCTCGGCGGTCCTGAGGGGCAGCGGCTACACGCTCGTCCTGGCGAAGTCCCAGAAGGAGCTCCTCGCCGAGGGGCGCCGCATGCGCAACTGCGTGGGAAATGGAGTTTACGGGCGCGCCATCGTAACGGGCGAGTCGCTGATAGTGATGCTCGGCTTCGCCGGCAAGAGCTACTGCGACATCGAGATATCCCGCAGGCGGTGGACGGTGCAGCAGTGCTATTTGCACGGCAACCAGCTGCCGCCCGAAGAGGTGCGCGAGCTCGCCAACAAGATCGCGCTCGTCCTGAAGGCGGAGCACCGCCGCCATCGCAAGCTGAAACTGTTCAAGTCACTAAGGAGGGCGGCATGATTCGCTGGCTCGTCAAGTTCAATCAGAAGTTCAACGGCAGCACCTCGACTGCGTATGTCAACATCGAGACGCAGCTGCCGTACATCCGCGACGCCCTGGCGGCGTTCGAGGCGGTCGGCTACGTCAACGCGCGAGTGTTGGCAATTAAGATGCTGCGCGAGGAAGAGGAAGGAGCCTATGATGCCCAAGCATGAGACAGTCGCCGACATCGTGGCGGAGATTAGAACTGGCGCGAAGCCGTTTCCGTTCGTTTACAGGATCGGAAGGTCGGGCGCGCCGGCGCAGTTCGACGCTAAAGGTCGGATGATCGCGCCGCCGTCAATGGTGATTGACGATGTGACGGCGGACGGTCTTGCCGACCGCATCGAGGCGGCGGCGAATCGCGACGTGAAGCGCGCTATCATGAGGGCCGGCAAGAAGGGCTCGAAGTTCTGCATGGCGAAGGGATGCCGCTTGCGCAGACTCGCCGAGGCCGCCGAGGAAGGAGGGTCTGATGTCAGAGAATGAGACAATCGCAGACATCGTGGCGGAGTTGCAGCGGTGTAGCGACAAATGGATCGACGACAAGGCAAAGACCACGATGGAATGCCTGGGATTGATCGCCATACAATCCGCCAGGCGCATCGAGGCGGCGTGGAAGCGGGAGCGCGAAGAGCTTGATAAGCGTATTTCGGACCTAGAAGCCTACGCGAAGTTGTGGACTGGCCGAGCCGATGAACTGCGGTTAAAGTGCGACGAGTTCTACGCAAAGGCGAAGTCCGTAGGCAACGCGGCGGCGATGCGCGAGGCGCTGTTGCGTATTGTAGAGTTTGCGAAAGCATGGGCAGACCCAGGCGCAGATGCGGCGACAACTCTTGGGCTAATCATAGACAAGGCAGAATCCGCCCTCTCCTTGCCGCCGCGCCAGTGCGACGTGGGCACGGCGGAGGAGCAGGCCGAGCGGCAGAAGGCATATTGCAGAAAGCATTTTACACCCGACCGGCTCGGTGGAAATTGCCGTCAATGCCCATTGAAGGACCGCAGAGGATGGTCATGCCAACTTGCATGGGCGCAGATGCCCTACGAGGCAAAGGAAGGAGCTGCGAAGTGAAACACATCGTTGCCATTGCGGCGTTGGTTCTCGTCGGGTGCAACAATACCACCCGCATATTCGACTCCGAGATCTCCGCACTGAATCGGCAGACGAAAGTTCTGGAGGCGCAGAACGCAATCCTGGAAAGGATTGCCACTGCTCTTGAGAAGCAGAAAGGAGGCGCGAAGTGATCACGGCAATGCAAATGTATTGGATTGTCATGCTTGACAACATCATCGATGGAGTCGTCGCCGTTATGGTGATTGCCGGAGCATGTTCGCTGGCCCTGACCCTCGCCGTCGTGATAGAGGAGCTGCCTAAATGGTTCCCGATACCATTCATCTGCGTCTTCATTGCGTCCATCCTGCTGCGGATGTTCACGCCCTCGACGAAGCAGATGGCTGCGATCCTCATCGTGCCGCGCGTCGTCAGCAACGAGAAGGTGCAGACAGTCGGTAATAAGCTGTATGACCTCGCGGTGGAGTGGATGGACGAGCTTAAACCCAAGAAGGAAGGAGGCGCGCATGAGTGAGGGAGCGGAAAACGCTGGAGTCGTCTGGATAGCCACGATGCTTGCGTTCTGCATTGCGGTGATCGTCGGATGCCCGCTGGTTCGCCGTGAGCGCGTCCGGCAGGAGATGGTGCGCGGATGGCAATGCGAACGGGTGGAAGGCTTTCGCACGACCGCCACCAACGGCACAATCTTCATCGAGATAGGAGGCGAGAAGTGATGGATCCGCTACCGATCGACATGCTGCCCGTTGCGGACTTCCGCGACTATCGGACTCGGCTTCCGATGCCGCGCGGAGGTTATCCTCGCGGGACATGCCAGAATTGCGGCCGTCCGCTGACGGATGCCGGCAACTGGAACAAGGTGCCGAAGCGCTACTGCGATGAATTGTGCCGCAAGCGCGCAGAGCGCAACCGCTGGCACGCCAGGCAGAAGGAGCGGTTTGAAAAGCTGAATCCCGGCGTTTCCTTCACGGAATGGAGGAAGGCACACTGACACTTTCCCCGCGCCGTCTGGTCGCCCTGTGGTAGGGGGAAGAGGGACGGCGCGGGGCTTTGAAACTACCCACAAACAAGGAGAAACCAATGAACGAAGAAACCACTACCCCCCCCCTGCAAGATGCTGGTCCTGCTGCGGCCGCTCCGTCGGCCGCAAGCGAAGAGCGCCACTTGAGCCGCATCGACGCGGCGAGGATCCTCGGCATCCTGGCGGCGAAGCGCAACCGCACGCCCGAGGAGGTGACGGCGCTCCAGATGGGCGCGCTGCGCCTCATGCAGAAGCACTTCCAGCGCCATCGCAACTATGCGAAGCGCAGGGCGATTAGCGAAGGATCCGCCGAATGACCGTTGCATACATCACCTGCGACTGCTGCCACAAGCCTATCGCCGAGGGACGCGAGATCGACATCCGCATCCGCGAGATCCACGCCGGCAAGCGATGCCGCAGCCAGCGGCACATCGACATCTGCGATGCATGCTATGCCGTCATCCTCTCGCAATGCCGGGCACAGCCCGGGGAGGCGGATGGCTGAAGCCGCCCAGCGCGCCGCCGTGGCGGATCGCGTCGCCCGGCTCGTAGCTTCGCGCAACGAGCTGGGCGACCTTCCGCCCGTCCGCCATCGCCGCGTCCGCGAGCGGTGCCGGCGCGATCTCGCGCTCTTCGGCTGGCTCTACTGCCGTCCCCTTCTCGACCATCGCCCCTCGGAAGAGATAGACGCCCGACTCGTCAAGAAGCTCCAGCAGGCTATCCTCTCGGGAGGGCAGCTCGCCGTGGAGTTCACGCGCGGCGCAGGCAAGACCACATGGACCGTCATCGCGTTCATCTGGGCTATACTCTACGGGCACCGCCGCTTTCCCGTGTGCATCGCCGCATCAAAACCCCTGGCGAAATCCATCAAGGGCGCCGTGCTCTCGGCCATCGAGAGCTTCCCCGCCATCGCCACGGACTTCCCCGCCGTCGCCGTCCCGCTGCGCGCCATCGGCGGCGTCGTCCAGCGGGCGAACACCATCACCTACCACGGGCGCCCCGTGGGATTCTTCTCGAGCGAGATGCTCTTCCGCCTGCCCATGCTCCGCAACGGGCTCGGCGACCCCGAGGACGCGGGCTGCGGCGCATACTTCGCCTGCCGTGGCGTGGGCGCTTCCGTGCGCGGATTGAACGAGCTCGGCGTCCGCCCCGACTTCCTACTCTTCGACGACCCCCAGACCCAGAAGGACGCGCGCTCCGCCACCGCCGTGGACCGCCTCGACCGCTACATACACGGCGACGCCCTGAACCTCGCCGCCAACACGTCCACCATGGCGGCGTTCCTCACCATCACCCCGCAGCGCTTCGGAGACCTCGCGCATCGCATCGCCGACCGCAACCTGCACCCCAACTGGTCCGTATCCGTCTGCCCCTTCCTCATCGACCTCTGCCCCGGATTCGAGGCGCTGGCGGACGAGTTCATCGAGGCGTTCCACCTGGACGCCGCAAACGACGACTTCGCCCGCACCGCGTCCCGAGGCTGGTACGCGGAGAACCGCCACCGCTTCGCCGGCACCCGCTGCGTGGATCCGCTCGCCTTCGACCCCGCCACGGAGTACGACGCCATCCACCACGCGCTCTGCAAGATGGCGGCTATCGGCAAGGAGGCGTTCGCCGCCGAGTACCAGATGCGCGTGGACGCCGAGGGGAACGACCTCGCCATCACGCCCGAGACCGTCTGCAACGCGCTATCGGGCGCGCCGCAATTCGTCCTGCCGCCCGGCACGGATTCGGTCGTCGGATTCGTGGACATCAACATACAGAAGGGCACGGGGCTCTCCTGGGGGCTCGGCGCCTTCGGGAAGGGGCGCGTGGCGAGCATCATCGCATACGGGCGCTATCCCGAGGAGGGCGCGCTCGTCCAGCCCTCCGCCACCGACCTCGCCCGCAAGCGAGCAGTCGCCGCCGCCATCCGCGCAGTCGCGGTCCGCCTCGCCTCGCTCGACCTCCGCACCGCAGACCGCCGCCGCCGCGTGCAGATCAAGGCGGTGGGCTTCGATCGTGGCTACATGCCTGATGCCGTCTCCCGCGCGCTCTACGTCATCCGCAAGACCCTCGCGCTCCCCTTCCAGGTGTGCGCCGTTCGCGGCTTCGGGTGGCAGCAGTTCGGAAGCGGCAAGAAGGACCATGTGGGACGCGGCGACCATGTATTCGTCACGCGCTCGGATTATGGCGAGTACCTTGCCGTCCACGCACCCTACTGGCGCGAAGTGTTCCAGAGCGGATTCCTCGAGACGCCGCTGATGCCCGGCTCCTGCTCGATCTGGGGCACCGACCCGATGCGGCACTGGAATTTCGCCTCGGAGGTGTGCGCGGAGCGTCTGGTGCGGAAGTACGTGCACCCCTCGGGCCGCCTCGCGTGGGATTGGGCCACGCTGGGCGATAACCACTTCTGCGATGTTGGCACGGGCATCTTCGCTGTCGCTTCCTGGTTCCGCCTCTACGATGCCCTTCCCCGCGTGCTCGATGCCGCCGCCGCGAAGGCGCCGCCGTCCGCCGACCTCTTCGACCCTCTCCGCAATCCCTCCATCAACGCGGGACTCGCCCCGTATGACGAGGGCTATGTGCCGCCGCCCGAGGAGCCGAAGCGCGACCTGCCTACCCTGGACGAATGGCGGCGGCGGCAGGCAGCGCCGCCCCCCAAGAAGAAGCACGCCATCCTGAGGCGCGCGCCGAAAAGGTGGGTGCGGAAATGACGGCGAGAGTCATCCGGCGGCAGGTCGAGACCTGCCCATACTGCGGCACCTGGGACCCCTTCCGCAAGGGACGAAACGGGCACATCGTCACGGATTCCCACACGGGGCTAAAACGCATTTACGGAATCTGCCGCCATTGTCGGCAAAAATTGGTGCTGCAATATGTGGCGCCGAGAAATTCCGAGGAAGATTCGCAATAAATTACCCCAATGGGGTAATGAAATACGGCATCCGCTCTTGATTTCGCTTGCGCGTGGCTAAAATCGTCTCATGACACGCGCCAAGAAGATCGCAGTCCTGAATGAGCTTCAGCGCCTCCGGGTGGAGGTGGCTGGGCTTCGCCGCCGTCGCTCCGAGGTCCTGTCTGGCGCGGCGTCGGCGAGCATCTCTTCCGGGGCAGGCTCCAAGTCGTATTCCAACTGGACGCCGGCGCAGTTTGACGCCGAGATCGCGCGCCTGCTGGGCGAGATTGCCGTGCTCGAGCGTTCTCTCGCCGGGCGTCCCGCGCTCGTCATCGGGCACGCAACGATAAGGAGGGCATGATGGCATCCAAGCGTCCGCCCCGCTTCAAGTCTCTCCCCGCAGCCGAGCGCGTGCGCGTGGCGCGGAACATCGTCACCGCGCTCCGCTCGATCGGATACGTGAATCGCGGCAAGTACGACCCCGTCACGAAGGACGCCTCGCTGCGCGAACGCCTCTATGCGGAGCAGGGCGGGGAGGATACAGCCCTCTCCATCGACGATCGGAACCGGCTGATTGCGCTCGTCCGCAACCTCGAGCGCAACAGCGAGCACATGAACGGGCTCCTGACTCAGCTCGACCTCAATGTGGTGGGCATAAACGGCGGCAAGGCGTCCTTCGCCTTCCCCGCGAAGTACGACGAATCGGCGCGGATCCTCCGCGCGGAGTTCGGGAACTGGGCGCGCGAGTGCGAGTTCATCGACGGCATGCCGCTCCAGGACCTGCTCAAGCTCGCCGTCCGCACGAAGTACGTCACGGGGCGCGCGGTCCTTCTCTTCGACGACGGCATCGTCTGCGACTCCGGCAAGGTGATCATGTTCGAGGGCGATGCCGTCGCCGGCATTCCCGATGCCGAGTTCAAGCGGCGCTTCCCCGCCGCATGGAGCCAGCACCAGGGGCTCATCAAGGACGAGTTCGGGCGCACGCGCGGCGCGTTCTGCTCCATGAGCCAGCGCGGCGTTTCCGTGTTCCCCCGCCTCACTGACGACATGGGGCGGCTGGCAGTGTGGGCGCTCGTCAAGGACGCCGACACGCAATGGCTCGATTCGCCCTTCTGCATCTACCAGCACCTCAAGCGCATCAACCAGATAGCGTCCGTGCCGCAGGTTGCCCCGTCCGTCGGCTCCGTGATGGACCTCGAGGCGCTTGCGAAGTACGAGCTCCAGAGCGCGAAGAAATCCGCCCAGACCCTCGCCACCGTCACGCAGCCGGAGGCTTCCGCACCCAACCTCACGGACGGGCTCGACCCCGACGCCCAGACTCCGATCGACCCGGACGCCACGGACGAAGAGGTGGACGCCGCCGTGCAGGCTGCCGTGGACGACTCCGCCGAAGCCACGCTGGAGCTTCCAGAGATCGAGGGCGCGGGCGCCATCTACGATGTTCTGCCGCCCGGTTTGAAGATGGAGCTGCTGAATCCCACGCACCCGAACGCCAACGTGATCGGGATGGTCACATGGATAAAGCAGAACGCATCCTGGGCGAACGGCGTGGCGGGACTCTTCGCCACCGGCAAGGCGGACAGCTCCTACTCGGCGAGCCTCGTCGAGCAGGCGATTACCTGGCCGAAGTTCGAGGCGGAGCAGCAGCAGCTCCGCACCGGCATCCTCGACTGGCTCATCCGCCGCTGGTCGGCATGGGCGTTCCGCAAGGGCATCCTGCCCGCGTCCCTCGCGCTGCCGCCCGACTGGATCCGTTCGGTCGATTATTCCTTCCCGAAGAAGCGCGAGCCCGACTCACAGAAGGAGCAGGGCGCCATTCAGCTCGGCCTCAAGAATTTCACCATGTCCCTCCGCGAGATATTCGGTCCCGACTGGCGCGAGCGCGCCGACCTCATCGCGGAGGAGCTCGACTACTTCCGCGAGCGCGGCATCCCGCACCCTGCGCTTGTCACCGTGAGCGGACAGACCATCAACGAGAACCTGACCACCGACGACAATCTCGCCGGGGTTGAAAACAAGGAAACCAAGGAATGAACACATTCAACTTGCTAGGCGATATCGTCCAGGACGATTCCCAGAAGTGGTTCGAGAGCGACATCGTCCCCGCCATGGTGATCGGCTGGCTGGCGAAGCAGGACGGCGACGTTGAAATCAACATCAACTCTCTCGGCGGCAGCGTCACGGGCGGACTCGCCATCGCCAACGCCATCAAGGGCTACGGCAAGGGCAAAGTTACGGCGAACATCCTAGGCGTCGCCGCGTCCATGGCGTCCGTCGTGGCGTGCGCCGCCGACGAGATCAAGATGGGCAAGGGCGCGTTCATGATGGTGCACAACCCCTGGACCATCGCGATGGGCGACGCCAACGACATCCGCAAGGAGGCGGAAGTCCTCGACAAGATGAAGGACGCCATCATCGGCTTCTACCAGAGCAAGTTCTCCATCCCCGCGATGGAGCTTGCCAAGCTCATGGACGACGAGACCTGGATCGAGGACAAGGACTGCGAGCTCTACGGACTCGCCGCCTCGCCGCTCGAGGAGGAGATTCGCGCCGCCGCGAAGTGCGACACGCGCCTCATGTTCGCGCACGCCCCCGAGGCGGCTGCCGCCTACTACGCGCACAAGGATGCCGCCCCGGCTCCGGCACCTGCCGATCCGCCTCCTAAGAGTCCTGCCCCTACCGACTGGGAAGCCCGCTTCAAGGGGCTCCAGGCGGCGAAGGACAAGGAGCTCGCCGAGATGAGCGCGAAGTACAAGGCGGACCTTGCCGCCATGAAGGAGCGCCACGAGGCCGCCCTCGCCGAGGCGCAGGCGGCTCACAAGGCGGAGCTCGATACGATTTCCCAGAAGTGCGCAGACGCGGAGAAAGCCCTTGCGGAGGCGAAAGCCAACGCCGAGCAGCTTGCCGCGCGCTGCGCGACAGCCGAGAAGGACCTTGCCTCAAAGGGCGAGCAGCTGGATCGGTTGAACAAGGCGCACGCCCTTCTCACGGGCGGAGTGCTGTCCCCCGGCGAAGGCACGGACCCCGAGACGGAATACCAGAACGCCCTCAGCGCGGCAAAGTCCCCTGAGCAGCGTGAGGCGATCCGCAAGGCGCGCCGCGCCAAGGCCAAGAAGTAAACCACCAACCATCAACCCAAAGGAAACAGAAAGTGCCTACCTCTCTCACCAAGAAGGGCATCATCGCAGCGAGCGACAAGATTCTCGTCGCCGCCCGTCCCGCCCTCGAGATCGTCTCCCAGTTCACCACGGACTTCTCCGCCGATGCCGTCAAGCCCGGCACGGGCGTTGCCGTGGACGTGCTCGCCGCCACCGCCGAGACGTTCGTGAAGACCTCCGCCAACTACACCCACGCCACGGGCACCATCAAGAATGTCATCGTGGCGACGGACATCCGCAAGAAGTCCACCTTCGCGCTGGACGACCTGGACGTCCTCGAGGACGAGACCGCGCATCTCTGGAGCAAGTTCGGACCCGTGGCTGGTCGTGCCGTCGGCATCGAGCTCGTCAAGAGCGTCACGGGCAAGCTCACGCGCTCGGCGCGCGATGCCGCCATCACGCTCGGCGGATCCACGCTCGCGGACTTCCTCGCGCTCGCCGCGTACATGGAGAAGACGGCGAAGATCGACCCCTCCACCTGCGTGCTCCTGCTCGAGCCCAGCACCCACAAGACGCTCTGCTCGCTCCTGACGGCTGGCGTCGTGGGCGATGGCGGCGTGATTCGCGGCGTGGCGATCGGTCAGGCGCTCGGCTTCAAGGCGATCTATTCCGCGCCGACGATCAGCACGGACAGCGCCGCCGACTCGGACGGCAAGGGCAAGGGCTTCATCGTGCCCGAGAACGCCATCGCCGTGGTCAACCGCGTCGTGAAGCCCCTCAAGGGCGCAGTCGGCAACCTCATCGAGTACGGCGAGGTCACGGACGAGATCAGCGGCATCACGCTCACGGAGCGCGTCGTGGTCAACCCCGACGACGGCGAGGCGTTCTGGACGTCCGAGGGTCTGTTCGGCTCGAAGCTGACGAAGCTCGACGCGAACGGCGCCGCCACGGGCGCGCCCGGCTACTACCAGATCGTGGTGGCGTAAGCGTTTCCATCCCCCCCGCCCCCGGTGGAGGTTTCCTCCCCCCTTTCCCTCCACCGGGGGCACATTCAACCGACACGGAATCAAGACAATGAAGAAGACACTCGCAATCCTGCTCGCTGCGGCGGCGCTCTGCGTCGGCGCCACGACGGTCAAGACCTTCACGCCGGAGAGCGGCGTCTCATTCTGCCCTGGCGTTGACGGCAAGCTCGTCCAGGCCACGGCCTTCTCGGCAACGCAGTCGGGCGGCTCGTTCTCGCTCGTCGCGGTCTATTCCGCGCCGGTCTACACGAACAACGTCGCCATATCCTTCGCGACCAACTACTCCTGGACGGCGGCATACTCCAACACGGTCACGCACGCCACCAACGTGGTGACGGTCTCCGCGCTGCCGCTGCCGACATACGTCTACTGCAACCTCATCTGGCATGTGACGAACACCGTGGAGGTGGCGACGACGAACGTCTCCTGGGCGCTGAAGGAAGTGGTCTCGACCAACATCTCGCTGCTCACGGGCACCGCCAGCGGCAAGGTGTACCAGGGCGCGCCGGCGGCGTCCACGTATCTCACCGCCACGGAGGAGCTCGTCTTCACGGGCACCGCCGCGACGAATGGCTGGCTCCGTCTCGTCTTCGAGTAAGTCCCCATGCGCAGCATGTTCGACAATCCGCGCGCGTTCGATCCGATGTATGAGGATCGCGTCACCGTCGCCAATCCCGGCGGCGTGCGCGTGGATTGCCGTGCCTGCGTCTTCGACCTCGGCATCGACGACCCGTTCGCGGACGGCGACGCCGAGTCCACCCGGCGGCGATTCGCGGTCCATATCCCTCTCAAGGGATGCGGGGCGTGGCCCCAGGGCACGCAGGCGCCAAAGGTCGGCTGGCAGGTCACTTTCGCGGACGGCGCTCTCGCGCACGTCACTTCCGTATCCGCGCATCTGCACGATGCGCTCGTCCTGGAGGCGCGCGAGGCATGACGACGAACGCCACCATAACCTACAAGGGGCACCCGCTGGACGTTCTCGCGCAGCTCATCGAGCGGCGCAAGGCTGTCCTCGGCGAGGCGTTCAAGGATGCCGTCGTCGCCACCGCCATCACGGTGGTGAAGTCTCTCCGCGCCGACACGAAGACGGCACCCGTGAAGGCGGATCCGCACATGTACCATGTCTATCGTCTCCCTGGCGTCGCCGCGTGGAACGGACGCAAGGGACACCGCCGCCGCACGGCGCGCCTCGCTTCGCACGGGCATGTCGTGGGCGAGTATACTCCCGTTAATCTCATGTATGGGCTCAAGGGCGAGGGCGAAATCTACCAGATCACCCTCGCAAACGAGAACGTAACCTGGGAGAAGACGAAGAATAAAGGGCGTTATGTCGTGCTCGCGCCCGACGCCGCCACCGCGCATCGCTACGCCATCGCCAGAGTTGAACGCCTGCTCAAGAAGGAGAGCGGCATGGGGCGGGACGCGCTCGGCTGGGCGATGGCGAAGCTATCCACGCGCTCGGAGCCTGCGAAGGCGTCCGGGCTCCGCGCGCAGAAGCTCTCGCACGATGCCGCCGTCGTCCAGTTCCACGCCGCCGAGGGCACCGCGTCCATGCGCGTGCAGGACAATCTCGACTATGCCCGCCTCGCTCTCGCAAGCGGGAAGAACTCTGTCGAGCTCGCCCTGAAACGCGCAGCCAACTCCATCGCGGGACGCCTTCGCAAGGCTGCCGCCGGTCCGCTCGATGCGGACATCCCTACGCCATTCCCGGAGGTGACTAAGAAATGATAGAGCAGCAGATAGAGGCGTGCGTGCTCGCCAAGATCCAGTCGCTTGCTACATGGCCCGCCGGGACCGTGTTCGATGGCGCGTGGCAGGCTGCCGCCGCCGGCGAGGTTAAGGGCGAAGAGGCTGCCGGCACCGCCGTGAAGATTGCCGTGGCGACCGGCGCCGTGATGTGGGCGGATTATACGATTCCGTCTGGCGAGATTCCCGTCGCCATCGCCGTCACCGTCCGCCGCGACCTCTGCCCTGACGGCTCCGCTCTCTCGGACGTCCTCTCGCCAATCATGGCGAAGCTCGTCGCGTGGCAGCTGGACGCCGACCTCTGCTCCACGGACCTCTCCGTTTCTTCCGCCGCCGTCGTGGGCTTCCGCCTCGATGCCGGCGACCCTCCATCCTACGACTCCGCCCGGAAGTCCTGGGCGGTAGTCCGCTCCTTCACCCTGAAGATCGTTCCCACCAACTAACGAAAGGCTAATCATGTCCTTCCAAGCAAAAACCGACTACTTCGGCCTGCATGACGGAACCGCCGTCGTGATCACGGCCTCAAACGACGGCCACTCGCACAGCGTGGCCGAGGCGCACGGCGCAGACGGCTCGATCGTCGAGGCCGACATCTACGGCGACACGATGGCGCCTTCCTGCGACTACCAGCTCAAGGCGCAGCTGACCACCACGAAATCGGGCGATGTCAACACCTTGATCAAGCTCGGCAAGATCGTGGAAGTGGACGAGAAGAGCTTCTGCCTGGGCAACTTCTCGATCAGCACCGCAGCGGGCTCGGCTCCTACCATCTCCGCATCGGGCGAGCAGGTGGAAGACGATGCCGCCGAGGGCTGCATCTACGAGATTCCCGCCTTCACGCTGCCCATCACGCACCACGCGCTGATTCTCTTCTCCGCGTTCTCGCTGACGGGCACCGGCTGCCATCTCCAGAGCGCGGACTACACCGGATCGGCGACCATCTCGAAAGCGACGAAGGAGGGCGTCTGCCTCACGCACGACGTCACCGAAGGCAAGATCGAGTGCAGCATCTCCATCATGCAGGTGGGGAATGTGGCGCCCACGGTCACGCCCGGCACCGGCTGGAAGATCACGGCGCCGCTCGACTGCTCCAACCCGGACAGCGACCATGCGACCTACTCCATGACGCTCGTTAAGTATCTCGAGAAGGCGGCGTAATTGAGCGATGGTCTCCGAGCTTGCCATGGAGGACATCGAGGCCCTTCGGGCTGACGGTGTAGAGGTGACGCCGCGTGACGTGGTGCGCCTTAACGCCTTCGGCCTGAAGGTGGAGCGTGGATCCCGCTCGGCCGAGTTCCACGTGATGCCCCGCGTGGCGTTCCTCGGGGATGTCGCTTTCCGCGAGCCGACCATCGCGGACGATCTCTGGCTCGAGCGCGTGAGCGCGATCTACGACACGGACCATCCGCAGACCTTGCTCTTCCTGCGCGCGGTCTCGCTGTCGTCGTCCGACCTGCCCGACCCGACAGACCGGGCGGCGCTTCGCGCTGCCGTGGCGGCATTCTGCGATGGGCCGTGCGCGAAGTACACGCTCCAGCAGCTCGGCGCGGCGGTGATGTACGCCGTGGCGGGAAATTCGCCCGAAGACTTCGAGCAGCCTGCGGAGGTGACGGACGCCGACGGGCGCGAGCGCATCGAGGCGCCGCCCGACCGCGAACCTCACGAGGAGCCGATGGTGGCGGGCATCATCCGGGACGGCGTGGTGATACAGCTCGGAGATGTGCAGAGTCTCAAGAAGCTCACGCGCACGCAGCTCGCCGCCCTGGTGGTGTACGCGCAAGAGGTGAAGTACCACGAGGCGGCAGAGCGCAGCGCGCACGCTGCCGCCCTCGCGGACTATCTGCGCGTGAAGGACGAGATCGCCAACCGGAAGAAGGAGCCCGCCAATGGCTAAGGAACGCATAGACCTCGAGCTCGGCGGCAGGTATTCGCTCGGCGATGCCTTCAAGCAGATGAATACCGACCTCTCGAAGGCGCAGAAGTCCGTCAAGGATTTCTCCAAGGGCGGCGGCGATGTGCTGCGCGAGCTCTCGGGCGCGTTCGATGGCGAGCTGGGCGGCGCCATCTCGAAGGTGAGCGGCATGCTTAACAAGATCGTGCAGGGCGGCATCTTCGGGGCGATCGGCGCGGCGGCGACCGCCGCCGTCGGCATGATTGTGAACCACTTCAAGGAGGCGGCGGAGCGTGCTGCGGCATTTGCTGAAGTGTTGCGAGCGAATGCAGTAGAGGCCGCGGCATCTCTGTCTGTCGGGATTGCTAATCTCGCGCTTGAGATGAGGAACGCCGAGAAGGATGCCCAAGGATTCCTGAATGCGTTGAATGGAAAGGTGGAACGGGCTGCCAGCAAGCAGATTGCCCAGTTGCATTTAGAGACACTTCAGCAGATGGCCGATGCTGCCACGAATGAGCAAAAGGAGGTTATCAAAGCTCAAAGCGCCATGAAAGAGGCGATAATTAAGCAGACGGCAAGCGTAGAAAAGGCAACGAATGAGCAGAACGCAGCTATTGAGCAGCAGAAGAGATCGGCAGAGAATCTTGAGCGTTCACAGTCTGCTCTTGCCATGGCCGAGGCTGAAGCGGCGGAATATTCGCAAAAGAACGCATCGGTTCTCAATCGGATACAGTCGCTGCGGGCGGATGAGGCTGCCGGGCTACTTCCTCTCATGCGGTCGGGGAAGACTCTAAACGAGGCTTATGACGAGCTTGCGAAGATTTCACAGGAGCGCGCGGCACTAGAAAAGCAGTATGCCACCGTGCTTGAAGGTGAGAAGAAACATTCTGAGGCCGTTGAATCCGCGCGTAAGCTAGTGGCGGATGCGGAAAAGGCGAATGCGGCTCAAGCCGAGAATGTAAAGGTAGCTGACGAGAAGCTCGAAATCGCTACTCTTGAGCTTGAGGCTGCCAACAGAAATCTCGCCGAGCAGAAGCGTCGTGCCGCCCAGCAGGAAGCCGCACTTGCCGAGCGGCAGGCAATCCGCGACTACGAGGATGAAGCGCAACTCGATTGGCAGCACAAGATCGAGGCGGTCTGCGCGAAGGCGAAGATAGAGCAGGGCGAGCTCATCAACCTCTTGAACCAGCTCATGGAGGAAGGCGCGGAGGAAGAGGAAATCCGCACGGAGCTCAACAAGAAGTATAACGAAATCCTGGAGCGCCGGACGAAGGCGGAGAAGGAAGCCACCGAAAACCAGGAGAAGGCGAACAAGGATGCGAAGAGCGGCAAGTCGTCTTCGCCGAAGCACGCCACCTTCGTGAAGGTGGACATTGCGGGAATCGGCAAGGGCGTGGAATCCGCGCTCGGCTGGCAAGACTGGCAGAAGAAGCACCGCGAAGACCAGCGCGCCGTCCGCAACGCGAAGAACGAGATGAAGATAGACCAGGCGCCCATGACCCGCTTCCTGCGCGGGGACATGCCGAAGGGTCAGGCGTCGATCTTCATGGACTATCTGAAGCGCAAGTACACGCCGCAGCAGATCGAGGAGCTGGGCAAGCTCGCGATGAAGACGCAGCTGCTCTCCAAGAAGGAAGCGAGGCAGCAGGTCTCGGACATCAAGAGCATAGCGGACACCATCAAGAAGGCTTTGGCCATCCAGTAAGGAGCACGGGAAATGATAGGCTGCATATCGGTGAAGATGAGCGCGGGCCACGCCGACATGGCGTGCGGCCCTCTCCAGCTCTATGCCGCGAGCGCCGCGTCCGTGGGCATCCTCGATGTCCCGCGCCATCGCAACGGCGTCGCGGTGACGGGCGTGACGCTCACGGTCGTAAACGCCGCCGGCGTTTCGCATTCGTACCTCGCCACGCTTCGCGGCGGCGCCTGGGTGGCGAGCATCCCCGCGTCGGACGTCCCGACCGCCGGGACCATCCGCAACGGTCTCGCCGTGGTGGCGACCGGCACGGACGGAGACGACGAGTCCTGCTCCTGGACGCTCGGGACGGGCGATGTGGTAATCATCGCGAACGATGCCAGCGCAACGGATCGCGGCACCATCCTCGTCCTGCATGTCTGCACCACGCTTCCCGCCGATCCGCAGCCGGGCGACTTCTATAACGGCTCCTGGTACGACGGCACGCAGTGGATCCAGCTCGGGCGGGACGGCGAAAAGGGAGACAAGGGCGACCCCGGAACGCCCGGAGCGAAAGGCGACACTGGCGCGACCGGCCCGCAGGGTCCGAAAGGTGACAGGGGCCAGACTGGCGCGACCGGCCAGCCCGGCCCGGTTGGCCAGACTGGCGCGAAAGGCGACAAGGGCGACCCTGGGGACATATCGTCCGCGCTTGTCGGCGAGACCGTTACGCTGAAATCGCTCGATGATCTTTTCTCGTTCGCTTCGCAGCTTGTGACGATGATGGGAGGTACACCCGATGCGTAGGATGATATATATATTCTGTTTGCTGGCGGCGTCCTGCTGCCTTGCGCAGTCTGCCGCCACGGCGCGCCTGGGCGCGCTCGGGCGTAACGATTCGATCGTCACGAATGTGACCTTTGGCGGACCCGCCTCGCGGCTCACGGACGGCACCAACATCATCACCTCCGCGCGGGATGTGTATGAGACGGTGCAGACCTCCACAGAATGGAGCTATGTCATAACGCCGCCGGGATACACCACCATCCGATGGCTCACGGCTGAGGAGGCTGCGGCGTGGGGAGGTTATGGTGCAGGCTGGTATTACGACAGCTATGGAGGTCCGGGCTCGCGCGTCTCGGAGGATCCGGACGCGGACCATCTGGAGTGGGATACCACCACGCAGGACGGCGGCGGCGAATGGGTGAATGTCCATGCCGTGGCAACGCGCAAGGCGGCAGGCAAGACTTACTTCGTCGGCAGGCTTGCGCTCACGAACGACATTCCCGAAATCTCCACCAACAACGCCGCATTCGTGGCGGCGGTGACGAACTGCCCCGTGGTGATCGCGGCGGCGGATGGCATCACGCTCGGCGAGTTCGGGGAGTACGGCACGCTAGGTTCCCTGCTCGCCGCGCTCGCCGCCGCCATCACCTGGCTAAAGGCGAACAAGGCGAACAAGACCGATCTGCCCTATGAGATCCACGCCGTGACGGTCACATCTGGCGCAGGCACGCTCGCGGATCGGGCTGTGAATGTGGTGACGCTATCCGCCGACGCGACGCTCACTCTCCCGGCGGCGGTCGTTGTCGGAGGCGTCAGCAGGGTGCGCGATCTGCTCGTCGATCTCACGGTGAGCGGCACGCCGCTGCCAGATGTGACGTTCGCGGGGGCGACTGGCGAGACGGTCACTTTCGTGGCGGAGGAGGATTCGTCGTCTGCGGAGTTCGCGGTGCCGTCCGCCGCCGGGGAATGGCTGTATTCCTTCACGGAAATCTCGGCGGGGAAGTTCGCCGTTGCGCTCAAGCAGGTCTCTACTGTGACGCAGGGAGGTGGTGCATGATCCCCGGCGCCAGACAGTTCTTCCAGAAGCGCGGCGCGGTCCCTGTTCCGCTTCCGTATGACGCGGAGGTGGAGTACCTCGAATCCACGGGGACGCAGTATATTGACACGGGGGTAGTGTGCGATCAAGACGTCAGGATATCCATCAAAGGAATGTATATAGACGACGAGGAGCTTGCGGTGTTGTTTTCGTCTGGAGTTGCCCAGAAGAGAAGATATGCTATTGCAAGGAACTTACAATCTCTAGACATAAGGGTTTTCAGGTGGGGCGGTTATTCTGGATATCGGTATTTGAATGACTACTTATATGTGACTGGAAGTGTCTTCGACGCCGTCATTGAGTCGGGGAATGGGACTTCGAGCATTTCGCTCAATGGCGTAACGGCTTCAGGGTCTATTTCCGGAACGGGGAGCCTTCCGTCGATATATCTTTTTGCGTCGCATGGTTCCTCTGATGTGGCCGAGGCATTTTCTAAGACTAGAATCTATTCCTTCAAGGTGGAAGATGCTGGTGTCATAATTGCCGACCTCATTCCTGTCCGTGTCGGTCAGGTCGGCTACATGTACGACCGCGTTTCGGGCACGCTCTTCGGCAACGCTGGCACGGGGGCGTTCACGATAGGCCCCGACGTATCTGCAAATAGTGGTGGGGGGGGGGCATA
>Ga0310695_10003276_pt1 | contig 32208 bp, 24 predicted proteins | sample RumenRJG_04DNA_FD_203882 | JGI IMG/M metagenome (GOLD analysis project Ga0310695, IMG submission 203882) | Bovine rumen microbial communities from Lethbridge, Alberta, Canada - RJG_04 (v2) (version 2) | ecosystem: Host-associated > Mammals > Digestive system > Stomach > Rumen | place: Canada...
GAATTTTCTGGATGGATAGAATCAGTAGTGACAGCATTCTCGTAGGTCTTCCATGATAAAGACATTCCTTCTCCCCACTCGATATCATCCCTACCTACATCACTTGATGTATAATAACCATTAAATGATCTATCCACAGTACCCATGAGATAATGAATACTGGAGTTTATATATTTGTCATGATCATATTCTCCGCTATCAGGGTGCCCTGTTTCTAACGTATATATGCCGAAGGTCTCTATAGAGTCATATATGTTCGTATGGACTTTCCATTGGGGTCTGACGTTCCCGCTATCATATATGTAATGGTAAGCTGCATATTCCCATGAGTGGTCGGGACGCAAGGTAGAATAAGTAGTCTTGAAGGGGTCATAATGTCTGACATCCCACATCCATAGTATTATCGACGAAGAGTATTCACCTTCATTATCTGCACACTGTATAATGTCATCGATGGAACTATATCTGTGATATGCATGAATAATATTCAGATCATTATTTTGCAAGGTTTCATGAGTCAGCCCGAAGAAATAGTTAGTATCTCTCCATAGGCCCTCTGTTCCATTCATGCTGTTGGAATGCCATAGTGTACGGCTGACGCCTGTACCCAGCAGATTCGTCGGCTGATTAGACCATGCATAAAAATCTGCATCGTCTACACTCACATAATCTACATCATATCCCCATACCGCATAAAGTGTATCACTTAATGCCGAGGAGCGTATACCGAAGGCTGACCCATTATACCACATAGTGTCTAATGGCGTGGCAGGGACTGATGCTGCGTCTCCCAAATACGTTTTACTGAGATATCTCATGCTTTGATGTGATTATATATTATATATTATAAATTTACAAAAACAAATCAACATGAGTAAAGACGTTGTTACTGTCGATATCGACAGACAGAAGCTGGACGCACTGAAAGATGCTTTCAGTAACACGAGCTACGCGAAAATTTCCCTTAACATTATAAAGGATACCATGAAGATAACGTGTCCTCTGAAGAAAAAGGTAGGAGCACACCACACAGTCATTCAACTAACCAAAGAATGTATTAATGGAGTTCCTACTGGAGCAGCTGAGGAATGGTCTGATATCGTTATGCGTCTAGCTTATCCTAGCGATGCTGTCGCATGTATGCGTATCCCTGAAGGGGAAGACCATATCACTATTGCCTTCGTGATAGGAAGCTATCCAGAGGATGAACATATGAATGCGGTCCGCATGGAAGTAAGAGATCCTGCTGCTGGTACTTTTAAGTTTGAGGCTATTTCTTCTAATGCAGCAAGCATATGGAATGAGGTTAAAGATGCCGTTCTTAGCCAGCCAGCATCTTATGCGTTTCCTATGACCCCAGATGCAATGTGGTCAATTAGCACATTAAATAAGATGAGCAGATCAATTGATGCGTACATAATTGTAGCACATCCTGACCAGCCAGTAGAGATTCGTGTGTATAATAGTTTAAGCGACTCTACCAAAGAAATGTTATCAGAGGCCGTATCTAGCAAGAACCTATCCGCTATCGACAACGTGCCTACGATCAATACTATGAAGATTGATGCAGAAGGCTCTAAAAGAGACGGCTCAACAGTGATCAGTATAGTTTCACCTGAAAGTATTGCTATTCTTCCTTTCAACAAGCCTGTAGGTACTTTTAAAGTGAACAACTCTCTTATCTATTATGATATCGACGATGAGAGATACATCCTTCCTATAAAGCGTCAGATATGATATACATAGGTATAGACCCCTCATTAGAATCAACGGCAATGTTTCTGTTTGACTCAGAGACATTGTCGTATGAATATCACTCATTCTTCGTAACTCATGATGGTAAACTCCCTCGCAAGAGACAGAAAGTCATTGATGAGCTGAAAGAATGTGGGGTAATTGTCCATATCTTTGCAGATAATGTTGACCGAACTAAAGTTAAACATGCAAAGATAAAAAACGACGCAAATATAAAGAAGCAGGCGAACGACATATGTGCGGCCATTAAAGATATACTACACGAAGGCTCTTCTATAGAAAAGCTTGAATCGGTTCTAGATGATGCTCATAAGGAAGATCTGAATGTTTATAAAATGATGGCAGAAAATGATCTGAACCGTTTTTGTAACATGAAATCTGTCGCTGAGCATATTATTCAGGCTATATCTAGCTTCTGTTCATATTGCGATAGTAATCAAGTAGTTATGGCTATAGAAGCACCGGCGTATGTGGCTTCAGGCTCTTCTTCTGTAGACTTAATAGCAGGATGTGCCTTCATTAGAGATGTCCCAAATCAATTGGAGACCGTAGGTGTAGCCGTAAATAATACCTATATGCTTCCTCCCACAAGTGTCAAGAAGCATGCAACAGGCAGAGGTACTGCTACTAAGGAAGAAATGTGTGAAGCATTCACTAGAAAGGGCCCTAATGATGCCTTCAGGGAATTAGTCTCTACAGTGGCCACTAAAGACTATAAACCGATGGATGATATTGTGGACGCATACTTCATGTCATACTTTATAGTAGATAGTATTCTTTCGACGTTGAGTTAAATATACTAGTTATTAAAAAACAATGAAATTAAGTAAATTTTCCAGAGAAGGGGATCCTCAGGGTATCCGCGCAGTTATTGATGAGGTAAAGGACAATATTATAGATAGTGTCAAGCATTGTATAGCCAATATTGACGATAGATCTAATGCTAACAGTGACAAGTTGAAAAATCTGCAGACATGGAGAATGTCTGTATCTGACGCGGTTATGGCTCCTATCTCCAATCACTTGCTGTGCGATGAAAAGGATGAACTTGCCCAGGCTATTAAACAGGGGTTCCTGTATCCTCATGATCTAGCCTCAAAATCGTTGACTTACAATTGTTGTATCCTAAACATATCACATCTGTTGGAACACGGGTACACTTTCAATAACATGCCTATCACCCAACCTCATGGCATAACCGCTGCTATCGGCAACATGCGTGAGATTACTCAAATACAGTCTGGTGGTCAATTTGGTGGTTTGACACTACCTGAAATAGATACTGCTCTTGCTCCATATGTCGAAATGTCATATAATAAATATGTCAAAGAATATATGGATCTTGGTGTCTCTGTAGAAGTCGCAAGAGAAGCATCATTAAAACGTGTGGACAAAGAGTTGGAGCAATCTTTCCAAGCATTAGAATGCTCTGTTAATACTGTGTCATCGTTCCGCGGTGATTATCCTTTCATCGTTATAACATTCGGTGCAGGTACTTCCATGTTCGCAAAGAGAGTATCTATGGGCATCCTTAACCAAAGATTGAAAGGTAACGGTCCAGTAGGCAAGAAGATCCCCGCTATTTTCCCTAAACTTGTATTTTTGTATGATGAAAATATTCATGGTGAAGGCAAAGAATGCCATGACGTATTCTTAAAGGCAGCAGAATGTTCAGTAAATACCCAGTATCCTGACTTCCTGTCATTGAATCACGGTGCGACAGGGGAACTTTATCAGAAGTGGGGCAAGATTATCTCTCCTATGGGATGCCGTGCATTCTTGAGTCCATATTGGGAAAAGGGTGGGTTTGAACCTGCTGGCGATGACGATGAATTGTCTATATACCGATTCAACATGGGTGTCATCTCATTGAATATTCCTATGATAATCAAAGAAGCCTTTACTAAAGGATATGACTGGAAAGAAAGAATCACATACTATCAAGATCTAGCTCGTGAAGCGCATCGAGACACTGTTGAGTTTGTTAAGCATCTTCCTATTGACACAGCGCCTCTTGCTTTTAGATTCGGAGGTTTCGATGGAGACCCTGACTGGAAGAATGGTGTTGTTGGAGAGAATATGGTGAAACGTGCGACTATATCGTTCGGATACGGAGGTCTCAATGAAGCAACTATGATGATTGCTAATCAGACCCTAGTAGAGAACCGTGCAGTTATCGCTAAAGAGATTCTTGAACTGCTCAATGCTAATATCGCAAGATATAAAGCAGAAGACCATATCTTATATGCTCTGTATGGAACTCCAGGCGAGTCTTGGCTATCTACTGCGGTAGATAAATACAAAGAAATGTTCGGTGAAGATGAATACAGTAAGAATGGTTACTGGACCAATTCATTCCACGTAGCAGTAGATACAGAGATAGACCCTATCTCTAAGATGAATCTTGAGATTGCTAATTTCCACAGATCAGGCGGAGGACATATCACTTATAGTCGTTTACAGACAACTTCTAATATCTCTGCAGGTATAGCCCTCATCGAAGAAGCTATGAGAAATGGCCTATATCATGGACTGAATCATAGTGCAGACTATTGCTTGGATTGTGGCCATAGATTCGTTGGTCCAGATAATCCTGCAGATTCTGTCTGTCCTAAATGTGGTTCTAAACATATCTTGCAGATCCGAAGAATGAATGGTTATTTAGGATACCGTACAGGATTTGACGGGCGTCCTAGATTCCACGATGCAAAGATCGCAGAGTTCGCAAGAAGAAAATGCATGTAATATCTAATAGATATAAGTACATATGAATAGAGGAGCCATATGGCCCCTCTATTTTTTTTTAGAATCCATTGAAAAATAATATAAATGGGTACATCTGTGCAATACGTGTGATTATATTTATAGAGAGAAAACAGCTAAATTTAATTCAATAGATTTTCGTAAACTAAAAGATTTTAAGGAGACGTTCGTGAGAATCTCTCCTTATTTTTGTTAGCATATTAACATATTAAATATCATGTTTACTTTACGATATATATTCGTCGAAATAATATATTTAGTAACATTGCTCCTAAGCTATAAGCGAATGGTAGTTTTCCATAGAACTGCTATAGATATCTGAAAAGATGTTCAAGATTTTTTTAACCATACAGTATTTGAACGTTAATAAGCAGAGTAAATATAACAATATATCATATTTCATATTATGTCAATTTTATCATTCAAAGATTATTCAAGGAAATTTCAAGAGAGTGCACAACGTATGAATGAAAGACGTTTGTACAATGCTAGTGATGATATGGTTACAGTAGATTGCGATCTATGTGGTGAGCTCGATGGCAACCCTATCAAATACCTAAAGGCTCTTCAAAAAAAATATGGATATAACCTTATCGGCATGGAGGATGAAGTAGTTCTATGCCCTGTAGGCCCAAAGACTCAAGTATGGATTCACAAGGGAGCTGAATATGATTCTCCTGAGGATTCAGCAGCAGCAGCAATGAACGCAAAAGATACATCTATAGTGAGAGATCCAAATTATAAGAATGCTATGAGTATCATAAACACATTCACTGCTGACGACGAGAAGGGTGAACAATGGTATGAATATCTATCTGCATATTATGAAGCGTTGGAAAACTTGGCGTAATGGTTATTATGTGTTTGAATATTGGTAGGAGAGGCTTTATTAGTATCTCATGTTTTATTATATGATTATATCTGAGTTCTAATGTTTTCACTATACAAGTAAATAGATATATATTCGTCGAAATAATATAATTATGGCAATATCTCAAGATTTAGTTAGTATCAAATCAGCAGGCACGTACCGCCGTGAATTTGATTTGTCTACTATGCAGCCTACATACGAGAGTACCTATTCAAGAGGCCGTATTGTTCCAGGCTTTTCTTATAAGGGCCCTTTTAATAAACCATTTAAGATTGTTGATTCTGATCAATTTGTATCCATATTTGGTAACATTGATCCTAAGCTAGAAGCAAATGGATGTTTCTTCCATAGAACTGCTATCGACATGCTGAAAGCAGGTCCAATCATTGCACTCAATCTACATTCCTATGCAGAAGCAGACAAAATAATCAATGGCTATGCTATAGGTACAAAGAAGGCTCGCCCTTTCACCTCGTTAATTAAAGGTGTGTTCTCAACTGCTCTATGGTACGAACCTTGGCCAGACCGTCTTCGTGATTCATGGGAAGACCCTAATATAATTGATCAGGAAGAATCGTCGCTTCTTTGTGACTTTGAGGATAAGGGTGGTACCAGCCCAGTAGTATGGCCAGTAAACAACGATCCTGGCTTGTATGATACCGTAACTTATCATAATGTCTTGGTATTCTCTGAGGATATCAATCGCAACTGTCCTTATATGTACTATATCAAGGATGAACAACCTATAGGTAGAGCATGCTTGCTGAGATATAAGAAAGCAGATGATACTGTAGTAGGTGAAGATGCAGAGTATGTTCTAGATACTAATACTCCTGCTATTGACATTCTGTTGTACCCTGCAGAAGTATATTCTAAAGGAGTAACTTATCGGACAGACACTCCAGAGATTCCTGGCATGGTTTCAGTAAGCATAAGTGAGCAGCACGAAACTATTGATATAACATATGAACCAACAACAGACGCTGAAAAGGTTTTGATACAGATCAGCTTGCCAGACTTGCTTGAGAACGGTGGCATCATTGGTAATCGTATTCTGACTGATACTAATGACGAAGACCTCAAACTAAATCCTGACGATCCTGCATTTACAGGTGATGAGTTCGTATTTCTTGCGAATGCATCCGGTAATGATATTCGTGCATATGTGTACAAGACACCTAGTGACACATCTACAATGCTAGCATATAATATTCCTATATCGGATTATTATGGCGGTGACATCCCATTTGAGTTGCAGGAATATCTTGATGAAAAGGGTTATGATGCTGCTGATTATACACTTTCAGACTTTATGTTTACGTTAGTCATATTTAATGATGTACGTACATTGTCTAATGATATGATTGCATTGAAGAAAGCATGGGGTCTTGGTGAACATGGTAACACATTGCAGTTTATCCGTGAAGACGATGCTTTGTTTGACTGCAATGGTATGAGCGGTGTCATTACATACACAGGTGCATCTGTTCCTGGATTGGTTAACGCATCAGGTGTAGATATCTCAATAGACACCTTCTTGAGAAATCTAGCAGCGACTACTAACATCGTAGGTTATACTAAGCCTTATTGTGAAAAAGGAACTCCTGCAAAGAAGAGAATCTTGGAAACAGTTCATATGGACAAGATTCCAGTAGGTGCAGAGCCTTGTGCACAATACCCAGATAACTACAAAGCAATTCTCAACACTCTCAGAGACTCAGATGAAGCTCCATTGAAGTATGCTGTAGCAGAACGAGATGCTACTACTGGTAAATTCTTACCTCCAGCTGAGGAGATGGTATGGGGTCATACTAATATGTGGAAGGCTATCACAGATCGTATGGTAGTATCCTTTAGATATTTAGTAGATTGCTGGGGTTATGGTATTGAACCAAGTTCTAAGTCTATATTTGCTAAAATATGTATGGCACAACATGCTACCGGCTTGCTCAACGCTCCATCTGCATTAGCTCTGTCTAAGATAGAAGAGTTTACTGATGAGTTTGGAAGCATCAATTATAAAGCTCTAGCAACATCAGAAACATTCACAGTTCCTAATATTAAAGACGGAGCTACTCATGTTGGATACTTCTATCCATGGAATAGAAGAGGTGCAAAACTGTTACCTCCTGCAGGTGTAGTGTCTAATTTGTTCGTTCAGAAAGACAATCCATGGTCAGTAGCAGCAGGTGTATTGAGAGGAGTTCTTAACGGTTACAATCCAGAAGTACCTCTTTCAACAAAAGACCGTGAATGGTTAGAAGCTATGGGTATCAATGCAATTATTGATGCAGGCGATGATCAACATACTATCTGTGTGTATGGTAACAAGACATCTAAGCAGAAGCCTGTTTCTGCACTTTCTGCATTAAGCTTCAGAGATTTCGTAGTATATATTATGGACGAGATTGAGAATATCATCAGACCATATGTATTCGTAGAGAACACTGAAGCAGTTAGAACTGAAATAGTGTCTAAGTGTAACACATTCTTGAAGAGTGTTACTGCTACGCCTAACCGTTCAGGTGGCCTTACAGCGTTCGAAGTCATTATGAACGGCACGAACAATACAGCCGAAATCATAGATAACTTCTATGGTGTATTGGATATCAAGATCGAAGGCGCTAGACCTATGGAAAAATTAGTACAGCGTTTATATATCTTGCCTACAGGCGCACTTACTGCAAATGCAGAGTAATATAAAAGCGTTAAATATAATAGGCAGTGGGTTTCTGCTCACTGCCTATTTTAATATATATATAAGTTAAGTTGATACGTTATGATTCAAAATAGTGTTGGTGGTGTTCTCAACGATGTAGTGAAAGTCACTGCAAACAATATGCGCATGTATGCTGCATTACACGAAGCCATATTTTCTAATCAGCCTTCTGTTAAAACACAGATTTATTTAGAGAATGGAGAAGCAAGGGATATAGAGATTCCTTGCCTAGGATATATGAAGTCTCGTGTTGATCGCATAGACTCTACTATATCTATGTTGACTAATGCTACAGGAAACAGTATTGTCAGAATGGCTGACGGGTCTTATAGAAAGCTATATATCAATAAGCTTGATATACCTATGGCCACGTCAAAAGTTCCAGGAGTTTCTAATACTAGAAGGAAATCAGATTCCATTATAAATATGATGGAGACTGATGTTACTGTGGACATCCCTGTTGTATTATATAATAATGAAGACACTGTTGAACTCAAGGTATTTGCTTATCATGGAAGTGATATTCTTGGTGTCAGCTCAAAATATAACATACTAAGCTCTGCAATGAAGAATGTCTTTGATGAAATGGTAGAGCATGGAAGCATCAAAGAATACAGAAACTTTACTCGCGTCATGAGAACTGAGCCGACAGATATGACTGCGTACGGCGGTATCTATGTATTACGCGCCGTTGATACAGAGTCAGTTGATGCTAATGAAAATGTAGAACATAAGAAAATATATTACGTTTCAGATATTGCTTTCAGAGGTAAAGAAGGGTCTATATATCCTATCAGTCAAGGAGACATTCTGACATTGTATAACAGTAGTGGATACCATGATACAAGAATCCGTGTAGATATTATTGATAAGACTAAATCCTTTATCAAAATAAGTTATGTTGATGGTTATCAACCAGTTACTGTAGGATCTAGACTGTTCCCTTATGTTGATGAAAATAAAGAATCTGCTATTGTAAAGTTCCCAGTGTCTAGCAGATATCAATATTGGATATACCCTACCCTCGTAACTAAATCAGGGTACAGACATGAAGAAGGTGAATGTATATATGTTAATGGAACCATAGATAGTGATATCAAAGATATTCTTGATCTAGGCAAATATATTGATAAATTTCGAAAAGATACATATAAGACGCGAGACGATTGGGATGATGCAAATCTCAATAGTACATCGCTATCTACTCCTGTAGATTCTAAAAACATATCATTCTCTATTGTAGATGTATCTAAAGACATATCTTCATCTAGCTATAACAAGATTGCACAGCTAGAGTCACAAAAGAAATCCGTAGAGAACTCTATCGAATACTATAGAGATAGAATCAATGTCTTGCGTAACATCATATCGTCAGGCACTTCTACAGGTTCTGCAGCACAAAATGAATTGTCTCAAGTGACACAATCATTAGAGGACGCACAGAATGAATTCAATACATTGGTTTTCAATATTTCTGACGAGCTGAGCTCTAATGCGCTCGAATCTAAATATGAGATTCACGGTATAGTGAAGCTATCTACTGCAGCGACGGGGTTCGAATGTATAGGTGTAGAAGTTAGATACCGATTCATCGGAAACGATACTGATATTCAGAAGAAAGAATATTACGACCTGGATGGAACTAATGTTCCTTTCAATGCATGGAAATATGCGCCGCTATATCTCAGAGCACGTACTCTAGATGAAACATCAGGAACATATCGATGGGACCCTAATACCATAGACCAGACATCTATCGTCATCCCTATAGAGACTAGGTATAATACTGTTATCAATTACAGATATGTATTTGAAGCAGGCTATCCGGAGAATCCTAAGAAATCTGGTTGGAGCAGTGATATAATAGTACCATGGGATGCTACTTTAGAGAGATCATCTACAAAGGCCCTTCAAAATATCAACCAAGCAGATCAAGTCAAGGCATCTGTCAACAATACGCTAGCTACTAACGGCGTTTATCGTCATATAGCTGATTCGTTTACTGCGGGCGAAAAATATTTTGCTCATACTGCAGATCAGATAGCTTCAGGATGGGTGACTGAAGAACAGGCTCCTATATCATTATATGAAAAGTTAAAAGACATAGCCACTGTAGGGCAACAGCTGAATGATGCATTCAATGCTGTAGATATAAATAACTTTGAGTTCACTATAATAGACCCTGACGGAAACGTACAGAGTATCCAAGAAGGTACTAACAATACAGTGAACACTATAACGTATATGGAGATGCTGAAAAAAATTAATGGTGTCACTATTAATGCATCAGATATGTCTAATACTGATTATATAGGCGTAGTCAAATATACATTACGTATATCAGCGAAGTCGAAATATGTCAGATTCTCTAGAGTTACTAAAACTGATACATATATGTATACTGAGGCTGAAACTGACGGAGATGTAACTACATATAGACATAATGAAGTATGTGCTACAGCAACGCAGGGCAACAATCAGGCTATGAAAATAGCGCTGAGTAGCCCTATTACATCATCGAATAACATATCTACAGTTATAGATAGTGCATCTCATAGTAAGTATCGTCAGAGCGGAGGTACGGACATATGTTTTGCAACTATTATGAAATCGGACGCAGATAAACTGTTATTCAATGAAGGTTCTACATTAGCATTTGCTGACGAAAGCCATATAGATATACCGATCACTGTATTCGTAGCTCCTATTGATACAACTAAATCTCCACAGCTGATAACATTATCTGCTCCTATGAGTAGCGCGGTTAAGATATATGCATGTGTAGGGTCATACATAAATAATTTAGATCTGACTATTGGTATAACCTTTGTGACAAATCCAAAATAATACAGTAAATTATATATAGCACTAGCTGATATGAATTATGAGTAAACTGAACGCACTACACCCTGCTCTTATTGTAATTGAGAATCCAGGAGAGTATCTAGACGCATCTAGGTATCCTGCGAATACTATCAAGATTAGCTCCAAGGGAAATAGCATATATCTTTTTATAAATGTACTGAAAGATAATATCAAGAAGTGGGTTCCTATTGGAGACAATGAAGGTGGAACTAGCATAGACGGACTTAACGACGAGATAGCTAATAGAATTGCAGCTGATACTGAACTACGCGATCTGATCAGAACTCTGGTATCTCAAGAGAAGACTAGCCGTGTGGCATCAGATACAGAGATCTATCAAGCAATAGAAACATTAGATGGTAGAGTAGACAATATCGAAAGTGATGTTGCAGAGGTGCAAGATGATTTAGTAACTGTACAGAATAATGTATCAGGCGTACAGAATAGTTTGGCAACTGTCCAGAATAATGTGACTGGTGTACAGAACGGTTTGACAACTGTTCAAAATAATGTAGCCGATGTACAAAGCAACCTTGCTACTGTCCAGGACAGCGTCAGCGACATGCAAGATGATATATTGGCAGCACAGAACGATATCACTGATGCAAAGTCAAGTATATCAACTGTACAAAGTGATTTGACAACTGCACAGGGTAATATTGCAACTGTACAAAGTGATTTAGCGACTGCACAAGGCAATATTACGACTGTACAAAGTGATTTAGCAACTGCACAAGGCAATATTGCAACGATACAAAGTGATTTGACAACTGCTCAGGGCGATATAGCATCTGTACAAGAAGGACTAGAAGACGCGCAGAGTAGCATTACAGAAAAGACTGCGCAGGAAGCTACTGCCCGACAAAATGCAGATACTGTTCTCCGCACAGAATTAGTATCTCTAATAAATCAGGAGACTAGTAATAGGTCAAGCGAAGATCTTCAATTATCAACTGCTATAGCAAGTAAAGCAAATGATAGTGCAGTTGTTAAGACTATTATTTTGGGCAATACTTCACATACACCAACAAACGGCGTGGTTGATTTAGGTAGTATAGACCTTTCTGATTATCTCCACACAGAAGATGTTGATAAGTTAGACGAAGAAGAACTTACAGATATCCTCAGCATCTTAAACGACGATGATTCTGGTAATGGTAATGCATAATTAGATATAGTAAATAATATGTAATTATCAGAACCAATAAAATTCTCGAGTATGAGTAATAAAGCACATGTGTATCTTATATGCAATCCGGCGACGGATCAGTATAAGATAGGAGTTACGAAAAATGATATAGACAAACGTCTTAAACAACTCCAAGTAGGCAACGGATGCTGCCTTCATCTGGTAGGAAGTCATGAATCTGAGCACCCCTATTATATAGAGAAGATGCTCCACCGTGAACTGATGCAGTTCAGAACTAGTGGAGAATGGTTCGACTTTCTTGAAAACAACACAAACATACTCGAGATGTTCAGAAAGCTATGCTGTAAATATGAAAACGTGATAGTCAACATGAAAGATAATCCGTTTTTCAATAAGATGGCAAACATATAATATAATAAAAGAGAATCTGTATGAGATTCTCTTTTTTATTTTTAATGCGATTTAACGCAATATCTTTTCTAAATAGATATCTTCTTCGTAGTTTACGTAATATGCGATTATACGCGAGATAACATAGCAAATACAAGTTACTAGAATATATCGTTATTCGTTACCTATGAATCTCCATGCTTTGTCTTTGCCGAACACACATATCTTACTGCGCGTTGAGCCGTCGTAACGGAATAACTTGATATAGACTTTATGATAATCTGAGTCATAACCCCAGAATGTACAGTACTTATATGTGCGCTGTATGTCCCATACCTTCGGATTAGACATGATCATAAATTTATTATCGCCGAAGCTCACAGTGCTATCGTTCATATTGATATATACTTTCGCACTGTCTCTGGCATATCCGCAGAATGCATATCTAGCATTCTTATCTAAGGCTCCATCAGCCGCAGCAACGGTGTGCAACACAACTACCTGACTAGAACTAGCCATATAAATAAGAAGGCTAGCTAACAACACTATAATCCGTTTCATAATTGTATGTTTTAATTGTTCCGTAATTCTTGATGTAAAATTACTATAATTTTTACACGTATACAAAAGATTTTACCTAAATATATAATATAACCATTAATTTTTTATATAGACATTAAAAAGGCGATGCAAAAATGATGCACCGCCTGATTATATTATAATATATGGCTAGTTACTTAGCCCATTTCGGCAGCATATTAGGCTTCATCTTCGGACAGCCTTTGAACATTTGTATTCTGTCTCCAATTGATGGTTTTTCTATAGGTTCCTTCCACGTAGAAAGATTCTGGGAGAATTTTTCAGCAGAATCAAACATTCTCGAACAAGCCCGTATGTTTGACATGTCCCAGTTAGTGATATCGTCATCGAACTTAACGGCCCTTGCAAACATAGAAGTAGTGTCTTCTATTTTATTGATAGGCCAGTTGCCTATTCCTTTCCACTTCGATGTAGTATTAGCAAACATATATCTTGCGGTTGTAAGATTTTTAAGCGGCCATTTTGATAAATCACAGTCTACCTTGCTATTTTGGAACATTCCGTTTGCTTCACTGAGATTTACAGGTCTCCATTCAGACAGGTCTCCATCAAATGCAGCATTACGGAACATATAATTCATTGAAGTAACTCTACCGACGTCCCATTTAGAAATGTTCTTGTTAAATTTAGAGGACTCGAACATCTTGTTCATGGACTGCACCTTGCGAGTGTTCCATTTAGAGATGTCCTGGTTAAATTTGGAATTCATGAACATTTTGTCCATATTTACTACATTGGACGTATTCCATTCAGAAATAGTGCCGTTAAACTCTGAATTTTGGAAGAGTTCAGACATGTCTGTGATATTGCTGACATCAATAAAGTTAAGATCAGCTTCATAATTGATCTTTCCGCCTGCAGGATGGATAGCATTATTGATAAGCTTCTCTAGATGTTCTCTGTCTTTTGCTTTAATCACATGCACACTATTATTCGTCTTCTTCTTCTTAAAGAAGTCAAATACTCCTTCATCAATATTCTGGGCAGGATTTTCAATCCATTGATTAAATGTCTTCATATTCTCAATTATTCATTATTGATTTCAAACTGTGTAAATAATAATATATTTACTTACATATATGGAACTGACTAAAGAAATATTAGCTAAATGTATGCCAGATGCTACTAAAGCAAACATAGACAAATATACAGAACCTCTTAGAAAGTGGTGCAATAAATTCAAAATAGACACACCATTACGTATTGCACATTTCTTAGCCCAGGTTGGTACAGAGTCGGGAAGTCTACGCTATGTCAGAGAGCTCGGAGGTTCTTCGTATTTCAAGAAATATGATACAGGCAAGCTTGCTATTGCACTAGGCAACACACCAGAGGCTGATGGAGATGGTGAAGTGTATAAAGGCAGAGGTCTTATTCAATTGACAGGAAAGGCGAACTATGTAGCATTTTCTAAATGGTATTTTGGACCAGGCCCATATGAGAAAATGTTTGTAACTCATCCTGAATTGGTAGAAAACCCAACCCAGGCTGTTGCATCTGCCGTATGGTTCTGGACAAAAAACAATCTGAACGTACTTGCTGATAAAGATGATATTCTAGCAGTGACGCGTAGAGTCAACGGAGGAACTAATGGATTTGCTGATAGAAAAAATAGACTAGATATTGCAAAGAAAGCGCTAGGACTTATAAAATAAAAAATAGCAGCAGAATAACCCTGCTGCTATTTTTATATAATCACACGTGACGACAGTCATTGTACCTAGTCTGATTTCTTCTCCTGTTGATCTGGACGTTTCACTAGAGGCATAATGCTTTCACTAGTGATGCGCGGAGCAGTCATATCTGACACTATCATAGTATGCATATCATGAGATACTTGGGCTATCGCTTCGCTGAATTCTTTATTTTCTGGAAGTGGATCCGTAGCTATCTTAATATTAGTAATGCTATAGGGACCACCGAAGAGACATACTTCTCCATGGTCTGCATCATTTAGCAGAGGATATGGCCTATACAGCTCGCTCTGAGTGGATCCTTCTGCAATAACCTGTACAAATTTATCTCTGCTATGTATAAGATCCTTCTCCTGCTTCCATACGGATACTCTAGTCATAGACGGCTCATCTTCATCCATTATGATAGAAGCGACATACCATACATTAGTCATAGGGTCCTCTACTGTATATGTCTTGATATAATCTCCTCTTTTTATTGATATAGTCTTTCTAGTGATCCATACTGATGTTTCACCATCACTCAGTATAGGCATACTTCGAGTTACTGTAGCTAACAGTTTGAAAACGAAAGAGATACGGCATATAGGATTGTTTTTGAATTTGTGATATAAAATTGCGCAAGAACCTATACCTTTACTCTTTAGCGTATAATTATAATTAGCTATAGGTATATTCATGTGATATATTATCTCTTTCTCACATTTGACAGCGTTATCATATGAGTTCGCCATAAAATCACTGCGCTTGCGTGAACTGTCTAGAATCTTATCATTCAGCAGGCTGTCTGCACGCGCTTTTTCAGTGTCATTCTTAGCTGCTTCTTTATGTTCCTCTGCCTTTTTATTAAAGGTGAAAGTTTCTATCTCTTTTGTAAGATCGCCGTCATTTATGTCTAATGTAGTTGATTGGTTGACTTCTGTAGCCTTCTCTCTGTCTATGATAACATCACTATCTTCACTGTCATACCCTACCATACTTCTATCCTGGTAAGGCTGTAGCAAGACAATCCAATATGATGCTGCGTATAAAAAGTCATCTGGGTTATACACACCTATGACTTCGTACATCTTGTTGAAATTCTTAAAATTTACAGCAAGATAGTCATGCTCTCTCGGATAGGTCTTCTTGCCGAAGACATTATGGAACTCACTCTTGACTATATGGACAGTAAGGGTTTCTTGATAATCTAATAATGGGTTGTTTATGACGAAGCTTCTAGATGGCAGCTTATTATCTTCTATCACTACTTTGATATTATCTGCAGCAGATACATTCTTTAGAGAGAACTCGTGGAAAATATAATCTGCTGAGTTTCTTGCAGGAGATGTTCTGAAATATCTAGAAGTGAATCCGAACGTGTCTGAAACTATAGCAGATAGCTCGTTATATATCTCTGAAGCAGACCCTACTGCATATGGATTGAACGTATTATCATTTCCGTCCACATCATCGCAGTCAGTTACTCTAATAGATGCAGTGCATGGCTCGCCGTCACCTGTCGTATTTTCATTGACTGTGACAGAAGGAAGCTCGCATTCGACATCATCAGGAATACTGACTGCCAGTGTAGGGAAGTCATCTTCTGCTTCACCAGATATCTCTATTTCTATATCGATATGTTTCTCTTTGAACGTTTTTCCATTAAGCTCTTCTAGAGACAAATCCTTCCAGTCGCTCCATAGAGAAGCTTCTTTATGATAAGAGTATCTGTATCGAGAATTAGACTCCCAATCAGGCATCCCTCCTATAGCGCTGATATCAACAGAAGGACCCCTTAATGAAATCTCATATGTCTTAATAATAGCCATATTTTTCAATTATTTCATGTCTTTACCGTACTTCTTTTCACTTTCTAGAGCTTTCAAGTAGTTTCCGAAGATCTTTTTAGATTTCAAGATCTCAAGCTTCTCGCTTTTAGTTGGTTTATTGCCTTGTACCCTCTTATCGAATTTTAATATATTATAGTTATTCTTGATAAGATTCTCTACGTTATTAGAGTAAGAGAAATCCATCATATCATAAATATACAGCCTGAGGTCTTCTATACCCATCAGCTCATAGAATCTCTTGCCAATGAACACGTCATAAGAATCGTTCTCTCTATTTCGTGTTTCTGCAATATTTTCACAAATATCTTTGAGAGCTATGCGGAATCTATCTTTATCATATATATATCTTACAGCATCTGGAGCTTTGGATGGATTCTGCTTCCAATAAGCAGTAAGAGCTTGCTTATCGTCCTCATCCATATCTTTATATTGCTTATATGACTTGATGCGGTTACTATCAGAAAGTTCCTTGCCTTTCTTTACTAGTTTATGCATATCGACTTCAGAACTTTCTATGGAGTTTTCAGCGTCCTTGATCTTTCTTTCATTAGCAGTGATCTGATCATCTATAAAACGTTCATCGTAATAGTCCCTATCGGCATTAAATGATATATTATCTACTACGTGGCGATCCAAACAAGTAGATAGGGCAGTTATATAGCTTCCCATGTCCTTGCGTATCTTCAGACACAGGTTGTTAGCAAACTGCAACGTAATAGCTTTAGTGGTCATACCCCATTCTGCTACCCATTTATCGTTCTGCGAGAAGGCGTCTATCAGTTTATCTGATGACTCTATATTTTCTTTGAAACCTTCGATATCATGCTGGATAGTATGATCTAGCATTTGCATAACCTGCGTATCACGTGAATCGACGTATTTCTGTGTAATGCTGATGACTTCCGATATCTTCATGTTATAGTCTTTAGACATAGAAGACACTTCTGCAAGTCCTCTGTTAGCCTTGCTCCTTACTATCATATCCATGCATACACATTTGATGACATTATTTATGTTATTGATAATTTCTAGACCTATCTTATTGATATACAACTGTCTTATAGCATAAGTCACTACAATAGTTGCTATAGGGTTCAAAAACGCATCAAAATTGTACACTACATTCAATGAATGCAGTACATAATTAGACGTCTTCTTAGAAAGCAATACATCAATAAGCTTAGATTTAATATCTCCAAGGCTGTTCAATATTTTATCAACATCAACTCCCTGCTCATTATGTGACTTGCGATGCTCAGCCTCTATAGTATCTTTGATATGACTTATATATTGGGTCACGCATTCGTGAAGTTTGTCCATCTGCTCTTTAACATCAGTACCTGAAAATACATCAAAAGTATTCATATCGAATATGTGTAAATAGTTATATACACTATTTACCAGAGATACATGGCATCTGACGTATATAATATATGTGAAGGACAGATACAACATCCAGAAACGCAATCATCCATTTTGTGTTGGGGAGCGTTGCTAGCATATATAGACTGCATCCGTCTCCACAATGGCCTTGAGTTATTGAACGCTCCTGATGGATTTTTTAAAGGAGGTTCTAATGCTCATAAGAATGAGGTGTCGCAAACTCCTGCGTTATACAAACTGCTTCATTCAAAAAATGCAGTACCAGATCACGGCATAGCATTCTATGTATTGACTAAGTATTTTGATGATTTTGTCGTATCTGGTGTAGGTGGAGAATCCGCCCTTAATAATCTATATAGTGAAGTATCTCACAGTCAGACTAGGTATAGAATGTACTACTGTACGCAATACCCTGTGTTCATTTATTCTATGGCGGATTTTGTACAATTGTTCAATTTCTTATGTACATCTGAAGAATTAGGGGATCCTCAACAGTTTGTTACTCGTGTAACGGAGAAAGCAGATGAATTGAGAGAAACCAAAGTAAATATATAAGTATTAACTAATTAATAGTTCTATATGGCGAAATTATCTAATATAACACCAGGCATAGCAGTTGTCAAAGAAAAGATTAAATCGACAGCAGTGCTGCACGTCGGTATAAATGCAATGGGCCTTTGTGTCACCGGTACAGATGATGAAACATTAAAATCCGATGTTATACAAGCATTGGCTCCTGCTAAAGGATTGTTTCTGAATAATCCTAGAGCTGTATGTGAGGTCAGTGTCATAGACGACTCGTTCAGTGCTATATATCGTATAGAGAAGCGATTCTGCATAACAGATTCAATATACATATCTCCTCAGCAGATATCTGCAGTATGCGGGTTGCCATACACACCAGCACAAAGAGTAATGCTCACGCCTAAAATGGTACTGGACATCCAGCAGATTATGATAGGACAGTCTAATGTCAATATATGTGAATATATGAAGTTCTCTTCAAATGCACTATCTGTGTCAGGCACACCTGTATATGGACTGACTATCAATAATGTCTTTATTAAAGACAGACGGTCGGCTAACATGACGAGAATACCTGATGACCAGTGGAGTATGAGCGATACCTTCAAAGATATAGTATGGAAGTCTTTGGTCAGTATCGCATATAATGTCATCCAACAGAAGCCTGAAGCAACAATAGATGACATATGCCAGATATATATCAAGACATATGGTTCGTCATGGATCACTAAGCTCGTTGTTTTCAACAATAAGAATAATATAGAGCTTCCCGGATTTATGACGGCAGTTGCATCTTCTAGTATCACATCAGAACAATTAATCAATGCGTACCAGTTGATGGTAGCTATTCTTCGTGGAAAATTCACAGGAGTCCCTCATATGGACAGAGATGAAACGGTAGAATATATAAAGAAACTGCAGCAAACTGTCGCAGAAAAGATTAACAATACACCTAATGTACCTGAAGATTTGAGGCAGCCCTTATCAGCAGATGATACGAAGGATACAGAAAATCTAGAAGGCGAAAAGAAAGAAGAAGAACCTGTAGAAGACACTAAGAAAGAAGATTCGAAGAAAGAAGAACCGAAGAAAGAAGAGTCCGTAGAGGACGACGATAAGAAAGAAGAACCGAAGAAAGAAGAACCGAAGAAAGCTGAGCCAACAGAAGACAACAAGAAAGCTGAGCCTGCAGAGAGTGGCAAGAAAGAAGGTAAGAAAGAGGACAACAAGAAAGAAGATAATAACGAAGAAGAGTCTGAAGAAGCTGATGGCGAAGAAACTGGAGAAGAAAATACTGAAGAAGAATAGTTATGAAATCATTCGAGCCTAAAGAAAACATACATGGTGTCCCTAATGGTGTAGGTTCTGCCTGCGAGTGCCAGTGTGATCCTGAAAGGGATTGGGACGATGAGGAAGACCTCGATGCAGAATATGAAGATGCACTGAATGGGTTTATAGCAACTATTAATTCAGAGGTCACTGTAGGTTGCGCCTTGCCATTTAATGTTCCAATTAAAGAGATCAAACGTATAATAGACACAGCGTTCAAGCATTTTGTCAAAGAACATGGAGATTATACATATCCTGAATCTCTGTTGATAAGTGCTAGCACTATGCGCAAATGGGTTCATCAACAAGGTGTGGAACCTATCTGCACTCCGAGAAAATCCAGACGTAGAGGCAAGCTTCTACTTCCTCCAGATGTAGAATATGTCGATGGGGTATATGACCTGTACAGAAACTTCGGTGAAGCGGGCGGAAGCCGATATATGGGCGGAGTTGCCTACACCGTTCCACAACGCTTTGGTATAAACTCTCAATATGCGTTGGCTGATTGTGCAGAATACGCCATATGCATGCTATCATTCAGTGACCTTACACGAATGATAACCATCCCGACTGTATCAACGACATTCAATCCTATCAATAAGACGCTTTATTTCACAGGTCATGTTCCTGTAGGCGATGTTGTGATATGCGTGCGTTCTCATATAGATAAGATAGACGCATTCAATGACGAGCTATTCTATAGATATTGCGTATGTATGTGCAAGCTTCAACTTGGAGAGATATTAGAAAGATATAATTATACTCTTCCAGGCAACATCACATTAAAGTCTCCAGCAGATGCTGCAAGAGCAGAATTAGAGAAGCTAGAGGAAGAAATTAAATCATATAATGTGCCATGCATGCTTACTGTGTGATTATATTAATAAAGAAAACACTTAAAATAAATTATTCCGTTCCGATATAACAAGCAATTTTCACAATCAATGTTTAATAGCTTATGTCGCGAGACATGGGCTATTTTTTATTTATGATACATTGATAATAGAGCCATCATTAAGTTTGACGACGTCACCTGAGCCGACAATCCTATCAATAGTAACTCTGCGCCCGTCGCTGAGATTAAGGATAGAATGTTTACCATCTGCGGTAATAGAAACAGATGCAGTTGCTTGCGATTTGATTGAACCGTCGTCATAAATATATCCATCGACGCTCTCACCGATCATATCTGTTCCTAGAGCATCGTTATACATTTCATATGTTTCTATTTTTATATCAGTAATAACATCAATACCATCTATATTCTCTTTATTCATTGATATTTTCGAAGGTCTCTTATAACCTCTGATCTTGCCATTCAGATTATCTTCCTCCCATTTCTGAGTAGTCTTATTAAACCTCAGAGTATATACAGGAGTGAGAGAGTTTTTCTGCTCAGCTACTATTGCTTCTGCCTGCTTATTGATATCTTTCATCATATCGGCGGCATTCTTCTGAAGATTCACAAGAGCTGCTAATGATTTGAAGTCAAAGAATGGGAAGAAATAAGTGATGTCTTCAATTATTTGAGATATCAGCTTGAGCAAGCGTATTATCATACTCAGGACAGTGCATATGTTTATAAGCAATGTAATTATAGAGTATATTGGATTAGTTACACACATTCCGACTGTTGCAGGGACAGGGGCCTGTGCTGTCATTTTGATAATATGCTTCGGAATATTTTTGGCGAGTGTCTGACACTCCTCAAATTTATAGTCTATACAGTTGCATCGGTAGTCTATCTCTTTTCGGCTTCTACCATTAGCATCATAGTTCCCTTTGATAATAGATACGGTAGTCTTATACATCATGACTTGATCATGATACTCGTTCTGTAATCTCTTTATCTCTTGGTCTGCAAATCTTTTGGCTTCTTGTATTGCCTTGTCTTTCAATGCGTTAGCGATGTCATTAGATGACTGAAAATTAGCTGCCTGAAGCTTGTGCAATCTTTTCTCAGCAGTTCCCAACTTGCGTTCATAATGAAGAAGTGCTCTGTCGAATTTATGTTTAGTACAGCAGCATCCTCCAGTTCCACTAGGTAGTTTCAGATCAGTCCATCCTTTAGCTTTCTGTAATTTGGATTTGCCGAGATTCTGAAAATCTGATATAATAGAGTTCATTTGCTGGCGTACTTCTGTAATAGCAGCAGAAGGTGAATCTGGCAATTTAATGTTTTGCATAACATCTGCCAAATCCTGTGACATTTTCGTAGCATATAACACCTGCCTAACAGGAGGTACCATCAATTTTACTGCCATACTGACTCTTCGACTAAATAATTAGATGAATTATTTACTCACCATGTAAATAACACATATTGATTTATATTAATATGGGACTAATAATTTTGCTTCTCATGGTTATCATCATTGCACTAGCATTAAATATGTGTTCATATTTTTATCAGTGTAAGATTGACGAATTGAAGTCAGATATGAACACAAAATTGCAAGAGAGAGATAAATATATATCTCAGCTGCTATCTGAATTAAGATCGTTCCAGTATGAGATTGACAATTTACGCTGGTATAAATCCAATTAAAGGACATGAACTTTTTTGAAGGTAGAATATATAAGCCACAAGGCAAGGATCTGACAGGAGTAGTTTCTTCAAGAGTTCCTGTTGTTCTGGGTAGTTTAGCTGTCCAGAATGGAACCTTATACTATTGTAAATCATGCACTTATAACACTAGTACGAAATTATATAGCCTTATATGGGCAGAAGTAGTCGTGAACGTCGGAGGGTCCACTGTTTATTCACGTGTATCCACGCAGGAGCATGTAGATACAATAATAGAAGTCCCTTCTGATAAATCAACAGAAATTTCTAGCTATGAACCCGTATGCATGACAGAAATAGACTTCCGTGCAGATACTATAGTTCCTAAATATCCAACAGAAGGTTCTATATTGGCGAATATTATGGGAACTACAGACGTCACAATAGAAGATGCTTTACAATATGCTTCTATGTCTGAGTTGAAAATAGATGGGTATTTCAACAAACGTCATTTCTACCCATCATATGTACCTTGGGTATCAAATGCAGAAAAAGAATATTATTATCCGCATAAATCCATGTATCATGAAATTCTTCCACCTAGAATAGATGATGCAAATGGTCGAAGTGTATACTCACCTGTATTTGGTGCTTCGCAGATAATAACGAAATTTTCATCTGCTACTACAGCATCTCCGTCCGTCATGATTTTTGGGAATGCAGCTACTCTTATAGGAGCACACTTTGTCTTCACATACCGTACATTTTATTATGCAGCGGTTATTGACAGTATTGGAGATAATAATATAATAGTTGTTCGAGACGAGCATTCTGGGAATGGACATGATGAAGGATTTTCAATAGAAAGCATCAGAGTAGTCTCTATTAATAATCCGAACGGGGCAGTATATGCAAATAATGAAGCAGATACTAATCCTCAACCAGTAGATAATATAAAAATGGCTCAATTATCTATAACAGTATCATGTACTGAAAGATCTTTGGCCGGAGACAAATATGCATTTTATCTGAAATTGGACGCATCATTTGCAAAAAAGTAAATCAATATATATAGATATAGTATAACTATATGAGTAATGGCATGACTAATGGAGTACTGAAGCTAGCTAAGATTTCTAACAGCAGTTCTCTTGACGAAATAAAAAAGATATTCAATTTCAATATGGACCAGCTTATGGTCTTCGGGGGTGGAGCTCCTGGCGAGCAGGGTCTTCCTGGAAATCCTGGTCCACAAGGAGATCTAGGCTTCTGTATATATGGAAACAGCCAAGACTATAGCGACGAAGAATCTATACGTAACTATGTCATATCCCAAGAAGTTGAACAGACGAATGCTTCTGTTGCGGGGGCTGATTTATTCGTAAACAGATATGGCTTATTCAAAGTGTACCGTGGTGAGAATGACTCTCGCTTGGTTGAAAACATCTTTGTGTGGACACAAGAAAACGCAGGTTCTGATATGAACTATATCATTGCAAAAGCAGCAGAACAACAACAGATACAGACACAGACAGAATCGTTCTGGGAGGGAAATACATATGCATCTGGAAGTGGTATTACACCACGTAATAGAAAGACTGTTGTCTTGTGTGGTGATAATCGATATGATAAATTCTATGACCCTCTAGCTACAGCACCGATGACGTTGTTCAATGATGGTTCTATATCATTCTTGAACCGTAATGAAACAGACGCATATAACTATGTAGTGTCTGCTACTTACAGAGAGAGATATCAAGACTTTGGACGTTCTGGCCTTTATATCGGTCAGATACATGATTCTACAATAAGTGTAGATGAGTCTGCAGGTGAGAATCTGCCTCATTTGTTCATGGATTACATTCTCCGAAAAGATCGCAGAACAATATCACCATACCAATATGTAAAAGGTACAACCGTATCATCATCAGCTACGCCTATAGATAATAATGATGGAGCTGTTAAAGTGATAGCCTATAAAGATAAGTTTGACAGAGAGCCCAAGTATGCATTTGTAAACGGAACAGCATATGTTAAGGACGGTCAAACTTCTCTTACAGTAGGTATAGAAGGGAACGTCATAAACCTCAAGGGCGTTATAGATTGTGCTTTAATCGAAAGAACACAAGCAGGGGCTATAAACAGTTATATCAGCATCCCTTATAATGGAGATGTGACAACCTCTCAGATAGATCTCGGCGACTCAGATATTATTATGGGTCATGTTATAAACTCTTATGGCCCTGAACATATCGAATTTTATGGCAGCACCATACGAGATTTAGGATTAAGAAATATCATGGTCTCCTTCACAGATACCTCTATGAATATATATTTGAGGTCTTATGAAGTTCCAGGAGAATCTATTGTCACTGATTATAATAATAACAAGATATTCGTAGACATTTCATTTGTTCTTAATATCAACACTTTGCAATAACAATGAAGCAACTAGTATCTACGCACGAATTAGCAGGCAACTATACAGTTGTCATAGACACTACACAAAATAAAGTATATCTGGACGTTTTAGATTATGACCGTCCAGGTATCACTATGGCATCTAATATGCAAGGTTCTCTTATGATGGACGTTGCAGAAATGTTCTCTAAATATAAGATCAAGCCATACCCTGATGTATATAGTATATCTGACAGCACAGTAGGGTCGTCAGAAGCATATGATTCATTAGATTCGGTAAAATACCGCGCTAGAGTCATTCGTGTTGAGGATAACAAGTTGAGGTGCTTCGCTCCGATTATATTAAAGACAGATGAGCAGATCCCTGATGTCTTTATACTATATAGAAAAGACATGTTCTGTAAGGAATCTGAAGCAAAGGATGAAATCGTCGCTGTCATTGACTTGCATAGCGATAATATATCTGAGTACATCCAGCCCAAGAATTATGCATATGCATACATTCATGGCAACAATAGACATATCAAAGGCATAGATATATCTACTGGCCAATTTGTCAAAGCAGATGTGTATTCTGATAACATTCCTAAGGATGAATCCACAACAGAGGATCTGATATATCAATCATATAAAGATAAACGATTGATATACAATAACATAATAAATCTTTCCTTTGTTATCAAAGATGATAAAATCTTTGAGCATAAAGAGGATTGGAACATTACAGAAGAGCTTGCTGATGTAAAAGGCACTACCGCATATGTGTACTGGGGGCGCTATGCCAATGTATCTCCTATTAAAACTCCTGAGGTTCCTGATGGATATATTACTATAGAAGATGCGTGGGGAGGCGAAGGTGATAACAGAGAGAATATTTTCATATATACTCCAGAGAACGATACTAATAATAACCGCATTCAGTTTGACAAAACGAAACCTCAGCAGCTAATAGGGACAGACCGGGTTCTTTTGAAGCACCATGATAAAGGCTACGAGGCTATTGTATTTGATAGTGAGAACGGTGCTGATGTCAAATACAATACTAGAACTGTAGACGAGCATGGAGAAAAAGCATACACTAGAAAGTATGTCGATGTGAACAGAACGACATATACTATAGACAGCTATGTAGAAAAGCTACCGTCTATGTCATTCGAATGGCCCGTGTCTGAATGTACATTAGCTATACATATGAAGCTGAATGATATGTTCGTCAGATATGTTAATGCAACATCTGACATATATATCAAATGGGTTAGAGAATATGGCGACGAGGACAATACTAATGTAATAGCCCTCAATACCCGAATGGATGAACAGATAGCAAAGTTCCGTTCTTTGCTGTCTCCATACTTTATTGTTACATATTCTACAGGCAGTAATATAATCGCAGTAACAGTACGCGGAGATAACGTCATCAATTTCAATGAGTTATCCTTCACAAAGACTAGTAGATTGAATCTAATAGGAATCTATTATAATGAGGATATTACTCCTCAGGAAACTATTGGATATAGAAAGCAATACAGATATTTCTTCACAGGAAAAGATACTTATGCTAAAATTGTAAGGGGATCTGATATAGATCTAATATCTGAAGCCAAACGCAAATATGTTGAACTGCATGATGTAGGTAATACATATGCACATGATCATATACATGAATGCTTCAGTGATTATGAGTTCTATTATGTCAGAACAGGAAACACATATCAAGACGTTCCGTATTATATAGAAGGAGGGACTATCGCGGGCAATACGCTGAGTCTCTATACAATGAAAAGAACTCTCCTCTGCAACATTGAGCATGTACCCGTAGCCGATTTCGTTGATATACGTACTATCATGGACGACGATGTTTATGATATGACTGACGATAAGCCAATAGATATCAAGACTAGAATAGCATGGTGCGATTATTCATCTATAAATAAACATGGAGAGAATCTCATACCATCAGTAGCTCGTCCTACTGGACTTATAGATGTGTATTCTGCTGCAGTGTCAGCTGATGGATGGTCATACGGCCAGATATTATATAATAGTAGTATCAGAAGAGACAATGACATATACTTCAAGAGCACGCATTTCAGCTCGAGAACTATGGAAGACGAATATATTTCGTATTTATTCGACAGTTGCTTTAGCGAATACCCTTGGTATGTTAGCCACCGCGTTGATTTTGTCCGTATGGTTATGAAGTGTATGTGCTGGTATGACGATGACACTAAACATGCACCATTGCTCATCTTTGATTATCTAGAGGGAGAGGATTGCGTTGCTTCTAGATTCCGAGAAAATGTTAAAGACACAGAGATCATCAAAGGAGACGACGGGCAGATATTGACAGAGAGCCAGCAGCAACTTTTACTAGAAGCTGTAGGTAATAGGATGCTAGATATATCTATAAACAGCATGTCTAAATTCTTTACTGATTATCTTGACGATTGTGATGCTAAAATCCTAGATGATATTACAATGGGTGTCTATCCTGTGCTTTATGACGATGAATTATTCTGTATGCTTTATGGTGTCCCTTTCAAAGTTGACATCAATACATCAGAATATGTATATAAGTCTATTATAATACCATGCCAAAGATTTACGTTGAGGTTGCAAGAAGATACTAATGTATATCCTAAGTCGCTTACGAGAATAATTCGAAACGATAAAGCTAAGCAGATCATTATAGCTACATTCGTAGACATTCCTGTAATCATGCCATTTTCTATGGGCGTAGCCGGCAGCGATGTGTATAAAGATGCAACTATGTTTGGTAACTTCGAGAGAAACTACCTAGCATATATAGGTGCAAGTATCCCTGAGCCAGAACACGATGGACCTAAATATATAGACAGTATAGAAGCATTCGATATCAGATATATACAAAGTACTGCTGATTTAGATGGAGACTATGTGTATAAACATAACAATACTAGTAAGCTGACTGCCGTATGTATAAATTATATTGCTGATTTTGATCTAGAGAACGATTTACATGATAATCTAGTAGACTCTGATGGTCAGCCATACGACGATTCATATCCTGCAAAAATAGCTGCCCGTGCTATAGCAACAGGTACGCATATAGATATAGCTATGCTAGGTTATGGGGTAATTTTAGGTAACGATGGATCTAAAATATACCCTAGCAAAGTAGTATTCTTTGATAAAAATGATGAAGACAAGAAATACCCATTAGGATATTTCTATACAACATATGCTGCAGATGAATTTGTTCACCCACAAGCACTTGCTAAGATGAACGAATCTGGCATCACTCAAAGGCTCATCAGTATGTATACTCCTAATACTATGATCACTATAGATGGAGTATCTACTGCGGTTGATGCTATGATGATACCGTTTGATGATTCATACAACAGATACGTCAGAGACATATATAACGACGTGTTAAGGGAAGATAAATATTCCTTCGTCGCGGTTGTAATAGAAACAGTCATTCCTAACAGAATATCATCTAACGAAGGATATATAGCAGCTGCAAGAAACGTATTAGAATATAGCAGTGCATATTATTATTTCAACGCGGTGATGTCTTCTCAACAGGGAATATCTGAGTATAAGTCTAATAAAGATACATTCATACAGACTAAATCTGGAGAGTTGAATTCTGCCATTACTAATGCAATATCATTACAGTGCTATCCATCAAGTAATCAGATGTTTACCTATGATATTGTTGACAATGATGTAGTTAAAGAACCATATATTAGATTAAAGGCAGAAGACCCTACAGGTAGGTTATATAAGCAATTAGTAACAATTTACAATAATGATACGAATGAAGTAAACCATAAAATTTCTAATGAGAACATTTTTGATGATGGTCAGCTTCTACGTGTTCCATTTGAAGGGTACAACATCAGCAATCTGACACCTTCGTTAAATTACAGGACTCAGCGTTTCAAGAGTCTCGTTGTATACGATAAAACATATATAGGTGAACATACTGTTATCAAGAACACGAATAGATTAGATTCTATATTGGCTTCTAGATTGTACGTCAAAGAGGGCAAATGGATCAATGTTAAAGTGAATAGATCATCTGTCGACATAAAGTTCTACCCATCTATCATGTATGGAGAGAAGCTAAGGCGCATATTGACTGATGTGTGCAAGAGACTAGATCTTTCATTCAGGGATCCATCCTCACCTATATTAAAAGATAACGACTATATTATGTACGTTGATAAATATATGTTTCATTTATATGAGTATGAACTCAACGTATATAAAGTTGACAGTACTGACGAATTTGAAATATACGCTCAAAAGAGCCCTAAGAGTTCGTTGTTAAACTATGACGTCAAGAAGAATTATGAACAAGAGTATAAGAATGTTCCTAAGAAAGGTATATTTATTACATATAATATGTCACTAAGAAGCTAATGGGAAAGTGCTTGAAATGCTCTGTGTATAAATTATGGCAATTTGGACGCAGAGCTATTACTAAGAACAAAATTGCCGCATCAGAGCAATCTGATGAAAATGAAAACGAAAGTGAAAATGAAAGCGATAGCGATAGTAAATATAACAAAAAAGTAAAATTGATATTCGGTAAAGTCAAAAGAATATGAGAAATGTAGTATTAAAAATTGCAGGCATAGCCGCGCTGATAGCATTGATATCCTTTATGGTATCATATGTTTCTGGATTACGTGAAGAGGTTAAGATTGCTGAACAGAATAGAATAGCCTCAGTTGAAATGTATAATACTGAGTCGAACAAAGTATATGCATTGAGACTTCATATAGATGACCTCGACAGAATCAAAAACAAGCAGATTCAAGAGATGGATTCTATAAGAAAAGAACTTCGCGTCAAAGATAAACAGCTCCAATCATTATACGGACGCAAATCTCATGCAGATATAAAAGACACCATCAGAATACCATTATATATCTATCCTAGCAAAGATAGTAACGATAGCATAGGTGCTTTAGATGGCTATAAAGATACGTGCATAGGTGATGTTAGATGGTATAATATTTGCGTGGATCGTGTAGATTCTAACCTGATAGCATTATCTGCACATTTTGAAAGCGACCTGACTTTAGTAGCATTAGAAAAGAAAGAGCCTATCAACAAGCCTAGAAAGACATGGCTAGGAAGACTGTTCCAGAAGAAAGTAAAGACTATGTCAATCACAACGATAGAACAGAATCCTTATGTTACTAATGACTCTACTATATTCGTCGTGCCTATTAAGTAACTTGTGTATAATATACATAATATAATGTACCATTAGAAAAGAGATGTCGCCGCATCTCTTTTCTTGTTTATATTCGTATCCTCCAGTAAATAACGTATATTTACGAACTATTATCTATGGACGTTTATGGCCTTATATTCATATATGAACTCTTGAATTATTATTCTTTAATGTTAGGAATAACATTCGAGTCGTTCAGTGTTGAGATGAGAACAGATAAGGGTACGAAATTTAATGTAATAAAATGGGACAACGTAGAAGGATACATAGATGATTTGCTATCAGGTTATAATAGGCAATATAAGAGTATAGTGAAACGTTGCATAGAAGATAAAGGATATGCTATCACTCTAGATGTAGATAAAGCAGTAGAAACTATGTGTAATCCATTCCAGAGAGAAAGGGGATTTTTTAATTTATGGCTAGGTGAACAGGGAACAGCAGCTGAGAGATCAGTCGTACAGCCATTACCTTTCGTAGTGGTGAATCATATTGTTAGAATAAACGGGTGTGTAGCTAAAATGCGAAGCAGCGTCGATGCGTATGAATATAGCATAACAGCCTATTCTGACAGACTGTCTGATTGGTCGGATGGTCACGAAGCAGAAAAGACTGAATATAAATATATACTGTCTAGAATTATCAATGAGAAAGTATGTACGTTGAAATATAATCAGCTAGCAAAAAACGAATGTCCACAAGAGCTCAATTCTATATTTAGAAAAGCTAACCGGATGCTAGACAGACTCAGACATACAGTTGCACACGAAGATGTTGACGGCATCACTGTATTAGACTTTATGAAAGAACTATCTAAATATATACGTCAGGATAGTCCTTATATGAAAGAATGGCATCAGGTATATGAACCTTTCAATATGTCTAATAGAACTGGAGTAGTAAAAATAGATCCAGATATTGACAGTGATAAAATAATAAATATCATATACGAATAATAGTCAGGCATGCTTACCGATGATTTATATGGTGCTATATCTAATATAGCCGATTCAATAAATGCGTTATTAGATTCTCATGAAAGAGAGACATCTGATACTGTCGGATCATTATGTGATTCGATTGACAAATTATGCAAGACAGTTTCTGATGGCAAAAGCATTAATGGAGCAGATACCGCATTAGGACTGATTGCGGGCGCATTGGCTGGCGAGACTGATAAGATAGAGCAAGGAGCCTCTATGCTGGCTAAGAGCATTAAAGGTGTTTCTGAGTCTCTTGACGAAATAGGGGGAGTATCTGATGATATTGTAAACTCTTCCAAGAATATATCGTCCAGCATGCAGTCTCTTTCTGAAGGTATTGAAAGCGTAGGTGTAAAGACATTGTTCTCGGCGTATATTGCAAAAGCATCCTTTCCAGCTATACAAGCATTTACAACAAGTGCAGTAGAATTATTAGCTTCCATAGCCTCCAAAGAGAAAGATCTAGAAGCATCTAAAAAAGGTATAGATGCTCTCAACTCGTCTATTGACGATATAAAAGATGCAGCAGGACACGCTATTATAGGAGGATTGGCTTCTGCCCTCGCTCTTCCTATGCTAGTACCTATTAGCTTATTTATGACAGGGTCGGCTCTAGTGTTCTCTTTAGCAGATAAGCTATTCAGTTCTAAAAGGATGGAGGAAACAGGTAAAGCTGTATCAGCTATGGCTAGAGGTATACGAGATTTGGCCATATCTGCTATTATCGTTACAGTAGCGTCGCCTTTCTTTATATTGGGAACAGCTGCACTAGTCCCTATGTCTATATTTGTAGTAGCGGTCGCCGGTATCAACTTCTTAGTGGAGAAATTGTTCGGCAACAAGAAAAAGAAAGACTACTCTGCTATAGGCTCTATGGCTAAGGGTATCTTATACATGACATTAGCAGCTGGCGCGGCTATAATAGCAGCACCTGTCGCACTATTAGCTATACCATGTGTTCTTGTGCTCGGATTATTCACTCTGGCAGTAGGTGCTCTAGTTGTGAAGCCTATAAATAGTCTAGTCGGTAGCAAAGAGTTCAAAGGATTCACTAAAGGCATATTATCCATGACATTAGGGATCCTCGCGTTAGGATTGACCGCGCTGTCTGCTATAATACTCACGCCAGTATTCTTATTAGGTTCATTAGGTATGCTCGCAACGGGGTTGTTTGTCAAAGTATCTG
>Ga0310695_10003277_pt1 | contig 32195 bp, 25 predicted proteins | sample RumenRJG_04DNA_FD_203882 | JGI IMG/M metagenome (GOLD analysis project Ga0310695, IMG submission 203882) | Bovine rumen microbial communities from Lethbridge, Alberta, Canada - RJG_04 (v2) (version 2) | ecosystem: Host-associated > Mammals > Digestive system > Stomach > Rumen | place: Canada...
AAAGCGATATTGGTTAGCGGATGTTCGGGCGACAAGTCGACGCGAAGTGGTTTTGTGGGTTTAGGTGGTGAAAATGACTCGTAACTACATCGGCATAGACGGCGGGGGGACGAAGACGGCGGCCGTTTTCTTCGACGAGAAAGGGCGCGTGCTTGCGAGGCATACTGCCGGGCCTTGCAATCCAAACGTGCTCGGCTTCGACGAAAGCATCGCGCGCGTGAAGGATATCGTCGCGACACTGACGCAGGGCGAGACGCGTTCCGTCGCGGCCATCTACATCGGCACGGCGGGAATCTTCACGAAGGACGACGGACCGCGCTTCGCCGCCGCCGTTTCACGTGCGTGCGGCATTGAGAAGGTGAAGTGCGAGAACGACGTGATGAACGTGGTTGCCGCCGCGACGGATGCCGACCGGTGCGTGGCGGGCGTGAGCGGAACGGGCATGATCGTGTATGCGAAGGAGCCGGACCGCGTTACGCGCCTCGACGGATGGGGGTATCTGCTGGGGCTCGGCGGCAGCGGGTACGACATCGGGCGCGACGTGATCCGCGCCGCTGTCGGCGAGTCGGAGGGGACTTCGCCCGCGACGGCACTCACGGCGCTCGTCGAGCGAAAGGCGGGCAGGACGCTTGAGGGCCTTGTTCTCGAAGTCTATCGACACGAACCCGCATTTGTCGCCTCGTTCGCGCCGCTTGCGTTCGAGGCGGACGCGACAGGGGATGAGGTTGCGAAGAGCATCCTCGTTTCGAATGCGCATGCCTTCGCGAAGTTGTTGAATCGCGCGGCGGAGCTGTACGACTGCGGTAACGAAGTCGTCGTCTCCGGCGGAATCGCCACGAACGCCCGCTTCGGGGAATTGCTCGCGAAGGAGCTCAACGAGGGGTTGCGCCTCGTCGTGCCGTCCTGCCCGCAGGTCGTTGGGGCCTGCGTGAACTGCGCCAGGTTCTGCGGCATGGACGCGTTGTCCGTGCGTGAAAGGATCGCGCGGGCTGATTTTACCTCGCAAAACAAGGATCAGGAAGGGGATGGACATGCTCAAGACTGAAATGCGAAATCCGAAGACGACGCACCTCGACCGCATGACGACGACGGAGATGCTGCGCGTCATACAGGACGAAAACATGAACGCCGTAAAGGCGGTGGACGGCTGCCTTGACGCTGTTGGGCGCGCCGTCGACGCGGTGACGGAGGCCCTGCGCAGGGGCGGACGCCTCATCTACGTCGGCGCGGGGACCTCGGGGCGGCTTGGCGTTCTCGACGCATCCGAGGCTTGTCCCACGTTCGGCGTCCCGGAAGGTACGATCCTCGGCGTGATGGCGGGCGGCGTGGAGGCTCTGTACCGCGCGGGAGAGCCGGAGGAGGACAGCGCGGCGTTCGGCGAGCGCGATGTCAAGGCGGTGAACCTCGCCCCCGTCGACTGCGTGGTGGGCATCAGCGCGGCGGGCGGCGCGGAGTACGTGCTTGCGGCTGTCGGGTACGCGAAGTTGATTGGCTGCACGACGGTGGGACTCACGTGCAACGAAGGTTCGCCGCTCGCGGTGCTTGCGGACATCGCGATCGTCACGGACACCGGCGCGGAGGTCGTGACGGGATCGACGCGCATGAAGGCGGGTACGGCGCACAAGCTCGTCCTCAACATGCTCTCCACCTGCTCGATGGTGCATCTGGGGAACGTCTATGAGAACCTGATGGTGAACCTCAAGCCATCGAACGACAAGCTCCGCGAACGCATGGTGCGCATCGTATGCGCCGCGCGCGGCGTCGAAGCGGCGGAGGCACGCCGACTTCTTGAAGGGAGCGGCTGGAACATACGAAAAATCCTGCCAGTTAGTTAAATAGAAAAGCCCTCCTGCGGCCACCTGTAAGTAATTTGTTAGAAGAAGTTTGAATTTGAGCCACCCTCGAAACTGGGCGGAACATGTATCTCTTCACTCGAGACGAGTTCCGTCCAGTCATACGACAGAAGCGCGCCGTTGACGCAGATGGACATCGGCGTGTCGAGGGCTTTCCTGACCGATTCCGACCATGACGGCGGCGGGGCGGCAAATTCAACTCTCCCGAACAGTCCCCTGTTTACGGCGAAAGCGTGAGCGGCGGCGACGGCCATGCGTTCATGCGCAAAAACATCCGGCGACGCCCCGAATCGCCGTTTCAGTTCCAGCGCCACTTCCTGAAGTTTGGCGGCCTGGCGCCCGGCACGGCGATGCCGGCGATGCGCCGCACGTCGGCAGACTGGACCGCGCCCCTCCGCGCGGAAACCGCCGCATTCAGTTCGTCGCGCATGACATCGTAAATCGTGCGCTCGCCGGGCAGCGACAACACGCCTCCGCCCCCGCACGAGAGGCCTTCGGGTTCGCCCGGCCCGCAGTCCGACGTCTTGCCGTCGTAGCCGTTGCTGAGCGCACGGTACTCCGCCGTCGTCCGCCGCAGGGCGGCTGCGTCGCCGCAAAGCCAGCGCTTCATCCAGTCGATGGAAGACGCGCGGCTTCCCTCGTACCAGAGATGGCCGCCTTCCATGTCCGTCATGCCGAAGCGTTCTCCCCAGCCGAGCCGCTTCATCACGCCTTCGACGAGTTCGACGGTGTGCCGGGTACCCTCGAAGGGAAAGACGAGGTCACCGCGATAGGCCTGCACGCGTACTGGGAGCGGCGCGGACATGAGGCAGAACGACGCGTGGTTCAGGCCGAACGACAGCTGTCCGAAGATGTTCTGGCACGCGTCCCCCGGACCGATCGTCGCCTTTAGCGTCAGCGACCAAGACGGGTTTCGCCAGTTCGGCGGAAATCCAGTCAACCTCTCCTGCGGCGCAGGAGAGCGTTCCCGGAGCAACCGCCGCAAGACTTGCGGCGAGAATGAATTGCAAAACCAACGATTCTCCGCGTGGAATCCTTGACATGTCTCTTCCGTCTTTCCTGAAACCTAACGGCATGATCGTGCCGTCAGGTAGATTTTCCAAGGTGTAAACGGCGGTAAGTGTAGCACAAATTCCGCCGTCGGCGCAAGGCATTCCTGGGGGCCGGGCATATTCCCAGGAGCGGCTGGTCCATAGTTTTTCGGGCGCGGGAATCGTCTCGCCCCTGCAAATAAAGGGTGAAGTGGCGATTTTCATTTCTCCGAAAATGGGTCAGCTCTCACGCGGAGGCGTTTCTGCGGGTTTATTCAAGTCCCTTTGTCTTGTAAGACGCCGCCAATCACACCAAAAAACGTGCTTGAAGTCCAACATTAAGCTACTCCCCGTTGGAGGAGCCCAAAGGGACATGTCCGTTGCATCAAAAGGGACATGTCCGTTGCGCCCAAGGGGACATGTCCGTTGCGCCCAAGGGGACATGTCCGTTTGCCCAAAGGGACATGTCCGTTCTGTTCCATGCACCTTGGAGCATGATGATGTAAAGGTCGAGACAAGCAGTACCCCTCCCGCCGTTTAGGAATCTGCGCGGGCCCCAAAAATCAATTTCACGGACAGGATACTTGCGCTATCGGTTGACGAAAATGGGAATCTCATGTTGACCGTGATTTCCAATGGCTTGGTTATCTTGGTCAAGTAACGTTCATGGCGTGTGAAAGGTTTTGCCATTGACGCGCAGGGGGGCGGTCTGATATAATCCGGCCCCATGAAAAAGTCAGTGAATCTCTATGTCCTTGCCGCGTCGGTTGCGACTGCGGCGGCAGTCCACGGCTTCGAGGCGACGCTGGCCGATCCGCTGGCGTGGCTCTACCCGGACTCCAAGGTCGCGTCCGCCGAACGGATCGGCGAGATCGACGTGCCGGCCAACGGCGTGATCGACGTCAACCTGCTTCTCAACGGGCTCAAGCCCGGCGAGAAGCTTGTGCTCGAGTCCTCGGAAAAGGGCGGCGAATGGTGCCGGATGGTGGCCGTGCCGGTGAAGCGCAACACGGGGCCCGGCGGATTCCTGGAGCGCACTCCCGGCGACAACAAGTTCGTGGCGCGCCGCGCGCCGTTCGAGGTGTTCGACGCGCTGGAGCCGCTTGCGGAAGGAAAGGTACAGGCGCCGAAGGAGACGGAGGCGCTCTACTTCCGCATGGACCGCCCGCCGGAGGGCGCGAAGACGCTCGACATCCGCTTCCGCGTGAAGCAGGGCGCGGAGACGAAGGAGCTGGCGCTCAAGGTCAACGTGCACGGAGTGTCGCTTCCGCCCGTGGGGAAGGCGAGCTTCAAGTACACGAACCACATGGATCTGCACAGCATGGCGGCGAGCCACGGATTGGAGCCGTGGAGCGAGGCGCACTGGGCGATGATCGAGAAGTACGTGCGGCTGGCTGCCTCCGGGCGACAGAACATGGCGGTCCTCAATTTGTTCATTGCAAGGAAGCCGGACGGAGACGTGGAGATGGACACGGCCCGCTTCGAACGCCTGCTCGGCATCTACGACCGTGCGGGAATCTGGTATCTGGAAGGCCCGTATCTGGCGGGCTTCACGCACGGCTGGGGATCGCCAACGTTTTCAGCCGTTGGGACGAAGAGTGTTACGACGACCGTGCCGGGAGCGCTGGCGCTCGCGAAGATGGCGGCGAAACTGCAGTCGGTCATAGAACGGTACGGCCTCAAGGACCGCTGGATACAGCATGTGGCGGACGAGCCCGGCGGGAAGAACGTGCCGGAGTACCGCATCACCACGGGAATCGTGCGCCGGTACATGCCGGGCGTGCGCATCATGGACGCCGTGGAGGAGCCGTCCTTCGCCGGCGCGCTGGACATCTGGTGTCCCAAAGTGGATTCCTTCGACCGCCACCGCGCCCTCTACGACAGCTTCCGCACGAACTTCAACGACGAGGTGTGGTGCTACACCTGCTGCATACCTGGCGGCAGGTGGATGAACCGCCTGATGGACGGCGAACTCCTGCGCCCGGCGCTGATTCCCTGGGTGTCGGAGATGTGCGGCGTCAGCGGCTTTCTCCACTGGGGCTACAATCGTTGGCAGCTGGACCAGAAGCAGGATCCGTTCAAGGAGCCCTACCCGAAAAGCTGGGGTGGCTCCAACAACGGGCACTCCCTGCCGCCCGGCGACACGCACATCGTCTATCCCGGCAAGGACGGCCCCTGGTCCAGCGCGCGCTTCGAGGCCACGCGCGCCGGCATGGAGGACGCCGACCTCCTTCGGGTGCTGGGCCGCCGCGACAAGGCCGCCGCCGACGCGCTCGTGCGCCGCATCGCCCGCAGCTACGGCGACTACACTCCGTCGTGCAGAATCTACCGCGAGGTGCGCCGCGACCTTCTGCGCAGCCTCTCAAAATAAGTTCGCGGGGGTCTGCCCCTGCTGGTCTATGCAACGGAGGTGATCATGATTGGAAAGAACATGCTGCCGCGCAGGGACTTCCTGCGCAACGCGGCGATGCTGGCTGGAGTCGGCGTCACGACGCCGTTGTGGGCGGCGATGAAGTACGACAGGGATGCCGTGCTGCGGTACTTCCGCGCTCGCGCGAAGGAGACTGACGCGCGCGTGAAGGCCGGCATCGAGGCGAACCGCAAATGCGACGCCACGCTTGTGTTCCGGGACGCGCAGGGACGCCCGTGCGAGAATGTCCACGTGAAGGTGCGCCAGACGCGCCATGAATTCAAGTACGGCGCAAACCTCTTCGGCCTTGCCGAGACGAAGAACGGCGCGGAGATGGCCGCCGCGTACCGCGAGCGCTTCGCGGCGGCGTTCAACCTCGCGACTTTGCCGTTCTACTGGAAGTCCGTCGAGCCCGAACGCGGCAAGACTCGCTACGCGAAAGACTCACCCTACATCTACCGCCGCCCACCGATCGACATGTGCCTGGAATGGTGCGAGGCGAACGGCATCGAGCCCAAGGCCCACTGCCTGAACTACGCCGACTGGCAGCCGGCGTGGGCGAGGGGCCCGGTGGAGCGCGAGAAGGCGCTGCTTGAAAAGCGCTTCGCCGAGCTCGCCGCCCGCTACGCGAAGCGCATTCCTATGTGGGAGGTCACGAACGAGACGCTCTTCTGGGGACCGGCCCAGCACCGCAACAGCGTGTTCTTCGGCAAGCGTGACTTCGTGGAGTGGAGCTTCAAGACGGCCGCGAAGTACTTCCCCTCCAACAAGCTCGTGATAAACGAGGCGGCGCCCAACGTGATCGACTGCTACAGGGCCACGCGCAGCGCCTACTACATGCAGATAGAGAACGCGCTCATGAAGGGATGCCGGATCGACGGAATCGGCATCCAGGCACACGCGGTGTGGGGCACGAACATGAAGACCGTTGTGTCCCAGGCGCGCTTCGAGTACAACCCCGAGCACATGTTCCGCATAATGGACACGTACGCGCAGCTCGGAAGGCCGCTGCAGATCACCGAGCTCACCATCCCCGCATATTCGGAAGATCCCGGCGACGAGGCCGTGCAGGCCGAGATCGTGCGCAACCTCTACAGCATCTGGTTCTCGCACAAGGCGATGGAGGCGATAATCTACTGGGACCTTTCCGATGCCTATTCGTGGACGGCCGAGCATGTCGGCTCGCTCTGCCGCCGCGACATGAGTCCCAAGCCGGCCTACAACGTCGTCCGCGAACTCTTCGGGCGCGAGTGGCGCACCAATTTCGAGCGCGACGCGGCGGGCGGGCGGCTGGCGTTCCGCGGCTTCCGCGGAACATATGAGGTGGAGGCGACGTCGAACGGGCGCACGGTCAAGCGGCAGTTCGCCGTGGGCAACGCCGCGCCCGGGCCGGTCGAGATCGTAGTCGCGTAAGAGGAAATCGCCGTGCTGCCCGACGGAACAGGAAATGGCGAAATGAAGAAAATGGAATGCAAAACCGATTCCATCTCCGTGTGCTTGGCGACATTCGCGCTTGTGGCGTTCGTCGCATGCGCCGCGGCGGCGAACGCGCCGATTCCCATGGCCGATTCGCTCACGAACACGCTCACGACGGCGTGGGGACTCAAGGTCACGCCGGAGAACGCGTGGCGCGAATACCCGCGCCCGCAGATGGTGCGCGGCAGCTGGCAGTGCCTGAACGGCGAATGGGAGTTTGCCGTGACGTCGGTGACGGCGGACGCTCCACGCACGTTCCCCGAACGCATCCTCGTGCCGTTCGGGCCGGTGCCCTTGGACGACGGCGGCGCGTGGCGGGAACGCAACAGGACGCGCTACCTCGAGCTGATGAAGCCGGTCGTGGAGATGGCCAGGAAGGGACTGGGCGGATGCGTCTTCACCGAGGCGCAGGACCAGTACTGGGAGTTCATGGGCTTCGTGACGTTCGACCGCGCCGTGGTGAAGTTCGACTTCGACTTCCTGCGCTCGGTCCATGCGGAGATATACGAGGCCGCGCGCGCCGGCGCCGCCGGCAACGACTAGGCTAGGCGTCGTTTACGGCGGTCGTGAATCGTCCGCTCCTTGAAATCGCGGGGCGGATATGGTACAATTCCATCATGAAGAAGAAATCATCATTTCACGCTTTTGCGGTTCTCGCAGGCGCGTTTGCGGGATGTGTGGCGCATCTGTTCGCATGGGAGCCGGCGCCGGTTGTGTTCGACACGCCCGCAACAGACGAGAAGGGCATGATGGTGCTCGGCAACGGCGAGGTCGGCGCGATGGCGTGGCTGGACGCCGCCGGTACGCTACATACGGTACTCCAGAACTCCGATTCGTGGAACGAGGGCGGGCGCCACGTGAAGACGGGCGCAGTCGACTACGAGACGAAGTCGCCCGTCGATGAGGGCACGTACCGGCAGGAACTCTCGATGGAGCGCGGCGAGTTCGAGGCGACGTGGAAGAGCGGCGGAAGGGCGGTGTCGCTGCGGTACCGCATCCAGCACGGAACAGATTCGATTGCGGTGTGCGACGTGAAGGGCGCGCCGGACGTCGAGGCCAAGGTGGTCAACTGGCGCCTCTATACCGGCGGGTCGAAGGAGTTTACCACCTCGAAGCAGTACGGCGCCAGTGGATTGGGCAACCAGTTCGACGGCGCGACGGATAACGGCAAGCCGATCACTTTCACGATCAACGCCGACCGTCTCGTGCCGGGCGGCTGGTGCCACGTGAACCGCAACGAGACGGTCGCGAAGATGATGAGGTATTACGACTACTATCAGGCGACGGGCGATCTCGGCAAGCCTGATCTGCTTTCGGACCGGGTGTTTGGCGGCGTGACGCGGCGGGCGAGCGGGACGCTCGCCCCTACCGGTTCGCATGGTAGGGACGCGCGTCCCGCGCGTCCGAATCCCGCGCCGCCACGCACCCTCTTCCTCACCGCGATCACATGCCTGCACCCGTGCAAGGACGAGGCCGAATGGCTGCGCCGCACGAACGACATGCTCGACCGCGACGGCTGGACCATCGACGGAGAGGAGGCGAAGCGCGCCGCGCATATCGCCGCCTGGCGCGCGTTCTGGGACCGCAGCCACATCGACGTGACGCCGTCCGACGCGGCGAAGGACAAGCCGCGCAAACCGTATGCGTTGCCGACCAACAACAAGCTGCCGCTGAGCATTGGCGTCGACTCCAAAGGCGGGAACCGTTTCCTCGGCACTTTTGCATCCGCAGAGGTGGAGCTCGACGGGAAGGTACTGTATTCGGGCGTCCCGAAGGCGGGGGATGTGATTGACTTGTGTGACGGCGGATGTGGCAATGCCGCCTCGGCATTGCGCGACGGCGAGGGCGCCGCCGCCACATCGGGACGCGACGGCAACGCCTTCCGCTTTGCGTGTACATTCACGACGGACCGCTTCGAGAGGCCGCAGCGGCTTCTCGACAACGCGACGCCGGGGAAGAGCGACGGATTCCTCGTCGATGCGCTTCAGGGGCAGATTCGCCTCATCGCCGGGAAGCACTGGTTCAAGCATCCGGCGAAACTCCGCGCGGGACGCAAGACCGCGATTGAGGTCGTTGTGTCGCAGAACGGCATCGCGAAAATCGTCGTCAATGGCGTGCCCATGGAAAGTAACTTCGGCGCGGCGAGCGTCGCGGACGAGTGCGCGGCCATCACGCTGCGCTACGCCGCGCAGCGCTACCTCAACGCGTGTGCAGGACGCGGACGCCTCCCGATCCGCTTCAACGGGTCGCTTTTCACGATGTCCCATAAGGGCGATCCCGACTACCGCCAATGGGGGCATGGCTACTGGTGGCAGAACACGCGCCTGCCGTACTACACGATGTTCGCGTCCGGCGATCTCGACATGCTCCAGCCGCTGTTCAACATGTATTGCGGCCTCATCGACTTCAACGTGAAGCGCACGCGCAAGTACCTCGGCCACGGCGGCGCGTACTTCCCGGAGTGCATGCAGCCGTGGGGCGACCATTTCCTGTACGTCTATAGCGCGGACGGCCAATTGAAATACGAGAAGGGCGCGTGGAAGGACCGTGCGGACAAGCTTCAGCGGAGCGGCTGGCACAAGTACGAATGGGTGGGGCAGCTGGAGCTTTCGCTGATGCTTCTGCGCTACTACGCCTTCACGCAGGACGACGCGTGGTTCAGGACAAAGGCCCTGCCGTCCGTCCGCGAGTACGTGCGCTACTTTGACGAGCACTACAAGCTTGACGCGAACGGACGCTACCTGATGCATCCTGCGCAGGCGACGGAGATGTGGTGGAACTGCACGAACCCGATGCCGGAGATCGCGGGCCTGACGTGCGTGACGGAGATGCTGCTTGCGCTGCCGAAGGGCGTCCTTTCCGAGGACGACCGTGCGCTCTTCGCGAAGATCCGCGCGCGCATCCCCGATCTGCCCACGCGCAAGCTCGGCGGCAAGGTCGCGTTCGCGCCGGCGGACAAATTCGCGGGTCGGCACAACTTCGAGACGCCGGAGCTCTACTGCGTGTTCCCGTTCCGGCTCTGCTCGTTCGAGAAGCCGAACGTGGAGATCGGACGGCACTCGTACCGCGAAGGGCGCATGTACAAGCTCTACCACGGCTGGGCGCAGGACGAGGTGAACGCGGCGTATCTCGGCATGACGGAGGAGGCGCGCAAGCACATTGCTGACCGTGCGCTTACGCACTCGAAGAAGATCTACCGCTGGCCGGCGTACTGGGGCCCGAACTTCAACTGGTGTCCTGACCAGGACGAGGGCGGAATCTTCCTGAGCACGATCCAGTCGATGCTGATGCAGTACGAGGGCGACAAAATCTTCCTCCTGCCCGCATGGCCGAAGGAGTGGAACTGCTCGTTCAAGCTCCACGCGCCGAAGAACACCACCATTGAGGGCCGCGTGGTGGATGGCGAGCTGAAGGATCTCGTGGTCACGCCTGCCTCGCGCCGCGCCGACATCGTTCTGCGGTAAATGGCCAGTGAGATGCGGTTCTGCCCTGCATTTCACTGACCGGACGCTTTTACGGCCCGACACGCTTTTACGGCCCGCTTGACAAGCTCAATCGGGATATGCTATGCTATCAAACAAACTCAAGAAGGGGTTTGCTTAACTATGCTATGCAACGGGTGTTGCATTGGCCATTGGTTGGCGGGCCATATTAGCTTTGACATGATAGAGAGAAAAAGATGATTGTAAGACTGGCAATAGTGGCATGTCTTTTAACCGGATTGCTTCAGGCGGCGGACGTCTATCGGTTTAGAGGCGAGAATGCGCAAGGCAAGTTCAATGAGACCGGTCTGTTGAAGCAATGGCCGGAGGAGGGACTTGAGCCGAAATGGACATATAATGAATTAGGCGCCGGATGGGGAAGCGTCATCAAGGTCGCAAATCGGCTCTATGTGAGCGGTCTTGATCCTGAGGACAACCGCATGGAGGCCATCTTCTGTCTGGACCTTGATGGAAAGAAACTGTGGCAGGCCCAAATCGGCAAGAACTGGCGGAAGAGTTTTCAGGCTGCCCGTACGACCCCCACTTATGATAATGGGAAATTGGTCGCCATGACCGGGAGCGGGGTCATCGCCTGCATCGACGCAAAGAACGGTAAGAAACTGTGGGATAAGAATCTCGCCGAAACCTACGAGACGCAGTTCGGCCCCTGGGGCATGGCGGAATCGCTTGTGGTGAAGGACGGCAAGGTGTTCGCCACAGTCTGCGGGCGTAAGGCATTGGCCGTTGCGCTGAAGATGGCGGACGGATTGGTTGTCTGGGAAGTTCCATCCAACAATGACCGCTGCGCCTATGTCTCCCCGGCCTTGTGCGAGGGACAGCTGATCTTGATGACCGCTTCAAAAGTCACCGGCGTCAACCCCGCCACAGGCAAGGTCTGTTGGCAAACTGATTACGCAGAATACGCTCGTCCCTCTCGTAGCCAGGGGATCAACTGCAATCCGCCAGTCGTCAAGGGCAACCGCTTTTTCGTTTCGGCTGGATACGACCAGGGTGGCGTGATGTATGAGCTATTGCCCGACAAAAAGGGCGTCAAGATGATTTGGAACAGCAAGGTGCTCGATCCGCACCACGACGGCATGGTCGAGCTGGATGGGAAAATATACGGTTCCAGCTGGATCAACAACAATTCAGGCAACTGGGTATGCCTGAATTGGAAGAACGGCAATGTAATCTACGATCAGCAATGGGAACGGCGCGGGAAGGGCATCGTCATTTACGCCGACGGCATGCTATATATTTATGAGGAGAGAAGGGGAAGGTTGGGGTTGCTCAAACCCGGCGACCATTTCGAGGTGGTAAGCAGCTTCCCGATACGATTCGGTTCCAAAGAGCATTGGTCTCACCCGGTTATCAGTGACGGCATTCTTTATGTCCGTCGCGGCAATGCCTTGGCGGCGTTCGACATTCGGAAGAAGAAGTGACAAAACAACAGACGAGGAAATCCATGAAAACTTCGATTGCGATCATAGGATGCTGCTGCTTGGCGTTGCATTCGCAGAGTGCGGATGTCACTCAGTTCCGGGGCGAGGGGCACTTGGGCGCCTACCCTGATACAGGTTTGCTCAAGGTCTGGCCGGAAAATGGTCCCAAGAGAATCTGGACGGCAACCGGCATCGGTGCAGGCTACTCTTCGGTCATTTCCGTAGGCGATTTTCTGTACGTCACCGGCGTGGATCGCAATGAGGACAACCGCCGCATCGAGAAGATGACTGCCCTGGACAAAAAAGGCGAACGTAAATGGCAGACAGTTTACGGTGACGCGTGGAGCGGCCAATACCCGAATGTTCGAACCACGCCGACCTTCCGCGATGGCGCGCTTTTCGCGATCAGCGGAGCAGGCGAGGTCGTAAAGATCGAGGCGGCCAGCGGAAAGATCCTCTGGAAGGTTGAAGCCAAGAAAAACTACAGCGGTAAAACCGGGAATTGGGGAACGGCGGAGTCGCCCGCAGTTGACGATCGCGCAGTGTACTGCACGGTGGGGGGCGACGAGACTGCGGTCGTTGCACTTTCCGTGAAGGACGGTTCGCTGATATGGAAATCTCCTTCGCTGAACGACCCGTCATCTTATGTCTCGCCGACGATGATTACGCATCGCGGGATCCGTCAATTGCTGTGTGCAACCTCCAACTTCATTTTTGGCGTCAATCCCGAGAACGGTACGATTGCCTGGCGGGTCAACATCAAGGAAGAGCTGGACAGTGGACGGCATATCCGCCGTTGGGGCATTGTCGCGAACTCCCTCGCCTATCTCGACGGGAAGGTTCTGATGAGCAATGGCTATAACCAGGGCGGCATGATGCTGGAATTGGACGATACGGCCAGTTCGGCCAAGATCCTTTGGAAAAATTTCGACATGGCTTCGCAGCACCATGGATTTGTCATTCTGGACGACAAACTCTATGAAACCACCCACAATGCGCCTAAGTTCGCGTGCATTGACCTGAAGACGGGCAAGACGATCTTCAATGAGCAAATTGCACACCTGCGTCAAGGTCAGATCATCACCGCCGACGGTCTCCTCTACATTTACGACAGCGCGAGGGGGAACGTCATTCTGGCAAAGCCCGTTCCGGAAAAGGGTTTTGAGGAGATTTCGCGCTTCAAGTTCACGGACGGATCAGGAGAGCACTGGTGTCATCCTGTGATTGCCGACAAAGTGCTATACATTCGTCGCGGCGATACGCTGGTGGCCTTTGATTTAAAACCATGAGCGTTGTCATTTGCCAGTGCAAGACCTATCACCGGATTGCCCAGGAAAAGATCGAGGAGGTTCGGGCCGCTTGTTCACAGGCGGCAGTTCCCTGCGTGCTTATTCCGGATCTTTGCTATCTGTCGGCAAAGGATCCGGAGAGCCTTCGACGTCTCGCCGGTGCGGAGGTCGTATTGGCCTGCCAGCCCCGTGCAGCCAGGGCGCTCTTCCCCGACGCCGTGCGCTACATGGACCTTCGGACGGAATCAGTCGATTCGATCATGGACGTTCTTCGTTCCGTACCGATCGCGCCGGTGGCGTGCGAACCCTCATCGCCGTCCTCATGGATTCCCTGGTTCCCGGTGATCGATTCGAGTCGTTGCGTCCAGTGTAAGAAATGCGTGGATTTCTGTCTCTTCGGCGTTTTCGCCGTCGATGGGGCGTCGGTTAAGGTTGCCCAGCCCGATCATTGCAAAACCGACTGCCCGGCTTGTGCACGGATTTGTCCGCAAAACGCGATTATCTTCCCGAAATCGGAAGAGCCCCGCTTGAACGGTTCGTTGTCTGAACCGGTCACGCCATCGCCGATGGATCGCGATGCCTTCCGTGAACGGCTCAAGCATCGGAAACTGCGTTTGTTCAAGGAGGACGATTAGGCGATGGTTTCCGCTCTGTTTCGGATTCTTCGTGGCTGTACCGCACGCGTCATTGTCAACCTTATTAGGTTCGCCTGGCGTGGCTATTGGACGGTCAAGGCGTTTGAACGGCGGCAACGCAAGGGGCAGCCCTTTTTCCCCGCCTTTCTTATGCTTTCCATCACGAGCCGCTGTAATCTGCGGTGCCGAGGTTGTTGGGTTACCCCTACCGATCCTCCCCATGCCCTCACGCTGTCGCAGCTTAACGGGATTATTGCCTGTGCACGGAAATACGGGTCGTCTTTCTTCGGAATCCTCGGCGGCGAACCGCTCTTTCACCCGGATCTTTCCACGCTCTTCGAAACCCATTCCAAAGCCTATTTCCAGCTCTTCACCAACGGTACGACGCTGACCGAAGAGGTTGCCGTTCGGCTGGCAAAGCTGGGCAATGTCACCCCGCTCATCAGCATCGAGGGCCTTGAGACAGAGTCCCGCCTCAGGCGCGGAAGGGACGATGTGTTTTCCCGGTCGCTGGCTGGGTTGCGCGCGTGCGTGCGAGCGGGACTCTTCACTGGCGTCGCGGCAAGTATAACCCAACGCAATTTCAGTGAATTGGTCAGCACCGATTATCTGGATTTTCTTGTCAAAGAAGGGGTGCACTACATTTGGTATTACATTTACAGGCCCTGTGGAAACGATCCTGACAACGAAAATGCGCTGGACCATGACCGGATTCTCGAGCTTCGCCGGTTCATCGTCGAACAACGGCGTCGAGCCAAGATCTTCATCATCGACGCCTATTGGGATGCAGACGGCAAGGCGGTTTGCCCTGGCGCGATGGGACTCTCCCACCATATCGCCCCAAACGGTGCGGTCGAGTTCTGTCCGGTAATCCAAGCCTCAACAACCTTCCTCAATTCGGACGCCTCGAATCTTGAGGCAGCTTTCCAGACCGATTCCTTCCTGCAAAATCTCCGAACCTTCAGCGCCCGACAGGGAAGATCCTGCATGCTGATGGAAAACCCTGGCGAATTGGCGGATTTCTTAATGGAGAGCCACGCCGCTGATTCATCTAACAGGGATTTTCTGGCAACGCTCAAGCAGCGCCGCCGGTTTGTCTGCCACGACCTTCCTGGTGAGGAGATTCCTGAACGTTCCTTCATCTACCGCATGATGAAGCGATCCTGTTTCTTCGGTTTTGGAGCGTACGGATGAACACGCCTTCCTCCCAGATACAACGCGTTCCGCCTGATTCCCAAACCCGTCTCCTGATCCGGGATACGGCCAGACAAATCGTTGCCGAAGCACGATTGGTTCCGCCGCTCACACTTCCCCAACTCCAACAACAGGCGAGCCACCTGCTCAAGCGACTCCAGCTTGCGGATGCCGGTTTCGACAACTATGCGATCATCCTGCTCAACAATGCTCTGTGGGAGACGGTCTTTTCCGCGTTTCCGCGCGACCAGCGGCTGCTGCTCCTTCCAGTGTGCCTGCGAAACCATGACCGGTGCAAAGCGCCACGCGACGACATGGGACTTCTCTGTCAGGATTGCGGAGCGTGTCGGATACCGTCGTTCACCAAGGCGGCGGAGTCGCACGGCATTCCGGTATTGGTTTCCGAATCCAGCTCCAGCGTGAGCGAGTGGGTCGAGCAGGGGGCGATTCAGGCGGTAATCGGCGTCTCCTGTTTGGAGTCGATGGAAAAGACCTTTCCGGCGATCTTCCGCAACGGCATCCCCGGCATTGGCGTGCCGCTGCTCGTGGACGGTTGCCGGGATACCGTTCCGGACGCAGACCTTCTGCTGGAGGTCCTTTCCGTTCCTGAAACGGAACCGTTGCCATTGCCCGTTTTTCACGATCTCCGCAAACCGCTGGACCTGCTCTTCCAAGTTGAATCGCTGAGCCGGCTTCTGGAGTTCACGAACGGCCGTGCCGACCGATTCCCGAAAGCCGAGGTCTCCTGGATTCTCACGCAAGGCCGACACTACCGTCCGTTGCTTGCGGCGGCCATTTTCCTTGTGCTGAGTCGCCGGACCGCGCTGCCCGAGTTCCTGGAACCGGTTCTGCTGGCGATTGAGTGTTTCCATAAAGCGTCGCTCATCCACGACGACATTGAGGATGCCGATCCTCTCCGTTATGGGGAACCGACCCTTCACGTGAAGATCGGTGTAGCCGCCGCACTGAACGCAGGTGATTTCCTACTTGGAGAAGGGTACCGGCTTCTCGCCCGGACCGAACTCTCCGCCGACCAGCGCGTCGCCATGCTCGCTGAGGCCTCCCGTGCGCATCGCGAATTGACATTGGGCCAGTCGTTGGAATTTGAGTCAGCCGACAAACCGCGAAGTCTTGAAACCTGCCTGGAGATTGCCCGGCTGAAGACCGTTCCCGCCTTCCGCGCCGCCTTGCTGTTGGGGGCAATCGCGGCGGGTGGAATTACGGAATACCGCGAACTTCTCGAAGCCTTCTCCGAGGCCTTCGGCATCGCCTTCCAATTACGCGACGATCTTGACGACGAAGCGCCCAACCCCGCCTCCGCCGTTGATTGCGTGATGCAGAGCCGTTCGATTTCCCGCGATGAGGCGCGCCGGATTGTCGTCGAGTGTTATCTGGACTATCGTTCCCGCGCCTACGCCACGCTGGAACCCCTCGCCAATCCTGCTTTGAAGATCCTGCTTTATCGCTTAATCGGAAAGGTGCTGAACGATGTTTGAGCGTCTTTCCCGCTTGTTCAATCCCGCAGCGGGACGATTCGACCGGCCTTTTATCCGAACGATCCAAAACGGCTTGCGCCGGATGGCCCCTGAGGCCGTCTGCGCCTTGCGCGACAAGATTGAATCTGCCCAAACGGAGAACGGACTTTTCCGCGGCCGCACTGGTCCGGGCGATCTCTATTACACCTTTTTCGTATTGCCGCTCGCGCGGTTGGTCCGGGCGCGAATCGACCGCGGCGCTTGTCGAGACGCGATAGCGGCAATCCCGCTCTCGACGCTTGATGCGGTTCACGCCATTGCCGCACTGCGTCTCCGCCGCATGGTCCGGCTTCCTGTTCGGTCCGAGATGCTGCGGGCGCTGCTCAATCTTCCCGCGACTTCCTATCCCCAAGGTGACCCAGAGGCACCCTACGCCCGTTTTCTGATTACCGCCGCGTTTCGGGATTTCGGACTGGACGATCCTCCGGTCGACCTCGCCGACTATCGAATCGGACGCTGCGGCTATGCCAATGTAAGAGGCGAGACGGTCCCCGCCGTCAACGCGACCGCCGCCGCTCTTTTCCTGCTCACGGACGATGCGCGAAAGGACGCCGCCCGCGCATTGCAAAACCTTCAAGGAGAAGACGGTTCATTTAAGGCCATGCCCTCCGCGCCGCAGGGCGACCTGCTCTCCACTGCGACCGCATCCTTTGCGCTTCATGTCCATGGCTATTCGCTGCGCCACACGGTGAAGCCGTTCCTCCGCGCTTGTTTCCGGGATACGGGACTTTTTGCGGCGACACCAGACGATCCCGTCGGCGATCTGGAATACACCGCCTACGGGCTGCTGACAATGGGGTTGACTACATGACCGCGTTGATTGACTATCTGCTTTCCAAACGCGACTCGGATGGTTATTTCGCCAGCAAGCTATCCGATTCCGCCATCTCGACTTCTGTCGCGCTCGTCGCGCTGCATCTTGCAGATTCTCAATCATACGCCAAGCCGATCGAAAAGGCGCGCGACTGGCTTCTCGCCCATGCCGATGCGGCTGGCTTATATGGCGACTCGCCAGAATCACCTGCCAATCTGACCGCCACATTCCTTGCCACCGTCGCGCTCACCTGTGTTGGTGTTCCATCCGAACGGCTCCGGCCCGCCCGGGAGTTCCTTAAGGCAAACCTCGGCGGGCTGGACTTCGTGTCGGTCAGGAAAGGACTGCTGGCCGCCTACGGAAAAGACCTGACCTTTTCGGTGCCGTTACTTGCGTTGGCGACCGCTGCGGGATTTTTCACCGATGCGGACGCCGCATGGCGCGCGATGCCCCGTTTCCCCTTTGAGGTCGCGCTGCTTCCCGAAGGGTTGTTCAAGTATCTCCGCCTTCCGGTTGTCAGTTACGCGATCCCCGCGTTGATTGCCATCGGATTGGCGCAACTCGCACATGCCGGACAGGGCGTCATTTCACGCATCCGTGGTAAGGCGCGTGAGAAAGCCCTGCGTGTCCTGGCGGCCAAGCAGCCCGAGAACGGTGGATTTTTAGAGGCTGCTCCCTTGACGGGTTTCGTCGCGATCTGTCTCAGCGCGGCGAAATTGCCGGATCATCCGGTCACCCGTAGCGCCATCCGCTTTTTGCTTGAAACCCAACGGGAAAATGGTGCGTGGCCGATTGACCGTGACCTGCGCCAATGGGTCACGTCCCTTGCCGTCCGTGCGCTCGCGCCCCATTTGGACGATCAGGAGAAAAACCGTTTCCGTACGCTTCTGGTCGCGCATCAGACCCAGACGCTCCATCCTTTCACCCGCTCGGAACCGGGAGGATGGGCGTGGACCACGCATTCAGGCGGCGTTCCCGATGCAGACGACACACCAGCCGCGCTCATCGCACTTCATGCCGTGGGTGAAGGCGCCTCCTCGACGGTCCTCGCGGGACTTCGCTGGCTCTTGCACCTCCAGAATCGCGATGGCGGATTCCCCACGTTCTGCAAGGGATGGGGCAAACTGCCTTTCGACCGGAGCTGTCCTGATCTCACCGCGCACGCCTATAGGGCGTTTTCACTCTACGCACCCCTGTTGCAAGATCCCCTCCGAAAACAGGTTCGGCGGGCGATGCGCCGGTGTGTCGGTTTTCTCCAAAAGGCACAGCGGCCCGATGGCTCGTTTCTGCCCCTTTGGTTCGGCGACCAGCGGGCGGAAGACAAATCCGCGCCCATCTACGGATCGGCTGTAGTACTGGAACACCTCGCCGGTGAATCGTTCCCATTTCTTGCCAAGGCGCGCGACTATTTGTTCGCCCATCAGCACCCGTCAGGCGGCTGGGGTTCTGTCGACTCGGAAACCGACTATCTTTGTTTCACTGCGCGTTGCATCTCCGCGCTTGCCGGTTATCCGGATGCCGGTCCGGCACTCCAGCGTGCCGCTCGGTTTATCGACCCTTACGTTCGCCATCCTGAAACCATTCCGCCCGAGCCGATTGGTCTCTATTTCGCCCACCTCTGGTATAGCGAGGAACTTTACGCCCCCATTTTTCTGCTTCCCGCCTGCAGGCATCTCCCGCCGTGCGATGGGCGGCATCACATCATTCGCCACGTCCCCTCTGAAATATGATATACTATGCGGCATGTCAAGGTGGTTCAACATTGCGGGGCCGTGCATCGCGGCCAAACATTACATGCTTCCGGCGTCTGAAAGGCTGCCGGAAGTGAGGTCGCTCATCAGGAAAGAGCAGTATTTCGTCGTCCACGCCCCGCGGCAGTGCGGCAAGACGACCGCGTTCCGCGCGCTGATGGACGAGATCAACGCGAAGGGCGACATGGCCGCGATGTACTGTTCCGTGGAGGCCGTGCAGACCTGGACGGATCCGGACAAGGCTATGCCGGAGCTTGCCGCGCAGCTGTGGACCGACCTTGATTTGTACGCGCACGTCTTCGGCGCGGACGCCAAGGAGGAACTGTCCAAGGCCGTCAAGACGTTTCCCACGGCGTCGGTCGTCAAGGACACGCTCAAGTGGCTTGCCGAGCGCGTGAAGAAGCCGTTCGTGGTGTTCTTCGACGAGGTGGACTGCCTCGCGGGCGACGTGTTGATCGCCTTTCTCCGCCAGCTCCGCAACGGGCGCATCAGCTGCACGGCGCCGAACACGTTCCCCGTCTCCATGGCGCTGATCGGCCTTCGGAACATCCGTGACTACAAGATGCGCGTCCGCCCGGAGGGCCAGTCGACCGGGGAAGCGAGTCCGTTCAACGTCATCACGGAGGCGATGACGATCAGCCTCTTCACCGAGGAGGAGATGCGCGCGCTCTACCGTCAGCACACGGACGAGACGGGGCAGGTGTTTGAGGAGGGCGCGCTCGCGAAGGCGTGGGACTACTCGCGTGGCCAGCCATGGCTCGTAAACGCGCTCGCACGCTGGTGCGTGGAGAAGATACACAAGGAAGATTTCTCAAAGCCCGTCACTGCCGCGGATATGGACGCGGCAAAGGAAGCACTGATCCGCGAGCGCGGTACGCACCTTGACTCGCTCATGGAGAAGGTGTACGACCCGCGCATCCGTCCCATCGTCGAAAAGATGATGGTTGGCGAAAATATCGACCGCGACGTGCAGAAGGAGAACCTGCGGTACGCGATCGAGCTCGGCCTTCTTGTGGACGACGCCGGGACCATCACCCCCGCCAATCCGATCTATACCGAGACGATCGGGCGTTACCTCACGCGCGGAACCCAGGATTCCATCCTCTCCGAAACCAAGGAGAACGTGTGGGTGAAGGACGGCAAGCTCGACATGCCCGCGCTCATGACGGCGTTCCAGGCGTTCTGGCGCGAGAACGCGACGCCGGAGTCGTTCGTCTCGCAGAACTTCCACGAGGCGTACCCGCATTTCGTATTGCAGGCGTTTCTTCAGCGCGTCGTCAACGGCGGAGGGCAGATCATCCGCGAGATGGCGATCGGACGCGGGCGGCTCGACCTCGGCGTGCATTTCGGCAACGAGAAGTACGCCGTGGAGGTGAAGACCGCCGCGCTTTACGCGAAGTCGCCCGAGAAGGCGCACGCGCAGATCCTGAAGTACATGGACGGCCTCGGCGTCTCCGAAGGCTGGCTCGTGGTGGCTGACCCGGACGTCGCGAAGCCGTGGGACGGGAAGATTTCGACGACCGACATGTCCTTCGGGGCCAAGACCGTCCACATTGTCCGCTGCTAACGGCTCCATTTAAAATTGACAACATTCCCACATTCCCACTAACTGGGAAAGCCGCCTTTTAGGCGTTTTGATTTATTGCGGTAGTCGTGTTGCAATCTGACACAGGAAAGTGTATACTTTCCTCAATGCTCTTGAGGGGTTCTTCCCATTGCATGTTTGAAACTCGATGGTCACGAGCGAAACAAAATGACTGAAGAAAATAGGAATATCCAATCATCGGATTCGGCCACCGGTAAACGGTGGTCGGCGGTGATGCTTATTCCCGTCGTTTTGAAGACGCTCGTCATCGTCGCCGCCTGCGTCGGTCTCTGGCTCTATCTTGACTATCGTTCGCCGCGGTCCATTGGCTATGCGACGGAACAACGTGACGGTTCGGAAAACCGGGTCGTCAAAACGAACCAGACCCGCATTGGAGAGGACTTCACGCTGTTCAACACAAATCCACCAGCCGCATCTTTCGCGGCGGCATGGCCCTGTTTCCGGGGCAAACAACGTGACAATCTTGTTCGCGACACACTGCCCTTGTCCAAAAGTTGGGGTGATTCCGGACCAAAAGTCTTGTGGCGTGCCGATCTCGGCGAGGGATACGCCGGAGCGATTATCGCCGAAAACCGCGTGTACGTGTTGGACTACTGGGAGGAAAAGAACGCAGACGCGTTACGTTGCTTTGATCTCCTCTCCGGTGCGGAACTCTGGCGGCGAAGCTACAAAAACCCGATCCGGCGCAACCATGGCAAATCTCGGACCGTTCCCGCGTATGCGGACAACGTCGTTGTGAGCCTCGGCCCAGCCGGACACGTGATGGCGGTGGACGCACGGTCGGGCGACTTGCTCTGGAGCTGCGACCTCGTCACGACATACAAGTGCGAGGTGCCGCAATGGTACGCCGGACAGTGTCCCTTAATCGACGGTCAGAAGGTCATTCTCGGCATCGGGGGCGAGAAGGTGCTGGTTGCGGCGTTCGACCTCAAGACCGGAAATACCGTCTGGGAACTCCCGAACGACGGGGCGTTCAAGATGTCCCACGCCTCGATCCTTTCCACCAAACTGCTCAACCGCGACTGCTACGTCTACGCCGCTCTCGGCGGCATCGCCGCCTGTGACCACGACGGCAAACCCCTTTGGCGTTCGACGGCGTGGAAACCTGCTGTCTGGGCACCGACACCCGTCGCGCTCGACGACCACCGGCTCTTCCTGACCGCCGGCTATGGCGCGGGCTCGGCGATTCTGTCCCTCCAGGAGGCCAACGGACAAATCACCGCCACGCTCGACAAGCAGTGGAAACCGACTCAAGGCCCTGCATCGGAGCAGCAGACCCCATTGCTCATCGATGGAACGCTTTTTACGATTCAGCCTAAAGACGCCGGGGCGCTGCGTGCAGAGTTGGTGGCGGCGAATGCGGATACGCTTCCGGCGGTCACCGCCTCCAGCGGCAAGGAGAACCGGTTCGGCCTCGGCCCGTACCTGTTCGCCGACAACGCATTCTGGATTGTCGATGACGACGGCGTGCTCCATGTCTTCGGCTTTGAGGGAAAAACCTTCACCCGGCTGGCGCGGCACAAGGTTCTGCCCGGCGTCGATGCGTGGGGACCGATTGCCTTGGCAGGAGGACTCATGGTCCTCCGCGACTCCAAGTCGCTCGCCTGTCTTGATCTCAGAAAGGAACGCACACCATGAAATTCTCCAATCGAGAACGGCGCCTTTTTCTAGCGGGACTATTCGCCCTCGGGGTTCTGGGCGCGTTTCTTTTTAGACGCAAGCCGCGTCTTCGCGCGATTCCGCAGGAAAAGCCTTTCCCCTTGCCCGATGCGGCGTTGCATCCCTCCGACCCTCAGCTGGGTGCGCTCCGCTTCAGCGTCGATCGGAAAAAGAAGACCGTCTGCGCCCACGATGTGGCGACTGGACGTCTCGTCTGGGAGTCAAGCGGCGAGGATCGGTTCATCATTCCCGGCGCGGCGTTCCCCGTCGACCTTTCGCCTGACGGCGAACTTTGGGTGGCCAACGTTGGCCGCAAACGACTGGAACGGCTCGATCCGCAGACTGGCCGTTTCATATCGTCGTGGCAACCGACGGAGCCTTTTGGCGGCTGCTGCAATCCAGTTCGTTTTGCCGCGTTGGCTGGCGGTCGCTTCGTGACGATGGAGAAGGGCACGCGCCTTGTCCGCATCTACGCCCCTTCTGGTGCGTTGGAACAGGAGCTTGCCACCGATCTCTCGTTTTCCGAACACGACTACTACCTCTACCGGGAAAAGCGTGTTGTCCATCTGTATGACGTCGCTCGGCGTAGCCATTGGAAGGTGCGTTATGATTTCGACGCGTAAATTTCTGCGAGTGCTGTTCGGCGGGGGGCTGTTGGCTCCTTTTCTTTGGCTCGCCGGGAAACGGAAAAGCAGGAAGGCCGCCTTCCTGTGGCAGATCGATCCGGATAAATGCATTCAGTGCGGCAAGTGCGAGACCGCCTGCGTCCTTGGACGCTCCGCCGTGAAGTGCGTCCACCAGTACGCAGCCTGCGGGTACTGCCTTTTCTGCAGCGGGTATTATCAAGACAAACGGGTCAAGTTCGACACCGCAGCCGAGAATCTGCGCTGCCCGACTGACGCCATCAAGCGCAAGTACATTGAAGACCCCTATTTCGAATACACCATCGATGAATCGGCATGCATTGGGTGCGGCCGGTGCGTGAAGGGGTGCGCGGCGTTTGGGAACGGATCGCTCTTTCTTCAAATCAGGCAGGGGCTCTGCAAGCAGTGCAACCAATGCCGCATCGCCGAAATCTGCCCATCCCATGCGATAGTCCGCGTGCCCGCCGATAAGCCTTACATCTTCAAGCGTCCGCCGGAGGTGAAGACATGATTCCCTTCATGGCTCAAGCTCGCTTCCCCGCGCCAGAGTTCGACAACTATACCTTGCCGCAGCTTCAACTGGAAACGTTGGTTCGGGATCCGATCGCTTGGCGGGTGAGTGCCCTGTTGATTTTTCTCGTGGTGTCCGGCCTCTGTTTTTACCGCTGGCGTTCTTCGAAGGCGATGCGCCTCCTGGCGCTGGCGGGGGTCGTGATTTTCGGTTTTCTCTTCACCGCCTGTCCATGCCCCGTGGGGATGTTTCAGAATCTGCTCGCCGCATTTGTCCATGGCCAGCCGTTGGGGTACGGGCTTCTTCTTCTGTTTGCGATTCCCCTCGCTGCCGCACTCCTGTTCGGACGGCTTTTCTGCGCGGGGGCCTGTCCGCTGGGCGCCGTTCAGGAGTTGTTGCTTTGGAAGCCGATTCAGATTCCGTTGCATGTTGATCGCGCCTTGCGGCTTATTCCGATCGCGCTCTTTCTACTGGTCGTGGTTACCGTTGTGGCTGGCATGGCCTTTCCGCTCTGTTCGCTTGATCCATATCTGCCGCTTTTCCTGTGGAGTTGCTCCATCCCCACCGTCGCCTTTCTCGTGCTGGGGCTGTTCGTCTCCCGTCCGTTTTGCCGGTATGTTTGTCCATACGGCGTTTTACTGCGGCTCTTCTCTTTGGTTTCATGGAAAACGCCTTCGGTAACGACCAAGACCTGCATCACCTGTCGGCTGTGCGAACAGGGGTGTCCGAACGGCGCCATCCTCCCGCCCGAAAGCGCGCCGACGTCCGAGGCGCAGGCGCGCGGCGTACGGCGGCTTTCCCGGCTGATTGCCGCCGTGCCGCTTGCGCTCTGCCTGGGCGGGGTTCTCGGCTGGATTGCGGCGCCGGTGATCAGCGCGGCCCATCCCGCCGTACGCCTGCTTGCCGATATCGAGGCCCACAGGACCAGCGACGCGGTTGAGGCGTTCGAGGCCTCCGGCACCCCGCTGGCCCAACTCCAAAACGAAGTCGCGCAGACCCGACACATCTTCGATTGGGGAATGCCGTTGTCGGGCGTCCTTCTGGCGGGTGCGGTGATGGCCGAACTGATCGCTCAAGCCCGCCGCCGCAGGGAATCCAGCTCGTACACGATTGACCAGTCGCTCTGTTACTGCTGTGGACGGTGCTATGCGGCGTGTCCGCTGAACCGCAAACGCGAAGCGAGAAAGGGAACCACCACATGAACAACCACGCGATGCGTTCAACCTTCCGTTTCCTCCAAAGAGTCGCCGTGATCTTTTTGATCTGCTTGGGCATTCATGTGCTCCATGACGCCATTCGAGGCGATCAGGTTCTCACTGCGGGACGCGAACAGCTTGAGTTGCTGAAGCATCAGGACATGTCCAACCCGAAACTCGCCGCGCTCGCCCGCGAAATGGATTTCATCTACCGTTCCACCTATTTTCAGACGCATGACAAACGGCGGTTCGGACTTCGGCTCCTGGGAGTCGGATTGCTTGCGCTTTGCATTCTGCTGGGCGCTGAACGTTTCTTCCTTCCGCCGGAACTTGCCGTCCCGAAAGGCTCATCGCCGGAACGGGAGAGCGGCGGACTGATCGCCACCACCATCTGCGGGGTGGTCGCGCTATTTGGTGTTCTCATCTTTCTGTCGAATAATGTTCACAAATCTTCATTGCCAACATTGTCCACAAATCACAAAGGAACTAGTTGCAAAACCCGATGTGGCAAGGGCGCCCTCGCCCTTGCAGCAAGGCCGAGGCGGCCTTGCCACACCGTGCATGCGTGGTCTTGCAATTGCCTCAAAGATCAATTGCAGGAGGGTGGAAGTCGGTCCTCCGCCGCGCAACCTCCGGCTCCTGTCGCTCAACCGCCGGCCCTTGCCGATGCGCTCGAGGCGGAGACGCGCCAGTGGCCGCAGTTCCGTGGTTCGCTGCTGCCCAACCGGAATGTACTTCCCGCCAATTGGCGGTTCCGCGAAAAGTGGAAGACCGCCATTGCCTCGCCGGGTTTCAACTCGCCCGTGGTTTGGAACGACAGGATCTTTCTCACGGGCGCGGATGAAAAAGCGCGGACTCTTTACTGTTACGATGTCCAGACGGGAAAGGAGCAATGGCGCGTGGTGTGCGACAAGGCTCCGCGGATCCCGAAAGCATCGGAGGATACAGGTCTCGCCCCTCCGACCGTTTGCGTTGACGCGGAACGAGTCTATGCGATTTTTGGCACCGGCGAAATGGTCTGCTGCTCGCATGCGGGCGAGACGATCTGGCGAAAACAGCTTCCTTATCCTGACGTCAATTACGGCTATGCCTCGTCGCCCTTGTTGTTGGGCGACCGGCTGATTGTCCAGTATGATCTCAATGAAGTCCAGACCATTTACGCCTTCAATGTCCTGAACGGCGAGACGCTATGGGAAAAGAAGAGAGACGCGGCGCCGTCCTGGTCGAGTCCGGTGGCGTGGGTCGCCAACGGCAAGGCGATTGTTTTTACGGCGGGTTGCAAGACGGCCGAGGCGTATGATGCGCAAACGGGCGAGTCGCTTTGGCGCCAGGAGTGCATGGGCGGGGAGGTGGCAACTTCCGGTTCCGTCCGGGACGGCATCTTCTACTTCTCGAATACCGGCGCGTTCACCGGCGCCTTCTCGGCAGCCGATGGAAAGATTCTCTTCAAGAATGAGGATACGCCAGCCCCTGACGTCGCCTCGGCCGTGCTGTACAACGACCTCTATATCCTTTTCACGAGCGGCGGAAGCGTCTTGGGCATCGATGCGAAAGACGGCAAGGAACTTTTCGAGGAAAACTTCGACAACGGGTTCTACGCGTCTCCCGTCGCCGTCGGAGGCAAGATCATAGCCGCAAATCTGGACGGCGACCTGCTGTTGCTCTCTGCCACGAGGGAGAAGCTGACCGTTGAGGCGAAGTATTCGATGAAGACGAAGCTTTTCGCCGTTCCGGCGCTCTCCGGCGGAAACGTGATCGTACGTACCGGAGCGAATGAACTGATCTGCCTGGAGGCGGAACCATGATGATCCATCCGCTTCTTCCTGAGCTGATCCGTCTTCAGCGCCGGGACCGCTATCTCGCACCCGATGCGCTCGCGGCGCTTTCGCAGCAACTCGAAATACCCGTCAACCGGATCATCAGCGTTGCCTCCTTTTACCAGGCGTTTCGCTTCAAGCCGTGCGGCAAGCACCAGATCAAGGTGTGCATCGGCGCGGCCTGCTATGTCAAGGGCGCGGAAAAACTTTACGATGCGTTTGCCGAGTACCTCGAACTTGCGCCAGGTGAGGACACCTCGGCAGACGGTCTCTTCACGCTCAGCAAGGTCGCGTGTCTGGGCTGCTGCATGTTGGCGGTAGCCGTTCAGATCGACCGCCACATTTTCGGACACGTCACGCCCGATGACATTCCCCGCATCCTCGAAGAGTTTCTGCGGATGTCGAGCGCCGAGGAAACATCCGCCACCAAGGCGGTTACCGGCGGAACCGAGGCGGAGATTCGTGTTTGCCGCTGCTCGTCCTGTCGGGCGGCGGGGAGCGACCGTATCTTCGAGGCGCTCACCCGCGCCTGCCGTGACGAGCGGTTGCCGGTCACGGTCAAGGAGGTCGGATGCCATGGCATGTCCTATCGTGCGCCGATTGTCTCGGTGGGCTGTGCCGATGCGGTCTATCACTACGACCGCGTCAAGGCGACAGATGTCCACGCGCTGCTGAACAACCACTTCAAGCCGACAGGCGGCATGAGGCGAATCTCCTGGGAAAGCAAACGGTTCCTCGATCGGTTCTACAGCCGCCACGCGTGTTCGTGCAGCGCGGCGACGCCGATGGACACGCTCGTCAACGCCACGCGCCTGGTGACGCGCAACAGTGGCGTCGCGTCGCCGGAATCGATCGACGATTATCGCAAGGGCGGCGGATTGCTGGCTTTTGAAAAGGCGCGGAACCTCACGCCCGAGGCGATTATCGCCCTGCTCAAACAGGTCAAGCTGCGCGGACGCGGCGGCGGCGGTTTCCCGACCGCCGAAAAATGGCGGCTTGCGTATGAGGCTCCGGGTGACCGAAAGGTCGTCATCTGCAACGCCGACGAAGGCGATCCGGGTGCATTCATGGATCGGATGCTGCTGGAGTCCTACCCGTACCGGGTTCTGGAGGGAATCCTCATCGCGGCGCGTGTGATCCAGGCCGAATGTGCGATCATCTACATTCGCGAAGAGTATGCGCAGGCGATCACTGTGCTGGAGCGGGTGATCGGACAGCTGCGTGAACACGGCCTGTTCAACATCCTCTCGCCGACTTTCGAGATTCTTCTCTTCCGTGGCGCAGGAGCCTTTGTGTGCGGCGAGGAGACCGCGTTGCTGGAGTCGATAGAAGGGCGCAGGGGCATTCCGCGACAGCGACCGCCATTCCCGGTTGAACACGGACTGAACGGCCTGCCCACGCTGATGAACAACGTCGAGACCTTCGCCTTTGTCCCGATGATTTTGGCGGATGACGGCGCGGCCTTCACCGCGATCGGTACGGAACAGTCGCATGGGACGAAGGCGTTCGCCTTGGCGGGGAAGGTCAAGCAGAGCGGGCTCATTGAAGTGCCAATTGGCATTACGGTCGGGGAGATCGTCGAAACATTCGGCGGCGGCGCGGAAGAGGGTCACACGATTAAGGCCGTCATGATTGGCGGACCGTCGGGCGGATGCATCGCCAAAAGGAATTTCGATCTGCCGGTTGACTACGAATCGCTCCGACAAAGTGGCGCGATGATGGGATCTGGCGGATTGATCGTGATCGACGAACGGGATTGTCTGGTCGATCTTTCGCTCTACTTCCTCCAATTTCTGCGCGATGAATCGTGCGGCAAGTGCGTCCTGTGCCGCGAGGGGGTGCTGCAGCTTTGCGAATGGGTCGAGTCCCTCACGAAGAGCGGACCCAAACCGACGGACATTCTTGACCGGATTGAAACATTGGCCCGCCTGATCCAACAGGGTTCGCTTTGCGCGCTCGGACGTACCGCGCCGAATATGGTTCTCAGCGCATTGCACGAATTCCGGCAGGAGTTTGAGGCGCACCTGCAAGGGTATTGTCCGGCTGGGAAATGTCCTGAACTGACCGAATTCGAAATCACCGACGACTGCATTGGCTGCACCAAATGCGCGCAGGTCTGCGCGGCCGACGCCATCACGTGCGAAATCTTGGAACAGGCACACATCGACCCGTCGAAGTGCGTGAAATGCGGCGTATGCCGGTCGGTTTGCCCGGAAAAGGCCATCCGCAATCAGTTGGAAAAACCGGCGCAGCCGCCATCCGCCCCTCCCGAAACGCTACAGACCGAAAAAAAGGAAGTGGAACCTGAGGTAGTTGTAAAAACACGTATGCACGATGTAGCAAGGCCGCCTCGGCCTTGCCGCAAGGGCGAGGGCGCCCTTGCCACAGCGGGTTTGGCAACTGCCTCATCTGATAGTTATCTCATGGATGGGAAGTGCTTTCCATTCGTGCCCGGCCAAACCCTGCTCGAAGCTGTGCCCGACCTTCCGACGCTCTGTCATCTCAAGGGCGTCAACGAGGTCGCCCACTGCATGGTCTGTGCCGTTTGGGACGCAACGCTGGGCCGTTTCGTTCCGGGTTGCGAGGCACGGGTCCAGCATGGCCATGTTTACGAGAGTTGCGGAGAACGGGTTGAGGCGTTTCGGCGGACGGCGTTCGAGTTGATGCTCAAGCGCCATGATTTCCGGTGCGGCACCTGTTCTGCCCGCACTTCGTGTCGGTTGCTGGACGGAATTAAAAACTATCATGCGAAGAAGACGAAGAACGGATGGACGCCCCCTCCGCCGGTTGCTGCGCGTCATCTGACGTTCGAGGGCGGGAAATGCGTCTTGTGCAACCGATGCGTCTCCGTGTCGGAAGGGTGGCTTTCCGTCCACAATCGCGGCTGCCGTTCCGTCATCTCGCCCGCACCAAACAACTGGGACGACCTGCCCGCATCCGTGGCGACCGCAGTTTGCGGTGTCTGCCCTACCGGCGCATTGACGTTGAGGAAGGAAACGCATGTTCCGTAAAATCGTCATCGGTGTCGGATCCTTCGTGGGAATCGCCCTGATTGTTCTCTCCTTCTTCGACCGGGATGTTCCAACTGCGCCCAGCGGCCCCGAGGAGGTACGGAGCGGACAACTCCAATTGGATACTGTCCCATTGGGCGCATTAACGCTCGTTGCCGACGGCGTTGTCGCGGGAAACAGTCGAGGCGAGATACGTCACTTTTCACTCACTGGAGATGGGAAAACACCGGCGGTTTATTCCGTCTGTTCCAATGCGATTTCCGCGGCAGTCCTGTTGTGCGGTGAGTGTTATTTCGTCGGTGACGAAAATGGGGTTTTCCACGCCTTCCAGCCGGGACGCGGCGAACGGTGGTCCTATCGCACGGGCAACCAGATTACCGGTGGCGCTGTCGTGAGCGGCAATCTTGTTTGGGTCGGCTCCCATGACCATACCCTCTATGCATTCGATCCCAAGAATGGCGAATGTCGGCATGAAGTCGAATGCGGCGGACAAATCAACGCCACGCCTGTTATTGACCCCAAACAGCGTTACCTCTTTCTCGGTAATTGCGACGGGAAGCTGAGACGGATTGACATTCGGACGGGGAATGTGGCGGGTGAGCTGGATTTCGAATCGCCGATTCCCGCCCAACCGGTTTTCTGCGACGGCCTCCTCTATGTTCAGACGCACGGCGGAGAGCTGATCGCGGTTGACGCGGAAGGGTGGACTGTCCGATGGCGGCGGACCGTTCAGTCGGGATCCGTTGCTGCGCCATTCGTGACGGGGACGATTGTGGTTGCGAATCTGGCAGGAAAGACTTTCCCGGTCTTTGACCGCACGAGCGGCGAGCCGATTGGTTCTCTGGAAGCGGAGGAGTCGCTGACGCCCATTCAGGCGGGCAGCGATTCGGCCCTCTACGGCGTGACATGCCGGGGTAAGCTTTACCGGTGGAATCGTGAGGGAAGTGTGTGGCACCGAACCCAACTGGCCGATTTTCAGGCCGACTGCAGCACGGGTTGCGTCCGGTATGGCAACCGGCTGCTGATCGCGGATGAGGGCGGCGGCCTGTTTTATTATTTGGAGGGAAAACGCGATGCGCCTTGAAGTCCGACAGCTGACCAAACGGTTCGAAACCGCCGGCGAGCGGATCGAACTTTTCAATGCATTCAACCTGGAGTTAAACGCCGGCGAGGTCAAGGTGCTGATGGGACCTTCGGGAAGCGGCAAGACCACGCTCCTGAAAATGCTGTGCGGATTAGAGCCGCCCGACGGCGGGACGATCTATTATGACGGGAAGGACCTGTACGCGATGTCCGATGAAACACGCCGCACGTTTCGCCGGGCAAACATTGGATTTGCCGACCAGGCAGCCTGTCTGCTCCCGCAACTTACCGCGCTTGAGAATGTCCTGCTGCCTGCCATCGGGGAACGGGAAGACCATCGCGAGACGGCCCGGAAATGGCTGTCGCGGTTTGGGTTGGAGAAGCGGCAGGACTTCTTTCCCGCACAGCTCTCCGGGGGCGAACGGCAACGGGTCGCTCTCGCACGCGCCTTGCTTCTCAACCCCGCTTTTCTCTTTCTTGACGAACCGACCTCCGCGCTCGATCCAAAGCGAAGCGACGCCTTCTTCACCTGCATACAGGAGGCCAATCGCGAGGAGGGCGTTGCCGTGTTGCTCGCGACGCACAACACGCGTGCGCTGGACTTCTTCCCGACCCTGATCCCCTTGACCGCGCCATGACCTTCCACCGGCTTTTCCGTCGCGATTGCGTTTACTACCGCAAACCGTTCCTGGCGTTGGCGGCGGGTGCGGCCCTCATCTCCGCCATCCTGACCGGTGCGTTGCTGATTGGCGACAGCGTCAGGGGAACGCTCCATGACCGGGTGAATCGCAACGCCGCCGTTTTGTCGGAACGGTTGATCTTACCATTCCCGGTCGAGACGAGCCTCGCCGGAGGCGTTCTGCACGCGGAAGGCGTCATCACGATCTCCGACCACCTGACCACCAAGGTCCAACTCTACGCACGTGCATCGGAAACGAATCTTCACGGACGAGACGCCCTGGCCAGTCCTGCCCTGGCCAAACGGCTGGGCCTCAAACCCGGCGATCGGATGAGCGTGCTCGTGGCGGCTCGTTCCGCGATCGCCAGCGAGAGTCTGATGGGCCGTCCTCCGAAGTTGAAACAACTCCAGCTGCTTTTCCAAGGCGTCTGCACAAACAACTACGCCGAAGTGGCGTTCGCCAACCCGCAGGAGGAGGTCTTGAATCTCTTCCTCCCGCACGCCTTGCTCGCGGACGCATTGGATGTTCGGCCAACCGCAGTCAATGAGGTGTGGCAACAGAATCCGTCCCCGCTCGACGACGAGACCGTCTGGGCTCTCTCGCAACTCGTGATGGATACGTGGGATGGTTCTCCCGTATTGAAATCCCACGCCTTTTTCCTGCCGAAGCACTTGCGCGACCGCTTCCCCGCGGCGACGGCGGGACTGTTCTCTTTTGCGGAATCCTTCTCGAATGAGACGGCGCATTTAGACTACTGCTTCATCGGCGCGTTTGAGAAGGGACCATTCGCCGTCGCGCGGGGAACCGTTGCGCTTGCCGACACTTTGCCGGAAACTTTTCCCTCGGGTGCCGAGCTGACCTACTATGTGACAGAAGGCTACCGGAAAATTGTAACCCGCAGCCACACCTTTCCGACCGTGACCAAGATCGACGACCATGCGTTCGGGGAAGCGTTGCGTCCCGACATCCCCGGTCTTACCGATGTGGACGACTGTTCCCTTTGGGATGCGGGCATCCCGGTTGATTTCAAGCGGGTGACAAAAGCCGACGAGGACTATTGGGACCGTTACCGGAGC
>Ga0310695_10003279_pt1 | contig 32191 bp, 18 predicted proteins | sample RumenRJG_04DNA_FD_203882 | JGI IMG/M metagenome (GOLD analysis project Ga0310695, IMG submission 203882) | Bovine rumen microbial communities from Lethbridge, Alberta, Canada - RJG_04 (v2) (version 2) | ecosystem: Host-associated > Mammals > Digestive system > Stomach > Rumen | place: Canada...
TTGCAAAAACGTGATCCATAAGGATTCGATGAATGAGAATGATTGTACCCCTATACGGGATTGTAATCTGTTTGCGAGGTGAGAATACTAACTAATGAGCAGAATGGGATAATCGCTGAATAGTTACATGAGAGGATCAGCGCGTTAATAATTTATAAACTTGATTTTGGACAAAATCCAATCCTTTGCCAATTCGGTTTCATCAGGATTGCCATGCCCGCTAATCATCCAGACAGGTCATATTAGCGGATTTCGTCATCACCAGTCGCTTAGATGTGACTATCCTGGCAATCATTGTGTTCAGACGAGTTATATCCTCACAGGGTGGATTTCGTGTTTTCGACAGATTCATGACAGCCGTTAAGGGATGTGAAATCGCATTTTGTCGTTTGGCAAAAGTTGTCTATCTTTGCCGCAGAAATATCAAAGCAGTATACCGACACTGACGAAGTCCTGCGCATGATAAACCTGCGTCTGCGCAAACTTGAGAAGTCCGACTCCGAGAAGACCGAGGAGATTGGGCGGCTCAACCGCATCATCGGGCAGAAAGACAAGGAAATACACAGTCTGAAGATGGATCTTGCTTCAACCAAGTCTGAGCTTGCCGATGCCAAAGCCCATATTGAGGAACTGGAAGAAAACACAGGTGAGCGCCAATCGTCCAGTGACGATGAGGATAATTCTTCCGGCACTTCAGGGAAACCAGAAAAGAACAGTAGCAACAGCAGCGTCCCACCATCTCAGGAAAGTATTGCGGCACGTGAGTTGCGAAGGACGAAGTCTCTGCGCAAACCCAGCGGGAAGTCGAGCGGCGGACAACCCGGCCACAAGGGAAGCACTTTGCAGTCGGTCAACACTCCGGACATGATCATAGAGCACGAGCCCCACTATTGCAAGTGCTGCGGTCGTCCGTTGGGAGGTGTCGGGTACAGGAAAATTCGCACGACGCAGGTCATAGACCTCAACTTTGTCGTCGAGACCAGTGAGCATCAGTATTATGAGAAGGTCTGCGAGTGTGGATGCGTGAATAACTGCGATGCACCAAACTGCCGTATCAAGTACGGTGATAACATCCGTGCGCTCGTGACATACCTTAACGTCGTGCAGTGCATTCCCTTCAAGCGGATTTCCGAGCTCATCTCCGACCTGTCAGGCCAGAAAATTAGCGAGGGTACCGTGCAGAACATACTCAAGTCGAACAGCAACAAGGCCGATGCGGCATATGAAGAAATACGCAAGCGCATTGAGTACGCCCCAGTAGTTGGAGCCGACGAAACGGGTGCTGCAGTAGGCAAGGAACTGCACTGGAACTGGATATTCCAGAACGACTTGCTTACCTATGTATATCAGATGAAGTCGAGAGGCCAGCAGGCCATTGACTCCAAGTTTCCTAACGGTCTGCCCAACTCCACGCTTGTCACAGATCGCCACCGGAGTTATTTCAATATGAACGTCAAGGACCATCAGGTCTGCCTGGCACACTTGCTTAGGAATGCCGAATACCTGAACGAACTGGACACAAAGCAGGACTGGTCGCGAAGGTTTATCCATCTGATAGCTCATGCCATCGATCTCAGACGGGCGGGCGACATCACAAAAAGGAAGATAAAGGTACTGAAGACCAAAATGAAGAACCTCCTGGGTGAAAGCCTTACACATCTTGACGATGAATTTGAAAGTTTCAAGAAAGGCATCCTCAAAGTGAAGGATTATCTGTTTACCTTCCTCACTGACCCGCACGTACCCTATGATAATAATGCAAGCGAACGAGGGGTAAGGAAGATAAAGATAAAACAGAAAGTCAGCGGGGGATTCCGCACTGACAAAGGTGCAGACGACTTTGCCAAACTACACTCCATAGCGGAAACTGCCATGAAGAATGGAAACTCCAAATTCAATGCAATTCTTGCTGTCGTACAACAGTAAGACAAGTACTCATGCCATGGGGGTGCTCCTATATAACATCTTTTCATCCCTCCGCTACAGAGAGCCTGAGGTTCAGTCTGTCGAGCGTTCTCTGTGCCAGTGCTATTTTTCTCTGTAGCAGTTCTTTCTCATCAAGTCCGACCTTGCTTTCTTCAAAAGGAGTCTTGGTTGTAACCATGGCATAGAAGATTCTTGCAATCTTGTTGGCAGTGGCCACTATGGCCTGCAAATGCCCACCCTTAGACTTCTGCCTCCTGAAATACACACCGAGGCCGGTCTTGACGCTTTTAACGGAATTGGCACACAGTCTGAACACCTGTCCGACTCTGTTCTTCTGCTTCGGAACCTTGCTTGAAAGGAGCTTTCCGCCGGATATTTTGTTGTTGGGCACCAAGTTGCACCACTTGCAGAAACTCTTGGCAGAGGTGAACTTCTCCGTGAAGCCACTTCCCAATTCTCCCGTGAGGACAGCCAATGCTCCGAGGCTCATGCCGGGCACCTCCATCACGTTCACGCCCCACAGGGAAAAAGCATGCTTCTCCGCGTCAAAGGATATGGCATTCTTCTTGGCCACCCGCTTCTTGGTAGGGACATAGCCCTGCATATCCGTGCCGCTGCCGTCTGTATAGCCTGTCAGCAGCCTGTCCATCTCGGCTTCGCAGTCGGCAATCTGCATATGGATGTACTTGTAAAGGTCATACGACTGCCTAAGTTCGAAAAGATGTACGGAATCCCAGGTTCCCTCAAGCGACTTCTCTATCGTTTCCTTGCTTGCCTTGCAGCGCCTGTCTGCCAGTTGCGCCAGCGACTTCGGGTCGTGGTTGCCGGCGAGTATTGCCTCTACGATGGCCTTTCCAGACTTTCCGAGAATATCGCTGATGACGGTATCCAACTTGATGTTCATCAGTACCAGCGACTTCTGCATGTGCTGTATCTCCTTGCCCGCGCTGCGGAGCATGTTGTCGCGGTGGCGGGCAAGTTCGCGAATTTCGCGGGCTGCAGCGTCGGGATGGAAACTGGGCTTCAGCAGGCCATAGCTGTGCATGAGCATGATCCATTCGGCATCCGCCTCGTCCGTCTTCTTACCAGAAACGTTCTTCACGTCCTTCGCGTTCGCCAGCAGCACATCGAAGCCCTTCTCCTCAAGGAAGAAGTAAAGCCCTACCCAGTAGGAACCCGTCGACTCCATCGCTACCGTCGTGATGCCGCAGGCCTTCAGCCATGAGGCAATCTCCTCGTAGTCACATGTGAAACTGCCGAAACAGCGGTTGTTCTCGCCGTCACGGTCCTCGGGGACACAGACCTGCATTTCGCCATAGGCGATGTCTATCCCTGCTGCATTTGGATTGACTATCTTCAGCTTCAAGCCATCCTTCGTGCGTTCTTTCTCTGCCTTGCGTGCCATATCCTAAATAATTTAAACGGCAAGTCCGATGCTCCTAAGACTGTGTATTCTCCTATAAGGTCTCCTCCGACCAATTATCACTCTACGGGCATACAGAACCAAACTGAATATTGGACTCGGAAGTCCATTGCGCTTTATAGCCTACTTACTTGCCGATGCAAAGGTAACTATTTTCGGGCGAATCTGTAGCGGAGGGATGAAAAATGTTATTTCCCGTTTCGCTCAGGGCAGGGCCAGGTGGTGAACTGAGTAGTTACATTTTAGGTGCTAAGGTACGCCTTTAGGAACTTGTAGGACACTTGGTTTGCCGGTTCATTGAAAAATTTCTCCCGAATCGCTTGGCGGTTCGGGATTTTCTTTTTATTTTTGCCGCATCGTTTGGTTAGCCCACTCGTGGGCGGCGGGCGGTCTTATATACGAAAAAGACGTTTTCGAACGTCTGTCGTTGTGTATCACGAACTTCGCAACCTCGTACACTCGCAACAGGCAGATGACAACGAGACGTCCATGTGGTGCGTATCTATATACATACCTTTATATAGTGTGCGTACTGGCGTGGGCTAACTGCGTTGTCTATCTCGAGCGAGTGAGGCAATGCGAAGGCCTGTGATACCGGGATAGGCAGAAGAACAGCACTCACGCCTTTTTCGTATCGTAAGGAGAACCTAAAATAATAATAATAGACTAAAATTGCTGAACCTGGGTGCGGTCAAGCTAAGTGCAACATTAGCATAAAACTTCACTACGAATATATTAACAATTTAATAAACATAAGTATGAATAGGATTATCAATTATGAGATTCGTCTCATTTACTTAGTATTATCCTTACTGACTGCAACGAGTAGCTTTGCATTGGACACCAGCCAGAAAAGGACTATCAATGTCGCGACACCAGGCACCCTCTCTTCCAGGCTGCCTCAAAATGAACGTGAATATGTGGTTGACTTGACCCTTACGGGAAAACTAAATGGCACAGACTTTAACATACTACGATCTATGGCAACAAGCCAGAAACTTCAGATTTTAGATTTGTCAGGAGCGAACATAGTGAGTGGCGGAGCTTCTTACTATAATAGCTATGGTACTAACTACTATACAAAGGATAATGAATTTGGCTATTGTTTGTTTGATGGTTGCAAGAAAATAGAGAAGGTTGTATTACCCAACTCTCTCACAACCATTGGCCAATGCGCTTTTTTCAATTGTACGAATTTAAAAACTCTCGTAATTGGCTCCAAAGTAACGACAATAAAACCGGGGCTATGGGGAGGCTGTAGCAAGCTTACAGATGTGACGATAAACAGTGCGAATTTTCATCTTACTAATGGTGTTTTATATAACAAAGACTACACCATCATTATTGCTGCACTCCAGACATGGAATTATGGAGACCTGAGTATTCGCAATGGAGTAAAGGAGATACAATATGATGCATTCTCGTTCTGTAGCAATTTGACAAGTCTGACATTTCCATCGTCAGTCACGACTATAGGTGACACAGCTTTTGAGTATACAGGCATTTCTTCTGTAGTATTCACAAGCTATATCTCGAGTATTGGTAGTTTTGCTTTCAGTGGCTGTAAGAATCTGAAGGAACTTGACCTGACTCCAGTAAAGCTGACATCCTTAGATTACGGAGCCTTTATGAATTCTAATATCGAGACTGTCTATATGCCAAAGACTTTAAAGGAGCTAAAACAATCTGTGTTTAGCGGAACACCACTAAAAAACATTTTTGTGTACACAGCAACACCAGCCACAATGTATGACTTAGCTTCAAGTAGTCCTACATTCAAGAATGTCGATGTGAGCAATTGTGTGGTTCACGTACCTCAAGGCAAGGTAAACACCTACAAAACAGCCGCAGGATGGAAAGATTTTTATAACATCACAGACAGCCAAGAAATAGAATCAGAAACAGACGAGGCGTATGCTGTTTATACCACTGACGGTACGCTGACGTTCTATTATGACAAACAAAAAATTTCGAGGAACGGGACTAAGTATGAGTTGAATACGGATACTAACACCCCTGGTTGGTACACTGAACATTACAAAGACATCAAGAAAGTTGTATTCAGTTTTTCTTTTTCCGAAGCCAGACCGACTAGTACATATAGCTGGTTTGCGACACGTAACAATAATGAGTCCATGCTTTCTGAAATTGTAGATATTCAGTATCTTAATACTAGTTCTGTGACAAACATGAGTCGCATGTTCTGTTACTGTAATCGATTAGCCAGCCTTGATTTAAGTCATTTTGACACCAGCAATGTCATAAATATGAAAGAAATGTTTTGGTTTTGCACCAATCTTACCAGTCTCGATTTAAGTAGCTTCAATACGAACAAGGTGACTAACATGGCATACATGTTCGGGGGGTGCAGTAGTCTTACCATGCTTGATTTAGGTGAATTTAACACAAGTAGTGTGACTAAAATGGAGGGAATGTACGAGAGATGCAACAAGATTAAGAGCCTTGACCTAAGCCAATTCGATACGAGAAATGTGACAGACATGAGTTATATGTTTGAAGAATGTAGCAGTTTGACGAACGTAGACCTATGTAATTTCAACACGAGCAGGGTGACAAACATGAGTCACATGTTCGATCATTGCGGATATTTAACTACTATCTACGCAGGAGAAGATTGGAACACAAGCAGTGTACAACAATCTGGAGAAATGTTTAATTGGTGCACAAGTCTCGTTGGCGGTGCAGGTACCAAATATGATTACAACCATGTTGATAAGGCCTACGCCCACATCGACGGCGGTGTAGGCAATCCCGGTTATCTGACGGGTAAGAACACAACCCCTACCTTGAACCTTCAAGAGTTCATCAATGCCAATGCCGGAGCTACGAGTGTTGTGACGGTAGACCTGTCAAAGTTCTATGACGTAGTAAGAGAGGTTCCGCTTTATGTCACTACAGGAGCCAGCTACCGCTTCATCAATGGCACGATGGACAGGGCAGAAGGCAACAGCATTCCCGTAATGCTGATCAGTCAGGGCAGCAAGGTAGAGATTGGCGACGGAGCTGTAGTGACGGGACGTGGGAACTATGCTAACGGATGCGAGACTATTCGGATGGAAGGTGGAACGCTGAATATCACGCAGGGTGTGGTCGAAGGGTCTTTAGGAACTCCTGAGATTGTTAGTGATGATGGTATAATAGTGCCATATATTGGCAATCCCTGGCAAAGCAATGCTGTACTGCTGACCTCCCCTAACGACCATTTCAATTTGAGCAACGGTGAACTCTATGGACTTTTCTCGTGTACAGCAGAAGGAGCAGACATACAGCTCAAGGGCGGAAAAATGATGGGTTTTGGCCTAAGGGAGGTTCCTAACGATGACTCCCAGCAGTCACCAAGACGTGCCTCACCAATGGGCAGCAGGTCTCCGTCAATTAATACCTATTCAGATATACACCTGAAAGCAACCACTTCAGAAGATTTTACATGGGGATACCATATCTTAATCCCTGAAGACTCTACAGAAGCAGACAACCTATGCCCGTTCCACATCACTCTTTACGAACACAATGCTCTGTATCTACAGCAAAGCTATGAGAAAGGATTCGCCTTTACACTCTATGATAAGCACGAGGGCGATGTCATTGCCGTGGGAGAGAATTACAACATCACCCAGGCTGATATTGAGATGATGACAGCAGGAGTTTGTTACACTGCCGGTCCTCCCTATTCGGATGACCGTGAGGCGTATCTGGAACTGAAGAACAACAAGGTGTATCTGCATTTCGTATCCGAGGAAATCTGCAGCGAGGACTATCTGCAGCAACGGCTTGACGAGATTGCTGCGCAGAAACCCACGGAGCCCGTTGAACTGACTATCTGCCCTGATGGACTCACGCTGACTAAGAGCATCCATGTGTCTAAGGACTGCAAAGCTATCATTACGGGCGGGCCCATCACGTCGGCTACAAGCATAACTTATAGATATGGCGGGGAAGGTCTATTCATGGTTTATGGCGAGTTAGGCTTCAAGGACATCAGCCTCAATCTGACGAACGACTCCAAGAGCGACGGCTGCTTGGGTTATTTCTGGTTAGGCGATGGAAAGCTACAGCTCGGCAAGGGCACAAGCGTAGTAACAACTAATGGTACGGTTGTTGGCGGCTGGGGAGACCTTGAGGTAACTGATGCAGTCATCCAGGCTGGAGGCGAGGATATTGTGATATCGGACCAGATAAACGCTGCCATCACCGAATACATATTCCTCGTAGGACAAAAGACGTACTGCAATGGAAAGCTGTCGGTAGACATGAAGACTGATGCTAATACAGGAAGTGTCAAGCTACCGGTCTTCCAAGTAGGACAAGTCAACGTGTCTACATCGCTGGACCTTTGGGCTCCAAAGAACATGCTACGACAGCTTTATTTGCACAAAGATGCCACCATCAACACATATACGGACGGTTTTGTACATCTTCCACTTGCTGGCGAGTGGGAGCAGATGACGCTTGGACGGGCCTTCATCACCTCGCCGTCGATTACGCTGGAGGACTATTCCCGTATGACTTTCAGCGGCATGCCTACCAACCGCAGGGCAGAGTTTGTAGCCAACAGTCATCAGGTAAGGCTGATGTCGGCAAGCCAACTGAACATACAAACCCTATTAGCCGTGCTGAACAACAGCAGCGCGGCATCGTCGGTGACACTCAACCTTGCGCCAGATGCAGTGACCGTCGTCAACCAGTCGTCAACTGTCAACCACAAGGATGTGACCTTCGATGGATTGCAGAGCGGCAGCGGCTCTCGCGGGCGCCTGCACTTTGCCGACAGACAGACGCTGACCATCACTCTGGGCAGCTGTCTGACATTGAAAAACATTGACGTGACAGGAGAGGGGACCAACAATGGCTTTATAGTCAACGGGAATATAGTGCTTGGCGAGAACGTCCATGTGTCCGACCTTCCCTGCATGCTTCACGTAGGAAGCAGCGGGCGCGTTGTGCTGTCTGCCCAGCCCGTCAGTGTCATCACGATGGAATTTATTGGTGGAATAGCTGACGGACAAATCATCGTCGTCGGTACTGACGACTATCGTCTTCAGGCAGCAGATTTGGAATATATACAAGTGAACGGATGCGAGCTGCTGTTGGACGAGACAAACAACCGAATCATTGCCATTAACGCCACAGGTATTGAATCCATTGCCACCGACACAGAGGCCAAGGACGGCGCAGGCGAATATTATGACCTCAGCGGCCGAAGGGTAGCATCGCCTTGCCAGGGAACGTATATTCTGCGCAAAGGCGGTAAGACGAGAAAGATCTTCATTAAGTAGAAGTTAAAAAACAGAATCACTAATAAACAAAAAAAACAAGAAAGAATTATGAGTAATTACAAGTTTTTAGGACTGATGTCTTTTGCGGTGGCTGGCCTCATGGGCCTCAGCTCCTGCGCCAAAGACTATGATGGCGACATCTTCGACCTCAACAACAAGTACGCCAATCTGGATCAGCGCGTGACCAACCTGGAAAGTCAGGTGACGACGATGAACACCCAGCTCACCCAGCTCTCCGTACTGGCCACGGCAGTGCAGCAGGGATTCTACATCACGCAAGTGAAGACCACGACCGACGGCTATGAGCTCACGCTGTCGAACGGTCGCGTCATCGTGCTGCAGAATGGCCCGAACAACTCGCTGACGCCAGCACCCTACATCAGCATGACGATGATCAACAACGTGTACTACTGGACGCTGAACGGCATGCTGATCATCGGCACCAACGGCAAGCCCATCCCTGCCACTGGCCAGACGCCCGTGGTGCGCTACGACGTGACGATGAACCAGTGGAAAGTATCGGTCGATGGCGGCGTGACGTTCCAGACAGTCAATGTCTATGCCTCCATCGTCATCAACGACGCGGCGCTGCTACAGGTCATCAACAACTTCATCAGGGAGAACCAAACGACCATCTTCAACCAGCAAATGCTGTTCCAGATCATCTCGACCTACATCGAGCAGAACTACCAGAAGATCTTTAACATCACGGTGCTCAATCAGGTCATCTCCAACTATCTGGACACGCACTACACACAGATATTCAACTACACGCTGCTCGAGCAGCTCTTCAACCAGTACAACTTCGAGTATGCTGCCAAGAACATCGACGTGGACATCATCACGAAGATACTCATTGAATTCATCGAGCAGAACACCAATGTCTTCATCAACAACGAGGTGATTCTCGAGATTATCAAGAACTATGTCGATGTGAACAAGATCGACATCTTCAGCAACGAGGTCATCATCGAGGTCATCAACAACTACATCCAGAACAACAACAGCTTCATCAACATCGAGCTGCTGACGCAGATAGTCAACAACTACATAGACCAGCATCAGGAGACGATCTTCAACAACCAGACGTTCGTCGAGATCATCCGCCTCTATGTAGAACAGAACTACCTGAACATCTTCAGCCAGGACATCCTGCTGCAGGTGGTGAATAACTACATCACGAAGAACAAGACCACCATCTTCAACGAGACGCTCATCAAGGAGATCATCAACAACTATGTGGAGAACAACTACACCACCATCATCTCCAACTCGACGCTCACCGAGATTATCAACAACTACATCACGCTGAACAAGACAACGGTCATCAACGAGCAGATTCTCATCGAGGTCATCACCAACTTCTTCAAGACCAACTACAACATCTTCATCGACGAGACGCTCATCCTGAACATCATCAACCAGTATGTGGAGGAGCACAAGACGACGATCATCGACATTGACATCGTGAGGCAGGTGGTGAACACCTACATCCAGAACAATATCGACATCATCTTCGACGTGAACATCGTCAAGCAGATCATCAGCACCTATCACGACGAGTTCTATACCGTCATCAAGGAGGTCTACAACAACTACACAGGCATCATCAAGGACGCGCAGAACAAAAACGACTACTTTGAAGTGACGCTGAGCAACGGCGAGACCGTGCGCCTGACCATCTACGACATCAATGCCCAGCTGCGCGACCGCGTGCAGAGCGTCGTCGTCGTGCCCAATGCCAACGGACACATCGACCATCTCCTTACGGCCGACTACGTCAAGCTCACCTACATCGTAACGCCGGCATCGATGGCTCCCATCATTGCCAATCAAATGATGGTGACCATCAAAGCCCTTGACGGTCAGGGACAGCTGAGCGAATACGGTGTCGAAAAGCTACAGGGGTCCAGCGACGGACGTCTCACGATGAACGTACTGTGGCTCACGAACCACCAGCCAAAGGCCATCGCACTCTATGTAAAGGACATGAAGGACGGCGGCACGGACTACACGACGACGTTCACCCCCATTGACTGGTTAAGTATTTATGTCAACCCCCAATATTAATGGATAGTCTTATGAAACACAGAATAATACATATCATGTTGCTGGTAGCGGTGGTGCTGATGGCCTCGTGCGGCAAGGATCGTCAGGACGACATCGACAAGCTGAACGCGCTGCACACCGGCATTGAGGGCCGGGTGTCGAAGTTAGAGACACAGGTCGCCACGCTGAACACACAGCTGTCGCAGATCTCCGTGCTGGCTGCGGCCGTGGAGCAGGGGTTCTACATCACGCAGGTGAAGGCCACTGCCGACGGCTACGAGCTGACGCTCTCCAACGGCCGCGTCGTCGTGCTGCAGACCACGCCTGGCGGCATGCTCACGCCCGTGCCTGCCATCAGCATGACTCAGATCAACGGATTCCACTTCTGGACCGTCAACGGCATCGTACTCACCGGCGACGACGGGCTGCCCATCCGTGCCAGCGGCACCACGCCCGTGGTGCGCTACGACTACACGCTCAACCAGTGGGTCATCTCCATCGATGGCGGCGCGACGTTCCGCGACATCAATGAGTATGTGACCGTCATCATCAACGACGAGCTGCTCATGCAGGTCATCAACAACTACCTGCGCCGGCATCACACCTCCATCTTCTCCCAGCAGGTGCTCTTCCTGATCATCTCCAACTATATCCAGCAGAACTACAAGGAGCTGTTCAGCATAGACCTGCTGAACCGGGTGGTGGCCGACTACATCAGGGAGCACCACACGCGCATCTTCAGCTATGAGCTGCTGGACCAGATCTTCACCCAGTACAACTTCAGCTATATCCGCGACAACATCAAGGTGGAAGAACTCGTCGACGTCATCCTGCAGTTCATCCGCGACCATAAGGAGGTGTTCGTCGACAATGACGTGCTCCTGGCCATCATCACCAACTATATCGAGGCGAACAAGACCACCATATTCACCAACGAGCTACTGCTGGAGGTCATCAACAACTTCATCCAGAACAACGAGAACTATATCGACGTGGAACTGCTGACGCTGGTGGTCAACAACTACATCGACGAGCACACCGACGTGGTGTTCAACACCGAGACCATCCGCACGCTGCTCACCCGGTATGCCGAGAAGTGGTATGTGCAGATATTCAGCCAGGACATCCTCATCCGCCTGGTCAGCACCTACGTCACGGAGCACGGCGAGACCATCTTCAACCGGGAGCTTATCGAGGAGGTCATCAACAACTACGTTCAGAACAACTCCGCCACCATCATCACTCACAACCAGCTGGTGGAGATTGTCAACAACTACCTGGAGGCAAACTCCACAACGGTGTTCAACCGTGAGTTGCTCGTCGAGATCATCACCGCCTATTTCGAGAAGAACTACTCGCTCTACATCAAGCGTGAGGACATCATTACGGCCATCAACACCTATCTGTCTACCCATGAGACCACCATCATCAGCGTAGAGATCATCAGCGAGGTGGTGAACAACTACCTGAAGAGCTACTACAAAGAGGTGTTCACCGCCGACTTGCTGAAGCAGGTCATCGTAGAATACTTCCGCCAGCATAAGGAAGAGATCAGCGTGGAGTTCAACTATGGCCAGGCGCCCATCACCGACGTCGTCGTAGACGGTGACGTCTGCGTCGTCACACTCTCCGACGGACAGACCGTACAGCTGCAGGTCTATGGTACCGGCTCCGCTCTGAGCAACTGTGTGCAGAGCCTTGTCGTCCTGCCCGACAGCGCAGGGCGCATCGACGTGGAGGGCAGCTCCGTGCATCTGCGCTACCTCGTGTCGCCGGCGTCCATGGCGCTGGTGATAGCCAGCGATGCCCACATCACGAAGGAGCTGGTGACTACCGACGGTGCGGGCAACCTCAGCCGCATCCATGTCACGGATGCCTCGGCCACCTTCGACGGCATCCTGTCGCTGAGCGCCAGCATCGGTGAGAAGGCAAAGGCAGTCGCCCTCCATGTGAAGGACGAGCGCGCCGCCGCTACCGACATCATGACCGAGTTTACACCTGTCGGTGCCGAAAACAAGACTCACGGCTACCTGCAATGTCCCGACGACCACCATCCGCACATGATTGACCTCGGACTGCCTAGCGGTACGCTCTGGTCGTGCTGTAACGTGGGGGCATCTCATCCTTCTTCCTCTGGCGATTATTACGCTTGGGGAGAAACAAGCCAAAAAAGCAATTATACAGAATCCTCCTATGAATATAGTATAAACATGCAAGGATCTTTAACTGCATATATGGATATCGGCTCAGATATTGCCGGGACTCTGTACGATGTGGCCTCCGTAAAGTGGGGCAATGAATGGCGAATGCCTACCATGGAACAAATGTCAGAACTTGTCAATAACACAACCCAAGCAGTGTCCTTTCAATGGGATATAAGAGGAGTAACATTCAAGGGGACCAACGGTGGGACTATCTTCCTACCTGTCACTGGATATTTTATCCAGAGTCAATTATATGGTAAATATGACTCTTATATCGGCGCATACTGGTCATCTACACAAGACCATGACTATTATTGGTGTGCAGATATTCTAAGATTCAATTGCAATGTACCTTATGGCACTACTGACGTAACTGTATCTGTAGGGTCTGATGCACATCTTGGAATTCGCTATGAGGGTTTAGTTGTCCGCCCTGTTGTAAAGCCTTAGTCTTTCACAAATACCGAAATAAGGAATACGCACATTTCCTCCCCGTCAGTCCCAAACAAAGGATTGACGAGGAGGTTTTTCGTTTGTTTTTTTACCCAAACATTTGGCATTACGAGAGGAAAAACTATATTTGCAGCGAGTTAATTCTTACTTGTTAACCCGCATTGCAGATGAAAATGTGCATGAATGTTAAAACGGGTTTGTTTCCCGCAAATTAATCCTAAAATCACGCTGCAGCCGTGGTCAATTATTCATTTTCTGGCATCTTTTTTAACATTGTTCCCAAACAGGCTTCTGTAGGGGTACATCGGCGTTTGGCGGTATGGTGGGAAATGCCTACCTTTGCACCCATGTTCATGAAGGCGAAACACCGTAGGACGAAGGGCGGCGAGGAGTACATCTGCTACATCCTCTGCGGCAGCTGGCGCGACTCGCAAGGTCTGACCATGCGTGACACACGAAGGGATGGACACAGATAGTGGAGGCCATGAACACGCAGCACTCCGTCGCCACGGATATGAAGAATCTGCAGGGTGACACCATACACATAGAAAACCCGACAGAACCGACCGAGCAGGTCAAAGAGATTTGCGAGAAGGTGGGTATCAACCCTATGCCCTACAAGATGAAAAAATCTGTGGGGGTACAAATTTCAGAGCGAAAAAATGAAGGCAAAGAAAATCAAGGGGTTATAGAACCTGATACCAGCAATACGGGTTAAGGCTATCTTCTCCGCGGTGGCCCTCATAATTATGTTTTTTTTTACGAGTTCAGCGGATGCTCCGGAGAACTTCTACGGATGCTTCGGAGACTTTCTCCGGATGCTTCGGAGACTTTCTACGGATGCTTCGGAGACTTTCTCCGGATGCTTCGGAGAACTTCTCCGGATGCTCCGGAGAGATTCTCCGGAACTTTCGGAGAAATTTTGTTTATTGCGGACATTAGCGCCCAAGTGCAATATAACTCCGTGTCAATACACTGTTACGACGATGAATGGCGGTATCGTTTCAAGCGATACGGGTGGTATCATTTGCTGCGATACGGCGGTATCATTTGGAGTGATACGCCTGGTATCATTTGGAGTGATATGAGAGGATTATCATCGGTATCATTTGGAGTGATACAGCCGGTATCATTTAGAGTGAGAACATCGTTATCATTTGAGCGACAACATCGGTATCATTTGGCCGATATTATCAACTACTGTTTGTCTTTGAAAACCGCACAAAGGCGAAATCTGAGTGCAAATATACTCAATTTCCACGATTTCGAGGTAAAAAAGAAAAAGAATCTGCGGAATGAAAGCGATTTTTGTTCATCTGAGCCAATAATCTGCATGTTTTTTGTAAATTTGCAGCCACATTATTATAATACGGATCAGAACATGGCAGACAACAAAGGCGAAATAATCATGTACCAGCCAGACGAAACCATCCGGCTCGAAGTGCGTATGGGCGAGGAAACTGTATGGCTAACGCAGCAGCAAATGGCAGAGCTGTTTGACAAAGACAGAACTGTCATAGGCCGTCATATCCGCAATATCTATAAGGAGGAGGAATTGGAGCAGAATATCACATGTGCAAAATTTGCACATATGGGTTCCGATGGTGATCAGGAGTATGAATATACGGCCTACAATCTTGATGTTATCATCTCTGCAGCAGTTGGCCGTGCAGCGTCACAACCAGCAATACTCACCTGTCACAATCAACATCTGTCAGCATAATCATGACAGATTTCTGATTATTGATGATGACGTGTATGTCTTTGGGGCAAGTCTGAAAGATGCAGGCAAGCGGCTGTTTGCATATATTAGAATGCAAGAAACAAATGCACAGCAATTGCTGAGTGGGATAAGATAGCAGAATTCAAACTAATGGTGAATCAGAAAAGTATTTGCAGAAGGGATGAATTTTCATAAAGAGGGGCTGACACTATCGCCAGCCCCTCTTCATAAAAGGTAAAGAAAGCACAGCAGTACTATATACCCAATCCGTGTTTCTTAGTACCATCCCAGTTCGTCAGCTCATCGGCATTACCATTACTTCCACCGACAGATTGGCCACCCATTGAGACGCTCATCTCAGATGCAAGCTGGCCGATGCGGGTAACAGCGAGGTCCCACTTGAACTGAGTGATGGAACCTACTGTTGCCTCTGCCATCTCTGCTATGCTGTCAGTAGCGGTCTTACGATCTGCCTCTTTGCAAGGATTGAGACCATCAAGCTGGCACTGGGCAACGATTCCCTGACCGATAACTCGTTCGTCTTCGCGGTTGAAGATGGAAGCAGTACGATGTGCCCAGTTGTTAAAGAATCAAGGGGACAGGAACTTTGATACAAGGGATTGGGGAGCCCGGATTCCTCTGATGGCGTTTATGATTCAAGGGGGCTTGGCAGAGCCAAGCAAGCAAAGCCGAGAGAAATAATAAAAGGTAGCAAGCGTCTCCTTCGTCGCCGAGCGCTACCCCTGCCTGTAGTCCGTGCTTAGGCGGCGGTTTGTATGAAAGTGATAAACGCCCATCCGGAAAACAAGTTCTGGTAGTTGGAAACGCCACAATAAGCTGATATTGTTGAATAAGTTAGCCCTCCCGGGAGGGGAGGGCCTTGTGGTTTGTCCTTCGGTAGAACGGACTCTTAAAAGTGAATTATGTGTTATTGCTCCAAGAGGAAAGCCTTGAAGTCAGCGAAGTCGCTGGTCATGGCGACGCTCTGCTTCGTACCCTTCATAAAGGCTTGCAGACGTTCGGGTATCTCGACATCGATACCAAGGATGTCGTCGACCTTCTCCTTGAACTTTGCTGGATGGGCGGTCTCACAGAAGATGCCCACCTCTCCGGGCTGCAGCTGCTCCTGGAGTGCACGGTAGCCGCAGGCACCGTGTGGGTCGAGGATGTAGCCCGTCTCTTCATAGCACTGGCGCATAGTCTCACGTATCTGCTCGTCGCTGTAGGTAGCACCGCTGATGAGCGAGGTGATGCGCTCGTGGGTCTCTTCTGGCGTAAGCTTACCGTTCTTGCTGTAGAGGTTGATGATGCGAGCGAAGTTCGAGGGGTCGCCCACGTCCATCGCGTTGGCCAGCGTCTGTACGGAAGGCTTCGGTTCGTAACGACCGGTCTGCAGGTAGTTATAGAACACGTCGTTGGCGTTGTTGGCAGCGATGAATCGCTTGACGGGCAAGCCCATCTCGTGACCGAAGAGGGCGGCACAGATGTTGCCGAAGTTGCCTGAGGGAACGCACATGACAAGAGATTTACCATTTGACGATTGACGATTTACAATTTCTTGCATGCGGGCCACGGCGTTGAAATAGTAGAAGGCCTGTGGCAGGAAACGGGCTACGTTGATGCTGTTGGCCGAGGTGAGGCGCATGTGCTTGTTCAGTTCCTCATCCATGAAAGCGCTCTTCACTAAGCGCTGGCAGTCGTCGAACACACCGTCGACCTCAACAGCCGTGATGTTCTGACCGAGCGTAGTGAACTGGCACTCCTGTATGGGGCTGACCTTGCCCTTGGGATAGAGCACGTAGACGTGGATGCCCTCAACGCCAAGGAAGCCGTTGGCAACGGCACTACCCGTATCGCCGCTGGTGGCCACGAGAACGTTGACAAGGTTCTGGGATTCAGAGCCTTCCTGGCGAATGAAGTACTGCAGCAGACGGGCCATGAAGCGTGCGCCTACATCCTTGAAGGCGAGGGTGGGGCCGTGGAAGAGCTCAAGGGAGTAGATGTTCTCCTTGACTTTCACCACGGGGCAGTCGAACGACAGTGTGTCGTAGACCAGATCCTGCAGGCCGTCGCCATCGATGTCTTCGCCAAAGAAGGCATCAGCAACGTTGTAGGCAATATCTTTGAACGACATCTCACCCATGTGGCTGAGGAACGCCTTCGGGAGCGTGTTGATTCGTTCGGGCATGTAGAGTCCGCGGTCTTCCGCAAGACCTTTCACCACAGCCTTCTGCAGGTCGGCTATGGGAGCTTTCTGGTTGGTGCTATAGTACTGCATAGTTGTCTGTTGTATGGTTCTGTCGGGTTAGATTTTGGCAAGTGCCTGCTTGATGTCGTCGAGTATGTCCTCTACGTCCTCGATACCCACGCTCAGGCGGATGAGGTCGGGTGCCACGCCTGCCTGACGCAGCTGTTCGTCACTAAGCTGACGGTGGGTATGGCTGGCGGGGTGGAGCACGCAGGTGCGGGCATCGGCCACGTGGGTCACGATGTTAATCATCTCGAGCGAGTCCATCCACTTGATGGCTGTCTCGCGAGTGCCTTTCAGTCCGAAGGCAATGACACCGCATGAGCCGTTGGGCAGGTACTTCTGTCCGCGCTCATAGTTGGCATCGCCCTTCAGTCCGCAGTAGTGAACCCATGCCACCTTCTCGTTGCTGTTCAGGAACTCGGCCACACGCTGGGCATTGCGGCAGTGCTGAGCCATGCGCAGGTGGAGTGTCTGAAGGCCCAAGTTCAGCAGGAAACAGTTCTGGGGAGCAGGGATGGAACCGAGGTCGCGCATGAGCTGTGCTACGAGCTTGGTGGTATAGCCCATCTTTCCGAACTTCGTCACGTATGTCAGTCCGTGGTACGACTCGTCTGGGGTACAGAGACCGGGGAACTTGTCGGCATGGTCCATCCACGGGAAGTTACCGCTATCGACCACGGCACCGCCTACCTGTGTAGCCATTCCATCCATATATTTTGTGGTGGAGTGGGTGACGATGTCAGCTCCCCACTCGAAGGGACGGCAGTTGATGGGGGTGGCAAAGGTGTTGTCGACGATGAGGGGCACACCATTCTTGTTAGCGATACGAGCAAACTTCTCAATGTCGAGCACGGCACAGCCTGGGTTGGAGATGGTCTCACCGAAGAGTGCCTTCGTATTGGGGCGGAAAGCTGCCTGTATCTCTTCTTCGCTGGCATCAGGGCTGACGAATGTACACTCAATGCCGAGTTTCTTCAGCGTGACACCGAAGAGGTTGAACGTGCCGCCATAGATCTCGTTCGAAGTAACGAAGTGGTCGCCTGCCTCGCAGATGTTGAACAGGGCATAGAAATTGGCAGCCTGGCCCGATGAAGTCAACACACAACCGACACCACCTTCGAGTGCGGCAATCTTTGCTGCTACCGCGTCGTTGGTCGGGTTCTGAAGGCGCGTGTAGAAATAGCCTTCTTTCTTCAGGTCGAAGAGTTGGGCCATCTCGTCAGAGTCGTCGTATTTGAAGGTGGTGCTCTGGATGATGGGCACTTCGATAGGTTCTCCGTTCTTGGGCTTGTAGCCTGCGTGTATGCAGAGCGAGCCCATTCTTAGATTCTTTTCCATTATTGTGTTGATTATTTGTTGTCTTCTTTATTGGGCTAATGGGGCCATGAATGTCTGCATGAACTCGTTGAGGCGTAGCAAGCCAAAGCTACCAGAGACACACGACACTTCGTCGTAGGTCTGCACATCGTCGGGCTCTATACCTTTATAATATATCAGGAAGGGCACGGGCTCGTTGACGTGGATGCGTAGCTCTACGGGCGTGGGATGGTCGGGCAGTACGGCGATGCAGACAGGTTCCTGCATCTGTTCTGTAGCCTCGACGATGGGCTTGATGAGCCGTTGGTCGAGGTAGTTGATGGCGCGTAGCTTCAGGTCGAGGTCGCCGTCGTGGCCTGCCTCGTCGGTTGCTTCCACATGGACGAAGACGAAGTCGTCCTGCTTCAGTGCCTCGATGGCTGCCTGTGCCTTGCCCTCGTAGTTGGTGTCGGCAAGGCCGGTGGCACCGGGCACCTTGATGATGCGCAGGCCGGCATACTTGCCGATGCCCTGGATCAGGTCGACGGCAGAGATGACGGCACCTGTCTTCACCTGCGGATACTGTTCCATGAGCGTCTGCATGGAGGGGCGATAGCCACCGCTCCACGGCCAGATGCTGTTGGCCTGGCGCTCGCCCTTGGCTGCCTTGGCAAGGTTATAGGGGTGCTGGGGCAGGAGTTCCTGTGAACGGAGTATCAACTCGTTGATGAGGTCAGCGGTTTGTTGGGGCGTTAGGTGCATGGTGTCAGCGGCAGAACCGCTGACCACAGTTGCTTCTTCAGGCTTTACCAGCAGGGGGCGCCACGCTTCGCCCGGATGGTCGTGGGGCGGTGCGCACTCGATGTGCTTGTTGCCACCCTTGATGACCAGCAGATGACGGTACTGAATGCCGCAGATGAACTTTACGCGTTCGCAGCCTTGCTCTTCATTGATGGGCTTGGCGAGGTGCTCGTTCAGGTAGTCGATGAGCACGCGGGCATCCTCGGTCTGGAGGTTACCGCCGTTGTGGGTGATAATCTTCCCGTCTTGTAAGGTGATGATATTACAGCGGATGGCGAAGTCGTCGGGTTGCATATCATAGCCAATGGAGGCAGCCTCCAACGGACCGCGCCCTTCATAGACCTTGTTCAGGTCGTAGCCCAGGATAGCGGTGTTGGCCACCTCGCTGCCGGGAGGGAATCCTTCGGGCACTGTGATAAGCCTGCCTGTCCTACCGTTCTTAGCCAGGTGGTCCATCACAGGTTTATCGGCATATTGCAGCAGCGTCTTGCCTCCCAATCGCTCTACGGCGTGGTCGGCCATGCCATCGCCGAGAATAATGATGTGCTTCATAAGGGAAAGAAAAGGCTGGACGGCAAAACCGTCCAGCACACTATTAGATATTAGCGATTGACATGATGTTGGCGAAGACACCGGCAGCGGTGACGGCAGCACCGGCACCATAGCCCTGGATGAGCATGGGGTACTCCTTATAGCGCTCGGTAGTGAGGAGCACGATATTGTTCGAGCCTTCGAGACCGTAGAACGGATGGCCCTGCGGCACCTCCTTCAAGGCAACGCTGGTCTTGAACGACGAAGGATTGTTTTCGTCGGCTTCCATCGTGGCCACGAAACGCCAACGCTTTCCCTCGCTCTCAAGCACCTTGCGGCGGGCCTCAAAGTCGGCATCGAGCTCGGGCAGACGCTTCCAGAAGTCGTCGAGCGAGCCCTCGAAATAGCTGTCGGGCACGAAGAGATGTTTTTCTACATCGTCCTGCTCCACTTTATAGCCAGCCTCACGGGTGAGGATGACGAGCTTGCGGATAACGTCTGTACCGCTGAGGTCGATGCGCGGATCGGGCTCTGAGTAGCGCTGTTCCTTGGCACGGCGAACGGTCTCGGAGAAAGGCACGTCGGCTGCAATCTCGTTGAAGATAAAGTTCAGCGTACCCGAGAGGATGGCCTCGATCTTCAGGATCTTGTCACCCGAGTTGCACAGGTCGTTGATGGTACCGATGATAGGCAGGCCAGCGCCTACGTTGGTCTCGTAGCGGAACCAGACGCCACGGTCGCGTGCCGTCTGACGCAACTTGATGTAGCTGTCGTAGTCGCTGGAGGCAGCAATCTTATTGGCTGCCACCACGCTGATATTATGCTCAAGGAACGTCTGGTAGAGGGTGGCAATCTGACGGCTGGCCGTGCAGTCGACGAAGACGCTGTTGAAGATGTTCATCTTCACGATCTCGTCGCGCATCTTCTCGGTGTTGGCAGGCTCACCGGCACGCAGACGCTGTTCGTAGTTGTCGAGGTCGATACCATCGCGGTCGAGCACGAAGTTCGACACGTCGCTAATACCCACCACGTTCAGCTTCAGACGCTTCTTCTGCATGAGCACCTGCTGCTGGGTACGGATTTGCTCAAGCAGCATGCCGCCCACGGTGCCGATACCGCAGATGAAGAGGTTGAGCACCTTGTATTCGGAGAGGAAGAACGAGTCGTGGAGTACGTTGAGCGACTTACGGAGGAAGCGTCCGTCGACAACGAACGAGATGTTCGTCTCTGATGCACCCTGTGCACAGGCAATGACACTGATTCCGCTTCGTCCTAAGGTACCGAAGAGCTTACCGGCAATACCCGGCGTCTGTTTCATGTTCTCACCCACGATAGCGATAGTGGCCAGACCACTCTCTACCTGCATGGGGAACATGGCACCCGTCTCAATCTCCTTGGCAAACTCGGCATTGAGCACTTCGGCTGCAGCTGTGGCATCCTCGTCGCGCACACCAATAGATGTAGAGTTCTCGGAAGAAGCCTGAGAGACCATGAACACCGAGATGCCTTGATTGGCCAACGTGGTGAAGATACGGCGGTTCACGCCGATGACACCCACCATGGATAGACCCGTGACGGTGATGAGCGTGGTGCCCTTGATGGAGGAGATGCCCTTGATGGGCTTCAGGTCGTTGTCAATCTTATCCTTGATGAGTGTGCCCGGATGTTCGGGGTTGAAGGTGTTCTTCACCTTGATGGGGATGTTCTTGATGCAGACGGGATAGATGGTCGGGGGATAGATAACCTTCGCGCCGAAGTTACAAAGCTCCATTGCCTCGACGTAGGAAAGCTCGTTGATGGTGTAGGCAGACTGGATGACCTTCGGGTCGGCAGTCATAAAGCCGTCGACATCGGTCCATATCTCCAGCACCTCGGCATCGAGGGCTGCAGCGATGATGGCTGCGGTATAGTCAGAACCACCACGTCCCAGATTGGTTGTCTCGTGGCTATCGCGGTCGCGGGCAATGAAGCCAGGAACTACCGCGATGGTCTTGTTTATGGATGTACCAGCATATATTGGGTCGAATGCTTCTTTTACCAGCTGGGCAGTGAGCTCGGTGTCAAGCACGTGCTTTCCGTGCTTCTTCTCCGTGCGGATAAAGTCGCGGGCGTTCATACGCACACCGTTGTCAATCACGGCGGCTACGATGTGCGAGCTCAAACGCTCACCGTAGCTGATAATGGTGTCTTGTGTCTTTTCGCTCAAGTCGTGTATTAGGTAGACGCCAAAGTAGATGCTCTTCAGCTGGTCGAAAAGCTTGTCTATCTGGTTCAGCAGTTCCTCACGTTTTTTGTTGTCAGTGATGATAGCGTCTATCATCTGGTGGTGGCGCAGTACCATCGCGTCATACTCTTCACGATAATGCTTTTCGCCTTTCTTTGCCATTTGTGATGTGGCGATGAGCTGGTCGGTGATGCCGTTGAGTGCGCTAACTACAACGATGACTGACTGCGTGCGGGCTTCTGCCTCCACGATTTTCTTCAAACTCAGAATACTGTTCACGGAACCTACGGACGTTCCGCCGAATTTCATTACTTTCATTTTGTTGTTTATTTGTTGTTTTGATACCCCTAAACGGACGGGGCTTTTGGTTTACAGGGTGCAAAAGTACAAAAATATTTTGAACAACAACATAAATATTTGTCATTTTGCTACATTTTTACTAATTTTGTGCCTGCAAAATAACGTTTTGACAGAATGATAAGCGAATATCAAGTAAGAGTGTTGCCCGAAGTGGCCGCACAGCAGGATCGTCTCGTGGCCTTTCTGGCCGACGAATACGGACTAAATAAGGATGATGTGACGAGCGTGAGAGTATTGAAGCGCTCTATCGATGCACGGCAGCGTACTATCTACGTCAACCTCCGCGTGCGCGTATATATTAATGAGGTGGCTACCGACGATGTGTTTGAGCCTGTCGGCTATCAGGATGTATCAGATAAGCCTCAGGTCGTTGTCGTCGGTGCGGGTCCTGGCGGTCTGTTTGCTGCCCTACGTTTGATAGAACTGGGCTTGCGCCCCGTTGTGATTGAGCGCGGCAAGGACGTGCATGAACGGAAGAAAGACCTTGCTCAGATTGCCCGTACGCAGCAGGTCGATGAAGAGAGCAACTATTGCTTCGGTGAGGGTGGTGCCGGTGCCTATAGCGACGGCAAGCTCTATACCCGTTCAAAGAAGCGCGGTCCCATAGAAAAGATACTGCGTGTGTTCTGTCAGCATGGGGCCTCGACAGCTATCCTTGCCGATGCCCATCCGCATATCGGTACCGACCGACTACCACAGGTCATCGAGGCCATGCGTAACACTATCATCCGTTGTGGCGGTGAGGTTCACTTCCAGACAAAGATGACGCGACTCTTGATTAGTGGAGGGTTGAAGGTGGAGGGTGGAAGGAGGATAGACTCTGGTGAGACTTATAAGGTGATGGGTGTGGAAGCATTGTGTTCTTTCTCCTCCCTCCATCTTCCACCCACCACCAAAGAATTCCTTGGTCCTGTTATCCTGGCTACAGGCCATAGTGCCCGCGATGTTTACCGCTATCTGGCTGATGCGAAGATTGAGATAGAGCCCAAGGGCATTGCCGTAGGTGTCAGGTTGGAACATCCTGCACAGCTGATAGATCAGATACAATACCATCGACGCGAGGGTAGGGGACGCTGGCTCCCTGCTGCTGAGTACTCCTTTGTAACACAGGTCGACGGTCGTGGCGTCTACTCGTTCTGTATGTGTCCTGGTGGCTTTGTTATTCCCGCTGCGACAGGGCCGGAGCAGATAGTTGTCAACGGTATGAGTCCTGCCAGTCGTGGTACGAAATGGAGCAACAGTGGTATGGTGGTCGAGACGCATCCTGACGATGTGGAAGGCGACGACGTGCTGAAGATGCTGCGTTTCCAAGAGCGGCTGGAACGCGACTGTTGGCAGCAGGGCAACAGGAAGCAGACAGCACCGGCACAGCGCATGGCCGACTTCGTGAACGGACGTTTGAGTGCTGACCTTCCTCAAAGCAGCTATGCACCGGGATTGTTGGCTTCACCGCTCCATTTCTGGATGCCGAAGTCGATTGTAAGCCGTTTGCAGCAAGGGTTCCGTACCTTTGGCCGTCAGGCACATGGATTCCTGACCAACGAGGCAGTGATGATTGCCGTTGAGACCCGAACGTCGAGTCCCGTACGTATCACCCGCGATTCCATGACCTTACAGCATGTGCAGTTACAGGGACTATTCCCCTGTGGTGAGGGTGCCGGCTATGCCGGAGGCATTGTCTCAGCAGGTGTCGACGGTGAGCGTTGTGCAGAGATGTGCGCTGCGTGGATGTCCTGAAGGTTTACTGCTTTTTCTCCCGCTTGAGGTGAAATAGCTCGCCAAGTCCGTTGAAGTCCTTCTTCATGATGAGTCCGATGCCTTGGGTGTTCAGACTTGAACGGGTGAAATAGCGGTCGTTTGTCTGGTTGTAGACCTTCAGTGCGAGGTTTCCGTTAGGATGGAGCAAGTAGCGGATATCGAAGTCGCCAATGAACGAAGGCGTGGCTTGTGTGGCGTTGTCGCGATAGCCGAACTGACCATTGATGAGCAGTCGGTTGTTCAACATGCGTCCACTGACCAATCCTTCGTATTCAGCGTTGTGCCACCCCTCATTGCCTGTAGAGATGTTTGCTCCAAAGTTCCAGTTGTTTGACTTCAACACCTGCGAAAGCACTTCGTTGATCTGTGTACTCAGTGTGCCGGAAAGGAAGCTCTGCATGGCAAGTTGCGACTGTCCATACTGTTGCTGCGTGTTGGCGTTGTTGTTTCCCTGTGTGTAGAAACGACCAATGCCAAGGAGGTAGAGCACCTGTTGGTTCATTTCCTGTTCGCTGGTGATGACCGAACGTATCATCTGTTTTTCTTCACTATTCACTGTGGGCATGTCCAGGTCGAACTCCACTTGTGGTGCACCTGCCTGTCCACCAATGTTCATCAGACAATTTACACGTACGGTGTTGTTCGAGAACGAGTTTCCGATGCTTAGGTCAGACAGTGAGACGCCATTGACGGTATAGACGGCTTGCAGGTTCAGGTTGGCATCGAAGGGAGCACCGCCAAAGGCCAGTGTGCCTCCAGGCTGGAAGGTGAAGTTCTTCTTGATGATATTCTGGATGGTCACACCATAGGTTCCCTGATCCACGGTATAGGTTCCGAACATCAGGAAAGCCCCTTTGTTATAGTAGGTAGCACGGATGACACCGTGTCCGGCAAGGGTGATGTAGTCGCTCGTCTTTGCATCCATGAGTATTCGTAGTGTGGCATCAGGCGTGGTGTTGACAAGGAAATTGATGCGAAGGTCTGTGGTGGGTGAATCGTCTTCAGTCGTTGTTGTGGATGCTGTGTAGCTTCTGACCGCAGTTTCCTCGAGTATGTTTGCTTCGTTATTTTCTTTCCTTGTGTGCCAACGGATGAAACTCTGGTCGCTGATAGCCTCGGGAGAGGCTGCATCATAGGTGAAGACGGTGCCGTCGAGCGGTGTGGCGTTGCAGTTGATAATGACCTCGCCTGGCCGTCCAATCAGCTCTACGTCGCCAGAGGCGAAGACGGTGCCGTGAAAAATGTCGCCATTGTCTGAAGGCATGCTGTAGGCCAGTAGCTTGTCGGTCTTGATGTCGAGGTCGAAGGTCAGGTCCGACAGGTTGTCGTGGTGAATGCCTCCATTGAGCTGGGCGGTGTTCTGATAGATGTCGCGGGCCGTTACGTTGTGTAGCAGGATGTCGTTGTGGACGAAGTTCACGGTGTCTTGCGTCAACGTATATGTTGTGCCAAGAGCTGTCACTGTGGCTTGCGCGTTGACCACCAGTTTACCGAGCAGGTCCATCTCGCCTAATGGTCCAACGAGTCGCAGGTCGCCGTAGGCATGGCCGGTGATATTGCTTAGGAAGCTACTGGCGTAGGTGTGTAGGAATTCGACGTATGTGCCTCGTCCTTTGATGGCAAGGTCGATGTTTTCCTTTACTGGTGACACGTAGCCGTCGATGTAGGTGATAGCGTCAGGGCCGTCGTTGGCTATAGCGTGGATGTCAATCTGTTTTTCCAACTGGTTCCATTGTGCCTGGGCATTGAGTGTTCCCATGCGTCCGTCTTCGAACCGGAACTGGTCAACTCGCAAATTGGCCCACGCATTAGGCTGGCCGAAAGCCTGGGTGACAAAGGCCTTACCTGTTGCCTTGCCGGCAAAACTCACAGCCGTAAAGCCCACGAGATCCAGGATATAGGACACTTCGACCCCCTTGAGGTCGACAATCAGGGAGTCGGAAGAACTATCGGAAGCGATGCCGTCGACGATGATGTGCTGCTCTGCGTTGGTTACCGACAGGTGGTCGACCAGCAGTTGACCGGCATTATAGACGATACCTCCCGGCTCAACAATCCATGTCGTATCGCCCATGACTACGTACGACGGGAGCACGTAGATATGAGCTTCTGGTTTGCCGTTAGTGTTTCTGTAAAGCGAGGTGCTTGTGTGGAGCTGGCCTTTGATGTTTTCGTTCTGTTTGTTGTTGTCCCATCCCAATGTGGTGACCAGCTCGTTATGGGCAGCCGTAGCCTGAACGTTGAAATCCATCCGGTCGCCGTTGTCGTCGGAAACCCTCACAGCACCCACTTCGCATTTCATTGAGTCGCCAGGCGATGAGATGCGGATATTGGCATTTTCATATTGGCTGTCGTTATAGCGGAATTTCGGCATGCTTCCGGCCACATTCAGCTTATGGCTCTTGTCGTTGATGGAAGCGTGGAGTATCAGGGGCTTCTGTAGCGACAGGTCGATACTTAGCAGATGGCGTAGCCACTCGGTGTCGTTCAGGAACAGCCTGATGTCGAAGTCGTTGTCGATGGGTTTGCTGACGCTTGGCAGGCCGGGCAGGGTGGGGAGCTTTGAGCCGATATAGCTGTAGAAACTCTGGGGCAGCGTAGCCCAGTCGAAGTGCCCCTTCAATTCTGCCTCGCCCATATCGCCGGTAAGTTTCAGGAAGTGGGTTTCTTCGTCGTAGCCCGACAGCAGTTGCAGGTTGCTGATACGATAGGCAGATGTCGTGTCGCGCATGACAAAGTCCTTGATGTTGACGCGTCCTTGTGCATCGTTTAGGTTGCTGGCTACGAAGTCGACATCGAGCAAGGCGCCGAAAGTGGCGTTGCCCCATTGGTCGCTAAGCTGTAAGGCTTTTGGCGAAAGATGCTTCACGTCGCCTGTTAGTCGGATGGCATAGTTGCCGTTGTTCACCAGGCTGCCTTCCAGGTCGGTTTCCAGATGAGAATCCTTGATCTGGAGCTTGCCGGCAATATCGCCCTTACTGTGGTTGTAGCTGCCGTCGACCGTAATATCACGGTACGTATAGCCGCGGAAGTCCAGATGCGACACGTTGCCTTGGGCACTGACGATATGCTGGTCGCCGCTGATGTCGACGGTTGCCGTGAGCAGTCCAAGCTGTTCGTTTTCAAGCAGTTGACCCAATTGGATGCTATCGGTGTCAATGTGGCCTCGGTAGTAGCGGTTGTCGGCAATGTTGGCCTTTAGCTTCAGGTTGCCCATGTTTGAGGCTACCTGTCCGTTCATGTCGATGGAACCGTCTGTATGGGCGGTCGCCTCGCCAGTGATTCGTACCTGATTCAGCTGACTGACAAACTGTGGTATACCTTCGATGTTCTGCATCAACAGGCTGAAGAAATCACTGGAGGCGGTCAGTCTCTCCACTTGGGCGTGCCACACGGGCTTGGTTTGTGAGTTACGATACCACCCGTTGAATTTAGCTGACAGTGCGCCGTCGGCAGTAAACAACTGTAGCTTCTCGACGTCGATATTGTCAGTTGAACCGCTGAAATGAGCATTCAGGCTGATGGGCGACTTCAGCTGGCTGGTCTTAGGCGTGAGGAAGCTGAGGTCGGACGGGGTGATGCTGGCATCGGTCAGGTCGGCTGTGAACTGCAACGTCTCTTTCAGATGGTTGAAGTCGCAGGTTGCCACGATACTGTCGATGGTGAGGCTCGAACGGGGCAGCTGTAGGAAGAAGTTGCGCAGCTGGGCTCCATGCGTATCTTTCTGCAGTTGCATGGACAGTCGGCTGACGGTGAGCCCCGACTGCTCTTTCATGGCCAGTCGCTTCACGTTGACCGACAGCGAGTCGTCGGTCAGCGCCTTAAGCAGGATATGGGCACTGATGTCGCGCATGTTCAAATGCCTGGGGTTGATAATACCTTTGGTCTCGGGCATGTCCTGCTGGTCGTAGCTGACGCTGGAACGTCGGACAATCAGCGAGTTGATGGCCAGGTTCAGAGGCGTCTGGCTCGTGGTGTCTTTCGATGCAAGCGAGTCGATGACAAACTGGAAGTTGGTCTTCGAAAGCGAGTCCTTGCGCAGGAGCACGGCGTGGGCGTTGAACAACTGTGCCGACGAGATGACGATGCGTCCCTCGCTCAGTGGCAGCAGGTCTACCTTTACCGACATGCGTCCTACGCGGAGCAGGTCTCCTTGCTCTTGGTCCTTGACCGTCACGTCGTCGACAATCAGACGATTCAGAAAGCCCAGGTCGATGCTGCCTATGTGTACTTCAGTACCCAACTTCTGCCCAATAGCCTGTGCTGCCCGTCCTGCCAGCCACTGCTGGAAGACGGGTAAGTGGGTCAGCGTCATGAGCAGCACATAGAGTGCCACGAGGCTCCAGATAACCCAGTTAACGACGTGCTTTAGTGTGTTCATCTGCAGGTCTCACAACTTAAAGATGCAGAGACGTGTTGGTTATGAGCTGCAAAATTACGAAAAAACGAGAGAAATGCAAAAGGAAAACTTGTTTTTCTTTCATTTCTGAGTTAGGCTGTTCAATTTGATGTACCCAATTCTTTACAAGCAAAGCATAAGTTATCCTCATACAAACAACTTTTCTGCAAAAATCACATAAAATTCAGCACTTTTTTATATAAAGCGGTAGCAATGCGGAGATTTTTGACTACCTTTGCAAGCATAAACAAATAAAGGCAATAGATTATGAATGCAATTTCACTAAACAATCTGTGGAGTTATCTACAGGGGCTTTCACTCACAGCGAGCAATCAACGATGGCTGGCCAGCCACTTGATGGAGGCAGCGGAAAGCGTAGAAAAGAAGCAGCATAAGGGAGAACTCGTGTTTCCGAAAATTCCGAAGGACTACAAGCCGTCGGCAAAGGTGATGGCAATGACCTTAGGCAAATTGCCAGAAGGAGTTGACTTGGAAAAAGAACTTGAAGAGCGTTGGCAGGAATGGACAAGATAAAAGCATTGATAGACACAAATGTCCTGCTTGACCACCTCGCACATCGTGAGGGCTTCTTTCAGGATGCAGCTGTCATATTTTCCATGGTTGACGAAGGGCAGTTGACTGGTATAGTTTCTTCACTCAGCATTGTAAACTGTGCCTACGTTCTGCCTAAACACTATAGCGGTGATGCCGTTTTGGAACAAATAAAGACAATGCTACGGATGTTCACGATAAGCAACGTGGATGCTTCTGTCCTGGAGCGAGCTGCAAGTCTTGAACCATACGACTATGAAGATGCCGTGCAGTATCTGTCCTCACTTCCATATCATCCAGACATAGTGATTACCCGTGACAAGAAAGGTTTCAACGACTTGGGCATACTGGTGATGACACCAGCCGAGTTTGTCAATAAGGCAAAACAACAATAGTTTGAAGTATTGTTGTTCATAACGGCCATCCCAATGCAGGACGGCCTTTTTTGTTTTTCGTTGGGCTTTTTCCGTATCGGGACAACGATTTTTAACCGTAGTACGACACAAAGCCGTCCGGTTCAGAGACAACACGAACGCTTTTTTGCAATAATCACATGTTTTTTGCACTTTTTTCATCTATTCTAGTGATGGATTGAAGAATTTTGTTTATTTTTGCACCGTGTTTCGCAAGAGGCACGAACTTTTAGCTCAATTTCTCTGCCGAATTAGGACCTCGAAAGAGATTAAACGAGCGAATCTAATAATCGTTGAAGCTGTGCCATTAGGCGCAGTCTTCACCATAGATTATTAGAGGCAGTCCTAAGCCTGGCAGAGAATATGGCGGGGCTGCGCTTTTCTTTTGCATAAAAGTTAGTGCTTGCTCGGTAAAAAACGAAAGTAAGTCATTATGGATATGTTCTATAAATTGAGGAAACAACGCGCAGCCACTCCCCTCCCTTCAGGGGGCAGGGGTGGGGTCTCTAACTTCTTGTCAATGAGAATATACTGACCCCACCCCCAACCCTACAAGGGAGGGGAGCGGCTGCGCAACCAAAAGCGAATAAATAGAAATTACCTATATTATTAACAACTTAAAGCATTAACAATTATGAAGAAGCTTCTATTTATCCTGATGCTGTTATCTGCAACAAAAGTCTTTGCACAAGACGTAATTGTAAAAAAGGATGGCTCTACTATTCTTAGTAAGGTCTTTGAGGTTGGCACATCCGAAGTGAAGTACAAGAAGTTCTCAAATCAGAATGGACCGACTTATAGTATTAGTAAGTCTGATGTTCAAGCAATTAATTATGAGAATGGTGAAAAAGAATCGTTTAATAATAGCGCTACAACAGTGCAAGATTATAATTCCAGTAATTACAATTACACCCAAGTTGATTTAACTCAAAACAACCGATACCAAAAAGAACAGTTACTTATCAGCGCTAAACATTGGCGGAATACCGGTTCTACTCTCGGCATAATAATTTCATTAGTAGGTGTTGGTATTGGTATAGGCATTGCTGCTGGTGACGACTGGAATATGACACCCTGCTATATCGGAGTTGGAAGTGGGCTTGGCTTGGGCGCATTTACAGCTTTGATATGTGGAGAAGTTGCTAATAAGAAAGAAGAAGAAGCCAGTGCTATAGCATCATTACCTCTATTTAAACAAGATTTTGAAATTGGTAGTAGTCATCTGTCTGCCGGAGTGAACATAATGAATGAACGAAATTCTAATACACGTACCTTGGGGGTGGGTCTCTGCTGGAGCTTTTAATTCCGACGTGTCATAGAGGCGGCACTTGACCACCAAACAATACAACAGAAAGGACGGGAATCCGCGCCGACATCCTCGGCCTCCGGCTTCCCGCCCTTCATTTCTCCACCATTATTTTAACTTTTCCAGCAGTTCGGAATACTTCAAGATAGGTATGCCCGCATATTCCTTAAGATCAGTGAGATCTTTGTCACCGCTGAAGATATAATCAACTGGAACGCTTTCGGCCATCGACAGGAGATAGAGGTCTTTCGGGTCGCAGATGTCGGACTTGGCTTCTACTGTAATATCAGTGACGAAGCAGACATCATAGACCATTTCGGAGAAGTAATAGCGTGTCTCGGCAGAGATGAGTTTGTTGAATTTCTCGCGGGCTATGACACGGCGGATTTCGTCGAGTTCCTGCTCGCTCACATAGACCTCCACGTCATGGCGGCACAGCACATCGGCCAGCGACGAGAGCCGCTTGCCAATCATGAACGAAATCCACAGGTTGGAATCAAACAATATTTTCATTGACCTTGGCGTACAGCATTGATTTGAACTTTGTTCGAATTAGGTCACGACTCGGCAGGATTCAAGCCTGCTTGATCCTGCTCTCGCTGCTTCCGAATTTCAGTCTGAATCTCCTCGTCGGTCATCTGCGGGGTCTTCGGACAGGAATTAATAAACCTTTCGACTGACGTGCGACGGTTGCGCATCGTCCAACCCATGCGCTGAGCCAGCGTCTCGACGAGTGCCTTGTCCTGAATGGGAATTGACAATACTAAATCTTTAATATCTCTTCCTTGCTTTATGATTAACGTCGGCAAATTTACTGTTTTTCCGCGAACTTTCGTCACCGCTAACCGAAAAACTTCCAATATTTAACGTTCTGAAAGGGATTGTAAGGCCATTCCCGAACTTCGTTCGCCTACCCGTAGCCTTTATTGCGTCCCGTTCTTGCTTTGGCAAGCGAACAAGTTCGAGCGGGTAGCAAGCCAGCAGAGCTGGAGCGCCCGCCCTTCATTTCTCCACATTATTATATCTTACAGGCCGTCCGTCGTGGCGGTCTTTTTTTCTGTCAAGAATACCCTACAGACATATTTCTTATTCTTTCGCAAGTAGGGTGTTCAATTTGATGTACCCTGATTCTGTGTCATTCTCGTCAAGGTTTTCCTTCTCCTAACCAAGGGGTTCGGTCTGAGGTTATGCCTTTTCCAATGTTCCACGTCTGCCATTCTTGTGC
>Ga0310695_10003282_pt1 | contig 32172 bp, 17 predicted proteins | sample RumenRJG_04DNA_FD_203882 | JGI IMG/M metagenome (GOLD analysis project Ga0310695, IMG submission 203882) | Bovine rumen microbial communities from Lethbridge, Alberta, Canada - RJG_04 (v2) (version 2) | ecosystem: Host-associated > Mammals > Digestive system > Stomach > Rumen | place: Canada...
CTCTCAAAGAGTTTGAGCAGCGCGTTGGCAGCATCAACGACTTCACGAGCATCCGCTTCATGCGCATGTTCCTCACCGGTTTCAAGCATCCTATCATCCTTCGTTTCGGTAGTCTCGACCTCGTGCGAGGCACCTGGCGCGTCTATGAGCAGAACCTCGACAACAGCGGAGCACAGACTGGTTCGATGACGACTGCGTCTGTCAACATCGAGGAGAACAGCGATAAGAAACCAGTCAACTATGTGCTGCCGCCGGGCATCAAACGCGGACAGGATCCCAACAACACCCAACTTGTACAGGACAACGAGCAGGCGCTCGACATCAATGTCAACCAGCTCTCACCGGGCGAGTCGAAGTGCGTTTATAAGAATACGACACTCGACCTGCGCCAGTATAAGCGGTTGCAGATGTTTGTGCATGCCAATGCCAACGAGCAGAACGTCACCAACCTGCAGGACAATCAACTTGCCGTATTCATCCGACTGGGCTCTGACTATAAGAGCAACTACTATGAATACGAGATTCCTTTGAAGCTCACCGCGCCGGGCTCGTACAGCCGTTTCTCGGCTGACGCCGCACGTGCGGTATGGCCTGAGGACAACATGCTCGACATCCCGCTCTCACTCTTCACCAAGATCAAGAAAGAACGCAACTTGCAGAAGGCGCAAGGACTGGCTTCGTTTGCCCGTCCTTACACCGGCTATGACAGTGACCATCCGCAAAACAAAGTCACCGTGATGGGTAACCCGACACTCGGCGAGGTAAAGACGATGATCATCGGCGTGCGTAACCTCAGTGCCGAACAGAAGAGTGGTGAGGTATGGGTCAATGAGTTAAGACTGAGAGAATACAACAACACAGGCGGATGGGCTGCCAACGGCAACCTCAACGTACAACTCTCTGACCTCGGAACCATGAACATGCAAGGCAGATATGTCTCACAAGGCTTCGGCGGACTGGAGAGTGGTGTCAGCGAGCGCACCACCGACGACCAGAGCAATGTGGCTTTTACCACCAGTCTCGAACTCGGAAAGTTCTTCCCCGACAAGGCAAAGGTGTCCGCACCACTCTACTATAGCGTTACCAAACAGGTCACACGCCCGAAATACAATCCGCTCGACACCGACATGCTCCTCAAGGATGCGCTTGAGAGCACGGCCAACAAGCAGGAGCACGACTCCATCGAGAACATTGCTGTGACGAAAGCTATCACCACCAATTTCTCGATTTCCAACGCCCGCATCGGCATTCAGAACCAACGGCATCCGACGCCCGTTGATCCTGCCAACTTCTCTTTCTCTTATAGCCACTCCCACTCTCACAAGCAGGGCGAGACGACGGTCTACGAGAATGAGGACAACTGGCGCGGCGCATTGGACTATGCCTGGACTCCTGTGTACAAGACTTGGGAGCCATTCCGCAAGATGAAGAGCAAGAGCAAGTGGCTCGATCTGCCCAAGCGACTGGGACTGAACTACCTGCCACAAAGCGTCAGCTTCAACTCTGAGATGACGCGCTCGTACTATGAGTTCCAGGAGCGTGACATGGAGGCTACGGAAAACAATCAGCTGCCACTGACGTTCTCCGAGCAGTTCCTCTGGAACCGTGAGTTCCAACTCCGCTGGGACTTCACCAAGAACATCCACATGAGCTTCCAAAGCGCCACCCACGCCGAGATAGAGGAACCGTACACAGCGATCAACAAAGACCTCTACCCCACGCAGTATCAGGCGTGGAAGGACAGCGTATGGCAGAGCATCAGACACTTCGGCACACCGCTCGACTATCAGCAAAACTTCAATCTGTCGTATCAGCTGCCGCTCAATCTCATCCCTATCTTCGACTGGGTGACCTCCAATGCAACGTACAACTCCAACTACAGTTGGGTGCGCGGTACGTTGCTTGAAGACAGCACGTCGCTGGGCAATACGATTCAGAACAACCGTCAGCTAAACGTCACGGGCAACTTCGACCTCGTGAAGCTCTATAACCATATTCCGTTCCTCAAGAAAGCCAATGAGCGTTTCAATCGGGAGACAAGCCAGTATCAGATCAACCAGCAGAAGAAGCAGAAAGAGCAGGCTAAGGCAAACAGACAGAAACAGCAGAAGGCTGAGGAGGAAGCACGCAAGAAAGCTCTCGCCGAGGGAAAGGATCCCGATCAGGCGATAAAAGAGTTGCGCGCCAAAAACAAAGCTGAAGAAGAAAAGAAGAAGCAACTGCCCCGCAATCGCAATACCTACGAGAAGGAAATCACGTTGCGCCCTGACACAACGCTCATCGTCAGCCACGGCAAGCACACCAAGCGGCTGATCGTCGCAGCAAAAGACGAGAAGGGACATAAGGTGAAGCTGCGCTTCCGCAAGCTCGACGACAACCGCATACGTATTATTAATAAGGTGGACTCCGTCACCAAACTGAAGCTCTCGGTGATGGCCAAGCCGGCACTCGACGAAAAGGGATGGTACAAAACGGCACAAGTGCTGGCCCGTGTGGCCATGATGGTGCGCAACATCAGCGTGTCTTACCGCAATCAATACTCCATGGCGCTGCCCGGCTTCATGCCGAACATCGGTGACGTCTTTGGACAGACCAAGAACACCAATGCAGGCGTGCTCTCGCCAGGTCTGGACTTTGCCTTTGGCTTGATGGGCGACAGTTACATCGACAAGGCTAAGAATCGCGGTTGGCTGCTGATGGCTGACAGTGTGGCTACACCGGCCACCACCAACAAGACCGAGGACTTGCAGCTGAGAATGACGCTTGAGCCCATCAAGAACTTGAAGATCGACCTCAACGCCAGCCGCACCAACACCACGGCGAAGAGCATACAATATATGTATGTGGGCAATCCCACTACACAGACAGGAACCTTCACGATGACCACGCTCTCGCTGGGCTCAGCCTTCGAGGGTATGGGCAACGCCAATAATGGCTTCCGCAGCAAGACCTTTGAGAAGTTTTGTGCCTCGCTCGACGGTTTTCGTCAGCGCGTGGAGAGCCGCTATGCAGGTACTGTCTATCCCGAGGGCACGACGCTTGCGGGCAAGACTTTCGACGCGGCCAACGGCGGAGTGAACGGCTACAGTGCTGACGTGATGATTCCGGCTTTCCTCAAAGCCTACACAAGCATGAACAGCGGACTCGACCTCTTCCCCTCACTGGCCCACATGCTGCCCAACTGGACGCTGCGCTACAGTGGACTGGGCAAGTTGCCGTGGCTGCGCGACATCTTCAAGAGCGTCAACCTCAACCATAGCTATAAGAGCATCTTCGCTATCGGCTCCTACCAGAGCTACTCCACGTTCATGGCACTCATGGGGCCGGGCATGGGATTCATCACTGACGCCACGACGGGCAATCCTATCCCCAGTTCTATGTACAACATCTCTACGGTGAGCATCAACGAGGCCTTTGCTCCACTGCTCGGTGTCGACGTGACGCTGCAAAACAATCTCACAGCTAAACTGGAGTACAGTCAGACCCGAGTCCTCGCCCTTTCGATGACGAGTGCACAGATCAACGAGGCGGTGAGCAAGGACTGGACCTTCGGCTTAGGCTACCGCATCAACAACTTCAATCTCTTCGGCGGCGGTGGCACTAACCGCAGCGTGAAGAGCAAGGGAAAAGGCAACAACAGCCGCAACAACAAGCAAGAGAGCCGCAGCAACGCCCGCGGACGTGCCAACCACGACCTGAACATACGTCTCGACCTCTCCTATCGCAAGCAGGCGAGCATCCTCCGCGACATTGCCACGGTCAGTTCCACGGCCAGCAGCGGCAACACGGCCTTTAAGTTCTCGCTCATGGCAGACTACACGCTGTCGAAACTGCTCACCATGAGCTTCTATCTCGACCGGCAGACCAACACGCCGTTGCTCTCGTCAAACAGTTACCCGACGACGACGCAGGACTTCGGACTCAGTGTCAAGTTTAGTTTGACAAGATAAAGACCCTCCCTGCCCTCCCTAAAGGGAGGGAAAAAGCCCACGCGACCCTTCCCTGTAGAGAAGGGAAGAGCGTAATGAGAGGGTTAGAAAAAGACAATGTGTGAGTTAATACAGCACATAGTGCTTGAACATATTCCAAGGATAACTGGTATAAGCAGCACGGCTATGCTTGGGAATATGAATGCGCACAGCAGAGAAGTGCGATGCGTCAAAGACATCATGGATATCTGTTGGCCAATATTGGTTGCCAATACGTGGCGGCTGGTTGCCGCGGATGTAGATATCCTTGAGGTTAGGACACTGCTTGAAAGCACCTTTCATCAAGTGGACACGACCAGGAATGATGATAGAATGCAGTTTGCTATCACCTTTAAAAGCATCGAAGGTGATCTCGTCTACTTGATAACTAAATCCATCGTAAGACATCCTTCCGGGTATCTCCACGACTTCCTCCGTCTGATTGGCGGGACGTATGGTGGCCTTACCACCACCCCACGACTCAAAGATCATGTTGGAGTACTGAAAACGCGCCACCACCTCGAAATGCGGGCGCGGATTGACAATGCGGTCCCAAGTCCAGAAGCCACCTCCGAAGAGTGCCACTGCCAAGCACAATCCCGCCAAGACACTGACGAAACGTGTACGACGATGCAGCAAAACGATGACATCACTGACATGACCAAGGCGCCGGTCAATGGGCTCAAGCATCTTGTGTATGATACCCTGCCACATCCATCCCAGCCTCATCTCCTGCAAGATGATGCCAAGACTATAGACATCGTTTCGCTCGTCCGTCACCGAGATCTTCCGCTGTTCGGGTGCTATATACCCCTTCGTGCCACCCGGCTCCTTAAAGATGGTGAAACTGTCGGTGTCAGCAAGTCCGAAGTCGATCAGCTTCACCTGTCGTCCGGTCCGTGTGACCATGATGTTGGAAGGCTTCAAGTCACGATGCACGACTTGCAGCGAATGGACACACTCCACTGCCCTGACGATCTCTATCGCCACCCGCCGCCGCTCTACCAAGTTTGGCAGTTGGGGGAAATCAGAAGAGCTGGGGCCATAGAGCCATCGCTTGAGCGTCACACCGTCGACCCACTCCATCACGAGGCACATGCCATAAAGGGGAATACGACAATAGTCCACAGCCTTCACGACGTAAGGGCTGTCGAACATTGAAAGAATATCATACTCCTTTCTCAGCCTTGCAATATATTGTGTCTGATCCCGGTATTCGGCTTGCAAAGACTTGACAACATACCGCTGTCCGTTCTTGTTAGCCCGCCACAGGGTACAGATAGCCCCGTCGGCGTTTTTTTCAAAGCCGGTATAGTCACTGGAGGGAACTGTGAAGCTCCCTTCAATGAAGTCTGAGAAAGAAGTATCTTCCGTCACGCGCTAATAATCATTTCTTATCGTACGCGTGCAGCGGATAGTCGATGGTATAGTGCAGACCGCGGCACTCCTTGCGTTCGATGGCCATGCGGGTGATAAGATAACCCACGTTGATCATGTTGCGGAGCTCGCAGAGATCACGCGAGATCTTCACGCGCTTGAAGAGCGACTCGGTCTCCTCATAGAGCAAGTCGAGGCGGTCCCACGCACGTTTCAGTCGCAGGTCTGAGCGCACGATGCCCACATAGTTCGACATGATCTCGCCGACCTCTTTGTTAGCCTGCGTGATGAGCACGTGCTCCTCGTTGGTAAGCGTACCCTCATCGTTCCACTCAGGTACCTTGTCGTTGAAGTCATAATCATCGACATGCTCGATACTGTGCTTGGCAGCGGCATCGGCGTAGACGACAGCCTCGATAAGTGAGTTGCTGGCCAGTCGGTTGCCACCATGCAATCCCGTGCATGAGCACTCGCCGATGGCATAGAGGCGCTCAATGCTTGAGCAACCGTTGAGATCGACTTTGATGCCACCGCACATATAATGGGCGGCAGGGCGCACCGGAATCATCTCCTTGGTGATGTCGATGCCGATGGACAGACACTTCTTGTAGATATTGGGGAAGTGGTGCTTAGTCTCCTCCGCGTCTTTGTGCGTCACGTCGAGATAGACATGATCGATACCGTTTTTCTTCATCTCCTTGTCGATGGCACGTGCCACGATGTCGCGGGGAGCCAGAGAACCGCGCTCGTCATACTTCTTCATAAAGGCCTCACCGTTTGGCAACTTCAGTATGCCACCGTAGCCACGCATGGCCTCAGTGATGAGATAGGCAGGATGTGTCTCGCCCGGATGATAGAGTGAGGTAGGATGGAACTGTACAAACTCCATATCTTTCACCGTACCCTTGGCACGATAGACCATAGCCTCGCCGTCGCCGGTAGCGATTACGGGGTTAGTGGTCGTCTGATAGACCGCACCGCAACCGCCGGTACACATCACCGTGACACGGCTCAGATAGGTATCGACCTTGTTTTCCGGGTTGAGCACATAGGCACCGTAACAATATATATAAGGAGAGCGGCGGGTGACACGCGCGCCGAGATGGTGCTGGGTGATGATTTCCACAGCGAAGTGGTTCTCCTTAATCTCAATGTCGGGGTTTGCTCTTACGGCAGCCATCAGCGCACGCTGTATCTCCGCGCCGGTGTCGTCGGCGTGGTGGAGGATACGGAATTCCGAGTGACCTCCCTCACGATGGAGGTCATAGTCGCCGTTGGTCTTCTTGTCGAAGTTGGTTCCCCACTCCACTAAAGCCTTGATCTGCTCGGGTGCCTTGGTAACCACTTGCTTGACTGCCTCCACATCATTGACGTAGTCACCGGCGACGATGGTGTCGTGGATATGCTTGTCGAAATTGTCAAGCTCTAAATTAGTAACCGAGGCCACACCGCCTTGTGCAAACCGGGTGTTGGCCTCGTCGAGTGTGGTCTTGCAGATGATACACACTTTTCCTTTCTTTGCTTTCGCCACTTTCAGGGCATAGCTCATACCGGCAATACCGGCACCGATAATCAGAAAGTCATATTTGTAAGTCATGACGCGTAATGATTTGACTGTGATAGTCTTGCAACTATTAATTGGTGCAAAATTACTAAATATTATCTAAATGGATGCAATCGCATTATAATAATCTTTGTAATTTTGCATTTTGAAAGATTTTATAAGGCGAAAGCATACTTTTTCCTCAAGATTATGGACCGTACTTTTCAACACCGTTTCACCCTGGGCGCCAAGAGTGGCATCATCATCTTGTCGCTGCTTGCCTTTTATCTGTTTTGGACAAAAGGTATCCTTGCGGCACTGATTGTCGTCGTGGCCCTGGTGGCTGTCATTGAGCGGGTGCTCCACTCGTGCTATATCGTGCGCGACCATGACCTGGTCATCCATCGCGGACGTTTTCTCCACGACATACAGATACCGCTGAGTGACATCCGAGCCATCCGTCCTATGACGACGACATGGGGACTGGTGCACTATCTGCTCATCGAATATGGCGACGGCAAACTGACCAGCGCGGAGCCCCACGACGAGGATTCTTTCCTCAAATGCCTGCGCAAGCGCATCCACGACGAGCACCAAGATGACCAAAAAGAAAAGGAGGATTTTGACTAAACGACATGAGAGTATTGAAGACAAACAGCAAGACAACAACAAAATACCTGGGCCTGCTCCTTGCATGGCTCTTCACGCTGACGCTCGCTCTGCCCTCTGAGGCACAGGTAGCCAACTCTGAGATAGAGAAGGAAAACGACAGCACGGCCGTCGACTCTCTGTGGAGCGACACGGCGGTGGTGAAAAACGACACGCTGCCCTGGCCGCAGAATGTGCAGCGGGCCATCGACGAGTTGCTCAAAAGCGACATGTTCCAAACCTCACAGGTGGGACTAATGATCTATGACCTCGACGCCGACTCAGCCATCTACCGCCACAACGAGCGGCAGCTCATGCGTCCGGCTTCCACGCTGAAGGTCATCACCGCCATCACGGCCTTGGACCGTCTCGGCGGCAGTTACCAGTTTAAGACTGAACTGTGCTACACGGGCAAAGTCGACTCCTGCGTGCTGCGTGGGGATGTCTACTGTGTAGGCGGCTTCGACCCTCGGTTCAACAGCGATGACCTGCGGGCCCTTGTCGAGGCACTGCGCAAGATGGGCGTGGACACCATCCGTGGCAATGTCTATGCCGACAGGACGATGAAGGACCGCGACAGCCTCGGTGAGGGATGGTGCTGGGACGATGACAACCCGACGCTCTCGCCTCTGCTCATCGGCCGCAAGGATCTGTTCATGGACCGCTTCAGCGCTGAGTTGCGTAAGGCGGGCATCGTTGTGACGGGTGTCTTCGGTGAGGCTCCCAAGCCTCAGGACGCCTACTGCATCGTCAGCCGCTTCCACACCATCGACCAGGTGCTCATGCGCATGCTCAAACAGAGCGACAACCTCTACGCCGAGTCGATGTTCTATCAGATAGCCGCCTCCACGGGCAACCGACCGGCGACGGCTCGTGACGCCCGATCGGTCATCCGCCAGCTCGTCAGCAAGGTGGGACTCAACCCCGCCAACTATCAGTTTGCCGACGGTTCGGGGCTCTCGCTCTACAACTATGTCAGCCCCGAGCTGGAGGTGCGCTTCCTGCGCTATGCCTTCGGCAACGCCATCATCTACAACCATCTCTACCAGGCCCTGCCCATCGCCGGCCGCGACGGTACGCTGCGCAGCCGCATGCAAGGTTCCTTCACACGAGGAAACGTCCACGCCAAGACGGGTACCGTGACGGGCATCAGCTCGCTCTGCGGTTATCTCACCGCTGCCAACGGCCACCACATCTGTTTCTCCATCATCAACCAAGGACTGCTCCACGGCATCAACGGCCGCCGTTTCCAGGACAAGGTCTGCAACATTCTGTGCAGAAACTGACGCGGCGGTCAGGCCGTACCACGATTTTCCTATAACTAAAAACACCACACGATGAACATTTTCACTCCGTTTATTTCCGAACATCTTCATATCCGTGCCGAGCAGGTCGACGCTACACTCGACCTTCTCGACGCGGGCTGTACCATACCTTTCATAAGCCGCTACCGCAAAGAGGCTACCGGTAACCTCAACGAGGTGCAGGTGGCTGCCATCAGCGATCTCAACGACAAGCTCAAAGAGATGCAGAAGCGCAAAGACACCATCCTCAAAACCATTGAGGAACAGGGCAAGCTCACCGACGAGTTGCGCGACCGCATCACGGCAAGTTGGAACACCACAGAACTTGAAGACCTTTATCTGCCCTTCAAGCCCAAGCGGCGTACACGGGCGCAGGTGGCCCGCGAGCGCGGACTGGAGCCGTTGGCCAACACGCTGATGATGCAGTTTGAGCGTCATCCCGAGGACGCGGCCAGGCGATTTGTCAAAGGTGAGGTCAAGGACACGGCCGAGGCCATCAAAGGCGCACAGGACATCATCGCCGAGCGCATCAGCGAGGATGAGGGCTCGCGCCAGGCCGTCCGCGGCATCTTCCGCCGCGAGGCTACCATCGCCTCACGTGTGGTACCGAAGATGCGCGACGAGGACGAGGCACAGAAATATTCCGATTACTTCTTCTTCAGCGAGGAGTTGCGACGCTGCTCTTCCCACCGCCTGCTGGCCATGCGCCGCGGCGAGGCCGAGGGAGTGCTGCGCGTGACCATCAGTGCCGACGAGGAGGAATGTACTGACAAACTCAAGCGCCACTATGTCCACGGCACAGGACCCTGCCAGACCATCGTCGGCGAAGCCATCGACGATGCCTTCAAGCGCCTTCTCGGCCCGCAGATGGAGACAGAGTTCTCCGCGCTGAGCAAGGAAAAAGCCGACGACGAGGCCATCAAGGTGTTTCGTGAGAACCTGCGTCAGCTGTTGCTTGCCGCACCACTCGGGCAAAAGCGTGTCATGGGCGTGGACCCGGGCATCCGCACGGGCTGCAAAGTGGTGATGCTTGACGCACAGGGCAACCTGCTCTATCACGACGTGGTCTTTGCCACCGGACATATCGCTGACAGTCATGGCGGCAGCGAGGCTGCGCTCCGCCGCTTTACCGACATCGCCCACCGCTACGGCGCCGAGGCCATCGCCGTGGGCAACGGAACGGCATCGCGCGAGACGGCCGACATCCTGCGGCAGATTCCCGACATCCCCGTCTACGTGGTCAGTGAGGATGGTGCCAGCATCTACTCGGCCTCAGCGACAGCCCGTGAGGAGTTCCCCAACGAGGATGTCACCGTACGCGGTGCTGTGAGCATCGGCCGACGACTCATGGATCCGTTGGCTGAACTGGTGAAGATCGACCCGAAGAGCATCGGCGTGGGACAATATCAGCACGATGTCGACCAGACCAAACTCAAGCATAGCCTTGACCAGACCGTGGAGCTCTGCGTCAACTCGGTGGGCGTGAACCTCAACACGGCAAGCAAAAACCTGCTGACCTACGTCAGCGGACTCGGTCCGGCACTGGCACAAAACATTGTGGACTATCGCAAGGAGCACGGCGCCTTCACCTCACGTGCGCAACTGAAGAAGGTGCCACGCCTCGGTCCGGCTGCCTTTCAGCAGTGTGCCGGCTTCCTGCGCATTCCGGGAGCCAAGAATCCGCTCGACGCCAGTGCCGTGCATCCCGAGAGCTATCCCATCGTAGAGCAGATGGCCAAGGACTGCGGCTGCCGTGTCATCGACTTGATGAAGGATCCCGAGGAGCGCAAGAAGATCGACCTCAACCGCTACAAGACGGCTACCGTGGGACTCCCCACCCTGCGCGACATCATGAAGGAGTTGGAGAAACCGGGCCTTGACCCGCGCGACAAGATAGAGACCTTTGAGTTCGACCCGCGCGTGAAGACTCCCGACGACCTGGTCCCCGGTATGGAGTTGCCCGGCATCGTGACCAACATCACCAACTTTGGTGCCTTTGTCGACATCGGCGTGCATCAGGACGGACTGGTTCATATCTCTCAGCTCGCCAACCGCTATGTCAAGGATCCCAACGATGTGATCAAACTCCATCAGCACGTCAGAGTGAAGGTGCTCGAAGTTGACAAGCGCCGCCACCGCATCGCACTGACGATGAAAGGTGTGGGACAGCAATAGTAGCCTCACCCCCTAACCCCTCTCCAAAGGGAGAGGGGAGTGAGATGCTTCAAGGGGTGACTGTTACAGAAGGCTGCTGAAAGTATTGAGCGACCATCAAATTCTTTAATTTCTAAAACGATCTATCTTTCCTATAACCGCTGTCTCTGCCCATTCTTTTGTTGGTTATACAAAAGTATGATGCTCTTGATACATCCTCCCCGTCATAGATACATCAAGACAAGTTTTTGATATTTCTCATTCCCCCATTCACAGAAGAATGCATTATCTTTGCACAAGATACAATCTTAATCATGATGCAAACTAAATCTACATTATTACTCTTCCTTGCTGGTGCCATCAGTACAATGGCATGGGCACAGCATGACTTGAACATGCCGATCATCCAAACCAAGTACACCGCCGACCCGGCCCCCTATGTCCACGGCGACACCGTCTATCTCTATACCACCCACGACGAGGACGATGCCGAGGGCTTCAAGATGCGCGACTGGCTGCTCTACACATCCACCGATATGGTCAACTGGCAGGACCATGGTGCCGTGGCCTCACTGCGCGACTTCAAATGGTACAAGGGCGACAACGGTGCCTGGGCCGAATGCGTGGTGGAGCGCAACGGCAAATGGTATATGTATTGTCCCATCCATGGCCACGGCATCGGCGTGCTGGTAGCCGACTCGCCCGACGGTCCCTTTGTCGATCCGCTGGGCAAGCCGCTCGTCTGGCAGAAGGAAAACTGGTACGACATCGACCCAACGGTGTTCATTGATGATGACGGACAGGCCTATATGTACTGGGGCAACCCCAATCTCTATTGCATCAAACTCAACGAGGACATGATCTCCACCAGTGGCGACATCATGCAGATGCCGCATATCCAAGACTACCAGGAGGGGCCATGGTTTTATAAGCGCAAGGGTCACTACTACATGGCCTTTGCCTCTACTTGCTGTCCCGAGGGAATCGGCTACGCCATGAGCGACTCGCCCACAGGTCCATGGACCTATAAAGGCCACATCATGAACCATACGCCACGCACACGCGGCAACCACCCCGGCATCATCGACTTCAAGGGACGCTCCTATTGCTTTGGACTCAACTACGACATTCTTCGGTTGGAAACAAGCCGACATGCCGAGCGACGCTCTGTCTCCGCGGCTGAGATGACCTACCGTCCCGACGGCACCATCGTGCAACTGCCCTATTTCCAGGACTGCACGCTCCGGCAGGTGGGCACCTTCAATCCTTTCCGGCGCGTGGAGGCTGAGACGATGGCATGGGGCTACGGACTGAAAACCACGCGCGAGAACCCTTCGGGACCATGGAACGACACGCCGTTTGTCACCGACATCGACGACGGTGAGTATATCCTCGTCAAGGGCGTGGACTTCCGGAAAGGAGCGCATGAGTTCACGGCCTCCTGTTCCGCCCAGCTCTATGGTGGCCGTATCGAGGTGAGACTCGACTCTGTGAATGGTGCTCTGGCAGGTACCGTAAATGTTCCTAACACAAAGTTTCAATATCAAAAGTTCACGTGCTCTCTGACCGGTGCCAAGGGTGTCCACGACCTCTACCTGGTCTTCCGTGGCGGAGAACGGCAGAAGCACAACTTGTTTAACTTTGACTGGTGGCAGATGCAATGATCAGAACAACGATTCTTTCACTTTTTCTCACTCTATTCACCTCTGCACTTGGTGCCGCAGAGGTGAAGGTCACCTTCATCACACCGTCGATCGTCAGAGTGCAGTGGTCGCCCGACGGCCGGCTGCCCGGCAACGCTACCGGTGTGTGCGTCTATTCTCCACACAAAGTGGCGGTTCAGGAAACGACAGCAGGCGGATGCCGCACGCTGCTCTCTTCTATGTTGAAGGTCAGCATCGACCTCAAGACGGAAGCCATCACCTTTGTGGACCGGAAGACAGGACGCGTGTTACTGGAAGAGACACGGCGCGAAGCTGAACCCATCGTGCAGACCCGTACCGTCTACGACGACCGCACGGCACACGCCGAGCAGACGGCCAACGGTCAGGTGACCGTGAAGCAGGCAGTCCGCACCGACACCATCGGACGCTCCACTCGCTTCATCTCAACTTTCAACTGTCCGGGCACAAAGGCTCTCTATGGGCTTGGCTCACACATGGAGGACTATATGAATCTGCTTGGCAAGACGCTGTGGCTCACGCAGCACAACCTGAAAATCACGATTCCCGTGCTCGTCTCGCCACAAGGCTATGGCCTGCTCTTCGACGTAGGCTGTGCGATGAAATACACATCCAGTGCCCACACATTTTCCATGCAGATGGAGGCGGCCCGGCAACTCGACTATTACTTCATTGCTGGCAAGCGCCTCGACAATGTGGTGGGCGGCTACCGATACCTCACGGGCCACGTAGAGATGCTGCCCCGCTACGCCTTTGGCTATATCCAGTCGAAGGAGCGCTACACCTCTTCGGCCGAGCTCATCGCCACGGTACGCGAATACCGCAGACGCCACGTGCCCCTCGACATGATCGTGCAGGACTGGAACTACTGGCCGCAGGGCTGGGGCTACATGAAGATGGATCCCCGCTACTATCCCAGTCCCAAGGCACTTGCCGACACCATCCACAGTCTTCATGCCAAGCTGATGGTAAGTATCTGGCCCAACCCGCAGTACTGTCCCGAAGCCGACGACTTCCGCCAGAGGGGCTATATGCTCGAGCACTCGGTCTACAATGCCTTTGACGCTAATGCCCGCAAACTCTATTGGCAGTATGCCGACCGTGAGTTTTTCCGCAATGGCTTTGATGCCTGGTGGTGCGACAGCAGTGAACCGCTCGACGGCGACTGGAATCAGATGCCGCAGCCTGTGGACGGACATCCCTATGGATGGGATGACCAGCAACGACGATGGCAGCTCAACAAAGATATCCTCAGCGAGACGCTCGGCGCTGAGCGCAGCCAGCTCTACTCGCTCAACCATGCCCGTGGCCTCTACGACAACCAGCGGGCAGCGACTGACCGCAAGCGCGTGCTCAACCTCACGCGTAGCAGTTGGGCAGGACAGCAACGCTATGCTACCGTGGTGTGGAATGGCGACACCCATGCCTCATGGGCTTCTTTCCGCCAGCAGATACCTTCCGGACTGAACTATATGGCCACTGGCAATCCTTATTGGACAGTTGATGTGGGCTCGTTCTTCACGCGCGACGACGGCCACCGCTGGTTCTACAAAGGCGAGTTCCCCGGCGGCGTGAACGACGAGGCTTATCGCGAATACTACGTGCGCATGTTTCAGTGGGCCACCTTCCTGCCGATGCTCCGCTCCCATGGCAGCGACACGCCCCGCGAGATCTGGCGCTTTGGTGAGCCCGGCACGCCTTACTACGATGCCATTCTGCGGATGATCAGGCTGCGCTACCGCCTGCTGCCCTATATCTACAGCATGGCAGCGGCACAGACACGGGGCAACTACACTATGGCACGCCCGCTGGCCTTTGACTTTCCCAACGACACCACGGTGCTCGACTTGAAGGATGAGTATCTCTTCGGCTCTCTTCTCGTCTGTCCCGTGACGCATCCGATGTCTGAAACGACGACGCGAAGCGTCTATCTGCCCCGTGGTTGCCAATGGTATGACTACTGGACGCATCGCCGCTACGAAGGCGGCCAGTGGCTCACCGTGGTGGTGACTATCGACCGTCTGCCGCTCTTCGTCAAGGCCGGAACGGTCATCCCCGTCTCCGACGTCGTCGAGTACTCCGACGCGCAAGAGGGCAAGCCCGTCACCGCTCTGGTCTTCCCCGGTGCCGACACCGCGTTTACCCTCTATCACGACGACGGCATTTCCTACGACTACAAGAAGGGAAAGTACCAGCTCACCCGCCTCGTGTGGAATGACAAGCAAAGGAAACTGACAGTAAAGGGACCTACAAAGGTGAAGTGCAGCATCGTCAAGTGACGCAGCCGCAATGATGATGACGAAGAAAGAACCAGGCTACTATCGAATAGAAAGGCAAGTGCCACTAAGGGCTCATGCCCTTGAAAGGGACTCACCATGAGAGCATACAGAATCTGGAGTTATGGTAGGAGGTGACGCGTCCCGCGTCACGAGCTCATACAATCTTGGCGAAGATCACCGCAACGCGAGACGCGTCGCCTCTTACAGCTCCAAGTGCGACCTGTCTAAGGCTATTTGTTGGATAAAGTGACATTTTTCCGCCCAAATACAGACGATTTTCTGAACGAGAGGGCATGTTGCTCGTATTTTTTCGAATTTCACGAGCGTTTTTGTAAGTTTCTGATTACCAAAATATTATAATCATACTCGCACAATTAAAGGCTCAAATCACTTGAATTTGAGTCTCAAAGTGCCGTTTTCTTGCGAAATTCTCTAGAGAATTTCTGATCAGGAAGCCTTTCTGATGTGGTCAGAAAGGCTTTCTGACAAGGTCACAAAGCCGAGATGACAGCATCAGCACGCCGTTTTCTCACCCTCAAAGTCCGTTTCTGACATTCTGCTCCTTATTTTTTCGATTTCTCATTCTCTAGATTGCAAGTTCTCGCGGGAGTGTTTTTGTCGGAATAATTCCACAATTATCAATTCCTTACCATTTAACTTATCACTAACAAAGTACATTTTTCTCACACAGAGACACAGAGCCACAAAGAAGTCTTCGCCTTTTGGAGTACTCTGAGGAAAGCTCTCTAATCCCTGTTGACCCCTTGCAGCATTTCACTCCCCCTCTCCCTTTGGAGAGGGGGCGAGGGGGGTGAGGCTGCTGGCGAGGGGGGTGAGGCTCCTTACCACCAGTTTCCCTCCCACAGCCTGGAACTTGATGTCGAGTCCAGCGAAGGGCATGCCATAGACTTTGCCCTCGCTGCGCTGTATCTGCGGACGGGGGTCCTCTTCAAGCACAGCACGCAGGGCCGTAATATCTTCCGCTGCAAGTCCCGCCGCACGCAGCTGTGCGAGAACATCCGCCGGTATCTCCACCTCTACTTTCTGCCACTTCTTCCTGTCGACGAAGCCGCTGCGTGCTTCGGGATGGCTGTCGGCATAGGTCACATAAGGTTTGATGTCGTAGACGGGCGTGCCGTCCATCAGATCCGCGCCGAGCACATGGAGCACCGGGCCGCGCGGCGTGTCCCACTCGACATGGTCGAGACGCACCGACGACAGCCCGAGGCCATTGGGCCGGAAAGGACTGCGACTGGCAAAGACGCCCACCCGCACGTTGCCGCCAAGGCGCGGCGGCCGCACGGTAAGACTGGTAGGGGCATGGCGGTTGGCCGAGAAGCCCCACACCAACCACAGGAAGTCAAAGTCTTCGATGCCACGCAGGGCATCGGGGTTGCGGTAGGCCTTCTCCAAAACAATCTCTCCTCGCAGTTCCGGCACGAGGCCGCTCTGCTTGGGAATGCCAAACTTACTGCCAAAGGGCGAATGAAACGTTGCAATCTTCTCTATTTCCATACTGCTTCGCAGATTGATGATATTGATAATGATGATATTGCAAAGGTACGAAAAAAAACTCACATGGAAAAAAAAGAGGAATATAGTCAGTACCAGATAATATCATTCTATCGTCATAGAATCCATCGCCCAAAGTTGCACATTACAAAATAATTGCGTAAGTTTGCAAAAGAATAAAGAATGAACGCACTATGGAGCAGATGATGAGAAAATATCCGGTAGGCATTCAGACCTTCTCGGAAATCATAAACGGTGGCTATATCTACGTTGACAAGACCGACCTCGTATGGGAGTTGGTACACTATGCCACCTTCGTTTTCATGAGCCGGCCCCGGCGTTTCGGCAAGTCGCTGCTCACGTCGACCTTAGATTCCTACTTCCGTGGCGACAAAGAACTCTTCAGAGGGTTGAAGATCATGGAACTCGAAAAAGAATGGACGCAGTATCCAGTCATCCATCTCGACCTCAGTTCTACGAAGGGATGCACTACGCCTCAAGAGTTTCAACAATCGCTGATTCAGACTTTGAAGCAATTGGATATCTACGAGGAGAACGCCGATGAGTCTACACCCGGAATGAAGCTTGACGGACTGATCAGACGATTATATAAGGAGACTGGTAAGCAGGTAGTGGTCCTCATCGACAATTATGATGCCGCTTTACCTGACGCACTTGGTGACCAGGCTAAGCTTGACGCCATACAAGAGGAGTTACTGAATTTCTGCATACCGCTCAAAGTCGAAGAGCAGTATGTCGAGTATTGCTTCATCACTGGCATCACGAGATTCCCACAACCGAGCATCTTTTCAAGCTTCAACAATATCGTTTATGTATCTATGCGCCCTAAGTTCGCATCTATCTGCGGCTTTACGGAGCATGAGGTACAAACAGTCTTTAAGGAGAGCATAGAGCAGATGGCCAAGGATTATCACCTGACCTATGAGGAGATGTTTAACAAGATCAAGCAGAAATATGGTGGCTACCATTTTGCTGAAGATGCAGAAGAGGTCTTCAATCCTTTCAGCCTGCTCAATGCATTAGGTGACCGACAGCTGAGCAACTACTGGTCTACGTATAGCACACCTCCCTTTCTCATCAATCAGATGCAACATTTCAATACAGACTTCGCATCAGGTAACTCTTTGGAGACACTGGATTTTGCTTTCGACGTGCCCACTGAGAACATGCACGACGCTCTGCCATTGCTCTATCAGAGCGGCTACCTCACCATCAAGGGCTATGACAGGGAGATTAGTGCCTATGAACTTGCCATTCCAAATGAGGAGGTACATGCGGCCTACGTCCGTGATCTGCTGTCCCCAGATGCCGACAAGCACACGGTAGACGAGTGGGAAGTAGACACTGTACAGCCTTAGCTGGGGAAAAACATGGATACAGAATGTATTTCTCAAATATTTATTGTAAATTTGTGAAATAAAAAAGGAACTATGCCCGACTCATCCGATATATTATGGAATGACATCGTTAAGGACTATGGCAAGGAGATCTTGGAGTTGCTTCTTGTTGACCAGTCTGTCACTGTCGCCAAAAACGACGGGAAGACGCATCATATCTTTTGGGCTACCAACGACTATGAGTCTCGAGGCAAAGGCTACGGCTTCCACGACGAGATAGCTGTTGAGGCGATCACAGGCGAGAACCGTCATGTCGTCATGCCACGCGTTCTGAAACGCAAAGAGCTACAGGAAAAGCGTGTTAAGACCAAGGCCGAGATCTTTACGCCCTCGTGGGTATGTAACTTCATGGTCAACAACCTCGACGAGTACTTCTTTGGCTATCGTGAAGTATTCAACAAGGAAATCAATGACCGTCACGACTGGGTTATCAACCGGGATAAGATAGCGATACCGGAAGGCAAGACATGGCAGGAGTTTGTGAAGATCAGGTGGATGGAGTATTGCTGCGGCGAGGCACCGTTCATTGTCAGCCGCTATGATGCCACGATCGGTGAGCCCATCCCCATTGAAAGTCGTATCGGCTTTCTCGACCGCAAGCTTCGCATCGTCAGCGAGAACACCACGGGCGAAGAAGAGTGGCTGGAGGGCGCACGAATGGCTTTTCAGAATACGCTCGGCAACGAATGGGCCGGCGACAGTCTGTTGCTGGCTCGAGAGAACCTGCTCTATACATTTACAGAATATTTTGCTCACCGTTTCGGCCATCAGCCTACCAAAGAATGGTTAAGAATTATTGCCGATATCATCTCGTGGAATATCGCGCAGATGGACGGACTCAAACTCGTCGTACCCGACACGTGCCACGATGTGGTGACCACAAATCTCTTAGGCGAAAAAGAAGTACACCCTTGTCCGGGCTGCAAGGCGCATGATGCCAGGAAACATAACGGCATACCTGTCTTGGTGAAGTCTTGGAGCACAGGACTTGCCGTGCCCCTTCGTATGTGTCTCAAAAATAACAGGAAATGATGGAGAGAAGCGTTATCGACCAGTTCATCATTGGGCGTGTGGAGCCACAGATATATGCGTTTTCCACAGAGACGGTGCCCAACTATCTGAAGGTAGGCGACACCTACCGTCCCATAGAACAACGGCTACAGGAGTGGCGTCGCTATTTCCCCGACTTGAAAGAGCACTATGAGGCAGTGGCAAAGGTGGGCAAGGAAACTTATTTCCGCGATTTCGCCATACACTATTTTCTGGAGCATGACCGACAGTTGCACCGTCTGATGCCTACCGAACTGACGGACCTGCCATACTATTCGCGTGAGTTCTTCCGACATGCAACGGAGAAAGACGTCGCCGATGCCATAGAGGACATACGACATGACTACGAAAGCAATATAGGTAAATACCAATTCTACACCTTCGACACTCGCCCTACACCCATTGTCTACACCTACCAGCGAAACGTGGGACCTTATCCCTTGCGTCCCAATCAAGCAGAAACGGTTGACAACTATCTTCAAGCCATACGCCATGGCCGCACTAATCTGCTGATGTATGCCGTGATGCGTTTTGGCAAGACCTTCACCGCCTTGATGTGTGCAAAGGCCGACAGACAATGCCAAACAATATTAGTGGTATCGGGAAAAACCGATGTCAAACAAGAATGGAAGAAAACAGTAGAAAGTCTTAAGAACTTTGATGGTTTTGACTTTATAGATACCGAAGCCTTGGCCCGTGACAGGAACATTGTGGAGAACACGTTAGAACATGGCCATCGGGCTGTGGTCTTCCTTACGTTGCAGGATCTCAGCGGACAGCAGATAAAGCGGCGCCATCAAGAGATTTTCAATCGCACTTGGAACCTGCTCATCATCGATGAGACCCACTATGGCGCACGGGCCGAGGAATACGGCAAGGTGCTCAGACTGAGCAAGAATGAGGAAAAGGCAGAAGCAAAGTACAATGAAACGGCTGAAGACTATGACAACAACAAAGAGATGAAACGTCTCCGGGCCGCCGTACGCCTTCATCTATCGGGTACCCCTTACCGCATTCTGATGAGCAGTGAGTTTCAAAAAGACGACATCATTGCTTTCTATCAGTTCACCGACATCGTGAGGGACAAGGAGCAATGGGATGCGCGACATCTTCACGAGGATGATACCAACGAGTGGGACAATCCTTACTTCGGATTCCCTCAGATGGTGAGATTCGCCTTCAATGTCAACGAGAGCTCCATGCGCAAGATGGAGATGCTGAAGAAGGACGGTGTGGAGTATGCGCTCAACGAACTGTTCAGACCGCAGTCTACACAAAAGACAGAGGACGGGAAGCACTTGAAGTTCCGCCATGAAAAAGAAGTGCTTGAACTGTTGATGGCCATAGATGGCAGCAAGGAAGACGCAAACATCTTTAGCTTCCTCAACTACGACCGCATCAAGCAGGGCAAACTTTGCCGCCATATGGTCTGTGTGTTGCCTTATCGGGCATCCTGCGATGCAATGGAGACATTGATAGCAACCCATAAAGACCAGTTCAAAAATCTTAGCCAATATGTGCTGCTGAATATTGCAGGTGTAGCACATGAAGACTACTTCCCAAGCAACATCGATGTCACAAACAAAATAACGGCGTGCGAGGCAAATGACCAGAAAACTTTGACGCTCACCGTAAACCGTATGCTCACAGGTGCCACTGTGCCCGAGTGGGACACGATGATCTACTTAAAAGACACGGCATCACCTCAGGAATACGACCAAGCTGTCTTCCGGTTGCAAAACCAGTATGTGCGTGAGATGACAGACGGCAAGGGCCACAGTATCAAATACTGCATGAAGCCACAGACTCTCTTAGTCGACTTTGAACCCGGTAGAATGTTCCGTATGCAGGAAGCAAAGTCGCAGATATATAACGTAAATACCGACAAGCGAGGCAACAGCAAATTGGCAGATCGCATCGCCGAGGAGCTGCGCATATCACCGATCATCGTAGTCAACAAGGACAAGATGAAGCAGGTTGAGCCCTATGACATCTTGGAAGAGGTGAGGGCGTACACTGCCAACAAGAGCATCAAGGACGAGGCAACTGAGATTCCCGCTGATGAAGGCTTATTGGATCAGGCTGACGTGCTGGAAGCTCTAAAATCGGTAGAGCCTATAGATTCCGACAAAGGCATTCGTGCCCCGGCATACAAAGGGGAAGGGGACAATTTAGAAGTAGATGATTCGAAAGACTCGACAAAGGAACAACTACCACCGGAAACGGGCTCTGACAAGAAAACTGCTAAAGAGCAGAAGCAATGGTTGGAATTACAGAAAAAGTTGAAGAGCTATTACGCTCTAATCCTGTTCTTTGCCTTCCTGACAGACGATAAAGTTGACTCGTTGGAAGACATCCTACGTGCCATCGAGGCCAGTGCCGACAATCAGCGTATTGCTAAAAACTTGAGGCTCAAGGCCGAGGTGCTTCAAACCATCCAGCATAAGTCCAATCCCTTCGTGTTGCGCGAATTGGACTATAAGATCTCGAATATGAGCCAACTGGCATGCGACAAGAGCTTAGCGCCAGTAGAGCGGGCAGAACATGCCATGAAGAAGCTGGGAAAATTCTCTAAGTCCGAAATCGTCACTCCCTCATGGATGGCAGAAAAGATGGCGAGGAACCTACCCGAGAATAAGATTCAGCAGGACACGCCCATCCTTGACATTGCCGCAAAACAGGGTGAGTTTGCCAGTGCCCTCTACAAGGTGTACGGCGATAAGATTAAGAACAGCGTTTACTCACTCACCACATCAACGCTCGCCTACGAGTTTACCCGTAAGGTCTATGGTCTGCTCGGCATGCCGGTGGGCAACGTGATAGAATACTATAATAGTTACGATTTGATTGACAGCAAAAAGAAAGAAAAACTCATGCAGATACTTAAGGATATTCACCCTACTATCGTTATCGGCAATCCGCCCTATCAGAATGAAGCCGTGGGGGAGCAAAAGACATACAATGAGCCTATCTATAACCAGTTTATGGATTTGAGCTACGACTTGTCGGGTGTGGTGGAAATGATCCACCCTGCACGGTTCTTATCCAATGCCGGTAGCACACCTAAAGCTTGGAACCAAAAGATGTTGGCTGACCCTCATCTTAAAATTGTGGACTACCGGCAACAAAGCAGCAAGGTGTTTACCGGTACTGATATTAAAGGAGGTGTGGCTGTCAGCTTGCGGAACATAGATGTGGAGCATACACCCGTAGGTATTTTCACTCCCTATGCAGAGTTGAACGCAATCATGGAGAAGGTCTCTGCTCGAAGGGACTTCATTCCTATGAGCAATATCGTTGTGAGCCGTACGGCTTATCGCTTCACACATCTCATGCATGAAGAACATCCTGAAGCCCTTGCCCAACTCAGTGAGGGTCATCCCTACGATGTCTCCACCAACATCTTCGAGCGTCTGCCTCAGATCTTCTTCGACGAGAAGCCGTCCGATGGAAAAGACTATATCCGCATACTCGGACGTACGGACAACAACCGTATATATAAATATGTACAACGCGACTATATCAGACCTGTCAGCAACCTGGACAGTTACAAGGTATTTTTATCTAAAGCGAATGGCACCGGTGAATTTGGTGAGACACTCACAGCTCCATTTGTGGGAGAACCGGGAACAGGCAATACGGAGACTTTTATCAGCATCGGGCAATTAGGGTCACGATATGAAGCTGAAGCACTTGTGAAGTACATCAAGACACGGTTTGTAAGAAGCCTTTTAGGTGCACTAAAGACTACTCAAGACATTACCCCTGAGAAATGGCAATACGTCCCTCTTCAGAACTTCATGCCGATGTCCGACATTGATTGGATGTTGACGGTGGACGACATAGACGAACGGCTCTATACCAAATACGCGCTGACGGCAGGCGAGCGGGACTTCATCCGCAGGAAAGTGCGGAAGATGGAGTAAGGATAGAGTGATGTAGATAAAAAAAGCAGTGGATTGCCAGTTCGGTAACCTACTGCATGGTTTATATATTCTGAATTTAATTCGGCAGTCGCCCACCTTTAATCCCCAGTCGCTTACTTGCCGCAAAGTATCTCCTCCGCCCTGGCCACCTGCTCCTTAGTGGGTGTGGGCACATCTTTAAGGGTATAGGGGATACCGAGCTCTTCCCACTTATACACACCGAGGGTATGATAGGGCAGCACCTCGACGCGCTCCACATTGCCGAGCGTGTCGATGAAGGCACGCAGTCGGCGCAGTTGGTCCTCATCATCAGTGATCCCCGGCACCAGCACGTGGCGGATCCACACTGGCACGCCCAATTCAGAGAGACAGCGGGCACAGTCGAGGATCAGCTCATTGCCGTGGCCGGTGAGCTGGCGGTGCGCCTCGGAGTCGATATGCTTCAAGTCAAACAACACCGTGTCGGTGATCTTCATCAGCCTGAGGAACTTGCCGTAGAAGGGTTCGCGCCGTGTGAAGGGCTGCCCTGCCGTGTCGAGGCACGTGCTGATGCCGCGCCGGTGGGCTTCCTCAAAGAGGCTGATGAGCCCGTCGATCTGCAGCAAAGCCTCGCCGCCGCTGACGGTGATACCTCCCTTGTCGCCCCAGTAAGCACGGTAGCGCTCGGCCTGGTCGAGCAGCTCACTGACAGTCGTGGGCTTGTCGTCTTTTCCAGCCATGCGCCACGTGTCGGGGTTATGGCAATAACGGCAGCGCATGTGGCAGCCCTTGAGAAAGATGATGAAGCGGATGCCGGGACCGTCGACCGAGCCGAACGACTCGGTGGAGTGGACATATAAAAAAGCCCCACCCCCTTGTGGGGAGGTGAGGCCGTTGGGATGATTAGAGTCTTTCATGGGCCTGTCGTGCGATAACGTCGAGCTGCTGCTCACGGGTCAGGTCGATGAACTTCACGGCGTAGCCACTCACACGGATAGTGAAGTTAGCATACTCGGGCTTCTCGGGATGCTCCATGGCATCCTTGAGCTTGTCCACACCGAAGACGTTGACATTGAGGTGGTGGGCACCCTTGTCGAAGTATCCGTCCATGACGCTCACCAAAGTCTCGGCACGCTGGTCATCGTCGTGACCAAGGGCGCTCGGGCTGATCGTCTGCGTGTTGGAGATACCGTCAAGCGCATACTTGTATGGCAACTTAGCCAGTGAGTTGAGCGAAGCCAGCAAGCCGTTCTTCTCAGCACCATAAGATGGGTTGGCACCCGGTGAGAGCGGAGCACCGGCCTTACGGCCGTCGGGCATATTGCTCGTGTACTTTCCGTAGACCACGTTGGAGGTGATGGTCAGGATAGATGTTGTCGGCTCGGAGTTGCGATAAGTGTGATGTTTCTTCACCATGCCGATGAAAGTCTTGAGCAACCACACAGCGATGCTGTCAGCACGGTCGTCGTCATTGCCATAGCGTGGGAAGTCGCCCTCGGTCTTGAACTCCAGGGGGAAGCCCGTCTCGTCACGGATGATGTTGACCTTGGCGTATTTGATAGCCGAGATAGAGTCAACGACATGAGAGAAGCCGGCGATACCTGTGGCGAAGGTGCGGCGTACATCGGTGTCGATGAGAGCCATCTCCTCAGCCTCATAGAAGTATTTGTCGTGCATGTAGTGGATGAGGTTCAGCGTCTTGACATAGACAGCAGCCAGCCACTCCATCATATCCATGAAGCGCGGCATGAACTCGTCATAGGTCACCACGTCACCCTCGATGGGACGGTAGGCGGGACCCACCTGCTCACGTGTCTTGCTGTCCACGCCACCGCTGATGGCATAGGTGAGGCACTTGGCGAGGTTGGCACGGGCACCAAAGAACTGCATCTCCTTACCCGTCTGTGTAGCGCTCACGCAGCAGCAGATGCTGTAGTCGTCGCCCCAGACAGGACGCATCACGTCGTCGTTCTCGTACTGGATAGAGCTGGTCTTCACCGAGATGAAAGCAGCGTAGCGCTTGAAAGCCTTCGGCAGACGGCTGCTGTAGAGCACGGTGAGGTTGGGCTCAGGCGAGGGACCCATGTTCTCCAGGGTATGGAGGAAGCGGAAGTCGTTTTTCGTCACCATGTGACGGCCGTCCTGTCCGATACCTGCCACCTCAAGGGTAGCCCACACGGGGTCGCCGGAGAACAGCTCATTATAAGAAGGGATACGCGCGAACTTCACCATGCGGAACTTCATCACCAAGTGGTCGATGAGCTCCTGGGCATCCTGCTCGGTGAGCGTGCCCTCGTTGAGGTCACGTGTGATATAGATGTCGAGGAAGGTTGACACGCGGCCCACCGACATGGCGGCACCGTTCTGTGTCTTCACAGCTCCTAAGTAACCAAAGTAGAGCCACTGTACAGCCTCACGGGCATTGGTGGCGGGCTGGGAGATGTCGAAGCCATACTGGGCAGCCATCTCCTTGAGACCTTTGAGGGCCTTGATCTGCATAGCGATCTCCTCACGCAGACGGATGACCTCGTCGACCATCTCGCGCTCGCCCATCGTGGCGAGGTCGTGCTGTTTCTCCTCGATGAGGCGGTCGATACCGTAGAGGGCTACACGGCGGTAGTCACCCACGATGCGGCCACGGCCATAGGTGTCGGGCAGACCGGTGAGGATATGGTTGTGACGCACATGCTTCATCTCCGGCGTGTAAGCGTCAAAGACACCATCGTTGTGGGTCTTCACATATTTGTGGAAGATGTTGTGAATCTCCTCTGAAGGCTGATAGCCATAAGTAGTGCAAGCCTGCTCAGCCATCTTGATGCCACCATAGGGCATGAAGGCACGTTTCAGCGGCTTGTCGGTCTGAAGACCGACGACACGTTCGAGGTCTTTGGTTTTCTCGTTGATGTAGCCGGGACCATAGGCAGTGAGTCCGGAGACCACCTCTGTCTCCATGTCGAGGACGCCACCTTTGGCACGTTCCTCCTTTTGCAACTTTTGCAGTTCGCCCCAAAGGGTGTTGGTAGCGTCAGTAGGACCGACGAGGAAGCTCTCGTCACCGTCGTACTGGGTGTAGTTATGCTGAATAAAATCTCTGATGTTGATCTCTTCCGTCCAAAGAGTACCGCGGAAGTTGCGCCATGCGTTGCTCATAAGCGTGGTTGTATTTTTGAGGATAAATAAATAATGTGGAGTGGTGTTTGCGCACACACCCCGTTGATTAGGCTTGCAAAGGTAGTCAATTTCCACGAGATACGCAAATAAAAAGTATCATAAGAAATGATGAGTCGTGCTTTTCTTGCTCAATCAATTTAAAAGTCTTAACTTTGTAAGTTCATAACAAAAATGCAATAATAATCAGTAAGCAATATGGTTTCTTTTGAAAGCGATTATAACAATGGCGTGCAACCCGAAATCCTGCACCGCCTCTTCGACACCAATGACGAGCAGACCAGTGGCTACGGCAACGACCCCTACTGCGAGCAAGCTAAGGAAAAGATCCGGCACGCCTGCCAGATGGGTAACGCTGAAATCTACTTCCTCATCGGCGGCACACAGACCAACACTACGATGATCGACGCGCTGCTCGCTCCGGGCGAGGGCGTCATTGCCACAAACATGGCACACATCAACGTGCACGAGGCCGGCGCCGTGGAGGCTTTCGGGCATAAGGTACTCGCCCTGTCCTCGGCCGACACGAAACTCACGGCGCAGCAGGTGGCTGACTATATGGAGCGTTTCCTTGCCGATCCCAGCCATGAGCATGAGGTGCAGCCGGGAATGATCTACATCACGCTACCCACCGAGATGGGACTCGTCTACTCGCAAGAGGAGCTTGGCGCACTCTATGATATGGCCCGCCGCTACCACCTTGCTCTGTATGTCGATGGTGCCCGTCTGGGCTACGGCCTGGCAGCCGAGGGCACCGACATGACGCTGCCCTTCCTGGCTCACCACTGCGACGCTTTCTACATTGGAGGCACAAAGGTGGGCGCTATGTTCGGCGAGGCCGTGGTCTTCTCGCAGCAGCGGCCGCCACGCGGTTTCTTCACTACTATCAAGCGCCACGGAGCCCTGCTCGCCAAGGGACGTATGCTCGGATTGCAGTTCGACACTCTCTTCACCGACGACCTCTATGGCCGCATCTCACGCCACGCCATCGACATGGCCATGCGTATGAAGGCGCTCTTCCGCAAATACGGTGTCCAGCTGGCCATCGACTCACCAACCAACCAGCAGTTTGTCATTCTCACGCCCGAGCAGCAGCAGCAACTCGCAAAGAGTATAGTCTTCGAGGTATGGGAGCAACGGCCCGACAAGCAGCTTGTCTGCCGCTTTGTGACCAGCTGGGCAACAAGCGACGAGGATCTCAACACCTTGGAGAAAGCACTCGCCAATGGATAGTCTCGCCCTGCTCATCAGCCCGCTCGGCTTTTGGAATCTATACACCCTGCGGTTGCGGCACGTTCATGAAGAGGGAGAGGAATTTGCCGGTGGCGACTTCATCAACAAGGTGGACGACATCGACGATAAGGAAATCAGACAACTCGTGGAGTTGTGTCTTTGGACTCAGTCCGACAACCTCTTTTCCAAGGCCGGACGCAACTTCAACACCAAGAAAGCATTCTTCGAAAAAGCCGACAAGACCACACAGCGATATGTCATCTCGCAGGTGGATCAGCATATCACCGAGGCGGTAGCCACCGCCTCACGGCTCGGCGTGCACATATTCTTTGCCCCCAAGCCCGGCGAATGGCTCAGACAGCAGGATGAGCTGCACCTGAATGCCGAGCCACTGAAACTGCACGCGGCCTTCACCAAGACCGACGACGGCATCGACTACCGGCTCACGCTCGGCGACGACATCATCCCCTCGGCTCACCACACACAGGTACTCTGCAACAATCCCTCGCTCTTCGTCATCGAACATAGTCTCCGACAACTTGACGAGGGACTCGGCGGCAAACTGCTCACGCCCTTTCTGAAGAAAGAGATCTACCATATTCCTGCTTCCATCCAGGCAAAGTATTTCCGGCAGTTCATCCTAAAGATCGTCAAGAAGATCGACATTTCCTCTGATGGCTTCGACGTCGACAATCTGCATCCACAGGGTAAGGCGGTGCTAATGCTGCAAGCCACTACCAACGGTCTCTATACGCTCGATACGCAGTTTGTCTACGACACGGCGACGTTCTCCTCCGGCGACCGCCGTGAGAAGAGCGTCACCCTCCACGACGACGGCAAGAGCGTGACCTTTGTCTGCATCTGGCGCAACAGAGAATGGGAGTCTTCTGTCACCGAGCTGCTCGACAACGAGCTTCACCGCCCGCAAACAGCCTCGCTGCAAGAGATGACAGCATGGCTGACTACCCACGATGCTGTGCTCACACAGCACGACATCGAGACGCAACAGCGCACCACCCACCATTATGTCATCGGTGAAGTGGAGAGAATCCATAACGACCGCTGGACGGGCGACTGGTTTCAGATGCACGTCACCCTCGTCTTCCCCGACGGCACACAGATGGCACTCACCGACTTCCGTGATGCAATCATCAATGGCGACCGTGAGGTGAGACTACCCTCGGGCAACTGGTTTGTCATTCCCGACGAGTGGTATGCCCAGTACAGTGCTGCCATGCTCTTCGGGCTGATGAAGAGCCGGGGCACGCTCACCTTTCACCGGTCCCAGCAGACGGTATTGCCCACTGAAGACCTCTTGCCGCCTACACAGAAAGCTCCAGCAGCCTGCGACAAAGAGGAAAAGACTTTGCCGCCACAAGGGTTAAAGGCCACGCTGCGTCCGTATCAGTTTTTAGGTTACCGGTGGATGCTCAGTCATCAGCACGGAGGCACAGGCTGTCTGCTTGGCGACGACATGGGTCTTGGTAAGACGGTACAGACAATTGCCGTCATCCTCCATTATTTCGAAAGTTCAGCATCCGCTCCAACTGATGATCGTAGTAGAGAAGACACGACAGACAACGGACTCATTAAGGATGCCGGGAATTCTGAAGATCAGGCAGACTATAGTATAATAAGGAGTGATCAGGTTATAAGGAGTGATCGGGTTATAAGGAGTAACCATATAATAAGGAGTAAGCCGACCAGCCCTCCCGTTCAGACGAGCTTGTTCTCTGAAGAGGAGATGAGTGGCCGCGCAGCTAAAGCTATGCCCTCGGCAAGCTCTTCCCAGCCCGATCTGCGTCAGCAGTCCGGTCACCGTGCCGTGCTTGTTGCCGCTCCCTCCTCCGTCGTCTTCAACTGGCACGACGAGTTTCGGCGCTTTGCTCCCTCACTGCGTGTGGTGGAGTATACGGGCAATGCCCGCGAACGGGCTGCCAAACAGTCCCAACTCGCCAATGCCGACGTAGTGCTTACCTCCTACCCTATGCTCCGCAACGACATTGGTGTGCTCAGCCGTCTGTCCTTCGCCATTGCCGTTTATGACGAGGCACATGCCTTCCGCAACAACACGTCACTACTCTACCAGGCTGTGCTGAAGATTCATGCCGACTTCCCCATTGCACTCACAGGTACGCCGATGGTCAACGCGCTCGATGAACTGTGGACGCTGATGAGCGTACTCAACCCTGCTCTCCTTGGCGACTACGAGACTTTTCAAAACAATTTCATCCATCCCATCAACGTCAACTTGCAGGATGAGCATACAGCGATTCTACGCAAACTTGTCGCCCCCTATTTCCTTCGCCGACTGCGTGGCGACGTGCTCGACAGTCTGCCTGAGCGACAAGACGAGCAGGTATGGTGCGATATGACCGAGGCGCAAGCGGCTCTCTACGAAGAAGAACAGAGCAAGATGCGCAACCTGCTGATGGATGCGGAGCAAGCCAACAACCGGATCGTGGTGTTGGCCGCCATCACCCGCTTGCGCCGACTGGCCTGCAGTCCCAAACTGGAACATAAAGAAGGCGACTCTGGAAAGGTGTTGGAAGTCTTCGATCGACTGGAGGAATTGCGAGGCACCGACCACAAGGTATTACTCTTCAGCGAGTTCACCTCTTTCCTCGACGTGATTGCAGAAGAGATGAAGCAGCGCGGCTGGAGCTACGACATGCTCACAGGACAGAGCCGTGACCGCGAAGCCATTGTGAAGCATTTCCAGCAGACGCCCTCCTGTCAGTTCTTTCTCGTCTCGCTCAAGGCGGGTGGTGAAGGCCTCAACCTCACAGAGGCCGACTATGTCTTTCTCCTTGACCCATGGTGGAACCATGCTGCTGAGGAACAGGCCATTGCCCGTGCTCACCGCTCGGGACAACGACGCTCGGTCATGGTCTACCGCTTCATCACCCGTGGCTCACTGGAAGAACAAATACAAAAGGTGCAGGACAAGAAAGACGACCTCGTCAAGGCGATAATGTATAATGTATAATGTACAATGTATAATGTATAGTGTATAGTGTATAATGTATAATGTATAAATAATAATATAGTGTATAATGAAGGACGCAAAAGCAGACAAGAGAAGGGAGTTTGTGGAGGCTGTCTACGATATTGTCAGGCAGATACCCACCGGGCGTGTGCTCACTTACGGCCAAGTAGCTACCCTGGCCGGCTGTCCCCATCATGCCCGTCAGGTAGGCTTTTGGCTCAGTCGTGTACCTGAGGACATGCATCTTCCCTGCCACCGTGTTGTCAACAGTGCAGGGCGCCTCTCTCCCGTCTTTCCGGAACAGCGGGAGCGACTCGTCCAGGATGGCGTCCTCTTCAAGTCCAACGGTTGCGTAGACATGAACCGCTGTCAATGGAAACTTTGAGGCTGTCTGCTAAGCAATATGTTTACTTTGTTACTCTGTCTTATTAAAAGCCTTACTTTGTTACTCTGTCTTTAAAGCCCTTACTCTGTCTTTTCCAAGGACAGCAGGCGACGGTGATAGAAATGGTAGTAGAGTACCCCGGCTATGGTGAGGCCGAAGGGGAAGGAAAACCACACACCCACCAAGCCGCCATGCAGGCTGATGCCAAAGAGATAAGCCAGGGGCAACGACACCACGAAATAAGAGAGAAAGGCTACGAGCATCACCGGCTTGACATAAGCCAGGCCGCGCATCGCATTGCTGAAAGTACACTGCAAGCCATCGCTGAACTGATAGATGATCAGCGGCACGATGGTACTGGCCACCTCTGCCGCTACCTTTGGCGAGCTGGTAAAGAGAAAGCCCATCTGCCCGCGGAAGATGATCACCGGCACAGAGACAAGGATAGCAATCATGAAGTTGAGATGACATCCTGCCCATGCCGTACGCCGGATAGCCGTGTAGTCGTGCTGCCCATGGAAATGGCTCACACGGATAGACACTGCCGAGGCAAGCGCATAGTAGAACTGGAAGAAAAGCTGGCTGATGGTGAGCATGATCTGATGCCCGGCCAGTGCATTAGTGCCGATCCATCCCACGATGATACTGCACAGCGACCAGGCACCGCTCTCCATACCCATCTGCAAGCTGATAGGCGTACCCAAGACGACGAGCGCGCGCATCTCACCGCGACTCACCCGGCATTTTCGGAATGCTGCACGCTCGGCGCGATGACGTACAGAAAAAGCAAAGCACAGGGCGATAGCTATGAACATCGTCACGCGGGCTGCCAGTGTGGATAAGCCCGCACCGGTGATGCCCATCTCGGGCAAACCCCAGTGACCATAGATGAGCAGCCAGTTGCCCACGATGTTCAGCGCATTGCCACCGAGGAGTATCCACATCGGTGTCTTCGTGTCGGTGGTAGCATCGAAGAGTTGCTTCAACCCGTTGACCCAACAGACAAAGGGAATGGACACCAGGTTGATGAGATAGTAAGGACGCACATAGGGCAGCAGCTCATCAGGCTGCCCAAGCTTATCAAGGAAGAAATAGAGTATTGAGTAGACAGCCATCAGCACAAGAGCAGCCAGCGTGTTCACCGCCAGTCCATTTTTCACCGTCGACCCGATGCTGTCCACGTCACCCTGTCCGTAGGCTTTGCCGATGAGCGGTGTCATGCAAAGGGCAAATCCCATGGCCATGAGCAGTCCCAGGATGAAGATGTTGCTCACCAACGATGCCGCGGCAAGCTCCACAGTAGTGTGGTGACCGATCATCAGCGTGTCGGCAAAGTTCTGAAGCACCACGCCGATCTGTCCGATAATCAGCGGCGTGCCCAACATGACGAGAGCCCGGTAATGGCTAAAGTATTTCCTCATGGGTGTCCGTTTTTAGTGCAAAGTTACAAAGAATATTTTGCTTTCTTCTTCTTTTTTATTAACTTTGCAAGAAACATACGCCAATCACTTTTATGGACGACGACAAGACTATAGACAAAGATAAAGAGCTGAAAGA
>Ga0310695_10003284_pt1 | contig 32158 bp, 25 predicted proteins | sample RumenRJG_04DNA_FD_203882 | JGI IMG/M metagenome (GOLD analysis project Ga0310695, IMG submission 203882) | Bovine rumen microbial communities from Lethbridge, Alberta, Canada - RJG_04 (v2) (version 2) | ecosystem: Host-associated > Mammals > Digestive system > Stomach > Rumen | place: Canada...
CTCGGGCTTCCTTTAGATTCCGTCTCGCGGCGGACACCCTTGCCTCCGGCTGGACACTTCCCGCTATAAGGGCGTGTTAGGGACTTACACCCGTTAGAATACGTTCGTGCTGGACGAACACAAAAAAAACCGCAGACTCACGTCTGCGGCTCTGATTATTTCTCTCAAATTTTCGTTTTTTTACTTTGTTAAAACATTTGCGTGTTTGCAAATGTACATAGCCTCGAGGGCTGCGGCGGCCTCAACGGCCAGTGAAATCATTGTTAACATCATAATCGTTACCCTTTCTTAATCTTTAAATTGTTAATCCTAAAAACTTTCTTTTTTACTTCACTGAGGTACCTATTATTTTCCTTTTGACGATGCAAAGTTACGAACTTTCTGCAAATGTTGTATCACTTTATGAGCGTTTTCTGACAAAAACAGCGTTTTATTTGACGTCCGTCAACAATTTACCGCTTTCATTGACGTATATCAAAAATTATTCGTAAATTTGCAAGCGCAATGAAGATAAGCAGCGTAATAATGAAGGTTCTGATGCCCTTGGTACTGGGTGCAGCGATACTCTACTGGATGTATCGCGGCGAAGACTGGCAACAGATTCGCCACGTCATGACCGACGAGATGGACTGGACGTGGATGCTCTTGTCATTCCCCTTCGGCATACTGGCACAGATGTTCCGAGGCTGGCGCTGGCGTCAGACGCTGGAGCCCGTGGGTGAGCGTCCTCGCTTCTCCACCAGCATCCACAGCATCTTTCTCAGCTATGCCGCCTCGCTGGTCATTCCCCGTGTGGGAGAATTCACACGCTGCGGTGTGCTTAAACGTTACGACGACGTATCGTTTCCCAAGGCCTTGGGCACCGTCGTTACCGAGCGAGCCATCGACTCCCTACTCGTCATGGGCATCACCGCCATCGTCATTCTGCTGGAGATGAGCACCTTTGGCACTTTCTTCCACAAGACGGGCACCAACCTCCACGACATCCTCTACGGATTCTCGTGGGCAGGTTACCTCGTCGTAGCCATCTGTGGCGTTGCCATGCTCATCCTGCTCCACTTCCTGTTGCACAAGCTCTCTATATACGATAAGGTACGCGCAACGCTCAGCGGCATCTGGCAAGGTGTCATCTCGTTGAAGGATGTCAAGAACATTCCCCTCTTCACCTTCTTCACCCTCGGCATCTGGCTCAGCTACTTCCTGCACTACTATCTGACGTTTTTCTGCTTTGACTTCACCGCCGACCTGGGCTTGGGTTGTGCACTGGTCACCTTCATCGTCGGTTCTATCGCCGTTATCGTCCCCACCCCCAACGGAGCCGGTCCCTGGCACTTTGCCGTCAAGACCATGCTCATCCTTTATGGTGTGCAGGACGAGCACGCCCTCTACTTCGTACTCATCGTCCACACCGTCCAGACCATGCTCGTCGTTGCCCTCGGCATCTACGCCTGGCTGGCACTCAACTTCACGAAAGAGCAGAAACATAGTGCATTGAACGTAACGGCAAGTGGTATTGGTATGTGACGGCTACCACCAAAGGAGAAGTCTATCCAGGCATTGGAGTGGCTGTAGCCGACAATCCTGCAGGGACGTCAGACAAACGGTGCAAACAGCGGCCATTCCATCCGTATCATTAATGGCAAAAAAGTAATAAAGTAATAGATATGAAAAGACTCTTTCTCGTTTGGAAAGTTCTTATGATGATTGTCGTAGCATGGGCGCAGGGCGACCAGAGTAATGGAACGTACAAGAATCCGGTGATTTTTGCCGACTTCCCTGACCCTGACGTCATCCGCGTGGGGGACACCTACTATATGATCTCCACGACGATGGTCAACTTCCCCGGTGCCACCATTGTGAAGTCAAAGGACCTGGTGAACTGGGAGTACTTAACACTATGTTCCCCAAAAAGAGTGTAAAATTGTCATAAATCAAGGCCCCGGTGTGTTTTTACAACCCAAAATCTGCATCCTGACAAGCACATTTTGGAACATTTAAGTAAAACTTCCGAAACAGTTAAGTGATGTTTGAGAAACGCTTAACTATAATTTTCGAAACACTTAAGTATTTGTTTTATGTTTCTTTTTGTTGGTAAATAACTAAACTTTTTGTCTCTTTTCTACCTCTTATTTCGTGATAACGGTTAAAAGTTGACGAATTTTTGATGTTTTTCTGGCAATTTACCTTGCATGACGAAGTTACAGGTACCATTGACATTAGGGACTGACACTTGATTTGGTTAACCCAGCTTTCTTCAGTGAGAAGGCTGGGTTATTGCGCAATAAGGCAGCGTTATTTTGCAATAAGGAAAGGTTGTCATCTGTTAAGTCAAGGTAACTATGCAGTCCAACTGATTTCCATATGTTTTGTTGGTTTTTTCAAATGGTTTTGAGCCATTCTGCACATTCATCTGCCAGCAAAGCGATGAGTTTCATGTAATAAGTCGTCAGTTCTGCGGTCGATTTCTTGTTCAATCCCGCCATATTGTGCTGTAGTGAGAGCAGAATGCGGAGTATCTGACGGGTGAACTGCTCATCATTGAAGTAATTGATAAGCGCGATGATGTGCTTGTAAGGACAGATGCGATGTCCACACTCCCATGCATTGTATGTGGCCTGAGAGATAGACAATGCAAAGGCTATCTGCTCTTGCGTCGCACCCTTACGCTGTCGTGCCTGCAGAAGGGCTGATGAGAAATCATACAGGATATTCATTTCGAACCTCCTTTCATATAATAGGGAATAAACTCATCGGGCTCGCTGACACTGATGGCTATAGGCCTTCCTTTTACGCGATAGATTAAGAAAACCTTTTTGGTGTCGGTGACAAACGAGAGGAACGTGCCGACCCCCTTTGCACGGAACCAGCCTATTAATCCAAATACGCCACCGACTCCAAACAGGCGAATGGCCTTAGTGAAACAAAACAAAGAATTATCCTCATCCACCCGCTCTATATGGTCTATATTCTCGTAAGGGATTCGCATGGTTCGGAGTAGCATGCGAACACCGATACCCTCATCGTCGGCAACGATATACAATGGAAAAATGAAGAAACACGAGACGGAAACTATGAGCAGAAGAGCCGTTACGAGAATAGGCTCTGTCGGATCCATGCCTCGTGAAGCCTGATAAATCACCAATAATACAGAACCGATGATAATCAGGAAGAAAATGGCCGTGAACCACTTAATTACTTTACTTTGCGAACATTCATAAATCGTTTTCATACTGTATCGTTTTTAATTCATTTTTTTGTATCAGCTGCAAAGTTATAGCCTTTTTCACATAATTGTTATCAGTTTTGCTGATAAAACTAAAAAATCTCCTTTTTATTTTGTATTCTCCTCGCTTATTCGTATCTTTGTACACAAATTCCTTAAACTAAGACAAGATGAACGAAATTCAGAACCTACAACCACAGTGCATCTGGAAGAACTTCTACGCACTGACACAGGTGCCACGCCCCAGTGGACACTTAGAGAAAATCCAACAGTTCCTGCTCGACTTCGGTAAGCAGGCTGGCGTATATGCCGTGAAGGACCCCGCAGGCAACATCCACTTCCGCAAGCCCGCCACACCAGGCATGGAGAACAAAAAGGGCATCATCCTACAGGCTCACATGGACATGGTGCCGCAGAAGACGCCAGAGTCAACACATAACTTCGAGACAGACCCCATAGAGCCGTGGATTGACGGCGAGTGGGTGAAGGCCAAGGGTACGACGCTGGGTGCCGACAACGGTCTGGGCGTTGCTGCCATCATGGCCATCATGGAGGACAAGACCTTGAAGCACGGTCCCATTGACGCGCTGGTTACACGCGACGAGGAAACGGGTATGTTTGGTGCCAACGAACTGCCAGAGGGTGAGCTGCAGGGTGACATCCTGATGAACCTGGACTCTGAGCACTGGGGTAAGTTCGTGATTGGAAGTGCCGGTGGTATCGATGTTACCGCTACGCTGGACTATCAGGAGGTGGACACCGACGCTGAGGATGCTGCCGTGAAGGTAACGGTGAAGAACCTACGTGGTGGTCACTCAGGACTGGAAATCAACGAGGGTCATGGCAATGCCAACAAGCTGTTGGTACAGGTAGTCCGCGAGGCCATCGCAGAGACGGAGGCCCGCTTGGCCAGCTGGAACGGTGGCAACATGCGCAACGCCATTCCGTTCAAGGCCGAGGCTGTGCTGACATTGCCCAAGGAGAACATCACTGCACTGAAGGAGATTGCCGCTGACTGGCAGGAAACCTTCAACGACGAGTACAAGCTGATAGAACCACAGGGCATCGAAGTGCTCGTAGAAGAGGTGGCAACACCTGCAAAGGAAGTACCCGTAGAGATTCAGGACAATCTGGTGGATACCATCTTCGCCTGTCACGACGGCGTCATCCGCTTCATCCCCGCCTACCCCAGCGTGGTAGAGACCTCATCGAACCTCGCTATCATCAACATCGGTGAGGGCAAGGCCAGCATCAAGATTCTGGCACGCAGTAGTCGTGAGGACATGAAGGACTACGTGGTGACGATGCTGGAGAGCTGCTTCTCAATGGCAGGCATGAAGGTAGAGACCGCTGGAAGCTATGGCGGCTGGGACCCCAACCCCGACAGTGAGATCCTACACCTCTTATTAAAAGAGTATAAGGAGCTGTTTGGCAAGGACGGCATCATCCAGGTAGACCATGCAGGACTGGAGTGCTCCGTCATTTTGGGCAAGTATCCTTGGCTGGATGTTGTCAGCCTCGGTCCTACGATGAAGTCGCCCCACACCACTACTGAGCGTGCACTCATCGAGACAGTTGCACCCTTCTGGGAGCTGCTGAAGAAGACCCTCGAGGACGTGCCTGAGAAGTAAAATATTCAAAAAATGCAGATTTGCTTTGGTGAATCTGCATTTTTTTTTTACCTTTGCAGCGTCAAACAAATAAAACAACAAAAATTATGGACGATTACCCGGCGGATACTTGTAACAAGTAAGGCGGGGGATAGCAGGCAAAGCCGCTAATCCCTTTGCCGCAAGAATTATCAATTGTCACTATCAATTGTCAATTAATTGAAGGATTAGCACAATGAAAACCTATTGGAACACCCAAGGTGGACTCAGCCAACTCAAGGAGTGGCAGTCTAATTGTTGGATACAGGTGACGTGTCCAACAGAAGAAGACCAGCAGATGCTGGAGGAGAAGTTCAATATTCCCGACTACTTCATGTCGGACATCAGCGATACTGACGAGCGTGCACGTTATGAATATGATGACGGATGGATGCTCATCATTCTGCGTATCCCTTATGTTAAAGAGGTACGCTCACGCACGCCATATACAACAGTGCCGCTGGGTATCATCCACAAACGCGACGTCACCATTACCGTCTGCTACTATGAGACGAACATGATGATTGACTTCGTATCATACCAACAGAAGCGCGGTGTGGGCTTTACCGACCATGTGGACATGATTTTCCGTCTGTTCCTGTCAAGTGCCGTATGGTACCTGAAGCGCCTGAAGCAGATTAGCATGCTCATCGACAAGGCCAAGCGCAACCTGGACCGCGAGGTAAACAACGAGAGTCTGATAGGACTGTCGCGCCTGCAGGACTCGCTGACGTACTTCAACACCTCCATTCGTGGTAACGAAGTACTGCTGTCGAAGTTGAAGTTCAAGCTACAGATTGACGAACTGGATGCCGACCTCATCGAAGATGTCAACATCGAGATGACGCAGGCCCGTGAGACAACGAGCATCTATTCGAACATTCTGGAGTCGACGATGGATACCTACCAGTCGATTATCAACAACAACATGAACACCATCATGCGTACACTGACAAGTGTGACCATCATCCTCATGTTGCCCACGCTGGTAGCCTCGTTCTTCGGTATGAATCTGGTCAATGGCATGGAGTCGAGTCCCATCGGTTTTATCATCGCCATACTCATTTCCATACTCATTTCGGTGGCTTCCTGGTTCCTTTTCAGGCGCAAAAGACTCATTTAACGAACTTTTTTGATAAAAAATTAGGTAGTTTCAGAATTATTTACTAATTTTGAAGCCAATATTGTGATATTTGCACTAATCCTAAACATGAACTAAAAGTATTTTAGATGATGGACTCTCAAGAAAAGGCTCTCACAGAAGAGCAGGTTGTAGAACAAAACGTTGAAACCAACGTAGTAGAAAACACTGAAAACGCTGAAAGCACAGAGACTGCTGAAGAAGCACAGGCTGCCGAAAGTGTAGAGGTTGCTGAAGAAGCAGAGGTTATTGAACGGAAGCAGTATGACTCCAAGAAGGAAGTCCTGGAGCGCATCCGCGAGATAGCTCATAGCGAGGAGGCTCCTCAGAAAGACGAGGTAGACTACCTAAAGACCGTTTTCTACAAGTTACACATTGCCGAGCGCGAAGCAGCCCTCAAGGAATATATTGATGGCGGCGGCGATCCTGAGCAATACCAGATTACGCCAGACCCCGACGAGGAGGCTTTCAAGGCAGAAATGGGTGTTATCAAGGAGAAGCGCCAAAAGCTGTTCCGTGAACAGGAGCAAGAGAAGCAGGACAACCTAGAGAAGAAGCTAGCCATCATCGAGAAGATAAAGACGATGATTACCTCTCCTGAAGAGGCCAACAAGTCGTACAAGGACTTCAAAGCCCTGCAGGACGAGTGGAAAGAGATTAAGAACGTTCCCGCTGAGAAAGCCAACGAACTGTGGCGCAACTACCAGTTGTATGTTGAGCAGTTCTACGACCTGCTGAAACTGAACAGCGAGGCCCGCGAATATGACTTCAAGAAAAATCTGGAGGCTAAGACCAAGCTTTGTGAGGCTGCTGAGAAGTTGGCTGACGAAACGGATGTCATCAGCGCCTTCCACCAATTGCAGAAACTGCATCAGGAATATCGTGAGACGGGTCCTGTAGCCCGTGAGTTACGTGAAGAGATATGGAACCGCTTCAAGACTGCCTCGACAGTCATCAACAAGCGCCACCAGCAGCACTTCGAAGACTTACGTGCCAAGGAGGAAGAGAATCTGGCCAAGAAGACCGCCCTCTGCGAGAAGGTCGAGGCCATTGCTGCCGAGGAGAACAAGGGCAGTGGTGACTGGGAGCGTCATACCAAGGAAATCATCGAGTTGCAGGCCGAGTGGAAGACTATTGGTTTTGCACCACAGAAGATGAATGTGAAGATCTTCGAGCGTTTCCGTGCTGCCTGCGATGACTTCTTCGGTCGTAAGGCTGAACACTTCCGTAGTCTGAAAGACACCTTCAAGGAGAATGCCGACAAGAAGCGCGCACTCATCGAGAAAGCCAAGGCCCTACAAGACTCTACCGACTGGAAGTCGACGGGTGACAAGCTTATCAACCTTCAGAAGGAGTGGAAGACCATCGGTATGGTTCCCAAGAAGTTGGGCGACCAGCTATGGGAAGAGTTCCTCGGTGCCTGCAACAAGTTCTTCGAGGCCCGCAATGCCGCTGGCGCCAACACCCGTAGTGACGAGCGCGAGAACCTGGAGAAGAAGCGCAGCATCATTGAACAGCTGAAAGCTGCTGCTGAAGAGGCTGGCGATGGTCTGCAGGAGAAGGTACAGCAGCTCGTTGAGCAGTACCAGGCTGTTGGTCACGTACCTTTCAAGGAGAAGGACAAGCTATACGAGGAGTATCATGCCGTGCTTGACAAGCTCTATAAGGAGTTGAATATCAGCGTTGCCAAGCGTCGGCTGTCGAAGTTCAAGGATACCATCAAGCAGGTAGCTGAGCGTGGCGAGAACGCCCTGGACAATGAGCGTGCCCGTCTGATGCGTCAGTATGAACAGCTGAAGCAGGAGGTACAGACCTACGAGAACAACCTTGGTTTCCTCAATGCTTCTTCGAAAAAGGGCAACAGCCTTATCGACGAGATGAACCGCAAGGTGCAGAAACTGAAGGACGAGGTACAGCTGGTGCGCGAAAAAATCAAGGCTATCGATGCCGAGAACCGCGAGAAGTAAATCTGAAAGAATCGGATAAAAAGAAATAGGTGAGAGCAATTCTCACCTATTTCTTTTATGTATGTTTCAAACGATTATTTCTGCATGTCATAGACCACCTGCATCAGCTTCTTGCCCAGCTCGTCAGCCATCTCCATGGTCTGGGCCTCGCTATAGACGCGGATGATGGGTTCGGTGTTTGACTTGCGCAGGTGTACCCAACGGTCTGCAAAGTCAATCTTCACACCATCAATATCATTTACCTGTGCAGAATTGTCCTGAGCAAACATCTCCTTGACCTTCACGAGGATAGCGTCGACATCGGTCTCGGGAGTGAGGTCGATGCGGTTCTTAGCAATCTGGTACTCAGGGAAGGTCTTGCGGAGTTCACTGACCGAACAGCCTTTCTTAGCCAACGATGTCAGGAACAGGGCGATACCTACCAAAGCGTCACGACCATAGTGGCTCTCAGGATAGATAACGCCACCATTGCCTTCACCACCGATGACGGCATTCACCTCTTTCATCGTAGTGGTAACGTTCACCTCACCAACGGCAGCAGCAGCATAGGTACCACCATGCTTCTCCGTAACGTCGCGAAGGGCACGTGTTGAAGAGAGGTTGCTTACGGTATTTCCAACGGTCTGAGACAACACGAAATCAGCAACACTGACCAGCGTATATTCCTCACCGAACATCTTGCCATTCTCACAGATGAAAGCTAGACGGTCTACGTCGGGGTCAACAACAATACCCAAGTCATACTTACCTGTCTTCATCTCGTCCATAATGCCCTGAAGATTCTTCTCCAAAGGCTCTGGGTTATGGGCAAAATCGCCTGTCACCTCACCATTCAGGAACTTATAGCTGACACCTAGCTTATCGAGCAGCTTCGGCAGGATAAGTCCACCAACAGAGTTGATGCTGTCAACACATACCTTGAAACCAGCCTTCTTAATAGCCTCCACATCCACCAACTTCAGGTCGAGGACGGCCTGCACATGACGGTCATCGAAGGAGTTGTCAATGGTAACATGTCCCAGGTTGTCAACCTCAGCATATTGGAAGTCTTCCTTCTCAGCAATAGCCAGCACCTCAGCGCCATCGGCAGCTGTCAAGAACTCGCCCTCGCTATTCAGCAGCTTCAGGGCATTCCACTGACGAGGATTGTGCGAGGCAGTGATAATAATACCACCATCAGCACCACTCATACGAACAGCCAACTCAGTAGTCGGTGTTGAAGCATAGCCAATATCCAATACGTCGAAGCCCATGCCTACAAGGGTACCACAGACCACATCGCGTACCATGTGACCAGAAAGGCGTCCGTCACGACCTACTACTATCCTACCCGTCTTGCGAGGGATGAACGTAGCGTATGCCGTTGTAAACTTAACGATATCCAGTGGATTCAGTGTGTCACCCGTGCGTCCGCCAATAGTCCCGCGGATGCCGGAAATAGATTTAATCAGTGTCATATTGGTTCTTTTATCTCTCTCTCTGATAAGTAATTTCGTAATAATACGGCGTCACGCTCGATGAAGCATCAGCAGTACCCTGTGAATGAGGAACTATCAGACGTACTTTGGCAGTCTCCTCACCAGGATTCTCCGGACGACCAATCTTTACGTAGGTCAACGGTACGAGCCAACCACCAGGAACCGATGCAGTACCATGGTAACGATACATCAAACCTGAAATGAACGAAGCCGTAATAGTCGTTCCTGTACGCCTCGTACTCATCTTGTCAAGGTATTGTGAAACGTCGATACCCGTTCCCAATGACGACATGGAAGCATGCACATCGTTGCGTGCAACGACATCGCCAGTCTGGATATTCTGTTCCATGAAACGACATAGGATATTCACAGCCTTGTCCTCCTCCAGCACATCACCGCAGCCTTCACGCACAATCTGCATGTAGACGCCGTTGCGGGTGAATCTTACAAACTGGTTGTTTTCCAAATTGGTCGTATTGCCCTGTGCCTCAAAAGTCGTCTGGTCAATTACCTGAATGCCCTGTTCATTGATGAAACGCTGAATGGCATCCTGCTCTTTCTTCTTCATGTCCGAGTAGGTTTCATAATTCTCGCAACTGGCGAGTACTACAACGGCCATCAGCAGAGCTATGATATAGGAATATATCTTCATCTTTTGTTCACATTTACAAATTTCCGTGCAAAGGTACGAATAAGCAAGCAAAATACCAAACAAATAACACTTTTTACCACTTTATATTTATTTCAAACGGTCCTCAAAAGCGATAAAGGCCTGCTTGACGATGTCGACAGCCTCAGGTAGGGTGCACTGCAACTTGCCGCCAGAAGCATTGAGGTGTCCGCCACCATTGAAAAAACGAGCAGCGACCTCGTTGCAGGGGAAATCGTCGACAGAGCGCAGCGACACCCATATCATCTGCTTCTCGGTGTCTTCACGCAGGGAAATGCTCAACTTCAAACCCTTAATCTGCAACGGCATGTTAACCAAGCCCTCGGCATCGCCCTTGACGAAACAAAAGCGCTTCTGGTCTTCGCGGTTCAAGGTATAGAACGCTGCATGACGTTCTTCGTCGACCACCAGGCAGTTGCACAACACGTGTCCCACCATACGAAGACGATGCTCTGAGTAGTTATGGTAGACATTGCGGTAAATCTTATCCTTGTCGATACGCTTGGTTAGCAGCTGCGAAATGATGTAGTAGATGTCGCAATCGGTAGAGTTATACGTGAAGCCCCCCGTATCAGTCATCATACCACAATAGACGGGAATGGCAAAGTGTTTGCCCAACTGGTCGAAGAGTCCCATCTGCCATACCACGCGGAATACTAGTTCACATGTTGACGACGCTCCAGATTGTGACACTTTGACAACGGCATCAACATCTGGGTTGAGGTGGTGGTCAATAAGAACTTTCTTAGCAGGGGAACTGCCAAGCGCCGATTCCATCTCGTCAGTACGCGCCAACGTATTGAAGTCGAGACAGATAATCAAGTCTGCCAGTTTCAGCACCGTGTCTACATAGTCGCGACGCTTGTCGTAGCGCACTATCTTCTCGCTATTAGGCAACCACTGTAGATAGTCAGGATACTGATCAGGCACCACCATCAGCGGTTCCTTGCCCAACAGGCGGAACACCTCGCCCATGGCTAGCACAGCACCAAGTGCATCGCCATCAGCATTCTGATGGCAACACAACACGGGTATATTGCTATTGTCAAGGAGGGAGCGCAGCGTGCTGCACTCCCCTTCTGTCATAATGTTATCGAGCATTAATTATTAATTATCAATTGTCAATTAAAAAAGTTTGTTGGGATATACGCCCTCGTCAACCAGCTTCTGGATGCGCTCAACAGTAGCCTCACGGTCGGCAGCGTAGGTCACGCCAAACCACTTAGAGGTGGTATCGAGCACCTCACAGGTAGCCGTACCGTCGTTAATCAGCTTGTTAACCATCAGCGGAATGAAGAACTCAGCCTTCAGGTTCTGCATGTTCTTCGGGTCACTCAGGAACTCCTTGAAATACTCCTCAGAATACTCGAAGTAGTCGGGGGTGAAGCCCCACACATTCATAGACACAGGGGTGTTGTCCTCGAGTTTCTGCCATTCGCCCTGCTCGTCCTTAAACTGGATGACGCCATCCTTGCGCAGAATCTCCGTACGCTCTACGACATCCGTCAGATGGCGCTTATCGTTGTAGGTGCAGACACCACGGGCCACGCTACCGTTTTCACTCAGCGTGTTGCAGACGCGGAAGCCTACCATGGCATACTGGTTCTTGGCACCTTCAGGCAGGTTGCTCAGGAACTTGCCAATCTGCATAAAGCAGTCGCGACCATAGAAGTCGTCGCAGTTGATGACACAGAAGGGTTCCTTAATCACATCCTTACCCATCAGCACGGCGTGGTTGGTACCCCAAGGCTTCTGACGGCCTTCGGGAACAGAGAAACCTGCGGGCAGTGCGTCGAGGGCCTGGAAGCACAACTCACACTGTACCTTACCCTCGTACTTAGAGAGAATCTGCGTGCGGAACTGCTCCTCAAAATCCTTGCGGATAACCCATACGATTTTGCCGAATCCTGCCTGGATGGCATCGTAGATACTGTAGTCCATGATGGTCTCGCCGTTGGGGCCCAGACCGTCGAGCTGCTTCAGACCGCCATAACGGCTGCCCATGCCTGCTGCTAAAAGAAATAATGTTGGTTTCATAAACAATTATATAATTATAAAATTTAAAAATGCAATAATTACTTCACGTTGAGGACAATCTTCTTAGTGAGCTTACGTTGCTTATCCTTGACGGTGAGTGTCAGTTTACCTGCCTGCTTAGCGCTACGAACCACCACGACGAGTTGTCCGTGGAACAGTTTCATCGTAGGCTGTTTGAACGACTCCAGCGAGGTCGCATCTCCATTACATACAGCCTCAAAGCTGCCAGCACCCGTAACCTCAAAGTCCAGCTGGTCGTCAGCATCGGGAATCAGCGTGCCCTGCTTATCAGTCAGCGAAACGGTGACAAAGGCAAGGTCTTCATGATCTGCGTTAAGCACGGCTTCGTCGTGCTGTGTCCACACGTCGAGTTTCAGCTGGGCGGGTTTGCCTGCTGTACGCATGGTCTTCTCACCCACCTTGTTGTCGTTGGCGTCATAGACTACCACCTTCACCTCTCCTGGCTCATACTTCACCTCGTTCCAACGCAGGCGGAAGCGATCCAGTCGCTCAGCAGGGTTCTTCGATATCTTGCCCTGGCTCTTGCCGTTGACAAAGAGCTCGGCGGTGGGATAGTCGGTATAGCAATAGACGGGCGTCACCTCTCCTACCCTGCTCTTTCCCCACGTCCAGTGCGGCAACAGGTGGATGGTGTGCTCGTTCTTGTTCCAATGTGAACGATAGAGGAAGTAGCGGTCCTTAGGCAGTCCTGCCAAGTCGCAGATGCCGAAGTAGCTACTACGCGAGGGCCAATATTCATCGTAGGGTGACGGCTCACCTAAGTAGTCATAGCCTGTCCATACAAACTCGCCAATGACCCACTTGTAGTCGTCCTGCCAGCACCAGTCATCGTCAGGCAGGTTTGACCACGGACAGTAGTCCAGATCGTAGCCAGAGCACTGTCCATCGGTACCCTCTATTGCTTTAGGGTCATAGGTACCTGAGTACGAGAACTTTCCATCGTTGTTGTTGGGTACTGCAGGGAAGTGGTACACGCCACGAGACGAAACGGTCGACGTAGTCTCTGAACCCAGCAGGAAACCCTGTGGCAGGCGCTTGATGCCGTCGGCATAGCGGTGCAGTCGGTAGTTGAATCCTGGCACGTTCATAGCCTGTGCCACGCCACCATTGATGGCGCCATCGGGATTGTCCAGTCCCTGTGTCACAGGACGTGTGGGGTCTAGCGTGTTGCAGAGTGCCTGCAGACGGATAGCCCACAAGCGTCCCTCCTCGCTCCATTGTTCAGGAATCTCGTTACCGATAGACCACATCACGATGCTGGGGTGGTTACGGTTGGCCTTGACGAGATTGGTGATATCTTTCTCAGCCCACTCCTCGAAGAAACGTGCATAGCCATTCTTGCATTTAGGATATATCCACATGTCGAACGACTCCGCCATGACCATCATTCCCAGCGAGTCGCAGATGTCCATCTGCATCTGACTGGGCATATTATGCGAGGTACGGATAGCGTCGCACCCCATCGCTTTCATCATCTTAATCTGGCGAATCAGCGCCGCCTTGTTGACTGCTGCGCCCAAGGGTCCGAGGTCGTGGTGCAGACAGACGCCCTTAATTTTGCGCGACACGCCATTCAGCTCAAAGCCTTTCTCTTTCGACACGCGGACAGTGCGGATGCCTACCGTAAAGGTCTTCTGGTCAATGACCTTGCCGAAGTCATCGTATATCTTGCGGTCCTTATCGGGCTTGCCGTCAAAGAGCGTCACATGCAGCTTATATAAATAAGGTGTCTCAGGGGTCCACAGTTTAAACTGACGACTCATAAAGGCGCCGATGGCCTTGTTGCCCGTTAATGGTAGTGCACTACTGGTTATCTGCTCGCCGTCAGGACCAACGAGTCTCATCGAGACGATAGGCTTGCCCTTAGGATTGATGACGGGCACCTCGACAGTAAATCTGCTGAGACTCTTGCCGTTGACCTCTTTCCAGTTCAGTATCGTGGTGGTGGTCAGTCCCCAGTCGTCGATGCGCGTCTCCTCAGGCGTGAGGATGAGCGTTACTGGACGATAGATGCCAGCACCAGGATACCAGCGCGAGCTCTCCTCCTTGTTCTGCAGGTCCACCTCCAACAGGTTGTCGCCAGGCTTCACAAACGGGGTTACATCCACACGGAACGTGTTGTAGCCATAGGCCCAGTAGCCCGCCTTCTGCCCATTGACAAAGACCGTAGGTTCCGACATGGCACCATCAAACAGAAGTTCAGCATGTCCCGTGAACCCTGCGGGAATGGTCAGCGTGCGCTTGTAGTGGCCCTCGCCAATCCAGGGCAGAGCACCCGAGCGTCCTGTTTTCTCCGTAGGTTCCGTCTCGCCATTCTGCGTGATGGCCACCTTCTGAATGTCCCACTTCTTGTCGAACGGTCCTGCAATGGCCCAGTCGTGTGGGATGCACACTGTCTCCCACTGCTGTTTGTCGCGCGAGAACTGCCACCCATCGCTGAGCAGCACTTCCTGTCGAGGCTGTGCCGAGGCTGTCAAAAAGCCAATAGACAAAAGACAAAAGCCCAAAGCTAAAAACTTTCTCATTATCATAGTAATTATGTTATTTCGTTGCAAAGGTACAAAATTCAGTTGAGAATAGAAACAAAAAAATGCATTTTGTTTTGTATTTCGCTTGGTTTGCACTACCTTTGCACTCGATATGGAAATCAAGAAGACGCCACAGGCCGATATGGAACAGCGCAGAGCCACGGGATTTCTCCTGGGGCTCATCCTCGTTTTAGCCATATGCTATGTGGCATTGGAGTGGAACGCGACGGCAGGGACAGACGATGGTATCGACCCCATCGACCTCACCGACCTGATACACGAGACGGATCTAGTTCCCATGTCGAACGAAGAAATTATCACACAACTGGAAGAGAAACAACCCTCAGAGAAAGGTGAGCAACTAAACATCGTGGATGACGATGTAGAGGTAGAAACCAATGAAGAAGAGATTGCCAACAACGACGAGCAACTGCTAAAGGAGTTGGAACAGGAGCAGGACGACAAGTCACTGGCGCCATTGGAGGTTGACCCGCAGAACCCACTGAACTTCCACGTCGTAGAAGATTTGCCGCAATATCCAGGTGGTGCCGTGGAGTTTCTGAAATGGCTCACGCGTAACCTGCGATACCCCACCGTAGCAAAGAACAACAAGAAACAAGGAAAAGTGGTGGCAGTATTTTACGTCGAGAAGGACGGTAGCATCACAGGCATCCAGATTACCCAATCATTATCGCCAGAGTGTGACCGCGAGGCGCTTCGTGTTCTGCGCATGATGCCCAACTGGCAACCAGGCATCTACCACGACAAACCTTGTCGCACGAAGGTGCAGATACCGATAGTATTCAAACTTTAAAAAGGCAAAAGGTAAAAAACATATACGATGAAGACAAGCAATGACATTCTGAAGTTGGTAAACGACTACTTGGGCCAGCTGCCCTACGAGAGAAAACCCAAGTCGCTGTATGAACCCGTAAAGTACGTATTGTCCATTGGTGGCAAGCGTATCCGTCCCGTGCTGGCGTTGATGGGTTACAACCTCTGGAAAGAGGATCCTGAAAGTATTCTGATGCCTGCCGTAGGTCTGGAAACTTATCATAACTACACGCTTTTGCACGACGATTTGATGGATCAGGCCGACATGCGTCGCGGTCACGAGACAGTTCACCGTCGTTGGGACGCCAACAAAGCCATTCTCTCTGGCGACTCCATGCTCGTACTGGCCTATCAGCGCATGCAGCAGGTGCCTGCCGACAAGTTACCTGCCGTGCTCAACCTCTTCACAGAAACTGCTCTAGAGATTGGCGAGGGTCAGGAGTATGACATGTCGTTCGAGACGCGCAACGATGTAACAGAGGACGAATACATCGAGATGATTCGTCTGAAGACAAGTGTATTATTAGCCTGTGCATTGAAGATGGGAGCACTGCTGGCCGATGCTCCTCAAGAAGATGCCGAGCGTCTCTATCGTGTCGGCGAACAGGTGGGGTTAGCTTTCCAGCTACAGGATGACCTACTAGATGTCTATGGCGACCCCGCTGTCTTCGGCAAGGCCATCGGTGGTGATATCGCGTCGAACAAGAAGACCTACATGCTCATCAATGCCTTCAATCGTGCTAACGACAAGCAGCGCGCTGAACTGACACGCTGGATCAATGCCAAGACCTTCAATCGTGAGGTAAAGGTGGCTGAGGTGACCCGTCTCTACGATGAGATAGGTATCCGCCAACTCTGCGAAGAGAAAATCAACTATTACTTCGAGCAGGCCAGTCAGACGCTCAACGAGGTCAACGTTCCCGAAGATCGCAAGGCCCAACTCCGTGCCTACATGGACGAGCTCCTTCACCGCAATAAATAGCCTATACTCCCGAGGTTCTCCATCAGGTTCCAAACATGAATTACATCGATACCCACTGCCACCTTGATGGCGAAGAATTTGCACAGGACCGCGATGCCGTTGTACAGCGTGCCCGTGAGGCAGGCTGTACACAGATTTTCCTGCCGGCTATAGATGCAGCCTCTTGTAAAACCGTCCTCGATGTCTGTGCCCAGTATCCTAGTTACTGCCTCCCCATGCTCGGTTTGCATCCTGAGGAGGTCAAAACCGACTGGCGCGAACAACTATCCATTATCAACCATCAACTATCAATTAGCGAATGCGTCGCTATTGGTGAAATCGGTCTTGACTACTATTGGAGTCGTGAATTCGAGCAGGAACAGTTGGAGGCTTTTGAAGAACAGGTGCGATGGGCTGTGGAACTACAGTTGCCACTGATGATTCATTGTAGAAAGGCGCAGAACGAACTGGTAGCTATATTAAAGAAATATGCGAAAGATCTGCCTGGTGGTGTATTCCATTGCTTCACCGGCAACGGACAGGAAGCGCACCAACTATTGGAGTTCGACCGCTTTGTTTTGGGTATCGGTGGCGTACTGACTTTCAAGAGATCTCACCTTCCTGAGGTCTTACCCGCCTGTGTACCCCTTGACCGCATTGTCTTAGAGACCGATGCTCCTTACATGGCTCCCGTTCCCCAGCGTGGTCAACGCAACGAGTCCGCCTTCATCCGTCATATTATTACCCGCCTGGCAGAGGCCTATGGGGTAACAGAAGAGGTGATCTGTCACCAGACCACCTCAAATGTAGAACGTATCTTCCACCTTACTTCAACACAACCTTTTTACCATTAACCACATAAATACCTTTGGTTGGGTTCGTTACCCGACGGCCGTCGAGAGTGTAGAACAATAGAGATTGGCTATTGGAAGTTGAATGAACATTGCAGATGCCCGACAGTGCTCCACCCATAAAATCAAATGAGGCCAAACCAGCGGTGACAGCAATATTCGTCACGGGTTTGTTCATCAGTTTACTGTCGTCTGTATTGATATGATTCAGCGTAGCAGCTGGTGTTGACTCGTTGGTCAACTGATTGTTACCATTATAAGGATAAGTCCAACCCGTCTTGTAAGACAAACTCGTCTTGTTATTAGCAGGGAATATTGTATACCGCTTATAAGACGAACTATTAGGCGTAACCGTTGTACTTGCCCACACAGAAGGGTCGAAATCGATGTGGAACACCACAACGCCATGGCCAGGAATACTGCTGTCCCACCCTGTCTGTTGGCGGTTCTCTATGAAGTAGTACTCATTCTCCCATCCGTCGTTACGGACGAGATAAGCAACTGGCTGTTCGCTGAGTTGCGGCATGTTAGTGACAGTGGCGCTCTCAGTCAATTCAGTGGGTGTCAACCATCCCATAAGCCAGCGCTCATGGGCAGAATAACCTGGAGGACAATAGCCATCACCACTGTAGTTACCATAGTCCATCAGATCCCAGCCACCAACAACTGTAGTACTACCATAGTAGAAATCGGGCAGTCCGAAACAGTGGCTATACTCATGGCAGACGGTGCCAAAGGAGCCATACTCGTTTTTGCCAGTCAGCTCCGCCAAAGCACAATAGCAGTCCACGAGATACTGCTTACTGCCATCATTGACTAGAATGGGGTCGCAATAGACTCCCTGTTGGCGATCCTTTAAGTGTTCGCTCATCCACCACTGGTGCGGCCAGATGGAATTACTTCCGCCACCATCGTTCATGCCCTTTCCTGCATAGACGATGAGCAACTGGTTGACGAAGCCGTCGCCGTTCCAGTCATACAGGCTCCAATCAATGTCACGCGTCTTGAGCACCTCCATGATATCCTTAACCAGATACTGCGAGTTCTCGTCATCGTCATCTGCATCCCCATAGCCTTTGTCCCAACTACGGTACTTTATATAACTATCGCCGAGTACGACATACTGCAGGTCGAAGGTCACATTGAAATCCCCATAGCTCTGAGCTATGAAGTAATCATGGACAGATCCCTTGAAAGGCGTTTCCGTCAAGTTTTCTGCATTAAGTATCTTGTTCCACTGTTGAATAGTGGCAGCCTCGTCGCCTTTGAACGCACAGTCGTTAAATGCCACCAGCACCGTCAGTTGACGCCTGTTTCCATGATAAAAGTCGCCACCAGCCTGTCTTGCTTGACCACCAGAAGCACCACGAGTAAGCGACATGCTCTGAGGACGTGGAGTACCCCTACGACAGCTACGCACACGAATACTGTCTTCTGCCACTGACGACAGACTAACGGTCAGCAGCAGCATGAGACATAGTATGTGGCGACAAATGGTCATCGATAGAGTTGTTTACGTATTCCTTGCGGTGTTCTTACAAAATAGAGATTACCCTGCTGAGGATTGTCAACGCGACGACCTTGCAGATCGTAGCACTCCTGAAACTTGAAACCTGCAACCTTAATATCCTTGATTCCCGTAGGATCGCCCCCCATGAAGTCAAAAGAAACCAATCCGTCTTCTGACATCCGGATGTTAGTGATGGGCTTGCCTAGCAGCGATCCGTCCGGATAATACATGGCAGCAGCAGGAGTGGACATATCGGTCAGTTGATTGTTCATTACCTCACCATCCACCACATACGGATAGGGGGATGTACTGAGATGGCGGTTGTTCATGTAGGAACTTTTTGCATAGGGGTTACTCAGGCCTTTCTCATCAATATAAGCGTCCCATGCGTCATAGTCCATATTATCAGCAGGAACAAGGTAGAAACGTCGCTTCGCCTTATCATTATTCACGGTATTGCCATGCCAAACAGAGCCATCATAATTGACGTGATAGATGACCAGTCCCTTGCCAGGTGCACCCAGGTCCCAACCGCTCTGCTGACGGTTCTCCAACAGCAGCCATTCCGAGTCGGAGTGCATGATGCGGTAGACCTCACCGCCCTCTGCTGATGGTTTCAAGCCGGTAATAGTGGTAGGCTCCGTGAGGTCGGTCGGGGTCACCCAACCCAGTAGCATCTTCTCCATCGCGGTGAGGTTTGGCGGACACCATCCATAGTTGGTAAAGTTGCCACCATCCATCAGGTCCCACTCATCACAGACGGAAACGCCGGCATTGCTAACCGTAGGATAAATGTCGGGAAGTCCAAGCGAATGCGTAAACTCATGACAAATTGTACCGATGCCACACGAACGGAGTGTGCTAGTAGGCCACAACTCGCCACTGCAGGTATAGTTAGATATTTTGTAGTCTGCAGCAGTCGTTATCGTAGCGAACGAGTACGTATTGGGCCAGATATGTCCATAACTCTGACTACTACTGATATTACCTGTTACACCGGCATAGACATAGATAACCTGCTCAATGGATTTATTGCCATCCCAATCATACACGGAGAGATCGATATCCGGATGCTCTGTCAGCATCTTATTCGTAGCCTCTATAAGGACATTCCTACCATAGTTCCTAGTGTTTTCGGTCGGATTATCGTACGGCTGTGCCTTACCACTAGTCTTGTAGGGACCATAGATATCGAACTGCAGATTACACAGTCCCTGCGACTGGTTGCGATAGTAGTCGGCCACGCAGCCCGGACCCTTATCGTCGTTGAAACCAGACTCGTTGAAAACCTTCTCATAGAAAGTATGTGCATCGTTCGTATAGCTGAATTCGGTATCTGCAAACTCTATCAGAATCACCAGTTGTCGATAGGTTCGTTCTGGATCCCAATCATTCTGAACAGCAGGTAGTCTCCTCTGCGCTGCCCGATGGCCCACAGCCGTAGCGTCAGGACTGTCAGGCAAGCAGTCGCCACGAACAACCTTCAGTTCCTCCTGTGCGTTCATGCACAGGGGGAACAGGGCTGTCAATAGTATGATGATTATTTTGCACATGGTGTCCAAGGCTTCAGGGTTTTGAAGAAGTCGTTACCCTTATCATCAACCAGGATAAAGGCAGGGAAGTTCTCAACGTCAATCTTCCAAACCGCCTCCATACCGAGCTCAGGATATTCTACGCACTCAATGCTCTTGATAGAACTCTGAGAGAGAACAGCAGCGACACCGCCAATAGAACCCAGATAGAAACCGCCATGCTTCTTACAAGCCTCGGTAACGACATCTGAACGGTTACCTTTGGCAATCATCACGAGTGAGGCCCCCTGCGACTGGAACTCATCCACATAGGGATCCATACGGTTTGCTGTCGTTGGGCCCATCGAACCACAGGGATAGCCCTCTGGGGTCTTAGCAGGACCGGCATAGAGTACAGGGTACTTCTTGAAATAATCGGGCAATCCCTCACCAGCATCGAGACGAGCCTTCAGCTTGGCATGTGCGATGTCACGGGCCACAATAATAGTGCCCTTCAGATTGACACGGGTAGAGACAGGATACTTACTGAGTTCCTTACGAACAGCATCGATACCCTCATTCAGGTCGATGGTGATGGTGTTAGCACCCTCGCCAGCCTTAGCATACTCGGCAGGAATGAGCTCTGAAGGATTCGAGTCCATCTTCTCCAGCCAGATACCGTCGGCATTGATCTTGGCCTTGATATTTCTATCAGCAGAGCAGCTGACGCCCATACCAATCGGGCAAGAAGCGCCATGACGAGGCAAACGAATCACGCGGATATCGTGAGCCAGGTACTTACCACCAAACTGAGCTCCCAAGCCAATCTTATGAGCCTCCTTCAGCAGTTTCTCCTCGAGGTCAACATCGCGGAAGGCGCGACCTGTCTCGTCGCCCGTAGTAAGCAGACCATCGTAGAACTTGATAGAAGCGAGTTTCACGGTGAGCAGGTTCTTCTCGGCAGAGGTTCCACCAATCACAAAGGCGATGTGGTATGGAGGACAAGCAGCAGTACCCAGACTCTTCATCTTCTCTACCAAGAATGGGATGAGTGTTCCCTCGTTCTGGATAGTAGCCTTGGTCATTGGGTAGAAGTAGGTCTTGTTGGCAGAGCCACCACCCTTAGCTACCATCACAAACTTATACTCAGCACCCTCTGTTGCCTCGATATCAATCTGTGCAGGCAGGTTGCAACGGGTGTTCACCTCGTCATACATGTTCAGCGGAGCGTTCTGCGAGTAGCGCAGGTTGTCCTGAGTAAAGGTATTGAACACACCAAGGCTCAGCGCCTCTTCGTCCTCGAAACCAGTCCAGATCTGCTGACCCTTCTCACCATGAATAATAGCTGTACCCGTATCCTGACAAAACGGCAGGATGCCACGTGCTGCCACCTCGGCATTGCGCAGGAACTGCAAAGCGACATACTTGTCATTCTCAGATGCCTCCGGGTCGTTGAGAATCTTAGCCACCTGCAGGTTATGCTCACGACGCAGCATGAACTCCACATCGTGGAAAGCCTGCTGAGCCAAGAGTGTCAGGGCCTCTTTAGAGACCTTTACGATCTGCTTACCTTCAAACTCTGACGTTGTCACGCCTTCCTTACTCAACAAGCGGTACTCCGTCTTGTCCTCGCCCACCTGAAACATCGGGGCATACTTGAATGCTACTGGATTTGCCATATTAGTTGTCTGTATTTGTTAGTTGTTAATATCCAAAAATTTCTTCTGTAGTCAAGCGACGGATGGGACCAATCTTACCAAGTGATTCCATGTCGAGTTCCTTCTCATCGCCCAATATGATGTAGCGATAGGTCTTGTTAGCCATCTGCTTCTTCTCGAAGTTCACCATATCCTGCAACGTCACCTTGCCCAAATCCTCATAGATTTTCTGGTTCAGATCGTAGTCCAGACCCAGCTTTTTCATAGCGTTCCACTTATTGATGATGCTCATCTTGGTGGTGCGCAGGCTGGCCAACTGCTTGGTCAATCCCTCCTTGGCTATCTTAAATGCAGTCTCGCTGGCAGGCATCTCGTTCAGAATCTTGTGGAAGTGGTTGATGCAGTCCATCATCTTGTCGTTCTGAGTGATGATGTGGGTCATATAGCTCTCCTTGCCACTCTTCTTGTCAGGACGTCCATAGTAGGCGGCGGCATTATAAGCCAGACCACGTGCCTCACGCATCTCCTGGAACACGATACCATTCATGCCACCACCAAAGTACTCGTTGAACACACCTACAACAGCAGCTTCGTCGATATTCCAGTTGCGATGCTCGTCGTGATACATTCGCATGTAGATATTCTTAGCATCAAATGGTGCAATCCATACCTCGTTAGTAGGTGTCTGCAGGCGCTCATACTCCTTGTTCTGTGGCACAGGCAGCAGCTTCTTTGGCATCTTATGCGTCTTGGTCACAATGTCAGAAACCTCCTTCACGGTCATAGGTCCATAATACTCCACGCTGTGCTCATAGCTGCTCAGATTCTTCAGCAGGTCAACAAACACCTGTGGGTTGGTGTTCTTCAGCTGCTCCTCAGTCATGATGTCTCTACTGAAGTTGCGCTTGCCAAACACACCATAGTTATACAGCCAGTTGAAGTAGCCACGCTGATTTTTCTTGGCATCATCACGACGCTTCAGAATCTGACCCACCATTTCGTTGTAGGCCTCCTTGTCCACCTTGGCATTCTGCAGCAGTTCCTCGCCCAGTGCCAGGGCAGCCTGCATGTTCTCGCTCAGACCCATCAGGCGAACGTTGATTTCATCGCTACCCTCGCCCACATAGAAGTCGCAGCCCAGCTCATAGAACTTCTGCTTCAACTCTGCAGCAGTATACTTGTCAGTGCCCAGATAGTCGATATAGTCTGTTGCCACGTCGTAGCGGTTGTCAGCCTTGCGACCAAACTCATAATGCAGGTTCAGCTGGAACAGGCCGTTCTCTGTATTCTTCACATACTTCAGTGGCAGTCCCTTCTTGGTCTTGGCGATGGTCAGGTCCTTCTTAAAGTCTACAAACTTAGGCTGGATAGGCTCCACCTTCGCATTCTGGATATCCTTCACAAACTGACTCATCATGTCGCGGTTGGTGGGGATGGGCGTAATAGCAGGCTTGTCTATCTTCTTCTGCAGAGAGTCCACACCCTGCTTCTTGAATACTGTTACATAACCATTGGTAAAGAACTTGTTGGCAAATGTCACAATATCCTGCTTGGTAATCTTCGACACACGGTCGATGCTCTCAACCTCCTGTTTCCAGTCCACCTCATTGATAAAGGCGTCTACAAACATATCGGCTCGTCCCTCGTTGCTCTCCAGCGTCTGATAGCGATTGCGTTTGTAGTTGTTAATGATGCTAGGCAGCAAGTTGTCAGGGAAGTCGCCCTTTTTCAGTTTATCTATCTCAGCCAACATTAGGCTACGAACCTCTTCCAGGCTCTGGCCCTGCTTGGGTGCACCAATCAACAAGAAACCACCATGGTCACGCATCAGCTCAGCACCGGCTCCCGCTCTTTGTACCTTCATGGTCTGGTTCAGGTCAAGGTCGAACAATCCTGCACGTCCATTGCTCAGCACGCTCGACAACAAATTCAGAGTGTCAGCCTGCAGACTGTTCGCCTGCTTAGCACGCCAAGCCATCCATACTTGCTCAGCCTCCTGTCCGATAACTGTGGTATCCTTAGGAGCAGTTAATGCGGGCAGTGGTGCAAAAGTAGGCTGCTTTACGTCAGCACCTGGTTTCCAACTGCTGAAATACTTGTCGATGATAGCGATGGTCTTGTCAGGATCCAGGTCGCCAGCCATACAGATAGCCACGTTGTTGGGGCGATACCACTTATTGAAGTAGTTCTTGATATTGGTAATCGAAGGATTCTTCAGGTGCTCCTGTGTACCGATAGTGGTCTGTGTGCCATAAGGATGGTTAGGCCACAACATCTTGCACAGCGCAGCAAACAACTTGCGACTGTCGCTGGTCAGTCCGATGTTATACTCCTCATATACAGCCTCAAGCTCTGTGTGGAAACCACGTATCACCATATTCTGGAAACGGTCGGCCTGAATCTTTGCCCAGTTATCTATCTCGTTCGATGGTATATCCTCTGTATAGCAAGTCACATCGTTCGATGTATAAGCATTAGTACCCTCAGCACCAATGGCAGCCATCAGCTTGTCGTACTCATTGGGGATGAAATACTTGGCAGCCACCTGAGATACAGAGTCAATCTCATGATAGGCTTGCTTACGAGCGGCAGGATCGGTCAGCTTGCGATAAGCCTCGTAACGCTGTTCAATCTGGTCGAGCAACGGAGCCTCATCAGTGGGATTGTTAGTACCAAACTGCTTAGTACCCTTAAACATCAGGTGCTCCAGGTAGTGAGCCAGTCCAGTCGTCTCTGCAGGGTCATTTTTAGAACCAGTACGAACAGCAATATATGTCTGAATACGAGGTTTTTCCGTATTTACGCTCAAATAAACTCTCAACCCATTGTCGAGTGTATAAATACGTGTCTGCATCATATCTCCAGACACCGTTACATACTTGTAATCCTTAGCCTGTACGCCGATGGCCAACAGACAACAGCCGATAGCCAACAGACAATTCTTTTTAATCTTCATAATCTATTTCGTGATCCAATTTTGAGATAAAGTCATCGAAGACATCCTGCTCGACATCACCCATAGAGAACTCCTTCTCAGCGTCCTTGCGGATCTCGGCAATCCATGCACGACGAGCCTTGACATAATCCTCACGGATACGCTGGATGGCAGCATCGTTAATTTCGTCGAGACCGTAGTAGTCGAGAATCAGCTGGTAGGTCCATGTCCACTGGTATTCGCGATAGTGCTCGTTGATTTCGTTGAAACGTTCCAACACCTCGCGGATGCTCTCGATGGTACCGTTCTTGATGTCGTTGAGCAAACGCTCCTCCTCGCTGGCAGGCAGCAAGAGACCAGAGAGATCGTTCCACTGACCCAGGCCAATTTCAGTAGCGGGCTTGCCCAGCCATTGTTCCTTGACGGCACGCTTCAGCACAGCACCCATATAGATGCGGAGGGCAATGTCGTAGTATTTAATACCCTTCTTCAGCGACGAGGCATTGATGATATACTCCTGGAAGTTGTACGATGACACATTGTTGCCACCGGCCTGACGCAGGTTCTCCAGAATCTTCTTACCCTCTACAATCTCACCGACAGTAAATGGCGACAACCAGTCGAAGTTGATGATGCTCTTACGGCTCGAAGCAGCACGCTTGTCACGCTTCGGCCATTTCTTGATGTCACGGTAGAGTCCCACCGTTGTAATGTTACGACCAGGCACGATATACATCGTCTCACCATAAGCCATCAGATAGGCAAATGGCAGACAGCGCATGTCAGGATGGTTCATCAACTTACCGAAGCAGACAGAGAAAGCGCCAATCTTTGCAGGCATCAGCACATAGGCGCCAGAAGCAGTCTTGGAGCCACGCTCCAGCACACCATAGTGCATGGGACCCATCTTGTAGGCATGGTTCGAGAAGTTAGTGTTCGAACCAGCATTGTAGAATGAGAACTCACCACCAATCAGCAACGAGCTCTTGTGGTGCGAAGCAGAGAACGGTCCGCAGAAGGCAGCACAGGCCTCACCATTGGCCATATAGCTGTTGGCGAAGAATACGCTGGCCTCAGCAGTGAAACCATTGGTAATCTGACAGGCCTCACCAACAAAGCAGTCCTGCATCTTCACGGAGTTGGTGATAGAACAGCCGTTCGAGATAATACTGTTCTCGCAGATAACACCCGTACCGATAAATACGGAGTCATCTTTCGACGAGAGGATGGTACAGTCGCTCAGACGGGCAGCACCATTGATCTCACAGTCTTCCTTGATAACGGTATTGGTAATCTCCTTGGAGTTGATGATTTTTACGCCATTGCCGATGGTTCCACGCTCTGGTTGTGTGAAGCGAATCTCCTCATTAATCAGACGTGACAGACTGTCTTTCAGCTGTTTGTCCTTGAAATACTTCACCATAAAGGCGGCCAGCTGTGAGTTCAGGTCGTGGAAAAGCACCACATTACCATCGCCCATCTCGTTGAGTACACTGATAAGATGGCCCTCGCCAAAAGAAGCGCCCTCAGTGGTCTCCATCGTGGAGATGTTCGAGATGTAGCAGTCACTACCAATAGTATAGTTGTTGATGTAGTTGCCAATCTTCTCGATGAGACAGTTGTCGCCAACGGTGACGTTGCGCAAAGTTGCATCGTTGATTCCGGAATGTTTTACAAAGCCCTTCGATACTTCCACCTGCTTCTCGAAGACACCCAGTCGGATGTCACCGTAGAAGATAACACGATGGAAATTATAGGGAGAAAACTCCTCCGCAACCTTAACACGCTGCCAGTCCTCAGCCCAACAGCTATTGTTTTCCAGTACGTGAATCTCATCGTCTGTCAAAAATCTGTAGTCTCTCATAATCTTATTGTGTTTGGTTCATTATTCTTCTATCTGATACAGGAAGTCATTATACGGATATTTCTGCACATGCAGCTCGCGGACACGCTTGTAGAGGATTTCGCGAAGCGTGTCAATATTCTCTTTCTGCTTGGCAGAGATGAACAGGCACTCCAAATAGTGCTGGTTCTCACCAGTACGTGCCATCCAGGTCTGCTTCAGGTCATCGAGCGTCAGGTTCTCCTTGGTAATCGGTGTCAGGTCATCGGCCTCTTTCTCGACCCATGAGTAGGCATCAATCTTGTTGAACACCAGCATGGCGGGTTTCTCGGCACAGCCCAGTTCCTTCAACGTCTCCTCCACCACGCGGATCTGTTCCTCAAAATCGGGGTGCGAGATATCCACCACATGCACCAACAGGTCAGCCTCGCGCACCTCATCGAGCGTTGACTTGAACGACTCCACCAGGTCGGAGGGCAGCTTACGAATGAATCCTACCGTATCTGCCAACAAGAAGGGCAGATTGTCGATGGTCATCTTTCTCACCGTGGTATCCAGCGTCGCAAAAAGTTTGTTCTCTGCAAACACATCACTCTTTGCCAGCAGGTTCATCATCGTCGACTTGCCGACATTGGTATAACCCACCAGTGCCACACGAATCAGTCGACCACGGTTCTTACGCTGGGTGGTCTTCTGTTTGTCAATCTCCACCAGTCGCTCTTTCAACAGCGAGATGCGCTGACGGATAATACGCTGGTCCATCTCCAACTGCGTTTCACCAGGACCACGAAGACCCACGGAGCCCTTTCCGCCACCGCTACCAGAACCACCGCCCTGGCGTTCCAGGTGGGTCCACAAGCGTTGCAGACGGGGCAGCATATAACGGTACTGTGCCAGCTCCACCTGTGTCTTGGCCTCAGCAGTCTGGGCACGCATGGCAAAGATGTCGAGAATCAGCGAGGTGCGGTCTAATATCTTGACCTTCAGCTCATTCTCGATATTTCGAATCTGCTTGGCAGACAACTCATCGTCGAAGATGACCATACCGACAGGCTGCGGAACCTCCTGACCGTCTTCAGGTTCTGGTGATCCTGCATCTAACCAATCGTAGTAAGCATCTTCCTTTTGCTTGATATATTGGCGAATCTCTTCGAGCTTACCCTTGCCCACATAAGTCACCTGACTGGGGCCCTGCACCTTCTGCGTGAAACGCTTCACAGTGACAGCTCCAGCGGTATCAGCAAGGAATTCCAATTCGTCGAGATATTCCTTCGTCTTAGCCTCATCCTGCTGCTGTGTTATCAATCCGACAAGTACAGCAGTCTCGGCTTTAGCTTCAGATATAACAAATTCCTTCATAATCGGTGCAAAGTTAAAAAAAAAATATGAATTATTCATTAATAATTATGAATTATTTCTTACCTTTGCAACCGATAAGACAAAAACTTTATATTTTTCACACTTATGAGACTAATTATTGAACCCGACTATCAGAAGATGTCGCAATGGGCTGCAGAACATGTCATTGAGCGTATCAATGCCTTCCAGCCCACCAAAGAGAAACCGTTTGTATTGGGTCTTCCCACAGGTTCTTCACCCGAAGGCATGTATGCTTGCCTGGTGAAAGCCAACAAGGAAGGACGCGTATCGTTCAAGAACGTGCTGACGTTCAACATGGACGAGTATGTCAATCTGCCCGAGGAGCACCCTGAGAGCTACCACTCTTTCATGGCCCGCAATCTGTTCAACCACATTGACTGCCCGAAGGAGAACATCCACATCCTCAACGGCAATGCCAAGGACCTGGCTGCAGAATGCGCACACTACGAAGAGATGATCAAGGAAGCTGGTGGTATCGACCTGTTCATTGGCGGTATCGGTCCTGACGGACACATCGCCTTCAACGAGCCTTACAGCTCACTGACCAGCCGCACCCGCGTGAAGACGCTGACCACCGATACGATTATTGCCAACAGCCGTTTCTTCGACAACGACGTCAACAAGGTTCCCAAGCTGGCCCTCACCGTTGGTGTAGGTACTGTGATGGATGCCAAGGAAGTGATGATTCTCGTCAACGGCCATCACAAGGCACGTGCCCTGAAGGCTGCCGTCGAGGGTGCTGTTACTCACGAGTGGACTATCTCAGCTCTGCAGATGCATCAGCATGGCATTATCGTTGCTGACGAGCCTGCTACTGACGAGCTGAAGGTTGCTACCTACAAGTACTTCAAGGATATCGAGAAGAACAACCTGTAAGACAGAACTTCGAAACATCGAAACTTCGAGACATCGAAACATCGAGATTTCGGAATATCGAAATATCGAAATATCGAAACAAAAAAAGTAAGGAATCGCTTCCTTACTTTTTTTTATTTCTTCAGTTTAAAAGAGTTTTCGATGCTTGTGAGTTCGGCAGAAAATTCCTTGTCTACCTTCAGGCGCTGTTCCACCGTCGAACAGCTATGAATCACCGTCGAGTGGTCACGACCGCCGATGAGCTGACCAATGCGCGATGCCGGCATCTTGGTGTACTTCTGGGCCAGATACATGGATACCTGACGCACCATAACGAAGTCACGCTTGCGGCTCTTGCTGAACACGCTCTGCTGCTGCACATGATAGTGGTTACATACCTTCTCCAGGATATCGTCAACGGTCAGCGGCTTGTTGTCAATCTTCACAGCACGCTTCACCACACGCTCTGCCAGTCGCATGTCTACATTCGTGTTATAGACAATCGAATAAGTCAACAGCGAGTTGATGACACCCTCCAAGTCACGAACAGAACCATTGGCCGTTTCAGCAATAAACTGGATGACGTCGGCAGGAATCTTCAGACCATCACGACGACACTTTGCGTTGAGGATGTCAATGCACAACTGCACATTGGGCTTCTCCAATTCAGCTATCAGACCAGACGAGAAACGCGTCAGCATGCGCTCTGGCAACCATCCCAGGTCTACTGGTGGACGATCACTGGCCAGGATAATCTGCTTGCCCAGACGCGACAGGTGATCGAAGATGTGGAAGAACGTAGCCACCGTCTTCTCGGCTGTTGCCCACTCCTGCACATCGTCAACTATCAGCACATCAATGCTCTGATAGAAGTTGATGAAATCGTTGACGGTATTCTTCCGGCTGGCATCGGTAAACTGCACCTGGAAGAGGCGGGCCGACACATACAGCACGCGCTTATGGTGATACATCTCCTTGCAACGCACACCAATGGCATTGATCAGATGGGTCTTACCACAGCCTGACGGACCATAGACAAAGAAAGGATTGAACGTCGTCTTTCCCGGATGCTCAGCAATAGACAGTCCCACGGTGCGTGGTAGTTTGTTGCTGTCGCCCTCAATATAGTTATGGAAGGTCTTGTGGATATCCAACTGCGGGTTCAGGTCGCGCTCCACAACGTCCAGCGTCGTGGGTGCCTTGTTGCCACGGTTTGTAGCGGGAGCGGGTTCTACGCTGGTAGGCTCCTCACCCTCCACCACCGTATTGATGCGGTGCTGCTTGTCGGTGACGACACGATAGTTCAGCTGGACCTTCTGTCCGAAGCAACGCGTCAGGACCTTGCTCAGCAAGTTCACATAGTACTGCTCCAAATACTCATACACGTACATACTAGGTACCTGTACGAGCACAGACTGGCGTTCCTCATCGTATTTCTCGAACACGATGGGCGCGAACCATGTCTTGTATTGCTGCTCCGTGACGTTGTCCTTAATCAGACTAAGGCAGTTGTCCCAAAGCGCCTTTGGATTATTTACCATGCGGCGTTACTGTTTTTTTTAAGTTTAACGAAAAGACGATTGTAGTCTTTGGTTACTGTTTTTTTTCGAGTGCAAAGGTCGCAATTTTTTTTCAATCCTCCAAATGCATGCTTTTTTTATCACGCGAGAACAATATCTGTAAATTGCTCATATTTCGACCGTTAAGCGCTTTTTAAGACTTTTTTATCTACCAATGGACTTGCATAAATGCATCCCTCTGTTTTTCAGCGATTTAATGCACGCATGCACATTAACCAAATAATGTGCACGCATTGTCTATAGGGAACACTAAACGATTGAAATATCAAGCACTTCCGACGATGGAATTGAAAATCTCACAACGCCTTTACTATTTAGACAAATTAAAAATTGCAAACTTTTTACTTGTCCTTTTTCCCAAAAATCGAGAAGTGCACATAGCGCTTCGGATGAGCCTTCAAATCTGTCAGCAGCGAGTCGGCACTGGCAGTGGTGGCTGTCAGGTTGTTATAGAGTGTCGCGTCGCGCATCAGCAGTCCCAGTGTACCCTCGTTGCTGTTCAGTTTCTGCGTCATCTGCTCCACGTTTGCCAGCGTCTGGTTCACCTTGGCATTCATCGCAGCCACATCGATTTGTGACAGGTTATGCGTCAGCTGCTGGGTATTGTCCAGCACGCCGTTAGCTTTGGTCATCATGGTGGGCACCTCGCGGTTCAGCGAAGCCGATAGTGTCTTCAGTTCCCGACTGGTCGCATTCAGGTTGTCCGTCATACCCTCCACGTTGTGCAGCGTGTTACGCAGGGCAGGGTCAGCCAGCAGCTGGTTCAGGCTGTTCATAATGCTGTCCAGCTTGGGTGCAATATCCATGATGACGGGCATCATCTCGCCCACCTTACTCATGATGCCCTGTTCCATATCTCCGCTGATGGTGTCGCCAACGCCAATCATGTGTATCGGGTCGTCAGAGAGCACCAGGTTAATCTTGATGTTACCCAACAGGTCGCTGGCCAGTTCAGCACGCGAGCCAACAGGCACGCGCATCTCCTTGTTCAGACCAATCTCAGCAACAATCTTTCCATGAGGATCGTAGTCGTAGTCCAACGACTTCACCACACCCACACGATAGCCGTTGGCATAGACGGGCGACGACACCGCCAGACCCGTAGCATCCGAGAAGGCCACATACATGGCATTGTCGCTTGAGAAGACACTCAGTCCTTTCAGGAACTGCAGTCCGAAAAACAGCACGACGATACCGAATATCGACACCAGTGCTATCTTGATTTCCTTTGTAAATTTCATATCTGTCGTTATTTACTTTCTTACTTCTTCCTTTTCTTGAACTCCTCTATTGCCTGACGGACATCCGTCTTCTGGCCGTCCTTGAAGGCAATGATAAAGGCTTGTGGGAACTTCTCCAGCAGCGACTTGCGCAACTGGTATATCTCATTGTAGTCGGTAGAGGCGCCAACCGTAAACTTATACAGGCCACCTTCCTCGTAGCTGTCTACACCCGTCAGTCCCTTGAACTGGGGCGACGAGGGCGCCAACTTCGAACCGCTGGCCAGAATCTGCACTTTGAAGACG
>Ga0310695_10003285_pt1 | contig 32157 bp, 34 predicted proteins | sample RumenRJG_04DNA_FD_203882 | JGI IMG/M metagenome (GOLD analysis project Ga0310695, IMG submission 203882) | Bovine rumen microbial communities from Lethbridge, Alberta, Canada - RJG_04 (v2) (version 2) | ecosystem: Host-associated > Mammals > Digestive system > Stomach > Rumen | place: Canada...
TTTCCCTGCTTCCGGCGAGGACGGGTGTGGGCAGAGCCCACAAAAACAAAACTATCTACAGTTTTCAAGGTTCAATGGAGCCTTTTTCTTTTGCTCACAGTTTTCATAGCTTACTTGACACTACCAAACTGTATATTATATTGATATTTTAAAATGATCTACATATTTGAGGGTGCGGGAAGTCCCATTTTTTCAGATATATATGCTGCCCCTTTTTTACCGAAAATGATGTAATCCTCATCATTTTTATTCGATTCGGTTTTAATTCCCGAAGATAACAAGGGCTCCGGCATAAGGATCCATTTTTTACTGTTATCCTTCTTTACATACGGCATGGACTCATATATTTCCTTTAACAAACCGTCACAGAGGATTATATCTGCGGATTCAACCAACTTGGCCCATTCGCTTCTGTTTCTAAAGCAGTCCACTTCCGAAAGAGATACGGTCTCATCGGCAAAAATTGCTTCTGAATTCTCTGCCATCTTAAAAGCAGTCTCGTACCATTTTTCCTGGGATGGAATCCTTGCGAAAACCGTCCTTTTGGTGTTTTCGATTCCCTGCATGTCATAGAGATACTGCGCAATCCCTTTTGTAAGCACCGGATCTCCCGCAAGGAGAACTTTTAAGTCGCTCTTTCTGCCTGTTTTCCTCTCCGGTACAGACAGATCGTCAGTCTGTCCCATAAGACGGTTTACGGCTTTTCTCCAGGCCATCATGGCTCTTTTTCCCACCGGGATTCCCAAAAGATACGGAATGCCATATTCCTGTTTCAGATAATCTGCTGCTGAGATTCCGCCTAAACTGACCACCCAGTTCATATTCATGTTTCTGAAAACACCCAGATTCTCCAACGCCTCATTTTCAAATAAATGAGCTTCATAATTATCCTGATCCAGATGTTCCATGCCGTGGGCTATTTTTTCGGCCGATGCCGTTGCCAGCGGATGGGCGCCCAGGATTCCCACTGCGTTTTTAATGCGGTTATCCGATTCCCTCTCGGTTTTAGCCTTCATAAGCATCCGATATCCTCTGGATATTCCTTCTTCTCCCGATTGAAAGCCGTCCGTTTTTATCAATGTTACTCTCTTGTTTTTTTCTTCAAGGTCGCTGCGTATCCTGTCATAATCAGTACCTGTTACATTTGGGACAGCCGACCCCAGTATTACAGCCTCCTTTTCAGGAACGTTTCTTTCCATATCCTCCGCTATCCCGTTTACATATAATTCTTCGCATCCCAGGGAAACATCCACGTCATTTAGTCTGGACTTTCTTATGTTAATGGCCTGCTTCTTCTCGGAAAAACATCCGTCGCATCCTCCTGCCGTAAGAAGAAAATTGTAATTGTCATGTCCCTGCAGCATGGAAAAAATGGCTTCAAAATCCGGCATTGGCGGCGGAACCATAATTCCAATGGTTTTAATATCTTCTTTTTGCTCCGGCAGTTTGGAAAAAATCTCATTTAAGGTTTCTTCCGGGTCCGTATGTCTCTTAACCAAGGGCCCTCTTCTTAATATTTCAATTATTATCCCCTCCGGGTTATCTATTTCTGCCTTGATTCTTTCAAAGTCAAGATCTGTTATAACCTCCATGCAGGACACATACAGGATAATCCCTGAGGGTTTCAATGTTTCCATTGTTTTCTCGATCAAAGCCTTTATCTTAGCGGCTGCCTCCCCGGTAGCATACTCGGACTGGGAAACTACCGTGTATCTGTAACGGTCTAAGGCGTTATTGGCAGCTGCCGTCATATAAATACCCCTGACACAGGACAGGGATCCTGCCGCAAGAAGTACCAGATCCTTTCGTTCAAAAATGCGCCGCGGTAATGTCACATAAAACTTACAAGATGATCGTTCTCTGCTCTCGGCTTCTTCAACCTTACATTTTCTCTCTGTTTCCATGGTTATATTCCTCCATAAGTGATTGTCTCCATTCATCCATTTCTTCTACACTCAAGGGATGAATCAGGTCTCCTTGTTCTTTTCCCGCCAGCATGCTTTCTGCCAGATTTTTAAACTGTTTTATTATTCCCGTATCATCATTGCTTTCCTCAACTAAAAGCTTTCCCGAGAAATCCAGTGCTTTTAACCTTGTGCTTTCTTCGATAAATGATGTTATTTCGGCAGAAGCTGCCCGGGAATATGAATTTGCCGTAAATCTATCAAAATCATCTCTGCAATGATTCCATATCAAGCCTCCAAAGAGGCTCCTTCCCTTATAAGAGTAATAATCTACAGCTCTAAGGATATTATTTGCCGCGTAGATTGACATGTAATCAGAAGAGGATACTATATATACCCTGTCCACAAAGTGCTTTCGCATGGGAACTGCAAATCCGCCGCAGACCACATCTCCCAATACGTCATACACTATCACATCCCAATCCATTTCCGGAATTCCCCGGCGAACAAGCTCAGTTTCCATAGCAGTGATACCCATCCCCGCACAACCGACGCCGGCCGAAGGTCCACCTGCCTCTATACAGAAAACCCCCGGAATCCTTCCTTCATAAAGAATAGCCTCTTCTTCTTCAGAAGCACCTGCTTTGTTAAGCTGCTCTAAGACCGTATTTATACGTCTTCCCATCAGAAGCCTTGTGGAGTCCGCTTTGGGATCGCATCCGATCTGCAAGACCTTCATTCCCATATGTGCCAGGGTTGCCGTCAGATTGGAAGCTATGGTTGATTTTCCTATGCCGCCTTTTCCGTAAATTGCTATTCTTACTGTTTTGTTCATATTCCCTCTCAAAGAACTAAAAAACCTGCCCGCCTAATGACGAACAGGTATCTGTTATTATGATCATAAGTATTATGATATGCCAAATAAATGTCCGTGCTCAAATATTCGTTAAGCCCAAACCTACAACAAGAAGCGTATCCTGACTCAGATTCATGGCCTTTTTGCGCCTTCCCAAAACAGTGGCATATTGCAAATCGGCTCCCCCTCACAGTGGCGTTACCGTACCGGATTCTCACCGGTTTCCGTTTTTCTTGTCATTGTTTATATTCAATTATTCAGCATATGCATGGAAGAAATATTATTTCTTTCAAATACAATATATCATACATTAATATATAGTAAAAACACTATAAATCGATTAAAACCCATAAATTTTTTTGATGGGTTTTATATCATGTCAAGGAGGGGCTATCAGCCCTTTAAATATACAAGACACTTCATTATCATCAGAAATCATCTCTAAAGTTTTATCAATATCGAATCGAACAGAGCAGTATTTTTCCAGATACTCTTTGTTTAAATCAAAGCTTCCGCTAAACGCCTTAGCATGTGCCGCTTTCTTGTTCTCTTCAATGGTTTTTCCGGGATCATATCCTGCATTACCGATAAACAAGCTCTTTCCGTTATCAAAGATGGGTGCCGGTTCAAAACCCTTTCCATCATATATTACGCCCATATTGTTGAAATGCCTGTCTTCATTGAGGATCAGGGCATCCAAAGCAAGGGTGTTGGCCAGATACTCTCTTAGATCAAGGCCGGTGTTCCTTTGCATAAACTCCAATACATAATCTATCGCATCATCATAATCCATACCGGACGTAACTGTTGCCAGATCTTTTCCGTACACATTTGAGTATAACCTATAGAACGTGATATAGGATTCTCCTCTTTTAAGAAAATTGTTGCTGACACATCCCTCGCTGTTATTGATCAGAATGCGTTTATACTTTACATAGGAATTCTCCGGAAGGTTACTATAATCCAGTAATATAGACACCAATTCTTCCGCGATCCCCTCCCCGCCGTAACGATCGACCTTATACCATTTGTTATCTTTAAAGTACTTGATCTGGGTTCCATCACTTGTGCCGGAATCACGCACTAAATATCGCTCATCAATTTCAATAGCCGGTATCATATGCTTTCTCCTCAAAATCCTTAAAATTCAGCTTCTCTCCTTCGAATCGAAACCAGGTTTTATCCTGCACCATCTTGCCATGTGTCTTCTTACATATCTCGTAAGGATTGTATTCGTCCAGACCTATCATGTTCAGAAGCCTGTCGATATCGGGACGATGTTCATCCCAACAGCGGTTTTTAAGAATCTGTCCGAACACGAACCTGGGAATTTCATCAGCATAAAAAATCTGTTTGGCCGGATGCGTGTCAAAGCGATCTATCCTAACTGTTTTATCTCCTATATGAACAGACCCGATCTCTTCGTCTTCCCACATTAAAGTAAAGTCCGGCATAATTCTCCTGCTGTCGTTTTCCCTGACGACAAACTGTGAATATAATTCATCCATAGACATATTCAGGGCCTTTGCAATTCTATACAGACTGTCTGTTTTAGCATCGGAAATGCTCTTCTTCCCTGTAAACAGGTTGTAGACAGTCGAGTAGGCCACACCGGAACGTTCGCTTAAGGTATGGAGATTGAGATCCATCCTATTTAGTTTTTCCGAAAACAAGGTGTTCTTATTCATACTGTAATTTTATCGCAGTTGCGATAAAATGTCAAAATTTTTATAGAAGGGACGGTTATACCGTCCCCCTTTCTTTTACTGCATCATGTCAAAAAGTGATAACTGGTTGGTCTCGGGAAGGCCTGAGAGTATTCCCATCCTTACCATGTCATCAATTAAGGTGGTGCTGACCTTGGTCCTTGCCTTGAAATCATCCAGAGATAAGAACCTGGACTTAGCAGCTTCCTGCTCCACCATCTCCGCCGCCTTCTCTCCCAGGCCGGCTATGGCAAGGAGGGATGGCATTATCTTACCCTCAATGATGGAGAACCTGTTGGCCTTAGCCTTGTATATATCTATAGGGGTAAATTCAATGCCTCTGGCATACATCTCCCTTACTATGGCTCCGGTCTTTAATATCTGTTCCTCCTGGGGAGAGGCCTTTTCTTTCTTTTTAATCTCTCCCAGCTCTGCCTCAAGCCTTTCGGGTCCGCCGCACATTATCTCATAGTCAAAGCCCTTTGCTCTGATGCCGAAATATGCCGCATAGTAAGCCAGGGGGTAATTGATCTTAAACCAGGCGATCCTCCACGCCATCATAACATATGCCGCAGCATGAGCCTTGGGGAACATATACTTGATCTTCTCGCAGGACCAGACGTACCAGTCGGGAACATTGTGGGCGAGCATATCCTCCTTCCAGCCCGGCCATTTATCGCATTTGCCTCCGGCCACCTTGCCCTTTCGCACATTTTCCATAATGGAAAAGGCGTCTGATGGCTCAAGTCCTTTATTTATAAGGTAAGTCATGATATCGTCACGGGTACATATAGCCGTGGAGATGGTGGCTTTGCCCTCTTTTATAAGGGTCTGGGCATTGCCCAGCCATACGTCGGTGCCGTGGCCAAGTCCCGCGATGCGCACCAGGTCGGTAAAGCAGGTGGGCTTGGCATCCATAAGCATGTCTATAACAAATGTGGTGCCAAACTCAGGTATACCAAGGGATCCCGTAGGACACCCGTCTATCTGATCCGGAGTTATCCCAAGAGCCTTCGGGGTTGCAAAAAGGCTCATTACCTCCTTATCATCAAGGGGTATCTCTCTTGCATTCACTCCGGTAAGATCCTCCAGTTCCCGGATCATGGTAGGATCATCATGACCCAGGATATCCAGCTTTAAGAGGTTATGGTCGATGGAGTGATAATCAAAATGAGTGGTGATAATATCCGTATCATTGTCATCCGCCGGGTGCTGGACAGGGGTAAAGGTGTTGATCTCCTCGCCATGAGGGAGAACTACGATGCCTCCCGGGTGCTGACCCGTGGTACGTTTAACCCCCACGCATCCCTTGACCAGGCGGTCTATTTCACAGCCTCTCTTAGAGATACCGTGCTCTTCAAAATAATGTTTAACATAGCCGTACACAGTCTTATCCGCCAGAGTACCGATGGTACCGGCCTTGAAGGTGTGCCCCTCTCCGAAGATAACCTCTGTATATTTGTGGGCTTTTGCCTGGTACTCTCCGGAGAAATTCAGGTCTATATCAGGCTCCTTGTCTCCCTTGAAACCGAGGAAGGTCTCAAAAGGAATGTCGAAGCCGTCTTTTTTAAGCTTAGTGCCGCAGACCGGACAGTCCTTATCGGGCATGTCGCAGCCTCCCATGCCGGCATAGGCTTTTACCTCCTCGGAATCGAAATCCGAATAGTGGCAGTTGGGACAATAATAGTGGGGACTTAAGGGGTTAACTTCCGTTATCCCCGCCATGGTAGCCACAAAGGAGGATCCGACAGATCCTCTGGATCCTACCAGATAGCCGTCCTCATTTGACTTGGACACCAGCTTCTGAGCGATTATATACATAACGGCATAGCCGTTACTTATGATAGAATTCAGTTCTTTTTCAAGGCGCTCTGACACAGGAGCCGGCAAGGGGTCTCCGTAGATCTCCCTGGCTCTTGCGTGACACATTTCCGTAAGGTCTTTGTCGGAATTCTCGATAACCGGGGGACATTTATCAGGGCGGACAGGGGATATCACCTCACACATATCCGCGATCTTGTTGGTGTTATCTATTACTACCTCCCTGGCCCGGCTTCCCAGGTAATCGAACTCAGAAAGCATCTCCTCCGTAGTCCTGAAATACAGGGGTGCCTGGTTATCTGCGTCCTCGTAGCCGTTGCCGGACTGGATGATCCGGCGGTAGATCTCATCCTCGGGCTCAAGAAAATGAACGTCGCAGGTAGCCACCACAGGCTTGTTAAACCGATCCCCCAGTTCCAATATCTTTAGGTTCAGCTCTTTTAAGTCCTCCTCGGAATTAACCCGGTCATTATCCCGGTCTATAAGGAAGCGGTTGTTCCCTATGGGCTGGATCTCCAGGTAGTCATAGAAATTCACTATATCGGCGTTCTCCCGGTCGGACTTATTTTCATAGAGTGCCTGATAGAGCTCACCCGCCTCACAGGCAGAGCCAAGGATAAGTCCCTCTCTGTATTCTGTAAGCTTAGACTTGGGCACCAGGGGCTTGCTATGAAAATATTCCAGATGAGACATGGACACCAGCCGGTAAAGGTTCACCCGGCCCGTATCGTTTTTGCAAAGAATAATGGCATGGTAGCTGTGGAGCTTGCGAATCCGATCCTTTGATACGGCTCCGGCTGCATTAACCCCGTCCAGCTCAGTAATGCCTTCTTCTTTCAGCATTTTCGATTCTTTTATAAATATAAGGGCGGTACATTCCGCATCATCCACTGCTCTGTGATGGTTGTCCAGCTTGATCTTCAAGGCCTTGGCCACCGTGTCCAGCTTGAATCTGGAGAGCTTGGGCAGAAGCATCTGGGACAGGCCAACGGTGTCCACATAGGTGTAGTCAAAGTCCAGACCCAGATCGGCGGCATTTTTACTGATAAATCCCACGTCGAATTTGGCGTTATGGGCGACAAGAACACAGCCCCGGCAGAATTCCAGGAATGAGGGCAGCACTTCGTCTATGGTGGGAGCCCCCACCACCATGGAATCATTTATGGAGGTGAACTGCTCTATACGGTATGGTATGGGCACTTTTGGGTTAACGAAGGTGGAGAAGCGGTCCGTAATCTCCCCAGCTTCCACCTTAACAGCGCCGATCTCAATGATCTTATCTTTAAGGGAACTGAATCCCGTGGTTTCTATATCAAATACCACAAATGAGCCGTCCAAAGACTGGCCTTTTGAGTCTGTTACTATGCCCCGGACATCGTCCACCAGATAGGCTTCCATACCGTATATGACCTTGCCGGTATACTTCTTGTCACAGACTGCATGGTAGGCATCCGGGAAGGACTGGACTACGCCGTGATCCGTAATGGCGATGGCGGGATGTCCCCACCTCTCGGCGGTTTTAAGGATTGCGGTGCAGTCACTTACTGCATCCATGTTGCTCATCTTCGTATGGCAATGAAGCTCCACACGTTTTACGGGAGCGTTATCCATACGTTTCTCCCGGAAGTCGCCGATGAGCTTAACGCCGCGAAGCATAATGGTCATATCTTTTGCGAAGGTGTCGAATTTCGCAGAGCCGAGAGCCTTGATAAATGCACCCTCTTTTAAGCTTTCCAGGGCGTCAGGCAATTCTTCGTTTGAGACAAAGGTTTTGCAAATGATACTGTCCTTAAAGTCGGTGACGATCATCTCCAGCAGAGTCAGGTCGTCACGGATATTGCGGACTTCCATGCCTATTATCTGGCCTCTTATAACCAGGGAGGGAACTTCGCCGTAGATGGCGGATATCTCCGTAACTTCCTCGTCATCCGGGAAGGTCTTGCCCATAATTACTTCAGGATCCTTGCTGATAAGGAAGCGGGCCTTCTTGGACTTTTGAACCTTTGGGGACGGGGTTAGTGGCTCATTTTTGTCTTCGGTCTCCTCAGCGCCGGGTTCATTTTCGGAAATAACGGCAGCCGATTCGGTATCGTCATGGTTAATTTCGTCGCTAGTTACGATATCCTGCCTGTCAGTTTTTTCCTTAAAAACACTGCCCTCTTTTGCCTTGGAAGCCTTGTGTACCGGGGAATAGAAGTCACTGTGGATATCCACCTGGAGGCCGCAGCGATTCTCAAAGATATCCTGTAAAATACTTACAAGCTCCTTGCCCTTTGCCCGGCCGAAGGTATCATCTTTTATGCGGATATCTATATCATACCCGTCTATCCCAATAATGGCATTCTTAAAGGCCATGTAAAGCAGCTGGTCTTTGTCCTCCAGCTCTTTGGCTATATCTCCCTTATACATATCCCAGAGATTAACGGGGGTGTACTGGGAGGATAAGCTGTAAGTCTCGTGGATCTTTACCGTGATCTTGGTATTACGAAAAAGCTGCTTCTTTAACTCAACCCGCAGCTTGGAGACCTGATCATAAGACATCAGGCGGTTATTCTCGGTATATACTGTTATGGTATCTCTGGCCCGATTGGAGGCTATCTTGGATACCCGGCACTCCTTTAAGATCCCCGACAGTTCGTCGCTAAGCTTAAGCGTCGGGAAGACATCAAAAAATAATTTCTCCATGCTATTCTCAAATCCTTTATAAGTCACGCTTTCCCTTTATTATCAAGGGTTTCGTCAATTTCTTCTTTGAATAAAATCATCCAACAAAAATGATTATACCATAGGTGGTTTTCTCTTCACATTAGCACTTAGTACAAAAATCAGTTTAGAATTACATTTATATTTTCTGATTCTTATTGTATCGCAAGACAAGTGCATTATTATGTACATAACAAAATAAAACAGGCATCCAAAATACGGACATGCCTGCTGCCTTTTCTTCTTTAAAATGATTTATTGCGCCCTTTCCGCATAAATGTCGGTCAGAGCCTCCTTCACTAATTCCGCCGGATCCGCATCCGGCCGGATCCATTCTTTCACTAAATCCTTAGGCATAATCACCGGCATCCGGTCATGGATAAACCTGATGCCCTCAGCCGCATCCCTGGTCAAAATGACAAAGGCCGGCAGATTATCCTCTAACCGGTACAGACCGCATAGCCATGTCACAGTCGAGCCTGTGGGCTGGAGAGTATATTTAGCACCGGTCTTTTTCTTACCGTCATTGGAAATGAGATGCTCCCATTCAAAGAAGCTCGATGCCGGAACAATGCATCTGTGTGATTTCCATGCGTCCCGGTAAGTGGGCTTCTGGGCAGCCGTCTCAACCCGTGCATTAATGAGTAGAGATTTCCCGCTAAAACCCCACCTCATAGGAAATGCAGAAGGTTTACCCGACCTGTTGGTCGCAATGACCGGCGCAACATCCATAGGCCTGATCTCCCCGGAGGTTTTTACACTAGTCCACTTCTGCCACTCCTTCACAAGAGAAGACTGCATCGTCTTTTCAATCCAGTAGGACGTCTCTTCAGATTCACCTAAATAATAACGGCCACACATTCTACTCCTCATTCTTCTTTTCTAAGGAAAATTACCAAAAAACAACATATATAAGGCTTTGATTTAATCTAGATTGTATTCTTGCAACAACTCCTTATAGTGCCATACATATTCCCTCGAGCATATATAATAATCGTCCACATTCGTTTTGAAATTGTACGTCATGGGGAGCTCATTGGCCGGGCTATTCCTATCTACCATCCATTTACTAATCTCTTCATGCACTACAGAGTCTATTGGGACAAAATACACGCAAGAACTGTAGGAAATAATCCCATCTGGTGATTTTTCGATTTCCTCTCTGCAGCAGGGAATAAAAACGTCAGGAATTGGGCTCCATTCATCATCAAATTTAATATCCTCCTGATGTATCCGTCCATCTGTAATCTCCCAGGACTCCCAATAATCATTGTCTCTCACAGAGTCTATATGACTTTTAATACTCACATGTTGAATAATAAAACCCGACTGGCCCATGCAAATAGCACCTGTGTTCCACTTTATCCACAAATCCGTCTTACTTTTTGAATCAACAACCTTGTAAAACATATTCCTCCAAGTATATCATTTAAAGTTCCATTAATTTCATATAAACCCTCGCTGTGGCCAGTGCATCTGCCCATGCTCTATGAGCCGCCGGATTTTCAACACCTAACAACTCGCAGACAGTTGCAAGCTTAGTATTCTCGGCATCCAGATCTCCATATTTCCGTAGCTGTCTTACGTATTTCAAAACATCAAACTGCGGATTCTGTATGATAATATTACTGTATCTCCCCGCACGTGCTAAAAACCTTGAGTCAAAGGCAGCATTGTTATATCCCACCAGCGTATAGTCTCCCACAAAGGCCATAAAATCCGGAATCACTTCCCACATAGGTCTTGCATCTTTAACATCGTCCTTAGTAATACCTGTTATTTCCGTAATCTTATCGGACACAGATTTCTTAAAAGGTTTAACAAATTCACTAAAAATAAGATCCTTGCTATCTGTTACAACGCCGTTCACAACCTTTACCGCACCAACTTCAATGATGCAATCGCGGGATGAGGATAATCCCGTAGTCTCAAAGTCATAAGCCACAAAACTATCAAAATCCGGCTTATCAATAATTACCGGCAACGGATAATCCTCACCAGAAATTGGCTTTGGCGTTTTTGACGGTTTTCGTACATCTATCCCCAGAGATGATAAGAATTCGATGTAATTTCTAACTGCCTCTTCCTTGTTTTCCCTCGGGTTAGGCATGTACTCCTTTTTACCGTTTTCTGCATTGCTGCGATATTTTGCACAATCCTCTTTAAGCTTACGATATTGCTGTATCTCAGCCTTTTCACCATTTGCGTTTTTCATTGCCAACGATAATATGGCTTCTGCTTCATCATATCTTCTGGTTTTAATATAAAAATCAGCCAAAACACTTATTGTTTGCCAAGGAAGCCCCTCAATGTCAGGGAGTTCCGAAGCTAACTCATCTGCCTCAAAATAACGATACTCCATAATCAGAGCTGCCAGCATAAGACCCTTAATTCTATAGTTTTCCTGATCAGAAAGACCTTCATTATCTACACATTTGTGGTACTCTTCAATAAAAAGATCTCTTTTATTCTTTGATACAGTTGTGTATTCGCCGGCAAGACAATGTATTTTCTGATATTCTTTTCGTGGTGAAGGTAAATATTCTGCAACTTCCATTGCTATTTCTCTGAATAATCCCGGGTAATCAAACTGCTTTGCCAATTCATCCCATATCTGATTTGTGTTAGGATTATCAATTACCAAAGGTGTATATGCTATTATTTTGTTGCACAACGCTTCGATGTCCGTGGCGTTTTTGCACTTATCACAAACATATTCACTATTCTCTTTTCCGCATATTAAACACTTTTTTTCCATTCTTCCTCCTAAATTGCTTTACCATTCTTCCCCATAATCATCCTCGGTTTCCACATTGAACGAATACGGTTTAACCCAGTCTTCTCGGTTTATCTTCATTACCTTACCGTTCTTTGTAAAGTACACCTCATATCCTTCAATCCAGCCGTCACTTCCGAAAGTAACCAGCGCCACAAACTCTATATCTCTACACCTGCCATAGAAAGATTTAAATGCATGATCAAATGTTGTAAAACCATCAGAATCATACATATCAGACGCCACATCAGGGTTCTCTTCGTAATCATTAACCGTACTGGCTCCGCTGGCTGGATTCCATATTTTACAATGAACATTTCGCCCTGTTACAACCGGTTCACAGACCGTTCTCTTCACATAATCGCGAAGATAATCATCGTGCTTATTGTTAGTTCCGCGGTACTCAAGGCATGCAGTCCTCATATATAATCTTGTAAGAGCCCTGACAAACAAATCTATAACCCTTCGCGAATCTTCAGCCTTGCAATCGATATTTATTTCACCTTCGCTTTTTTTAAGGAAACACCGATCGATATCATCAGCCTCATCCCATTTGCCGGTCTGAAGATTATACAGATACTGCTTCTCCGGATCTGAAATAATATCCCCTCTTTTGGTCTGTGGAGAGATGTAACTCTGCTTTAACAGAACCGTTCCACCGAGAGATTCAACTTCATATAATACGGTTTTGTCCGGTATTTCATTTTTCTTATTCAAACAATCAAGCTGCGCCCGGAATTCCATGCAGTCATAACTGAAGTTATCCTTAATATACGCAGATATCACTTTATCCATCAGTCGCTCAGTATCATATTCTGCAAAAGGATGCTCCTCTTCGATACTGAAAAAATACATTGTGCATGACATCTGGAGGTTAGTCCTGGTCCTTTTTTTATAGACCATTTCTCGTAATTTCTCGTCTGACAAGGAACATTCGGAACCATCCCTGACTATTTTGCCAAGAGTCCTGACAAAAACGTCGGCATCCTTTCTCTTCCCAATTCTAACTGTAAGTCTTTCCATACTGCCACCTTCCGGTTATAACTTCTCAGCCCACAAAGCTGCACATTAATAATCTCCATTTTCAATTCTGCGCATAACTTCTTCTCTTAAGTACTCCACTTCCGCATCCGTCAGATCATCCCGGTCAATACTGATTGATTCTGCGCCCTGACGCTTAGCGGCAAGACACTCTTCTATCTTATCCTCTACTACCATGTTCCGGTAGCCGGCATACTCCATAAAATCATCGTTTCCAAACATATAATACCCTCCATAAATACAATTACTGATTAGTCCAGGTTTTGTCCATTACTGCAATAATCTTTCTATTCATTTCTTCATAAGAATCCCAGTACTCTTTTTTTACCGGAGCTCCAGTGTGAGGGAAAATCTTTTGAATCCTATCCATGATTTGCTTGGAATTCAATCCGGTTCTACTGCAAAGATCATCATCTGACAAAGAAGTAATCTGATGAGCCGCGTCATTTCTCACGTTTTCTTCCATATCTCTCAGTTGATGCAGTACATCTAACAATTCCTTATCCTTCATATAAAAGTCCGCTATTCTGACAAGATGGACAGACAAAACATACCCACCTTTAAAAGCACCATCAAATTCACTATCCAGATGGTTTTTTAAGTCATTGGGGATTCTATCAATAGTCCATCGTCCCCATTTATTAACATAGTCCTCAACAATAAAATGGCATTCCCTTTTCAAGATTTGCTCCAGAATATTAACAAAAAGTGGAGTAAAGGAACGAACAAAATCGGCATACTCTCCGCGTTTTCGCTTGAGATCGACAATTAATGCATACTCAAACAGCTTTCTGTCCCCGGAAGACCATATCGGAAAAAAAGTCTCCTTATTACCATTAGATAGTTTTCCCACTCTATTATTATCAAGTGCTGCTCTCGCATCTGCCAACTGAAGCAGATTTATGTATTGCTCCGTATCTCTTTTCGGCATCGTTTCCGCAACAGCGACAGCCGCAGGATAATCGTATGATATTAAATGTCTTTTAATTATTTCTTGTTTCTGCATGCAGGACAATGTCGGGCAAATTACCTCCTGACATCGGTTTTCTCCGTTTTCATTATCCGGATCCAACTCCCATAGAGTCTCAAGATCAAACCCTTTATGCTCATGCTCATTCATTCCTTTAACAGGCGTCGAAACCTGTATCGCAGAACAATCAATCTCGCCAAGCGTAACAAGAACCAACAAACCGCTTTTCATCGCAGGTGTTCCGCTTGAAACATTAACAAGCAAACGATCATCCTCATCCAACTTTTTTCTTATCGAAAAAAGAATCTCACTAAATTCCTTATAAAAGAAATCGAATTCCTGAACATTCTCAAGCTTGTCCTTTTTTATTTTCTTTACAATAATCGCCCGTTTTTGTTTTTTGCAAAGCCTATGAATAGCCTCTTCATATCTGTTGTCCTCTTCATCATATGCAGCAATTTCCTTTGACATATACATTACAACTTCATCCGGATTGTAATATCTGCAAATATGCAGCAAAGACCCATCATGCATATTATTAATAGAGATTGGATCTGTTCCACCTACTGGCGAAAATAGAACTGTTTTTCCCATTTTATTTATAGCCCCCTTTTAAACTTAGATTATTTCTAAATAATAATATCTTCATCATCCTCGGGAATATCTTTTACCCCCCATGACGATATGTGACTTTCCCCGACAATCCGATATACGCGAATACTATCCTCATTAGAGCAAAATGCAGGTATCTCTTTCATGAGTTTTTCATATTTTTTCTCAGTAAGTCTGGCCTCAAAGGCAGACTTTTGAACGCGAGTGCCATATCCTTCAAGAAGTTTGGCAAATTTTAATCTTTTCTTGTTGTCGATAATGTCGTAAATCACCAAAACAAGTAGTCTTTTTGTCCCGGATATTCCCATAGAATCAAAAAAATAGTCTTCCATCATGGTCACCTTATTCTTATAGGTGTGTAAATGGTGGCATCTTGTTCAAGTATTGCATCACGCAGTCTGCCTACCTGTAGCCCTATTGCTCTTCGGAAGCTTACGGAGTAATCAACATACGAAAGATACTTGCTCTCTGTTCTAATTTTTCTATCCAGCTTCTTCAAATAGATGTTTAAACCCTCACGTAGAATAAAGCACCCACCACTTTCTTCGTCATAGTAAAACTGCTCTGTTCCTATTTCGTTTCCGTTAATTAAACTCATTACCGTACTATCTACGATTACCGCCCTCCATTCCTCAATCATGTCACTGGCCAGCGTGGGATGTTTTTCTGAGTCTCTGTGCATATATCCAAAATATGGATTCAAACCATGGTTTTCAATTTCTTCATAAAAACAATTCATTAAAACAGAATATCCGAGGGAAATCATTGAGTTGAACGGATCCAGTGGAGGTCTTCTTGTTCTCGCGGAAAATGCGAACTCCGGCCTAATACATTTTGACAATCCTTTAAAATAGTACCTAGCAGCCGTCCCCTCATACCCGATCAGGCTTGAAAACTTTTCTGACTCCCCTGCCCTTTTTCTTGAATTACTCATTTGAAACAATTCATCCGAAATATCGGCCTCCCTAACCTTGGAATATCTATTCAAAACAACCCTCTGGTTCTGAATTTTCGCTTCAATTACCCTTTTTGATTACTCCAAGGCAAATTCAGTATCGTATAGAGCTGCCTGTTTTCTCTGCAGAGTTGCATTAACATGTCCGGTAGACATTAATCTTCCAAAATAGCTTCCTCCTTTTGAGAAAAATGAAACAGGAATTCCTCTTGTCAGACAGCCTTCCATACACTGCGTAGTTATCTGGGAACTTCCAAGCAGAATAATACTCTCGACAGATTCTATAGGTAAAGACCGGGTCATCCCATCCTTATATACAATCTTTATGCGATTACCTTCGACTGTTATCTTTGCACCATGTTCATTTACGTATATTATGCTCATTCTCCACACCCTTTTCCGTAATACCACCAATAGCAATGGATAATTCCAGCCTCCTCCCGGAGAACATCTATCTTAATGTGACAACATGATAACAAGAAAAAACATTAATAACTAGTTTCCGTCTCCTCCCGGAGAACATCTATCTTAATCACATTGGTACAGAGGAATAAATATATTTAATGTGTTTCCGTCTCCTCCCGGAGAACATCTATCTTAATCGCTATCAACTTTTCGGGCGGTAATATTCTTGAGTTTCCGTCTCCTCCCGGAGAACATCTATCTTAATGATTGAAGGCGGTATTAAGGATAAATTAAAAAATAGTTTCCGTCTCCTCCCGGAGAACTTCTATATCAATAATAGGAATATATGAGTTTAGAGAAACAGGATACGGGTTCTCGTCTCCTCCCGGAGAACATCTATCTTAATTGAAGAAGAGAGGATTTATGGCGAGATTAAGAGAGTTTCCGTCTCCTCCCGGAGAACATCTATCTTAATCTATGAATAACATGACAGTTAAGGAATTAAGGTTTCCGTCTCCTCCCGGAGAACATCTATCTTAATGATAATGGAAGAATTTGACAAAACTCTTGACTGGGTTTCCGTCTCCTCCCGGAGAACATCTATCTTAATAAATTGACGATCTTACAAAAGAACAAAAGGAGAAGATAGTTTCCGTCTCCTCCCGGAGAACATCTATCTTAATCCTTTCCCTCCCACGCCTTAAGATTTCTAAGCATAGAGTACGTTTTGCGTGGGAAAAGGCGATAATGAAACCCCCAACACACCCTACGGCAAAAACTACCTATCAATACCAGTAGCATCAAGGTGCGTCTTAAACTCATACCTCTTTTTTCTTTCGTTCTTTAATTGTCAATGAACAAAGTCCCATCTGATAGTGCATCCCGTCAATTATAGTCTCCTTCAAGATATGAGGGGCAGCACCATACTCCACGTCACGGTTATGCTTATGCTCTCTTGGAACATTAGTCTTCTCGAAGATTGTCCGAACGGATTTAATTCCTTCTTGCTTTCCAAGCATAGGATAAACAATAGTTTTTGATACATAGCCGCATCCGCCTCCGATAAATACCGCCCTTTCCGGAAGATTATCGTGACGCTTAAATGCATTAAGGAAACACTCACTATACACTTTATCAAAGGATTCCACTGCACCCATAATCGACGTTACCGTCTCCTTGCATTTGGTCTCATCAATTGTAATTCCAAACTTAATTTCAGTTCCGGGCTTAATACACTCTCTGAGGATATTGATTCTTTTATCTCCTCCATCTGTCTGTGAATCAACCTTCGGGCACAAAACCAGATCACTTGTCTTAACCGGTCTGGAATCGGTAACGATGAATCCGCTCATGCTGTCATTTACAGCATCCTCTTTTTTTCTTTCATTATTGTACAAAGTATTAAATAACTCTGCCTCAATATTCCTTATGTCGTCCCTTAAAAACCAGTTACGCCCCCCGGATCCCTTTCTTACATGATCCATGAATTCACATATCATCTCTCTAGGCAGCTCTCCGGACGCGATTCTTCCTGTTAGAATAACTGTACGCAGCATTCCCTTAATACTGCTACCGGGAATATAAGGCTTCCCGTAAGGATCCTTCATAGTCTCCATAACGGTCCACTTTGCTCTCTCGCTATCGGGCTCTCCCATTGGAAGCGTATACTTAAAACATTTAGCCTCTTTTATCTCTCTAACAGATATTCCAACTTCTCTAAGCCAAGAAAACAAATCCCTCTTTTTATCCCTTAAAAGGAAATCTTCATACTGCTGATCTAGCTTTTTATTTTTGAGAAGCATATAAAACTCAGCAACATCAAGCACTCCAACTTCTGCCCTGGTGTTATCCGTGAATACATACTCCTTTTTTGTAAGCTCTCTTCCGCTTCCTATAAAAACCGGACCATGAAGAGTCAAAACCCCTGTATATCTCTTCAGATACTCACTCATTCAACTACCCCCAAAAACATTGGCTTTGCATATCTATAAACAGGATGACTGCCTCTGGAGGATACATCTAACACTCGTCCGGAAAAGGGTTTTTTTACAACCGATCCGGTATCAATTAGATATGCATCCTTCTTTCGCAACTGATCATTGCTATATGTTGCAGACTGAATAAATCCCCTTCTGACAGAAAGCTTATAGCTTGCATCCTTAAGAACATCCTCCATACAATCGTCTTCAGGCAGACCAGCTGAAAGCAACATGTAAGACTTGAACTCTCCGGTCAACCCCTTCAGCTGGTTATCTGTAAGCTTTCGTCTCTCGATATCAAACTTTCCGAGACCCGACTGGCGCTTCCCGCCAATACCAACCACTGATACGGCATCAAACAGTTTCTCAAAAGATTTCTGTACAGCCTCATTTGTGTAACCTGCAATAACATATAATCCGCTCTCTTTTGCATAATGAAATACACCAACCCTATATGGGAGTGATTCTTCAAGCCCCCTTATAGACACAACGTCCCTAACGGACCTTTGTCCCAATTCAGCAAGTCTCATTCCTTCATCAGGATTAAACTCTCCGGACATATACTTATTAACATCTTCCACGTTAATATATGATACACCCTTGAAGGCTTTTCCCGAAGCATTCTCTGTCCTTCCTCTTTTCTGTTCGATATGTATGATAGGCTTCGGAACGAAATATCTTTCACCTATAAATGGCATAGCATCTGAAATAACAAGGTCCCCATTGTTAGTTGCATCTATCAGCTCTTTTAAGCAGTCACCACCATCTTTAACAGCCTCTATACATAAAGCAGAAAAGAGAGTATCGGCCTTAAAAACAAACCCTGTCTCGTGCAAAGTTCCTTTTCCGATATGAATTCCCGTTTTAAAACGTAATTTATATAGTCCGTACGTCATATTATTCCTCTCCTAAACTTCCGAAAGAAGCTTGTTGCACTTATCAACAAGCTGCGAGGGTATGTCTCCTACAACAGCGGTTGCCTGCAGATTTTCAAACTTGACCTTTCCATATCCTCTCGAACCGTTGCCGCCTATATAGTCATATGACAGCAGGGTTAATCCACGGCACAGGGTTGTTATATCCTCTTCAACCTCATTCTCTTTGGAGGCTTCATAAACTATATCAAGATGAAATACGGAGCCTCTCACAGCCCTTTCTATCTGTCTTGGATTAGCCACGGCAGTGACACGGTTGATAGTGTTTTCAAACTTCACCTCTGTCATGCTGGTCAAACCTTTTTTTCTTAGTTCTTCAGCATTTTTTAATTCCATGTCGGAAAACAATACTCTGCTGCCCTTCACACTTCCTTTTTTTGCACTTCCAAACAATCTTGTAAGCCGCTCGTCATCATCATCCGGCTTTGTGGCAAGCTCCTTATTGTATTCCTTTGCCAGCAATGTTCTCATCTTTCCTTTCAATGAACTGCCTGGAATCATAGGAAGATTGGTTGCTACATCTCTAATTACCGGAGAATCTACTGCACCGATAGCAGCAAAAGCATCCGATCCTCCTATATGCATACCTGTAACAAGTTTTATTTCTCCCGTTATTTGAATCTTTCCGTACATAATCAACTATCCTTTCCGCCATAATACCTATGAAATGCTACCAATGACTCCATGTATCTATTAAACAAAATGAAATTGTCCTTTGAACTACCTATTTCCTTTAAAATATTGAGTATATCAGCCTCTTCAACAAATGGTCTGACTCCCTCATTATCTCTACCCGCTTCATAAACAAAACGTATTCTGAGGTACTCAATCTTTTTTCTGCAATCCTCCGATATTTCACCATCTCTGCTCATAGATACCTCATTATAGATATCAGCCGTCATTGCAAGAAGATTCCTTAGCTTAGATATTGAAACGAGGGGAATTGGCTTCCCTTTCTGATTCTTTCTTTCCTTAAGCTTTTTGATTACGTCTTCTGCTTTGTCTACATAGTTGTCTTCTTTTAGACTATTCATCGCTCTCCCTCCGTTTCTCTGATATGATATGCATAGAGCAGCATTGCTGTCTCCAGCTGTCTTCTTTCTTCATCATCCTGAATCCACTCTATCATCTTCCCCGAGAACTCCCGATATCTGCCTGTCTCACCCGACGGTGCCTCTTCAGAGGGTTCCATCCTGGACAATAGATATACAAACCTTGCAAAATTAATTCGTTCATTCTGGGATCGGACAAGGTTTAGCATATTATAGAGGAAATTTTTTCCCCTTTCTTCTGATGCTCCAAAAAACTCTGCCAATGCTTTATATTTACCTTCCAGAATCCCCTGATGTAATACATCCCACTTATATACGTTTCCATCGAAGAATGTTATAGAATCCTTTCCCGGATTATCCTTTGCCATTTCCTCCATATGACCCACTTCATCTGCCATGACCCGGACAGGATAAGATGGATTATAAATACCAATTCCGGCGGAGATTGTTAATGATCCTTCGGTGTATCTCTCGAATCTGTGCCGGAAATCAACAGCAGCCTCAATTATATCATCCCAGGCGCCGACAATGAAAACATCATCTCCTCCTGAATAAACTATAGAAACATTTCTGGGTCCTCTCTCTTTATCTGTAAGTACCCTGTACTCAGGATTCTTAAGAATATCGTTGATAAATAGCTTAAAGAACAACGACAGCTGACGCGACAATGTTGCCGTCCTGGATAATGAAACATATCTGTCATTGTTATCAGGATTGTTAAATCCTGCCACAAACGCCGATCCCAGATTGTCGATATCCGCTCTTAGAACACCTATCCTTTCTATACCTTCAGATTTTTTTGCAAGCTGCGCAAAGGTTTCACCTGTGGTGTAACTTCCCGTCCATAGTTTGGTGCTATAGCAGCTTCCGGATAGGCTCTTGTTCTTTCCATATATCCGAATCTTCTCGTCATCCTTAGAAAGACTATTTATCCTGTCTGCGTCGCCGGATGACATCCATACTCCAAACGGAAACTCCATTCCATCGTTTTCAATTGCAGAAACCGCAAAGAAATCCTCGTATAAAACCTTTGCTGAAAGCTTTTTCATCCCTTCACAAACACTGCAAATATCCTCCGTTGTCAAACGATCCATCCTATGGCATGCCTTACATTCCCGGGAGTAATCAGATACCTGTTTACTGTTTAGCCATATAATATCCTTTGCTTCATAGCGATGAAGCTTCATCCCTGATATTCTCGCTGACATCCTTTTGAAAATATCCGGATAACTTCCCTCAGGTTTGTTCCTTAGCGAATTAGCACTACAGGATGCGTATCCACCGGCTACATACAGTTCAATCCCATATTCATTTAAGAACCATTCATTTGCCTCTCGTAGAAATTCCTCAAAGCATTTCTTTGCCTGTTTGGTATTAGGCATCAACACATAACAATGTCCACCTCCGGAATAGATAAGATTTGCTCTGGAAAGTCCCTGTTTATCTAATAATGTATCAACCAGATGCTCCATCATTATCTCTAAATAAAAGGATCTGGCACGAAGGGTCTTTAAGGCGTCCTTAGTAGCTATAGTATAAATAAAGTCCTGTATTCCTGACATATCGAGGGATGCCATTAAAAATGGTTCTTCCTCATTAAACTCTTGTGATTTTTCAAAAAGCTCACTTCTATAGTCTGATATCCCCTTATCTTTCAAATATTCATATATGCAAGAAGCGTATGCGGCCGTCATCTTCAGATGATCATAAAGTGAGATATCTGCCACGTATCCCTTTGAAATAAAAGCAGGAACATATGACAGCTCGGACTCCAGGGCTTCCATCAAAATTTGAATACCGGAAGCATCCATTGATATGTGCTTTATGCTTTCACATAAAGATGATAAAACTCTATCATAATCAGATTCAGTCACGTATATCCTTTCATTAATAGGATAATTAATGCCTGCATCTTCCTTTAGAATCCGCGGGGCATAATAACCTTTTTTGTTATTGCGATTCAAAATGTTGAACACCGATTCCATCGGAGCTGATATGTCAGAATCCTGCTCAAGATCACTATTATTGCTTCCTGCGGAAACTGATGCAATATCGTTTGCAATATATGCGATATACGCCGAACTGTCCAAAGGTATATCTGCGCTACTAATTGCATCATAATGATGATATCTGACAATATCTAGTACTTCGCTGATATTCAACCCCACCTTGTCTTTAAGGAACTGATATCCGATATCATCTTGTGTCTCACTCTCTTGCCCCTTTCGGCTGACTATCTTGCCAATATCATGGAGCAATGCTCCTACTGTTAATTGAATGCTTTTCTCATCTCTCATTTTTATCTGCCCTTCTGACTGCACCCATTCCCATTCCTGTCTTAATACCTATTCCTGAATATTCCGCAAAATGCAGCAGGAATCTTACGTATCGCTTCAAGGTTTCTGTTCCTTTGGTGCGTATGGTCACATCTCCAATGTATCCCGGAATAGTAACCCCTTCACATGGGAAAGAAGTGCTCCTTATATTATGCCTGAAGATATAAGCACTATCCACAAGCTGGTTTAAAGTATCCTCGTCCCACATATCTACTCTATCGGAACAGGCACTATATCGGTTCATAATGTTTTGAAATATGAGTCTTATGTCCGGGAGAATATGAATCCTTCCGCTCTGTTTAAAGGCAGTAGCTGAAATGAAATGTAACTGTTGATCGCCCTCTGACTCCTTTTCATTAAACTCCTGCAAAAGAATCTTTTTATCAACTGCCTCCAACTTTTTTGACATTACTTTTACATCAGTATCCAGTTTTTTCAGATGAAATCCGTCAAATTCTGACTTCATGAGTGGTTCAATTATCTCATCATACGCTTCCTTATTCAAAGTCTGAATTACCCAAGAAACATCATCACCGTTTTTTAACAAATACAGGCTATACGGGTGCATCGTCTGCCTGTGGAGCTCTTCAGCGTATTCAGGAGAGATATGCTCGAATAGTATTCCTTGTAAAAGTGATGAGTTGCGGTATGATAACTCGTTTGCTGACAATTCCATATATAATCGTGCTAGCATGTCTTTTTCCTCTTGTTTTGTACTATATTCTCTATCATCTCTAATTACGTTATCTCTAATTATAGCCTAAATCTTTCAAAGTCCAATAAGAAGGACTTGATTACTATTATCTCCTTCTTATATCCTTAATTCTAGTTTACTATTATGGGAATTTTCAATCGAATTACATATGAATCATAGGCTAGTATTCCCCAATTACCTGCCATGAATAAGACCCTTCTCTCTGTTATGAATTGCCAGATACACCAGCTTTTCCCCCTTTGAAAAGTATACATTACTGACGACTTTTTTTCAATAAAATAACTAAAAAACGACCCGGCAGGATTCCTCCCGCCGGGCCTTTCTCACCTCAACAACCTATTAACCTCATCCTGCACCTTCCGATATCCATACCCGGCCTGCTCCAGCCGCCTCTTCCTCTCGGCACCGTTCCCCCACTTCCCGGCAATAACCTCCCGGGCTAGTTCGGTCACGGTCTTTCTTTCCTCCAGCGGCACCTCAAAACGCTTATAGCAGATATTCATATCCACCATACCCTTAATGATTAATATACAATATTAATAAAAAACAAGATATGCATAATAATGCACACCTGCTCACCCCTTAAAGACCCCTTAAAGACCAGTATTATTCTTATATTATCGCCCCTCTGAGTACGTAAAATGTTGTACTGATGCCTTGGCATTTAGTTGTTTTCAGAAAGGAGGGCTTCGGATATGTTGACAATAAGTGAATTGATCGCTGTACTCAGCGTGTGCCTTGCCAGTTTTAGCCTCGGTTACAAACTCGGTAAGGACAAGTCATGGAAGGATACAAAGAATGAACAGGAATAGCCGCCCCGGTCTAGCCAACTTGAGTAGCTATTCCTGTTAGCCAAAGAGGGCCGGACCGTTGCCGGTGGCACCTTCTTTACTTGTTCTAACGGTAACATGGATATATTGAAATGTCAAATTATGTATTTAACATGATATGGAAGTCGGATTATAAACCTTCTCACAAATACCTATGTATTCCAGGGTATTTCGGTTACGGAGCCAGTCGGTAATAAAGAACTCCCCATCAACCATGTTTTTCTGAATAATTCAGTTAACCAGTGCCGGCGGCAGGTGAACACTGCAAAAGCAACAAAAACTCCGGGGATTTCTCCCCGGAATAATAAAATATGCGCGGTATCACTGATTAAAAAAATATCACCGTGCCTTCTCTTCTTTTCGTTTTCTGGCCTTATCTATCAGTTCTTCTGCTTCGTTAAAGGCTATCCCCTTAATCCTTAATATGTTCCGAAACAGAAATAATAAATCCGGATGGCGAAACCATGATATTGATCTTTGATGATCCGGTATCGATGGTGTCCTTTGCGGCCTCGTGTCTTGCCTTATGAAAACCCCGTGACTCAAGGAATGCAACAGTCTCCGCCCCACTCGAAGCCTTTTTCGATAAAGAGCTTGTAGCACAGATGCGCTTAGTAAAAGAGACAGTGCCAAAACAATTCCTGAGATTTTCTCTGCAAGCTTTTTCAGATCATTCGGCGTTACATTCTTTACGCTTTTGCAGCTAAAGTCAGGTCTCTAAACTTGCATCAAGTTATACGGTCTGATATCTGCCATATCTACAACCTTCCCGGATGCCTTAAGCATATCCAGGTCATACTGGTTCTGGATATTCAGCCAGAACTGCGGTGTAGTTCCAAAATACATTGCGAATCTCATAGCAGTATCTGCTGTAATTCCTCTTTTTCCACTAATGATATCACTGATCCTTGACTGAGGGATATGTATCTCCTTGGCAAGTCTATAGGCTGTTACATTCATTGGTTTCAGGAACTCTTCCTGCAAAATTTCTCCCGGTGATGTAGGTGCTAGATTCATCATATGTATCCCCTCCTTAGTGATAATCACCAATTTCTTCAATGATTACATTTCCATTATTCCAATAGAAGCAGATTCGATACTGATCATTAATCCTGATGCTGTGCTGTCCTTTACGATCACCCTTTAATTCTTCAAGATGATTGGACGGCGGTATTCTCAAGTCATTGATGCTTGCAGCCGAATGAATCATAACAAGCTTTCTTCTTGCGACCTTTTGAATGTCATGAGGCAGCTTTGTCGAGAATTTCATATTCCATATTTTTTCAGCTTCTTTGTCATGCCATTCAGCTATCATCTACTTCTGTTCTCCATTAGTACTTCTGCCTTAAAGATACATCCATTATATCACTTTGTCAAGCCTCGTGCAGAAGAAAGATATGGAAGTCACTATACCACTAAATCAATAATGTCATTGAACCTGTAGTATAAAGATTCTAACCTTATACTAATAGGAACGATGTACATAATAATGTTCATGATTAATGGTATCTTATCCTTAGAAAACAGGAAATGAGGGAGAACACATGGATAATAAATACATTTGCAGCTTTATCAACTCAAAAGCTATAAGAAAACATCTCATGCATATAGGATATCAATTCACGACCCAGCAGATTGCCTATCTCATATGGCAGTGTAAAAGGCTTACACTGGAAGAGAAACATAAAGAGTGGGAGACCCTTATCAAAACCACGGATAACTGTCTTTTTACTTCCAAAGCTTTTACCGGTAACCATATGAGTCAATGGGGACGGTTCTTTTTGACTCAAACGTAAAATACTGCTTCATCCTCAAGCCGGATACATGCCAGAGCGCCTTCAGGGTATTTCTCTTTGAAAACGCAGCCGCAGTCTATATTGAAAAATGTGGTATCCTTTTCCGGATCGTAATGTTTAAAAACGGTGCCGCCGGTGTAAGCAAATTCGCCTTCCAGTATGGTGGGTGTGTGGCCGGCGATGATCACTCCGCCCCTTAATCCGCCTTCTTTGATGCTTTCATCCCTGGCATAGAGGTAGAAACCTTCCGCTTCTTCTCCGGAAAGACCCTCTTTATATCCTGCATGGACAATGACGTAGGATTTCCCCCCACATTCCGTTTTAACAAAATAGGGCATTTTCTTCATTATTCTCGCCCAGCGGATCAGGTCGTCCATGTCCGCACCATTCTCTGTGATCAGCTTACGGATCGTCTTATATACGTCAAAATAAACGGCGGCCTCTTCATTTCCCGTCTTTTTTATCCAGTATGCAGTTGCATCATACAGGGCATAAGTATCCGCGTTGGAGTTATAGTCGCTCTCCAGATCATTTGCCTTGTCTGCCGATAGCATTAATTCTACGTAGTAAATGAATTCTTCCTCGTGATTGCCTCGGATCATTTGAAGGTTCTCCGGGGCATTTTCCATATACTCAAGCATTTCGAAGGATTGTTCGCCCCGATCGATATAATCCCCTACCATAATGATGCGGTCTTCATCCTTGTTATCAATCTGCTTAAGCATTTCAAGGAATTCTTTGTAACATCCGTGAACATCCCCTATAACATACGTGCTCATCAATCTTTCCCCTTCTCCTCAGAACCATTTCTGTTCATGCACATCTGCGTAGATGCGAGAAGTTCCGCAACGATATGATATATTTTTTCCGATACCGGATCTCCCACGTTACACTCTGCAATAATCCCCTGTGCAATTTCCCGGTTTTGATATGCAATAACAGATTTCTTCTCCAGCTTCCCCATTATCAGCTTCGCAGTATTGCCTTCTCCCATGCATGTAATGTAAGGCACAATATCTGTTTCATGGTCGTACGTAATTTCGACTGCACAAGTGCAATCATCAACACTATCACAGATAACCACTTCTGATCTCATTACATCCTAACTCCCTTCACATATTTCATTGTTCTCATTTTCATAATAACATCACCTGCAATTATAGTATAAATCAAGAGAGTGTACGTTTTTATGTACACTCTCTGTTACGCATTGACATTAGTACTATTCAATCTCACGGCCGGTGATCATCCAATTATAAACCGGTTCATAATACAAACCGTATTTTGTAAAAATCTCATTGAATTCCTTCATTATCCCGGCAGGGGCTTTTTCGAATTCAATATCTTTTCCGCTCTGCTTCAGGTCATTTTTCAGGTAATCACTTACCATGGATAGGAGTTCCGGGCTGCCTTCAAGACTTGAAATATTTCCTTGGAGAAAGCCTCGGTATTCTTCGTAATTATCAAATAACGTGTATACCGGTATGCCCTCTCCGTCATCATCGTTCATTTGCTTATACTCTTCAAATGATTCATATTCCAGAGGATCCCACATGGTGTATCTTCGCCCTGTCTTCTGGACCTCAAGCACATCTTGTAAGAATTCCCTCACATCAGAGAAGTTCTCTTCTATGTACTTTTTTGCGAAGGAAATGTCTTTCAAAATGTGGTCCCAGGCTTCATTTTCTATATCTTCGCTGTTAAGGGTCAAGGTACCGTCTCTGAATATATCCGACAATCCGTTCTCGAAGGTCATATCAAAAATATGCTGGGACAGCTCCTCATCTGGGTTTTCCATTAAATCAATATATTCATCCGGGTCGACATTCTCCTGTTTTACTACATGTGTAAGCCCGAGGAATTCATCGTCTTCATTGCCGCTGTCAGTATAGGAGTTGCCACAGGCCAGTATCATGGTGTTCTGCCAGAGTCCCCACTTTTTTAAGAAGCGGATCATTTCCACAACCATTTCTTCTATTTCGGTATTTATATTTTTCTTTTTTACCATAGCTGCATCTCCGTTTAGTGTTCTCATCAGTGACTGTAAACATATTATAAAGAAGCGGGGTGTACAAAATTATGTACGTAAATTTGAATCACATAATTATGCCCATTATTGTCTGGGGTGATTTTCATTCTATGTTAAATCCCTATATAATTTCCAATTTTTTCTTTACAAATAGTAATCCTTTTGCTATAATCCGCTTTGGGTGTCACCTTTAGTGCGAAAGCATGGTGGACGGACTGGCCCTCTTTCTTCAGAGGGATTGACTGTTATCGCCCCTCTGAGTACGTAACTGTTGTACTGGTGCCTTGGCATCTAGTTGTTTCAGAAAGGAGGGCTTCGGATATGTTGACAATAAGTGAATTGATCGCTGTACTCAGCGTGTGCCTTGCCTGTTTTAGCCTCGGTTACAAACTCGGTAAGGACAAGTCATGGAAGGATACAAAGAATGAACAGGAATAGCCGCCCCGGTCTAGCCAACTTGAGTAGCTATTCCTGTTAGCAAAAGAGGGCCGGACCGTTGCCGGTGGCACCTTCTTTATTTGCCTTAATGGTAACATGGATATACTCTAATGTCAAATTATGTATTATCCTATTATTTCATGTCCGGAGGCGAGTCAAAAAGAACCGTCCCTATTACTATATGTTTAGGGGTTAATATTCCTAACATCCAGTTAGGATGTTATCCATCTTGTTGCTAAAGCTGTAGAATGAAGGAGGCAATAGGTCTGGCCAAACCGTCCCAGAACTTTTCGTTCGTTCGATAGTCAGCCACCCAGCTCCTCATTCGCAGCATTCGTTTTACGCAGATTGAACTTATCGTTCGTGTGAAACACCCAATAGATTGAATAGGCAATGAGTAAAACTGGTATCGACCATTGCTAATATATCTCAAAGGAGTTTCTATCATGATGAATGCAGTTGGTATCGATGTTTCAAAAGGCAAGAGCACTGTCACAATCCGAAGGCCGGGTGATGAGGTTATTCTACCTCCCTGTGATGTCCGCCATACCCGTTCCGCTATTGATTCACTGATTAATGAGATCAAGAGCCTCGATGGTGAAACCAAGGTGTGTATGGAATGCACAGGTAGGTACTATGAACCTATAGCCACCTGGCTGACAAATGCAGGTCTCTTTGTAAGCACTGTCAATCCGGTGCTCATCAAGAACTTCGGGGATGACTCTATCCGTGCGCCTAAGACCGATAAAGCTGATTCCAAAAAAATTGCACGGTACACTCTTGACCGTTGGACAAAATTGAAGCAGTATGGTCGTATGGACGAAACACGTAACCAACTCAAAACAATGAACCGCCAATTCGGATTCTACATGGATCAGAAAACTTCGATGAAGAACAATCTCATCGCTCTACTTGATCAGACATTTCCTGGCGCAAATGACTTCTTTGATAGCTCTGCACGCTCTGATGGTAGCCAGAAGTGGGTAGACTTTGTCTACACCTACTGGCACGTTGAATGCGTAACAGGGAGGACACTTGATGCCTTTACGGAACACTACCGTAACTGGTGCAGTCGTAAGGGCTATAACTTCAGTGCAACTAAGGCCAAGACCATCTATGATGTCTCTAAAGACCTTATTGCCGTATTTCCTAAGGATGATGTAACCAAGTTGATTATTCACCAAGCTGTTGATCTTCTTAACGCCGCATCCAAAACTGTAGAGACTCTCCGTGCCAAAATGGATGAAACCGCATCCACGCTTCCTGAATATCCCATAGTTATGGATATGAATGGTGTCGGTCCAACACTTGGTCCCCAGCTTATGGCTGAAATTGGAGACGTTACACGCTTCGAAAAGCGAGGCTCTCTGACAGCTTTTGCCGGCGTAGATCCCGGTAAAAACGAATCCGGACAATACGTGCAAAAAAGCGTACCCACAACAAAGAAAGGATCTCCGCATTTAAGAAAAACCCTCTTCCAGATCATGGACGTGCTCATTCAGCGTTCTCCGGTTGGTGATGCTGTCTACGACTTCATGAATAAAAAACGTGCTCAGGGAAAGCCTTACTACGTCTACATGACAGCCGGAGCCAACAAGTTCCTTCGCATCTACTACGGTCGTATCAAGGAGTATCTGGAATCAATTGAAGCCAAAGAATCCGAATAAGCAAAAGCAACCCTTGCTATCACAGATCGGCGCACATGGCGGTCTTGTTTTGATATATTAAAATCAACCTGTGTAAAGTTTTCAAAGTTCTTAAATTCCTACTTGACTTTTTATTTGCAGACTATTGACTCATGTTATCTGATACTGCAACGGCACATCTCAGGGAGGTGTATTCATATGAGTGGACAGACGATGTCATTTAGCGAGAAACAAAAAGTGATGGATGACTTTATAGAAAGAGTCGATCCATACAAAAAACAAGATAATCTTATCTTTGATCTTAGAGGATATGCAAAATACCTTGAAAAAAATGCTATCCCTGGTAATAGGGTTCCGGATGATGTTGTCAGGATGTTTAAAAAATAACAGGTGCTTCTTGAACCGCAGAAAGTATAAGCCACGTTAAGGGTGGAGTCTATCGGACTTATAAAAACGATACCATAAGACCATAACAGGAGATGAGAAAATCTCCTTTGTGGTCTCTTTTTATGCAGAGTAAGTCCCGTGCCGGCGGCAGGACAATTATGAGGCCGCTTAGTGTTTAGGTAATGAATTTCCGGCGCTATCCCGTATAGCCTGGTATAAGTTACGCGACCGGTCGTCTGTCGCCATCCGTGGCTCAGTGCCGACCTCTCGGCGCCATCCGGGCGCCGAGTCGCTGTAGGACATAGCGGCATAGCGGGAAATTCTATTACACTAAACAATGCGCGGCCTTCATAATTGCCCTGCCGCCGGCACTCAGTTACCTGCATAATTATTTCCATTGCCGGTTGACAAAAATAGTAAATAATGTTAATATACATCTCGGGTGGAAATCTCTTTCCCACCCGATTCGATTGCGCTATCGAGATCTAAGGAATTCACGGCGTTCGCCAATTGAAGTCCAAGGCTTAAGAAAAAATGGTAAAGGAGGAGTTATAAAATAAGTATAAAGAAAATAATTGATAGAAATGCAAACGTTATAATAAACCTTGATGGAACTAAGATGGTTCTTATTAATGATGTGCGTTTCAAAGGGAAAAGACAAGAGTGGATAATTATTGAGAATTATTTGAAGGAATATATAGGAGAGTTCTATCAGATTGAGGAAAGCAGTGAGAAGGTGTTTATTTCAACTGACTTTCCGGACGAATATGCTAATTCGGAAAGTAGGATTGCTTTAAAGGGTGCTGCGGCAAAGGCAAAAGCAAACGCTTCACAAATAATTCCGGAGTTGGTGCGAATTGCGACAAATAAGAGGCACTCGGATAATAATAAGAAAAAGCATGATAGAGATGCAAAATATGGTTGGTACAGATATGATGTGAGATTTGCACTTCCGGTGTACAATAATAAATCTGGAAATGTAGAAAGATATAATATATACAAGGCAATTATGCTTGTAAGACATGCTGAGGATGGAAAAAAATATCTGTATGATTTCATAGCTGTTAAAAAAGAAACGAGCAGCCCGCTTAAGTCTTAGACCGTACGGTAAAAACCCGTTTCTCAAGAAGTATATTAGCAAGGTAAATTGCATATGTCAAGCATGATTATAGCGCAAGTATTGGTTGGTTCACTGAAAAAGTATTGCTCTGATTTCTATACCCTCTATAAAAACATTATAGAGAATGAAGATTATGTCGATGTCACCGAGGATGATGTAAAGAAGTATTACTACAGCTAAGCGAGCGCGAGTCAAAAAGAACCGTCCCTATTGACTCATAAGCCACGTTAAGGGTGGAGTCTATCGGACTTATAAAAACGATACCATAAGACCATAACAGGAGATGAGAAAAGAAGATCTCCGGTTGTGGTCTTGTTTTTATGTTAAGTTTTCAAGGAGGAGGACTAAGAAATGTCTAAGAGATTAATAACTATTATCGCAGCTGTAATCGTAACACCGATTGAGATTTTGTTACTGGGTAATAAGGCAGATTTGACTGATATGAACTTTTGAAGAGAACGAAGTAGATTCGAGGAGATGCCGGATAGAAATGAGGAGGTAATTCTAATGAACGAGTTAAAAGAAGCAATACATGATTTCAGAACAGAACAGAGCAAGTTTAATTTCATCAAGGTGCTGGAGCAGCTCCGTAACAGCTGGGTATGGATTCCTTACAATCTGATGACCTTTACCAATCATGACGATATCCGCATGATCCCGGATATTCTCAAGAACGGTGACGAATTATTCTTCCCGGTCTTTACGGACCTTAAAGAGATGGGCGGGTATGGTACACAGTTCTCAAATATTGAGCGTCATTTTATGGATGCTATGGTACAGGCCTATAACAACGAGAATAATGTTGCCGGAATAGTAGTAAATGCATTTTCGGAAAGCATTATCATACGCCGAGAGATATTTAAACTGTTTTGGGACAAGGAATGTATGAGTTAAGGAGGGATAATGAGAGATGGTTTTTTCCGGGGAGCTGCTTTAGAAAGAATATATGGCGAGTAAGTCCCGTGCCGGCGGCAGGACAATTATGAGGCCACTTAGTGTTTAGGTAATGAATTTCCAACGCTATCCCGTATAGCCTGGGATAAGTTACGCGACCGGTCGTCTGTCGCCATCCGTGGCTCAGTGCCGACCTCTCGGCGCCATCCGGGCGCCGAGTCGCTGTAGGACATAGCGGCATAGCGGGAAAT
>Ga0310695_10003286_pt1 | contig 32156 bp, 20 predicted proteins | sample RumenRJG_04DNA_FD_203882 | JGI IMG/M metagenome (GOLD analysis project Ga0310695, IMG submission 203882) | Bovine rumen microbial communities from Lethbridge, Alberta, Canada - RJG_04 (v2) (version 2) | ecosystem: Host-associated > Mammals > Digestive system > Stomach > Rumen | place: Canada...
CTCATTAGAATCAAGGTTGTCCAGTTAACCTATGCTTACTATCAGAATGGAAGTAAGAACATCGACACCGCAGAGAAGGAGCTTTTGTTCAGCCTGTCGAAAGCCTATGACCTTTACAATTACTTGTTAGCCCTCATTGTAGGTATTACTCAGGAGGCCCGCCGCCATGTGGAGGTCGCCCAGTCGCGTGCACAACGTGAAGGCACTGAGATGCCGTCACAGAAGTTCATCATGAACCGCTTCGCCCTACAGTTGGAGGAGAACAAGATGTTGAACGAATTCATGGAGGCTCAGAAGAAGAACTGGAACGACAACCCTGAATTCCTGAAGAAGATTTACACACAGATTACTGAGAGCCAGATATATCAGGACTATATGGCCTCGTCAGAAGACAGCTACGACGCCGACCGCGAGTTGTGGCGTAAGCTGTATCGTACGCTCATCGAGAACAATCCCGACCTCGACAGTCTGTTGGAGGAGCAGAGCATCTATTGGAATGACGACAAGGAGATTGTTGACACCTTTGTGGTGAAGACCATCAAACGTTTCGACGAAAAGAACAAGGGACATCAGGAACTGTTGCCCGAATACGACAGCGAGGAGGACAGAGACTATGCCCGCAAGCTGTTCCGTGCCAGCATTATGAATGCTGACCATTATCAGCACTACATGAGTGAAGCCTCACGCAACTGGGACTTCTCACGTCTGGCCTACATGGATATCGTCATCATGCAGATTGCCATTGCCGAGATGATGACCTTCCCCAGCATCCCCATCAATGTCAGCATCAACGAGTATGTGGAGATTGCCAAGCTCTACTCCACTCCACGCAGTGCCGGCTACATCAACGGTATGCTCGATGCCATAGCTCGTCACCTTGTCCAGAAAGGTCGCCTGCTGAAACCCATTGAACCAAGAAAATAGAAAAACAACAATAATTATTTATAAACAATGACACAGATTACTCTCGCTGCACAGGCCGCTCAGGGCGGTGGCAGCATGACCAGTTTCGTGATTATGATGGTAGCCATCTTCGCCATCATGTACTTCTTTATGATTCGTCCTCAGCAGAAGCGCCAGAAGGAGATTCAGAATTTCCAGAACAACCTGACTGAGGGCACACCCGTTGTCACCGGTGGTGGTATCTATGGTACCGTGAAAAAGATTGACCTAGCTGCTGGCATCATTGAAGTAAAGATTGCCGACGGTGTAGTCATCAAGGTCGACAAAGGCTACGTCTACAAGGATACTGCTAGCACACCCATGCAGAAATAAGAGGTGAGAGGCTTCTCCCACCTAAAGGTAGGAGTGTGGCACGCAATGAGGTGAGAGGTTAGAAAGGATGAGTACCAAACGGATATTTATCACCATGAGGAATTTCTTGTTCAGCAATGTGAACAAGCAGTTCCTCATTTTCATGATCTTCCTCTTCCTCTCTGGCATCTTCTGGCTTATCATTACCCTCAACGAGACCTTCGAGCAGGAGATTAAGATACCAGCACGCGTGGTGGGTATCCCCAAGAATGTAGTACTCACGTCAGTACCTGTCGACACGGTACGTGTAACCATTCGTGACAAGGGATGGCTCATAGCAGTCTACCTCTATACCGACCGGTTGGGCACCATCCAGATACCATTCAAGATCTACGACCACGGTCGTGGTACTGGTACCATCGGCACCAACGACCTGAAGCGCATGGTAGAACAACGTTTGGAACTCTCGTCGAAAATCACTGCCGTCAAGCCCGACCATTTAGCATTCTCCTATAACAATGGTGAGTGTCGTCGTGTACCAGTCCGCTGGGCCGGCCGTGTCATCCCAGACCAGCTCTACTTCATCTCAGATGTGGAGTACCAGCCTGACAGCGTCGAGATCTACGCATCAAGAGAGAAACTCGACAGCATTCGTGCTGTATACACAGAGGCGCTCAACTACGTCAACTTCCGTGACACGTTGACAGTAAACTGTCAGCTGGCATACATTCCAGACGTCAAAGTCGTCCCCGACCGTGTACAGATTCGGTTCCATACCGACGTACTCACCGAGGAGACTATCAGCAACGTGCCTATTCTCTGTCTCAATCTACCGGAAGGCAAGGTCTTGCGCACCTTTCCACGCTTTGCCAAGGTACATTTCGTAGCAGGTGTCAGTCAGATACGTTCGTTACGTGCCGAAGACTTTGTAGTCGTTGCCGACTATCATGAAATTGCAGAGAGCCACAAGGAGAAATGCAACCTCTACCTTCGCGAGGTACCACATGGCGTCAGCCGTGCTGTCCTCGACACCAAACAAGTAGACTATCTGATAGAAGGGGAATGAAGGTAGGTATTACAGGAGGTATCGGCTCTGGAAAAAGCTACGTCTGTCAACTGCTGAAAGCTCGTGGCATTGAGGTCTATGACTGCGACCAAGCGGCTAAACGCATCATCCGTACATCGGAAAAGGTTCGCCAGCAGTTGTTGCAGCTCATCGGTTCCTTAGAGAAGGCCGACATTGCCCGCTTCTTACTGGAGAGCGAAGCCAATGCCAAGAAGATTGACGCTATCGTACATCCTGCCGTCTTCCGCGACTTCGAAGAAAGTGGTTACCAATGGATGGAGAGCGCCATCCTCTATGAGTCAGGTGCCAACAAATTGGTAGACCGTGTCATTGTGGTCACTGCACCAGAAGAGGTACGCATCCAGCGCGTCATGCAACGTGACAGCATCACCCGTGAAAAGGCACTCCAGTGGATGCAGCGCCAGTGGCCACAATCCGAGCTCCTGCGCCGTGCCGACTACGAAATCATCAACGATGGTCACACCGACCTCAACGAGCAACTCAACACAATTTTAAACGACGCAATGTCGTAATATCGTAGCATCGAAATATCGAAATAACGAGATATCGAAATATCGTAATAACGAAAAGAAATATGAAACAGACCATTTTAGCAATCTCCGGTAAGCCCGGACTGTACAAATTAGTATCACGTGCCACCAACAGCCTCATTGTCGAGGCCTTGGATGACACCCACAAGCGTATGCCTGCCTTCGGCAGCGACCGCATCACCTCACTGGCCGACATCGCCATGTTCACTGAGACCGACGAGGTACCCCTCATGAAGGTGCTCGCCTCTATGCGCGACCTGGAAGGCGGCAAGACCTGTAGCGTTAACTTCAAGAAGGCTACTCCCGCTGAGCTCCACGAGTATTTCTCTAAAGTACTGCCCGAATGGGATCAGGACCGCGTACAGAACAGCCACATCAAGAAGCTCATCCAGTGGTACGACATCCTCATCAAAGCTGGCATCACCGATTTCGAGGAAGAGATGGCTCCCACAGAGGGTGACAACATCGACGATCGCAAAGAGGAATAACAACCTTCCTCATAAGAAGTAAAAAAGCCTGCAGCAATTGCAGGCTTTTTCTATATAGCTATGTCGCGCTGGCGCCAGAAACGATAGGTGATATCCTCGAAGGAACCGTCATCGCGGAGACGATAGAGACGTTGGTTGGTAGTCGGTGACTTCAAGGGGCCTAGGTGCTTGATATAAGGTCCGATTTTCAGGTAGTCAAAGTCAGCCTTGTTGACAGCCGGCGAGACGCGGAGGCGTCCACTGTACCATGCCACCTTAAACTCTGGATAAGTCTCGTGGATATACTGTGCCAACTGGTTGACGCCCACGGGGTCGGCATCACCGCCCATGAATGACAGGCAGGTGATGTCGTTACCGTAACGCTCGATGAAGGCATCGATGGCATCCGTATCCAACGGCATGCCAATGTCATCCCAGAGATAGCGGCTATGGCATCCTGGACAATGGCATGGACAGTTGGAGATATTGATGGCTAAAGTCACCTCATCGGGTATCTCCTGAAAAACAACCCCTGTATTTACGTATTTAAGCATTATTATTCTGCATGTGCATAATAACGGCGTGAAGCCTCTTCCTGACGAGCCTGTGAGAAGTTGCTAACACGCTTCAGATAACCAATGATGCGGGTCATGTAGTCCACATTCTTCGAGTGGCAGTGCGGGCACTCCTTGAGATAGCGCTTGTCGATATGACCACAGTCGTTACATACCGTGTTGGGAATGTTGAATGTGAAGTAGTTACAACCCTCCTTGGCGGCAACCTTCAGCAGGTGCAGGTACTGCTCCTTAGACAGGTGCTCGTCGAGGTTCATGTGCAGCGCTGAGCCACCAGTGAGGTGCTCGATATAGGGTGCGCCATGCAACTTGAACTTGTCGATAACGCTGAGTGAGTCGTCCTCTACCACGTAGAAGTAGCTGTTGTAGCAGTCGCGAGGAACGAAGTAGCCGTCCTCACGGTCCCACTTGGCATGCTTCACACCGACATTCTCGGCAGGGATCATCTCGCAGTTGAACATGATGTCCTTGGTGCGATACTGCTTGTTGTACTTCTCGATGAGGCCGAGGATGCTCTGCACGAACTTCTTGTAGTCGTCGTTAGGCGTAATCTTCAAGCCCATGAACTCTGCAGCCTCTACGAGACCGTTGATACCGATGGTGAGGTACTGACGGGCGATGTTGATGTAGCCAGCATCGAAGAGGGGCAGCATGCCGTGGGCTTGCAGGTCCTTGAGGTTCTCGTTGTAGGCTAGCTGTACCTTGTGACAGAGGTCGATGACCTGTCCCAGATACTCCAGATAGTCCATCTTGTGGTTGACGGCATACTGCACACAGCGGTTGAGGTTGATGGTGAGTACAGACTTCGAACCAGTAGACACGCCACCAGCACCCAGCGTATAAGAGAAGCCGTTGTCGGTAATCTCGTTGCGCAGACGGCAGCAAGAAGACAGAGAATCAGCATTGTCGCTCATGTAGGTGAAGAACGAGTGACCCTCGGCATACATCTCAGCGGTGAACTCACCCCACTCCTTGTCCTTAGGCTCACCATTCTCGTCGACAAGCAGAGCCATAGTCTCTACGGGGAAGGTCAGCAGGGTCTTGGTACGCTCTTGGTTGAACCACTTCATGAAGCGCTTCTGCAGCCAAGACAGACCGTCCCAGTCGGGCTGTGAACCATCGGGGAAGTAGAACTCACCGAAGATGCTCTCAAAGTAGTAACGGTCGTAGTAGGCTACATTCCAGAACACAGCCTGGTAGTTACGGGCACCTGTGGGCTGGTTCAGCGAGTAGACGATCTGCTCGAAGTAGTCGGTGATGACCTTGTCGATGGTGCGCTTCTTCAGAGAGAGGTCAGCCTGCTGTTCGGGATGCTGCCAGTAGTCCTTACCATACTCGTTGCCGATGAAGTAGTTCATGTACATGAGGAACTCGGGGGTAGCACAGGCACCAGCGAGCATAGAGCTAACCATGAACACCATATTGATGAAACCACCAGCAAACGACTTCAGGTTAGTAGGAGCCGTAGAGTTACCACCAATGGCTGTGGTACCACCGATAAGCCAGGGGTACATCGTGATAGATGCACAGTAGTTGGCCAGCGAGGTCTCGTCGTTCTTATATATAAAGTGGTGTGTCAGCAAGTCGATGTACTGGTCAGCAAGTTCCTTGTCGTACATCTTCTTGATGCGCTCAGTAAGCAGACGACGGTTCAGACGGATGAAGTTAGACTTTGGAAGTTCACCAATCAACGTGGCAATGTTCTTGTGTTCCACATTGGCGTTAGCGTCAAATTTTGAGCTGGTGGCAGCATTAGCCGACTCCATATAGTCAGACAGGAACTGCAACTTAGCCAGTGTCTCACGATCCTCGGTATGCTGCTGACGGTAGAGCATGAACGATTTGGCCACCTTATAGAAGCCTTCACGCATCAACGCTTCCTCCACCTGGTTCTGGATATCCTCCACCGTGATATCGTCCTTGATATCCAGATGACTGATAATCTTTGAAATGGTTCCCAGGTCAGAAGGAACGTTCACACTCTCGAACGCCTTGACGATGGCGTTCATAATTTTGTCTAACGAAAACGAGTCTTTCGAACCGTCGCGTTTGGTAATGGTAAAGTTTTTAATCTCCATTTTTTATGTGTATATTTCTTTAGTTATCGCATTCTCTTTGCAACACAAAGTTTTCCGTTTTGGACAACTTTTTAATTTTTATCTCGCAAAAAGTTTCCCATTTCGGGAAACTCTTAGCGAGTGCAAAGATACAAAATATAACTAAATTACAAGCACATTTTGGAGAGAAATATTTTCAAAAAATGTTAATATACGGCATTTCGTCGACCGTCGTTTAGTCCTTCAGTGAATAAGTCACTGTAGTAACTACGCGTAACTTTTTTATATACGGGGTGTTATCGTCACGGTTGTCGATAGAGAACTGTCCCTGATCGGCAATGACAATTTTCCCAAGGTCACACTCACTGGCCTCTGCAAACTGAGCAGCAGTCTTCTGAGCGTTCTTGATAGCCTCTGCCATCATCTCCGGTTTCATTTGCTGAAACGACGCATATTCGTACTGAGGACTGTTCTCACCCAGAGCCACACCCTGTTTCAGCAGTTCGGCCTGACTGGAGATAGCTTTGTTGACTTCTTCCACCTTGTTGGTAGCCACCGTAATAGTGGTATTAACGATGTAGCGGAAGTTCTTCTGGTTGTCACCCCACTCACGAGCCTCCAAGTCAGTAATGGAGGGGGGATTAATGGTAATCTCTTTCTCAGGCAGGCCATACTTCAGCAAGAACTGCTTGATTTTCTGTGTCTGCACGTTGATATTCTCGTACAACAGCGGTAGGTCGTTACCTGTCACCTTTGTACCAATGCTCCAAGTGACCTTGTCGGCTGGCACCTCACGTTCGGCCAGTCCCTTGACGGTTACATGACGATCTTTATTGGCAAAGTTGTCAATGCCTGCCTTCAGGAACCATCCCAGGCAGACGATGCCTACAGCAACGATGGCTGCGGCAATGATGCGATTGTTCTCTTTCATGCGTGTACCTTATTAATATTATAATGGGGTTAATGGGTCTAATGGGGGAGATGGGCCAAATGGGTTATTTGTCAGCAAGGACGAAGTCGAGCTGACGCTTCTCTAGATTGGCACGAGCCACCTTGATGCGTACAGGGTCGCCCAACTGGTACTTGTTATGGTGGCGACGGCCTACGAGACAGTAGTTGCGCTCGTCGAAGTCGTAGTAGTCATCATCCAGGTCGTGCATAGACACCATGCCCTCGCAGTGGTTCTCGTCGACCTCACAGTAGATGCCATACGACTGAATGCCACTGATGTGGGCATCATACTCGTTGCCTATCTTGTCGGCCATGAATTCCACCATCTTGTACTTGATGCTGTCGCGCTCAGCCTGCTGGGCGGTCTGTTCCATATCGGAGCAGTGCTCGCAGAGTTCTTCGTACTTCTCCTGATTAGCTGAACGGCCTCCATCCTGATATTTCGTCAACAGGCGATGCACCATCGTATCGGGGAAACGACGGATAGGCGATGTGAAATGCGTATAGTATTCGAAGGCCAGACCATAATGTCCGATGTTGTGCGTCGAATACTTAGCCTTCATCATAGCACGCAGGGCAACGGTCTCAATGAGCTTCTGCTCCTTCTTGCCCTGACAGCCATCCATCAGCGCATTCAGCGATTTCGAGATAGCACCTTTCGTACCAGCCGTCTTCATCTTGTAGCCGAACTTCACCACAAACTCGCGCAACGTCTCCAACTTCGTGGGGTCTGGCTGGTCGTGGATACGATAGACGAAGGTTTTCTTGGCTTTGGGCTGCGCATTCTTGGCTTTAGGCTTCTCCACCTTACCGATATGCTCTGCTACGGTACGATTAGCCAGCAACATAAACTCTTCAATGAGCTGGGTGGCATCGTTCGACTTCTTGAAATAAGCACGGACGGGCTTGCCTGTCTCGTCGATGTCGAAGTGCAGCTCCTCACGGTCGAACTTCACAGCACCACCCTTGAAACGGCGTTCACGCAAGCACTTCGCTAGTTTATCCAACGTATGCAGTTCACTGGCATAGTCGCCTTCCTTGCCCATCAAGATCTCCTGCACCTCCTCATAAGCGTACCTTCTATTACTCTTAATCACGGTGTGGGCAATGTGGTAGTCCTTGACGTTGGCTTCTTCGTCCAAAACGAAGATGACACTATAGCAAAGCTTCTCCTCATCAGGGCGCAATGAACAGATGAAGTTACACAGACGCTCCGGCAACATGGGGATGGTGCGGTCTACGAGATAGACGCTGGTGGCACGCTTTACGGCCTCCTTGTCAATAATAGATCCTTCCTTCACATAGTGGCTGACATCAGCAATGTGAACGCCAACCTCATACAATTTACTATTTGACGATTTACTATTTACTATGTTGCGAATGCTGAGAGCATCGTCGAAGTCCTTGGCATCTTTGGGATCGATGGTACAGGTGAAGACGTCGCGGAAGTCCTCACGACGGGCTATCTCCTCAGGCGTGATACCTGGCTCTATCTTCGCGGCAGCCTCCTCGACGTTATGAGGATACTTATACGGCAGACCGTACTGTGCCAGGATGGCGTGCATCTCTACGTTGTTGTCGCCCTCCTTACCCAGCACGTCGATGACTTCGCCGACAATGTTCTTCGATTCCTTTGACGGCCACTGCGTAATCTTGACGACAGCCTTGTCACCAGTCTTGCCTCCCTTCAGTTTCTTCTTCGGAATAAAGATATCGTGTACAAAGATGTTACCCTCGGTAACCAGGAAGGCATAGTCCTTCTCCACCTTCAGCTTACCAACGGCCTGGTCGCGTTTGTGACTCAGGATCTCGACGACCATCGCTTCCTTGATATGCTTCTCGCGACGAGCCATATAGGTAACCTTCACGCGGTCACCATTCATGGCAAACAGCGAGTTGCGCTCACTGACAAACACGGGTGTACCGCCATCGTCAGGCTGAAACGAGTTCTTGCCGTTAGCCTTACGGATGAAGGTACCTTCCTGCACCTGCGTCTTCAGGTTCAAACGATACGAGTTGTCGCTGACCTTCGACAGATAGTCATCCCACGCCATCTCCTCCATCAGGTCAATGGCCAGCATCTTGGTGGGATGCGTGTCCAACTTCAAAGCCTTGAAAACTTGTTTGAAGGAGAACGTCTCGTTAGGATTCTGTTGGAACAGCGTCTGCAGCATTTCACCTATCTGTTTCTTATTCAGCCTTTTGCCTCCCTTTTTCTTGCTCATAGTATCAATATTTAATAGTTTCTGACAGCAAAGTTACAAAATAATTATGAATTATGCATTATTTATTATGAATTATTTCGTACCTTTGCACGCAAAGTATCACTTTTAAACTATTAATTGCTTATGGAACCGACCATGTTAATTCTTATTGGAGTGGCCATTTTCGTATTGGTCATTTTGTTATTCGTCTCTTATGTGAAGGCGCCCCCCTCTTCAGCCTTCATCATCTCCGGTCTTAGCAAAGAACCACGTGTGCTGATTGGCTCGGGCGGATTCCGCATCCCGTTCTTCGAGCGTCTGGACCGCGTCTATCTGGGACAGATTACCGTAGATATCAAGACGGAGGAGAGCGTGCCTACTACCGACTTTATCAATGTCGACGTAGACGCTGTTGCCAAGATTCGTGTCATGCCCACCAACGAGGGTACTCGTCTGGCTGCCAAGAACTTCCTGAATATGATGCCTAACGAGATTGCCGAACAACTGCAGGACTCGCTGCAGGGTAACATGCGTGAAATCATTGGTACGCTGGACCTCCGCTCGCTGAATACCGACCGTGACGGTTTCTCTGACCAGGTGATGACCAAGGCTTCGCCCGACATGGCGAAACTGGGTATCGAGATTATCTCTTGTAATATCCAGAACGTGACCGATAAGGAAGGCCTTATCAAGGACCTGGGTGCCGACAATACCGCTAAGATTAAGAAGGATGCCAGCATCAACCGCGCCATCGCTGAGCGTGACGTGAAGATTGAGGTGTCGAAGGCCGACAAGGAAGCCAACGATGCTCGTGTGGATGCCGACACTGCTATCGCTATCAAGAATAACGAGCTGGCTTTAAAACGTGCTGCCCTGAAACAGCAGGCCGATACGGCGCAGGCTGACGCTGATGCCGCCTACGCTATCCAGCAGCAGGAACAGCAGAAGACCATCAATATCAAGACCGTAGAGGCTGAGATTGAGAAGACGAAGCGTGAGCAGATCCTGTCGAAGGAACAGATTGAGATTCGTCAGAACCAGTTGGCTGCCGAAGTGGAAAAGAAAGCTGATGCCGATAAGTATAAGGTAGAGCGCGATGCTGCCGCCGACCTGGAGCAGCGCAAGCGTGTGGCTGAAGCTCAGAAGTACGAGGCCGAGCAGCGTGCCCTGGCACAGAATGCTGAGTCAGATGCCGTCCGCTACCGTCTGGAACAGGAAGCTGCCGGTATCAAGGCCAAGGGTGAGGCTGAGGCTTACGCTATCCAGAAGAAGGGTGAGGCTGAGGCTCAGGCCATGGACAAGAAGGCCGAGGCTTATAAGAAGTATAACAATGCTGCCGTCATGCAGATGATGATTGAAGTGTTGCCACAGGTTGTCGAGAATGTTGCCAAGCCTATTTCCTCCATCAAGGACGTCCATGTCTACAGTGGTGGTCAGGACACTGGTGCAGGTATCGCAGCCATGAGCGGTGGCGTACCCGTAGCCATCAAGCAGGCTTTTGACGTACTCAAGTCTGCCACAGGTGTTGACATGGCCGACATCATGCGTGCCGGAACCATCGAGGCCAAGGTTAACCGCAACATCAACCTTAACGACGAAGCCCGCGAGGCTGTTGACAACATCACAGGAAAAGGAACAAACAATAAGAAATAAGTGAAAAGCTATAAAATCTTTGCCGCAGTACTATTTGCGGTATCCTTCTGTCTGTCGGCAGCAGCTAAGGACGCTGTGAACACGAAGTTCGGAAAGCCCACCAAGGAGGAACTGACCATGACAACCTATGCGCCAGAACCCGATGCCGAGGCAGTAGTGCTCTGTCGATTGACGGATGTTGAATATTCCTTTCAGACTGACGGATATCTCGTTGACTATCACGAGAAGATACGTATTAAGGTACTGAAACCGGAAGGTGCCAAGTATGCCAATATCACCATTCCCTACTACATACTCCAGCAGGGTAAGGATGGTGTCAACAATTCTCAGATAGCGTTGCGTCCACAGCATATTAATCTCAACGGTACCGTCTCAGCAGACGAGACTGTTTCTGGATCCATTGCTGAGAACATCGTCAACAGCTATATCCACGAGAGTATTGAAGATATAAAAGCCACCGCATATAATATGGATGGGAGCAAGACGACAAAGACAAAACTCAAGGCTGCTGATGTCATCCAAGAGCAGGTTGAAGGAGAAATCTGGCAAGCCCGTTTTACTGTCCCTGATGTCCGTCAGGGAACGGTCATTGAATATGAGTACACCCGCCACAGCGAGCTGTTCTACCGTCTGCATGACTGGCAGGCGCAGCAGGAAATTCCCGTCGCCTTCGCCCGTCTCACCGTTACCATCCCGCGCCACCTCCTGTTCAATTTCGAACAGCATGGCAGTCAGCAACTTGTCGCTAAGCAGGAGTCTTCTTCCATGATATACAAGTTGGTGAGTGATCCGCTGGCAGCACCAACCAACGTGATGGCCTATCGCTATATCTTTACAGGACAAAACCTGAAGGGAATCGCTGACACTCCTGACATCTGTGTACAAGACGAACGCACGGGCGTTACCGCCGAACTTAGCAGTTTCGGTCTGCGTAGTACGGCACCAGCCAACTATGCCGACACCTGGGAACATGTTGACCAGGTGCTGATGGGGGACGACAATCTGGGCAAGATGATGGAAAGTCACAGTCCGCTACGCGAACAGTTGCAGGCTGAGAACATCCAGTCCATTGCCAACGAACAGGAACGTGCCGCAGCGGTATGCCGTCTGGTATTCTCCCACGTCAAATGGAATGGCAAGTACGCCATGTGGGCAAGAAACACCCAAGAAACCCTCCAGCAGGGCGAAGGCAATAGTGCCGATGTCAACATGCTGCTGATGCAGACCCTGCGTGATGCTGGTCTGAAGGTGAACCCTGTGGTGATGCGTCAGCGCAACCTGGGGGCACTGCCTGTTAATTTCCCCACCATCAGCAAACTGACAAATTACGTGGTAGGCATCAAGACCAGGAATGCGGGCACTGTCTATGTCGATGCCTCGTCACCGGAAGGAAAACTCCACACGCTGCCCGACCAGTTGCAGGTAGAACGAGCACACCCCATCGGTTTCCCGTCAAACGCACCATGGGTGAGCCTGAAGAAAGCCGTCAACCCACAAGGCAAACGTAAATAAAGGAAAGTAAACACAAGATGAAAATACTGATAACAGGAGCCAGTGGGTTCATTGGCTCCTTTATTGTTGAAGAGGCACTACGCCGTGGTTTCGAGACGTGGGCAGCAGTACGCAAGAGTAGTTCGAAGGCGTTCCTTCAGGACGAACGCATCCATTTCATCGAACTCGACTTCTCGTCAGAGACACAGATGACCCAGCAGCTGACAGGACTGCAGTTCGACTATATCGTGCATGCTGCAGGTGTCACCAAGTGTCTGGACCCGAAGGACTTTCACCGCATCAATACCGAGGGTACACAACACCTGGTACATGTGCTGAAAGCCTTGCAGATGCGCGTAGAGCGTTTCGTATACATCAGTAGTCTTAGCATCATGGGTGCTATCCGTGAGCAACAGCCTTATGAGGAAATCCGCGAGAGCGACACACCACAACCTAACACTGCCTACGGACGTAGCAAGCTGGAAGCTGAGCAGTGGCTGGACACCGTAGAAGACCTTCCCTACGTTATCCTGCGTCCTACGGGTGTCTATGGTCCGCGCGAGCGCGACTACTTCATGATGGCCAAGAGCATCAAGGCACATACCGACTTTGCCGTAGGTTTCAAGAAACAGGACATCACCTTCGTCTACGTTACCGACGTGGTGCAGGCGGTTTTCCTGGCCTGCGAAAAGGGTGTCACGGGTCGCCGCTACTTCCTTAGCGATGGTGAGGTGTACCAGTCGTCGACCTTCAGCAACCTGATACGCAAGGAGTTGGGTAACCCCTGGTGGATACGCATCACGGCACCGCTGTGGGTACTGCGCATTGTCACCTTCTGCGGAGAGTATATCGGCAAGATGACGGGTAAGGTGACTGCACTGAACAACGACAAATACAACATCATGCGCCAGCGCAACTGGCGCTGCGATATCGAACCAGCCCGCCGTGAGTTGGGCTACGAGCCACAAGTAAAACTGGAGGAGGGCGTCAAACGAAGCATTGCATGGTACAAGAAAGAGAACTGGCTGTAAGAGGACTGATGGCCGCAGAGTGGGTAGGCATGGCTTACCTGCTGTTTACATTGGTCTTCATGGCCTGCGTATGGTCACAGCTACAGGATGTTACCAGCATGTTGGTACTGCGTGGCGGCTATGTAGCAGCTACGTTAGCGGCATGGGCAATCTACCGCCGCTACCCCAGTAAGTGGACTCTGTTCCTGCGCGTACTGGTACAGATGATCTTCCTCAGCTGGTGGTATCCTGATACCTACGAGATGAACCGCACACTGCCCAACCTCGACCACGTCTTTGCCCAGTGGGAGCAATCGCTCTTCGGCTGTCAGCCGTCGCTGCTATTCTCTCAGAAAGTGCCCTACGGCTGGTTCTCGGAACTGATGTGTCTGGGTTATGTCAGCTATTTCCCGCTGATGCTGATTGTTTATCTCTATTATTTCTTCCGTCGCTACAAGGAGTTCCAGATGGCAGCCTTTATCATGCTTTCCTCCTTTTTCGCCTATTACGTCGTCTTCGTGCTGCTGCCCGTCACCGGTCCGCAGTTCTACTACTTGGCCGTAGGTACTGAGAAGATTGCTGCAGGCATCTTCCCGAACCTTGGTGACTGGTTCCTGACACACTCAGAACGTATGGCAGCACCTGGTTGGACGGATGGTTTCTGCTACCATCTGCTCGACATCACCCACGATGCCGGCGAACGTCCTACCGCCGCCTTCCCTAGCAGTCATGTCGGTGTCACCACGGTCGTCATGCTACTCGCCCTACGTACACGTAGCAAAGGCCTCATCTTCACCATCCTACCTTTCTACATCCTGATGTGCCTTTCAACGGTATATATCTATGCCCACTATGCTATTGACGCAATAGCAGGGCTCCTGACGGGAACCCTGCTATACTTTATATTCAAGCGCCTATATCGTTGATATACCACTTTACTATTGCAAAGTAATGGCCATCAAACCGATTACCACATCATTTGAGAGGGTGCGAATAGTAAGCGACTTGAGTCGTTTTTGGGGATTGAGCGGCATCTCTAACATCTGACCTGCACCACCAGGAATGTCACGACCATAGTCGCCACCAAGTGGGACGATACTACCAAGATTACGACTTACATCGCCAGTACCGAAGCAGACTCGATACGGACGGGGCTGCGGAGCATTGAATGCCTGACCATCGATATAGTATTCCTGTTCGATAGGACACCAGTTGTCCGGATTGCGCAGCGCCAACGTATCAGCAGTACCATCAGTATAGGTAACAACCACCAAACCGTTGTCTATCCTACTCTGCATATGATTGGTAGAACCTGCCATCAGCAGATAAGCCTTTGAGGCCTTACCCTTCAGAGGAATGGTGACAGCATCGGGGTAGTTGTCCCAGAGACTGGTGTAAATCATATTCTGTCCTACAGCTGGCGTTTGGAACGGTATACCTGCCATATTAAACACACCGTTCACTATCTTGGTACGGAATACAGAGTCGTTAATCTCGGCCGTCTTCTTGGGATGGCACCACTCGCCAATGCCCTGTACAGGAATTTGTAGCGTAGTGGTTTGCGGACGAGGACTTACGTATTTGTTCTTAAAGATATCTGTCACATTCGCATTGTAATACTTAGTAAGCGACAGAGGTTGATAATCCAAAGCGTATTCGATAACCTGAGTTGTAGCAGTAGTGCCTTTTATATCTTTAAAGGCGCCCTTATCGAGGTTCTGTCGCACAATGATTTGCAGGGGCTGACGGAAGTCCTGGGTAATTTCTATGCGAACCTTGCCATTACTGCGTGTGTACTTATACGACAAGTAGGGTGTTTTTACACTGGCACTATCCCATTCGGCAGGAAAGCCCGGACGGATGATACACTTTCCATCGAGTGCCTGAGGGATGATACCAAACAAACCCTGCAACAGCGTGCGACTGCTGATACCAAGGCAATCTCCAAAGTCGCGATAACACTCGCCTCGGGCAGCATCGTAATGGCTAATCTGACCGAAGTTGGCAGGACTCTGCCCATAGTACATCTGGTCCAAAATATTAGCCTTCATCAGCTGGTAAGCCTCATCGGCACGACCAGCCTCAAAGTAAGCTAAGGCCGTATGCATCACCTCGGCTGCCGCTACGTTATTAATACTCCAACTATAGGGCATCCAGTTGCTAGTTGATATGATTTGATAGCCAGTACTTTCTACAGGAATATGTGGGATATTTGCAGTGACCCAATTGGTTGCCTGATAGGCCTGTTCAGGGGTACAGGCACCACAATCTATTGGGGTATAGATGCTCCACACAGCAGGGTTGTCATGGGTGCGTTTCAGCCCCATCGCATCCTGATATTCGGCCCACACACCTGATTTCGAAAGCCACAAACGCTGGTTCATAGCCTGTAGGATGGCCTCGGCCTCATCGCGATAGGGTTTCGAATTCTCGCCAATCATCTCGGCGATACGGGCTGCCAACTTGTTGCCACGATAATTGTAGGCCGAACTATGGGTAACGGCACCACCACTATAGTAAAGTGCATCGCTGGCCCAGATGCAGCAGTAGGCATCGTACAGATGGTCACCGTCCGGATCAAAATTGCGTTTTTCCCAAGCTAAGTGACGGGTTAGCACAGGCCACATCTTACGCATATAAGCCGCATCGGCATCGTACTGGAAGTGCCACAGCAATTCGTCGATATAATTCAGGTTCATGTCGTAATGGTGCATCTGATCGTTGCGTTCCGGATTACGACAAATGTAGCCATCACTATACATCTGCGTACCCCAACGCTTCTCGGCACGAGCCATGTTTAACGTTGAATCCTGCGAGGGATGCGGGATAGTGGCAGGCACGTTGGCTACCTGACTCTTGGCATAGGCATCGAAATGACTCACCGCCCTATCCTGCCAACCAAGAACATCTCCTAAGTAACCGGCTCGCCAACCCGCCAGTGGCATACGCCAACCAATACAACCGTGCAACCACGTCTGTCCGTCCCAATCGCCATCAGCGGCCAGCACCAAGGCACCGCCTAAGGTGTTGATATACGAATCGGGCGTGGTAAACTGTATGCGACCAGCCAACTTCTCGTAATACTGCTTAGCAGCGGCAAACTGCTGACGGCCCTCGGCTGCTGATAGCGGCTTCACCATGTTCACATCTACCATCAGATAAGCCGTTTCGTCCTTCAGCGCCACTTCGGTTGTTTGCAGCACCTCACCTTTGGGTTCTAACACGCCAGGTTTATCGGCACCGATATCACCATTGCGACTGAGCTTACGCTGAGCGATCTCGCACACCAATGCTTTGATACGAGCTCGTCCAACAAGTTCGGACGATGAGAATGCCCAGATAGCCTTCTCGCCATCGGGCAAGGCTATGACACGGATAGATAGCTGCGCCCCACCCCAGCCCGTCAGTTGATAGGTGCGTTGGCCATTCACATAGCTGGCTGTACAGGGACTCACCTGCTCTAACGGATAATCAATTCCATCCACCTGAGCTACCAGTCGGATGTTGCGATGATAGCCTTTCTTGACTACGGCAAAGATGGGACGATCGCTGGTTTCCAGACGCCAGTCGGTATGACTGCCATACAAGGCTCGCGTGTAGCGATTGTTGCCATCTTTACAAACAAACGCGCCCCCCGCACCAGGCTGGTATTGCAAGGTGCGAGGAGCGGATGTACCATGGGGTTGGCACATAGCGGATAGCGGTACCATGCCCACCAATCCGACTATAGCTACCAGAAATTTATTCATTAGCAAGGACGCTTCTTAGGGAGGTTGAAAACATCCTGCACTTCCTTCATCTGTTCTTCAGTCATGCCATCGGGCTCGCTACCCATAGAGCGGGCACACATGTAGATGTTGGCTGCCTTGCAGAGCACGTCGGTCTGGTCGAAGGCATCCATGATGTCTGTACCAACGGCAACGGTACCGTGCTTCTCCCACATCACCACGTCGTGGGTCTTAATCTGCTCCAGGGTGGCCTCAGCCAAATCAACAGACGATGGCAGGGCATAAGGTACGATGCCAATGCCGAGCGGTGCAAACGCCAACGTCTCAGGAATCATCGACCACAGCACGCGGGTCATCTCATCGCCCTTCAGGAAACGCTGGATATGACTCATAGCCACCAGTTCAATGGGGTGTGTATGCAATGTAGCCTTATAGCACGAACCTGTCTCCAACAGGTAGTTCTGCAGTGCCAGGTGCGTAGGAAGCTCACTGGTAGGCACCACTGGCTCATCGGCAATGACCACGTACGATGCGCAGTCGTCACAGATACGGATGATGCTGCCATTCTGCATGGGTTCCTTGGCAAGGTCACGCATGCGCTTGCCTGTTCCTTTGCAATAGAAGTACTTGCCCTTCAACTGAGGCAGTACCATACCAATCTGTTTGACATCGCTGATGGCAGGCATCACCTTGCACTCATCATCCATAAACTCAGTAACGTTGACGGTGATATTACCACCGTTACGCTCTGCCCATCCTTTCTGCCAGAGGTAACCAGTAACCTCTGCAATCTGATAAACTACGGCCTTCAATTCTTCACGGCCTTCTAAAATTGATTTCATATCGTATTGTTTTTTGCAAGGACTACAGGACTTAAGGACTTTTTCTTGTGATAGATAGTCATGTTAGTCCTGTAGTCCGTTGCTAAATTAATTATTAATAGTTGTCGCCATAGCGTTCTTTCGTGATAGCATCGAGGGCGCGGCCACGGGTGTTGGGAACACCGAGGAAGCCAACGATAAGCGAGATGGCCAACAGGGCTATCATACAGAAGGCAGCGATGGTAAAGCCCTCACCGTTCTCACCGTAGATATAGGTAAAGACGAGTCCCCAGACAGCTGACAGGCCACGCACGATGAAGAACATCAAGCCCTGAGCACCGGCACGGAACTTAGCCGGGAACAGTTCCGACCCCCACAGCGCATAGAATATCTGTGGAGACGAACCGCCCTGAACACCCCACAGAATGGCAAAGAGCCAAAGACCTACCATGCCATTCACACCGATGGTAACAATAACTAGCCAAGCTGCAATGGCCACAAGCAAGCCGAAGGTGTAGATAGCCTTGTGAGAAGTCTTGTCGATAAGCTTCGAAACAACGAACGTCACAGCGACGATGATGAACCACTGGATACAGTTCATCCAGTTAGCCTGTTCGTTGCTGACACCACCTGCCGTCTCATAGATATGAGGCTGGAAGAATCCCATCACAGAGGCTACGAGGTTCCACGTCAGATAAATCGTGGCGAGGAAAACAACGGTGCGTACGGCAATCTTGTTCGTAAACAGCAGTTTGATGTTATCAAGCATACCAGGCTGCTTCTGTCCCGAAGCCTTCTGGGCAGTGAACTCTGCACTCTCTTGCAACTGACGCTGTAGGTTCCAGGCGATAAAGGCCACAACGAAGAGGGTGAAGAAGACGATACGTGAGGAGAAGGCATTGACAGCCTCCTGCGACATGTCGGCACCGCCAAACATATGTGCTACAGACTCTACCCATCCGAAGAGATAGCCGCCAGGGGCAAAGAGCATACCGAACAAAAGGATACACATGGGTCCGAAGCCCCACGACATCTGCGATATACAGATATTTCGTCCACGGTTATTCACCTCTGATGACTCAGAGATATAGGTCCATGAGGCGGGAACACCCACGCCGACAGAGATTCCTGTTACGAGGAATCCAGCCAACAGCATCGGGAAATTGGTGCTCAGCATCACGAGCAGCACACCTGTCATATATACCAGCAGATTGTAGGTGAAGATAAACTTACGTCCATACTTATCAGCCAGGAAACCACCGATGATGGCACCGATGGCCGCACCCAGACAGTTGGCCGAGATAAAGTTCAGCCACCCCAGATGCATCTCTGTCAGTCCCAGATATTCCTTCCACAGGGTAAGACCCGATGCACCAGCAACAATAGCACCAGCGTCGAGATAATTGGTAAGAGACACCGCAATGGTGCTCTTCAAAGATCCTGAATTTGCCATAACCTTATCTGCAAACGATGTCACATTCAATATTGAAGATTTTGGCCACCTTCAGGATGGTGTCGATATGGTGACCAACAGCAGCAGCCATGTGGTGGGTAGGACCTGCCTCGCTCCACTTGTTGACAAACTCGCGGCAGCTCAGTGAGAACTTCGTACGCATATTGGTATCACCAAAGGTAAAGATCTCGCCTTCCTCGTTGACACCCTCGGCAGCAACGAACTTGAAGACACCGTTCTTATCCTGCGTGATAGCCAAATAGGTGACAGGGCCTACAGGAGGATAGAACTGCGTGAGGTAGCCACCACCGGTCTTGCCATGGAAGACAGGCACAATCTTCATAGTAGGCTTCTTGGCCTGCGAGATATCGAAGTCGCCAGAGCCAGAGTGACCGATGATGCAGATATCCTTGGGGAAGTCGATAGAGTACATCTCAGCCAATGTGCCTGTGCCTGAAATGGTCTTCAGGATAGACATAGCCATAGCCACCTTCATATCACCTTCCACAGCACAAGCAGTATGCTGCTTGATGAGCATGGAGAAGGCAGGAATCAGCATCGAGTCAAGCTTACCAGCAACACCTTGTGCAAAGCCTGCATAGTGAGAGGCTATCATACCCAGTTTCTCGTCCTTCACCCACTGTTCGAAGGCAACGACATACTTTGCCATGTCCCAAACCTTCTCAATGGTTCCACCGCCCTCGATATCGAAGGTATCGAGGATATCCTGAGCCTTCGCCTTGATAGCAGCCTCGTCAGTGATATTGTCGGCAATAGCCCACATCTGTTCCCAGTCAAATTGCTTCGTATAAACGAACATGCGATGATAGAGGTTGGTCTCGTCAATGTAGAGGTCCATCATGCCAGGATAGGGACGACCAATCTGAGCAATATTAGTATCGCGGAAGCGACGACGCACCTGGGCAGCACGGCACCAGTCCTCAATCTCTGCCTGTACGCCAGGGTCTCCACCCTCTACAACACCCGTAATCACAGCCGAACGTTTGCCAGCACGATTCAGGTCAGCCACCATCTCACCAATGGCACCACAAGCGTAGAGGTCGCCCAACCAGGTGGGGATATCAGTCTTCGCATAGTCAGGAGCCAGCTTCTTCTGCAGGTTTACGATAACGACGGGAACGTCGAGGTCGCGAACGGCGGGCAGCATATTATAAGAGGTACAGTAGGTCAGCATCTGAAGGATGACAAGATCGACATCAGCTGCACGGAATTTGTCACCTGCAGCCATCGACTGCTCCTTGGTGGTCACCATGCCACCATCAATAATCTCAATGGTGTCTGGCAATGTCTTCTTGAAGGCCTCATACTGAGCCTCGAAGTTTGGTACGAGTTGTGGGAACTGTGGCAGGTATGCCTGAAGGGCAATGGAGAATACACCTACCTTTGCTTTGGTTTCAACTAATGGTTTTGCCATAGTGTTACTGTTTTTAAGTGATTGTTAATTATCTTATTAAAATTTGTCTCTTGTTATTTTATGACGACCTTGTGTCCATTGATGATATACAGACCTGGCGAGGTAGCTGCTGACAGACGCTGACCATGAAGGGTGTATACAATATTATTACCATCACCAACAGCTCTGACATTGGTCACTGCCGTCGTGTTGTTGCTGAGTAGTCTAGTCAGCTGTTTGACGATACCTTCAATGCTTCCATAGCCTTTCAGCATTAGGTCACCAGCCAATGTGCCTTGATTATAATGGTTATGGTCGGCAAAACAGCTAATGATAGCCTGTGCAGCAGCATCAGCACTGGCATAGCCGTTCTTGCTGTAGTCAGCCACATAGGCGTTGAAAGCAGCATCAGCATTCTTGCCAATCTCCACAAAACCGAGATAGTTGTCGTCGTTCTTCTCGCGCTGTGCAGCCACTTTGCGCACAATGGTCTCGTAGCTATCCTTGCGATAACTGTCAAAGGTGTGGGTTGTGGCATTGTAACCACTAGCATAGCTAGATACTGCTCCATGGGGTGTATAGCTATTGATAATAATCTTAGCTCCCAGTGCCTCTGCAGCATTGAGATAGTAATTCATATCTGCCTCGTAGCTGTTGCCCATACCGTTAGTGCCATTGTTACCAAACATCACGATATCATCTGGATAGATGTCGAGCAGTACGCCATAGAGTTTACCTTGCATATAATAGGTGGAGAGGTTACGTCCACCGGCTCCGTTGTTTTTGAAGTCGCAGAGCGCAAACAGTTCAGGGAAGGTTGACGACATTCCACTGAGGCGGTAAGCCCACGACCCATTATTAGCTGACGTAGAGTCACCGATATGATGAACAACACGCTTAGCACGCTTTTTACGCGGTGCCTGCTTGGTAACTGTAATGGCACTGATACCTGCCGCGCTGACATTCTCACCTGTTGCCACCTGAAGATCTATCTTGTCTGTTGTACCAGGCACAGTATAGCTGACGGTCTTCATCGTCGTGTTGGTACCCAACTCATAGCCTAAGAGATCACTATTGATATAGCCGGTAGTGAGCACACCTTGATAGGTAATCTCTACCGTATAGAAGGCTCCCGGACAGATATCAATATTGTATTTTGTCACAGGCGTATCAAAGACAAACGATGTGGGGCGCATGTTCACCGTGATGTCTTTCTTTAAGTCTTTACCATCGCTATCCTTGCAGGTTCCACGGATGATGAGTGATGTAGGTTGCGCAGAGGACGCAATGCTGAGGATGCCTGTTGCAGCATCAAAAGCGATGCTCTCGCTGTTGGTGAAAGGTATGGTACCATCGGCAGTATAAGCAGCTAAGGCGACCTTACGGTCGACTGTAGCACCTTGACCATCAACCACCTGTGCAGCGAATGTCACCTCCATAGGATGTGCATCGTCGAAGGGAATGATGATGTTCTGGGTATACTGTGTGAACTTAATGCTCTCGCCATCACCCAGCACTGTGACTTGTGTGATGGTTGAAACGCCACCAATGGTGACCTGAATGGTAGCAGTACCCGCCGTAGCCGAAGAGCTAAGGCTCAGCGTTGCTTGATGACTGTCATCGGCATCGGGAGTGATGATCAGCGATTGACACATATCTTCCTCCAGAATAGTCCATGTGGCCTTATCGGTAACTGGATAGCCATCAGTATCAGTGGCTGTCACTGCAAGACGGGCTTTATCGTTAGCAGGGATGGAGAGCATTGCTTTGTCAGTCGTCAACTGATAGGTCTCTGTATTGATGGTCGGAGTGTAAGCCTTACAAGAAGCGATATCTACAGAGCCCGTAGCATTATCATTAAAGCCGATATTGACACAATTGCTGCTGCCAGCGTGCGGTGCTGTCTGGATGGCAGTCTCTGTAGTGAGGTTACCATTACTGTCGTATATACGGGCGAAGCAGCGTTGACTACCATTATCGGTCGAAAACACGATGCGCTGCCACTGGCCGGGAGTGATGCCGGTGGCATCCATCGTAGCACCACCCACTGCGATTAAGGCTCCAGGATTATTATAGCGCACCAACACATCGACAATAACCTGTCCCTTAATATTGCCCATTGTATGAGCAAGTGTGTGACTCTTACCTGATGTGTTGGCCGTCAGACGTATATAGCGTTTGTCATTTTCGATCACCAGTCGTGCATCGGGAGTATCGGTTCCCACCACCGTCCAACCGCCAGTGATAGGGTCATGACCACTGCCGTCAGAAGAGGCAATGAGGCTATAGCCGTCAAGTGCAGCGGGATAGTCCATAAAATCCACAGGATAGCCTGCCAACGGCAACACCTGTTCGTTAGTCATCTTTTTGTTACCCAATGCAGTGACGTATTTGCGGGCTTTCACCGTCTGGTCACCATAGGTGATGGTAGCCGTCATGCAACCATAGAAGTTCATGGGCACATCACAGAGGTTGAAGGTAGTCGATGTGCTGCCCGTAGCGGTAGCGGGGAAACTACCATACGAATCACAATACTGACCCTCGGTATCATTGGCGGTTTTGAATCCCTCAATATCCCACACCACATTGAAGTTAACGCCCTTCTTAGAAGCAGTCTGGGCATTGATGGTGCTGCCATCGTTGCCTATGATGTAGAGAGAGTAAGAATTCTTGAATGCTGCCGACGTGCTGGAACCGAACGTCATACTTTCTGCACCAGTGATAGCTGCATTGAGGATGGTGTTTCCGTCTGTCGCTGTGTCGGAGAGGTCGCTAACGCTGACAGTGAAGTTGTCAATGGCATAGCAGCGGTCAGTATTGTTAATGTTGCTGGTAAACTGCACATAGGCAATATTGTTCTTTAAAGTGCCTATACTGCCTTGTAGAGTAGTTGTCTTACCCTGTACCGTAAACGACATCAACAGGCGTCCCTGAGCGGTAAGCGTCATGGAGATGTGCGGGTGACGGCCTGACGTAGCGGTATATGGTTTGCCATTGCCACTGAAGCCATTGGCACCACTGCCCATAGAAAAGGCATTGAATCCATCAGGGGTATTACCAGCGATAGTTGCTGCAGTAATTTGTCCTAACTTGGCATCATAGGTGTAGGAGGCCAATGCTTTCCCGTCGCTGTTCTTCACGGTGACAGTAGCTCCCTGATTCTTGCTCCAGTAGCCGTGGAATGCATCCCACTCAACAGTTACAGCTCCTTTGCTGACTGCCTTTGCCGCGTTACCGTCACGTCCGGTGATGGCACATGTGGCCGACGTGTTACAGATGTTCAGCACACGTCCGAAACCTGTCAGATCACTGTTGAATATAGCGACCTTTCCTGCAGCAGGCTCTGTAGCCTCCACACCAAAGATGTTTGTCGTACCAGTGAAATCTTCGCTGACCAATGTGGTCTGTGCTGCCGTATCCACACAGTGAATGCACAGTACGGAGAGTAGCAGCAGGCGGAAGATATTTGTCTTAGTCATCATGAGGTCGTGGTTATGCTTGGTGCGTAATAATAAGGAAACGCTCGTAAGCCTCATCCCAAGCACGACGGTCAGCTGTCGGATGGTAAGCCACCATATCGACACTGTTGGCAATAATCTTGCGCATCTGCCAGATATCATCAACCTGTCCCATGGCCTTTGCCTGCATCATGATATTACCGATAGCAGTGCACTCCTGAGGACCGGCAAGTACCTCGACGCCGAGAGAATCAGCCGTAAACTGCGTAAGATACTTGTTCAGCGAGCCGCCACCAATGACATGCAGCACGTTAAGGTCGAAACCTGCGAACTCTTTCAGCCATTCGAACACTTGACGGTAGCGCAGGGCCAGCGAGTCGAAGATGCAACGGCAAATCTCTGCCGGTGTCTCCGGAACAGGTTGACCACTCTGACGACAGTACTGCTGGATAGCCTCTATCATGCTTGATGGATTGGCAAACATCGCATCGTCAGGATTGATGAGCGAGCGGAAAGCCTCCACCTGCATGGCAGAACCCTGTAGTTCAGGATGGCTCAGTTTACGCACCTCCTCAGGCCATTCCTTGCGACAGCGCTCATAGAGCCACATGCCACAGATATTCTTCAGGAAACGGGTAGTACCCTCGACACCACCTTCGTTGGTAAAGTTGAGTTCATAGGAACGATCGTTGATGATTGCCTCTTTGGTCTCTATACCCATCAGACTCCACGTACCACTGGACAGGTAGGCAAACTGCTCGTCCTTTGCAGGAACAGCAGCAACAGCAGCACCCGTATCGTGACCAGCAACAGCAATCACGGGTACGGCTCCCAAACCGGTTATCTTCTGCACCTCTTCCGTCAGCACACCAATCTGTGTACCGGGCTGTACCATCCGTCCGAACTGACTACGCTTCATACCAACGCTCTCGATGAGTTTCTCTGAGAGGTCACCCGTCCGTGGGTCAAGCATCTGGGAAGTAGAAGCGATGGTATATTCGCAAACAGCTTCACCCGTCAGCATCCAACTGAGAGCATCAGGTACGAAGAGTACCTTCTCTGCTTGCTGCATAGCCACATTACCAGCCTGTTGCATGGCATAGAATTGGAACAACGAGTTAAAGTTCATAAACTGAATACCCGTAATGTCATAGACCGTTTTACGGTCCAACACCTTATCCAAATATTGTTCAATGGCAGCAAAGGTATGCGGATCGCGGTAAGCCACGGGATTACGCAGAATAGCTCCGTCTTTACCGATAAACACAAAGTCGACACCCCATGTGTCGATGCCTATTGCTGTAATATCCAAGCCGCGGTTGGCCACTTCCTTCAGACCACGGATCATCTCAAAATACAAGGCATAGATATCCCAGTAGAAATGGCCACCTGTCTCTATCAGATTGTTGGGAAAACGGGTTATTTCTTCCTGCTCTAGTTTTCCATTCTCAATACTGCCGATGATGGTGCGACCACTCGTGGCACCCAGGTCAACGGCAAAGAAGTACTTCTTATTTTCCATTGCTTTATAAGTAGTTTGTTTTGTTACTGCTGACAAAATTACAAATTTTGATTGACAAGAGTGCAAAATTTAATCCAAATTTATGCAAAATAGTTCATTTTCACTTTTTTTTATTACTTTTGCAGCAAGAAAACAAACAAACAGGCACCACTACTATGACAACAAGACTCATCATACAGCTACTTTTTCTATTCCTCACCATGCCTCTTATGGCACAGTCCGGATTGAGCAAGAAACAATTCAACAAGTACTGGACGGTGGAATCGGAGTCACCCGACTACAAAGTGACATTCCGGGGCGACACCTGCGAGTTATTGTCACCCAAAGGATTGACACTGTGGCGCAAGCAACAACTGGCAACCAATACCATTGTGGAATACGATGCTCAGGTTGTGGTGGAACACGACGGCGACCGTCTCAGCGACCTGAACTGTTTTTGGTTGGCCAGCGACCCTCAACGTAAGGATATCTGGAGTCGCCAGCAATGGCGCAGTGGCATCTTCCTGCGCTGTTACACACTGCAGATGTACTATCTGGGCTATGGCGGCAATCATAACAGTACGACGCGTTTCCGTCGCTATGATGGTGACGAACGTGGTGTTGACAGCTTAGCATACCGGCCTGCTATACTGAAGGAATATACCGATGCAGCCCACCTGCTTCGTCCTAACCACTGGTATCATGTCAAGATAGAGAGCACAGGCGGTAGAACACGTTTCTATATAGACAGTGAACTCATTGTGGACTATTTGGACCCCACCCCACTGCAACGTGGCTGGTTTGGTTTCCGCACGACATTATCGAGGACGCGCATCACCAATTTCCAGATAAGAAAGATGGATGACACGCTCCAAGCCAATGGCATTCCTCTGCACTGGCTCTCTCCTTTCACCACTCACCTCTCGCCACTCACCTCTAAGACGCCCGTCACCTTCGGCATCCCTTTCCGACAGGGCGAATTAAACGACGCCAGTCTGTTGGCACTTGACAGCGAAACACCCTCAGCAGCTTGGGCAACAGCATGGTGGCCCGACGGTTCAGTGAAGTGGGCAGCCATGTCTGCCTTAGCCGACAGTCACACGCTACGTGTCATACAGAAAGACAAGAAGACTAAAGCCACTGCGTCTATTGCCGTCAAAGACGATGGCAGTCAGATTACTGTCAATACTGGTCGCCTACTCACATGGATTAAGAAAAGCGGTAACACACTGATTGACAGCATGGTGGTTGACGGTAAAACGGTTGCTTCCAACGTTCTGCTCACTGCCACAACGACACAAGGCAGCTACCGCTCAAAGATTAATAAAGTCTCTGTTGAACGGCAAAGCGCCGTAGATGCCGTTATCCGGATTGACGGTACCCACAGTGATGGTGAGCGCCATTGGTTGCCATTCACCGTCCGACTGCATTTTTGGTTAGGCAGCCAACAAGTGAAGATGATTCATACATTCATCTATGACGGTAACGAAACCCAGGACTACATCACGTCGCTGGGCATCCGCTTTGGAGTGCCCATGCGCACAGAGACTTACAACCGTCATATAGCCTTCGCCATGTCGGATGACAAGCTATGGACCGAACCCGTACAACCACTTGACGGTCGTCGTGATCTACGCCTGCAGCAATCGCCCTCTGAAGAGGGACGCGGCATACCGCAGAAGCACAACATACAGATGGACCAGATGCGTGGTCAGCGTATACCTCCACGCAAAGCTTTTGACCCCATCGGACAATCGCTCATCGACCACTGGGCGCAATGGGATGGTTTCCGACTGTCACAGCTGACCGACAATAGTTTTTCCATTCGCAAACGGGCCACCAGCCAGTCTCCATGGATAGGTACGCTGACGGGAGAGCGCTCACCAGGCTATACCTTTGTAGGCGACACGGAAGGAGGACTGGCCGTCAGACTCAAGGACTTCTGGCAGTCATATCCCTCAACCATCGAGGTCAGCGACGCACGTAGTAGCGAGGCTCATCTGACGCTCTACCTATGGAGTCCCGAAGCAGAATCCATGAATCTCTGCCATTACGACACCATTGCCCATGGACTTGCGGAAAGCTATGAGGACGTACAACAGGGCATGAGTTCACCTTATGGCATCGCCCGTACCAGCGAACTATGGTTATTACCACAAAGTGGTTACCAAGGACCAGACGCAACGAAAACACAAGTAGCGCAACTCGACGATGAGCGCCGTCTGCTACCCACTCCCGAATACCTGCACAGTCGCCAAGCCTTTGGCATCTGGTCACTACCTACCGCCAACAAGGAGGTGGAAGACCGGCTGAACGAGTATATCAGCATCTACCAACGGGAGATAGAGCGCCATAAGTGGTATGGTTTCTGGAACTATGGCGACGTGATGCATGCCTACGACCCAGAGCGCGACACATGGCGCTACGATGTGGGCGGCTATGCGTGGGATAATACCGAGCTGGCTTCGCCCGTTTGGCTGTGGATGATGTTCCTACGCAGCGGACGTCCAGATATCTGGCGCATGGCCGAGGCTATGACGCGTCATAACAGCGAAGTCGACACCTACCATATCGGACCGTTTGCACCATTAGGCAGTCGGCATAATGTCAGCCACTGGGGCTGTGGTGCCAAGGAGGCCCGCATCTCGCAGTCAGCCTTCCTGCGCTATTACTATTACCTCACTGCCGATGAGCGTCTGGGGGACCTGATGCATGCTCAGACCGATGCAGACACCCTGCTTTACCACCTCGACCCCATGCGACTGGCTGAACCGCGCTCGAAGTTTCCCTGTTCAGCACCAGCCCGTCTGCGTATTGGTCCCGACTGGCTGTCCTATGCCGGCAACTGGATGACCGAATGGGAGCGCACAGGCAACACCTACTATCGCGACAAGATCATGGCTGGTTTGCAGTCTATAGCTGTCCTTACAGACGGCCTGTTCACGGGAAACAAAGCATTGGGCTACGATCCGTCAACGGGACACATCAGCTATGACGGTCCTGCGATGCTGCGCAACACCAACCACCTGCTCAGCATTATGGGCGGTTTTGAGGTGATGAATGAACTGATGCCCATGACCCGCTGTAAGGCGTTTGAACATATCTGGCTCGACCATGCCCGCCGCTATCGCGAGATGGCACTGAAGGTTAGCAAGAACCATTTTCCTGTACGTCGTCTGGATGCCTACGCCGCATGGGTTGAGCACGATACACAGCGAAAGGCCCTCGTCTGGAACTCGCTATTAGCTCCTCGCAAAGGTCTTTCCACCAATGATGCGGCACTATGGTCGCTCGATGCCATCTATATGTTAGAGGTCATACCAAGATAATCTCTCACCTCTCACCCCTCACCTCTTACCTCTGATAAGATACTTCGCCAGCGGACTGTTGTTTGCACGCAGTCCCTTGGCAATGCTCTGTGCATTGGTCTTGGCACCCAGCAGCGACGTGTGGGTATGGTCGTGGTTGAAGTACTTCATGGCCTTTTCCTTTTTGCCACACTTCTTGTCCAGGAAATCTGCCGTGATGTTATGCAGATCGACAAACTCCACGCCCGTGGCCTCAGCCACCTCACGATACCATTTGCCGTAACTGTCGTTGCGGCGTTCTATCTTGCCGTCCTTCCACTCATTACGAGGTGTCAACGAGACGAGGATAGGCGTAGCTCCCTTCTCACGGACGTCCTGGATAAACTTCTTCAGATACCAACCGAAAGAGTACACCACCTCATAGCTGCCCACCTGCGTATTGCTCTTCAGCTTCTGGTCGATAACATTCTGCTTTGACAGGTCCTCCTTGGCTGCCTGCATCTTGTATACAAGACAGGTATCTTTAGCGGTAGCAATGGCACCACGATACTTGGGTTTATCAATAGGACTGATGTCGTTATGGCCAAACTGAATCAGTACAAAATCACCGGGCTTCAGTGAGTTGTACACCTTCTCCCAACGGCCTTCGTTCAGATACGAGCGACAGCTGCGTCCAGCCATGGCTGCGTTGACAATATCTATCTTCGTCTCATCGAACACCGTATTGGCAACGGCGCCCCAGCCCCACATGCCGTCTTCGTCCTTATCCGCATTCTTGACGGTGCTATCGCCCGTGATAAACACGACGGGTTTGCCCTCGGTACGAGTAATGTCGTAAACAGGCAACTGCACATTGCGCATCATCGCCTTCAGCGGGTTTAGTGCAGGATTATGACTGGCCATCAGTCCCTCAGCAGCAGACCGTGCATTCATCATCGCTCCGAAACGGCTGGTGTGTATCTTGTCCAGAAAGAAGTGATAGTCGGTCTTCCACGGACCATAGCTGTCTAACTTCTGTGCCGAAATCTCGTTCAAGTCCACAAAGGGAACCCCCTCCTCAGCAGCCACCTGCATCTGCCATTGGGTATGCGGTTTGCGAACAATCTTACCCTTCTCATCATAGGCATTGCGTGGTGTTAGTGACATCAGGATAGGGTTACCACCCATCGCACGTACATCATTTATATATTTACGCATGTAACCACCATAGGTATAGACTGTCTCCTGTTCCCCCGTCTCCTTGATGGTGACGTTCAACGTATCATAGCCTGCACCAGGGATACTGGCACGGGCACGCCCAGAGTCATACGGTCCATTATCATTATGTCCGATAGAGATAATCACCCAGTCGCCAGGTCGAATAGCCTGACGGATAGGCTCCCACAGTTTATTATAGAAGGTACGACTGCTCATACCGCCCAATGCCTGGTTCTCCACTGTTATCTTTGTCGGGTCGAAATACTCATGCGCATAGTATCCCCAACCCCACTGGCCATTGTTACCATTACCCATGGTGCCAGTGCGCATCGTGGAGTTACCAATGAGGAACAACACAGGGTTGTTACCCACCCTGCTCGACCCAGGTACTGGCCTAGCAGTCATAGCCTTAGCAATACTGTCGGGGGTATTGTCCACCACCAGATTGACATCCTTCACACCGGTACGGTCTGTCACCTGTGCTGACGTTGCCAGCGCAAAAGCCGACAACAAACAAAGCGTTATTCTTTTCATGTTATTTTAGTAGTTTGTAATCTGCTGCAAAATTAGTATATTTTCCGATATTATCCAAAAAATCATCAAAATTCTTGCATAATCAGGTAATTATTCATACCTTTGCACGCAAGCAAACTATTTACTAAAACAGCCTTTTTACAAAATGATGAAGAGATTAGCGTCATTGGTTATGCTGTGCTGCTCTATGAGCATGACGGCATTGGCATCGGACTTTGTTTGGTTTAATGGCAAGTCGCCCATCACGTACAACATCCCGAAGAAGACAGACCCTGTAGTAGCCATTGCCCTCGACATGTGGAAGGGCGACATGCAACAAGTCACCGGCATGACTCCTGTACCTGCAAGCAAGAAACAGGCTACGGTCAACTGTCAACACTCAAAGACCGTTCCCTTTGACGGTTTCCGTATATTTATACAAGATAAGCAGATTGTCATCGAGGCCAGCAATGGCCGTGGTATGGCCTATGGTCTGCTGGAACTATCGCGCAAAGCCGGTGTGTCACCATGGGTATGGTGGGGCGATGTTATACCAGAGAAGAAAAACCAACTGACCATAGACAGCCATTTCCGTACAGAGCAGTCACCCAGCGTGGCCTACCGTGGCATCTTCATCAATGACGAAGATTGGAGCCTGCGCAACTGGGCCTGGAAGAACTACGAAAAGACCGACCAGTTTGGTGCTATTATGGGCCCCAAGACCTATAAAGCCATCTTCCAACTGTTGCTCCGTCTGCGTGCCAATGCCATCTGGCCTGGCATGCATACGGGTACACCCGGTTTCTTCACTATCCCTGGTAACAAGGAGATGGCCGACTCGTGCGGCATTATCATTGGAACCTCGCATTGCGAACCTCTGCTGCGCAACAACGTAGCTGAGTGGGACCATGCTCAGCGTGGCGCCTACAACTACATCACCAATCGCGAACAGGTACAGCAGTACTGGATAGAACGCCTCAAAGAGGTCAAGGGCTCTGAGGAGTTCTTCACCATCGGCATGCGCGGCATCCATGATGGTTCCATGGAGGGTGTCAAGACCAAGAAAGAAAAACTCGAGGGCTTGCAGCAAGTCATCGACGACCAGCGTGAACTCATCAAGAAATACTACAGCAAGGACGTAGAGAAGGTACCTCAAGTCTTTATACCATACAAAGAGGTATTGGAGATTCTGGAGAGCGGACTGCAGGTGCCCGACGATGTCACGCTGATGTGGTGCGACGACAACTATGGATACATGACACGTCTCTCGGATGCTGAGCAGCAGAAGCGTCTAGGCGGCGGTGGTGTATATTATCATTTGAGCTATTGGGGCCGTCCCCACGACTATCTGTGGCTCACCACTACCCAGCCCGGCCTCATCTATTCGGAGATGAAGGCCGCATACGATCATAATTGCAAGAAATTGTGGATTGTCAATGTCCATGACCCGAAGGTGGCTGCCTACGACCTGGAGTTCTTCCTCG
>Ga0310695_10003290_pt1 | contig 32126 bp, 48 predicted proteins | sample RumenRJG_04DNA_FD_203882 | JGI IMG/M metagenome (GOLD analysis project Ga0310695, IMG submission 203882) | Bovine rumen microbial communities from Lethbridge, Alberta, Canada - RJG_04 (v2) (version 2) | ecosystem: Host-associated > Mammals > Digestive system > Stomach > Rumen | place: Canada...
GTTGACCTCGTCGCAGACCTTCGCGAGCCGTTTTGCGATGCCACGGAAATCCGGATCCCGCCGCCGCAGGGCGGCGGCAGATCTCATAGCGGTGGCGTTGAAGTGGTGGAGGACCTTCAGGCCGACCTCGTGGCCGGGGAACCACGTCCGCACCGCTTCCGCGGCGCTCGCCCTCATGTAGGCATCCTTAAAGGATCCGCCCTCGAAGGCGTCGCTGATGAGGTTCCCGTGTTCGTTCCGCCCTTTGTAGTGCACCGGGCGGACGATGTCTGCGAGCCTTGCGCCCGTGGCGTCCTCAAAGTGCAGGATTACGGTCTCGAAGAGGTTGCCCAGCTCCAGGCCGGTGCAGGTGATGCGTGCGCTCATAACTCGGCCCTCCCTTCCTTTGCGTCCCGAAGGTTCAGGACGTCCTTGTCGAACTGCGACACCTGTTGCGCCGTGGGGTTCTTGAACGCGATCCAGGCGGTCCGGTAGTCGCTGCCGTTCTTCGCGGGGATCCCGTCCACGTACTTCCGGACGGCGGACCAGTACATGTCGTCCCGCCACTCCGCCGGTGCGCTGCCGCGCTGCTGGGCCGGTGCCGGTGCGTCGTACTTCGTGAGGTTGTCCTTCGCATTCACGGCCCCCTTTCCGTAGTAGATGTCCGCGGCCATGCCGAGGGACTTGCAGGCGACGCTGATCGCGTCCGTGTAGGCCATCTTGAAGGCTTCGTCGTTGATGCCGTCGCCCTGGCCCTTGCCGTTTTGTTTGCTGCCGCCGATGCCGTCGATTGGCTCCGACCATGCGCCTGTCTCCGGATCCTTCACGAAGAGCTGGACGCGCACCCATGCCGAGGTCTCCCCGGCGGCGGTCGCCGTCCAGTGGTCCACGATCGGGCAGCGCCACCCGAAGCCGGCAGGCCCGAAGGTCTCCGTGAGGCGCTGGATGCGCCACATCGGGTTGATGTCCGTGAACCCTTTCAGCTTCCCGGCGCCGATGTTCTTCTGCGCCTCCTTCGGGCACTCCCGGAGGGCGTTGTATATCTTCATCGCCTCCATGGTCATGCCCTCCCGTGTTCCCTGTCATACGCGGCCACCTGCGCCCGCATCGCCTCGATGCCTTTGGCGTAGGCGTCCTCGTGGTTCTCGATGACTGCCGCCACCGCGGCCAGGTGCCGAGCAATCTCGTCTTCCGTAATTTGTCCGCGCTCCGACAAAAGTGTACCCCGCAGCGATGTGCGGTTCTCCCATGCCAGGGTGTACACCTCCCCTTCGGTGAGGTCTATCCGCGTGAAGTATTCCACGCCCGCTGCGTTCGCAGTTCTCCGCAGTTGCGCCGCCTTTTCGGCGAGCGCCTGCAAATCGATGAATTTTTCTTCCATATCTCTGAAGTGTTTAGAATTGATATTGCCGCATAGGTCCGAGGGGCGTGCAGAGGTTCAGGATGTACTCCGGATCCCATCCGCGGGACGCCTTCTCGATGTTGATTTCCTGCGTTGGTGCATATATCTCCGTCACCTCGATGCGGGCCGCCGGGCCGTACTTCGCCTGGAGCAGTGCTTCGAGCTGGTCCAGCTTGGCATCCAGCGCGTCATGGGTGAGGGCGTAGATCCGCCGCTGCCCCTTCCGCTCGTGGTGCACCGGGGAGGTGGCGCAGTAGTACGCCACCCAGGCGCCCGGCCTGAGCGCGGCCTCTGCCTTCAGCCGTGAGGGCAGGTGGTCCGTGATCCAGGGTGTAGGGGTGAAGGGTGTCATGCCTTGTCATCCTGGATGTAGGGGCGTGCCAGGGCATAGGAGAGCCCGAGCAGAGCGAAGCCGATGATGAACGCGGCGAGCTGGGCGCCGTCGGTGTCCCCGGTGGCGGTCACTGCCAGAAGGCCGGCCGCTGCCATGATCCCGGAGAGGGTGAGGGTGATCTTCTTTCGCATATCTATTGCTTGGTTTGGATTGCTGCTTTCGTCTCGTCCGCAGCCCGGAGGGCGAGGATGTCCGTGACCTTGTAGGCGTGCTTCCCGCCGGTCCTTGCCGGGCTGATCCGTCCGCCCTTCACGGCGGCTGCGAACCAGGCGCCGTAGGTCTTCACGGCCTGCCGGTAGGAGAGTTCCCCGGAGGTGACGCCGAGCGCCTGCATGACCTGGACGGCGGCGAGCTGGGCGATGTCCCTGACGGCTGATGCGGTGAGCTGTTCCATGGCTATGCGGTACGGGTTACGGTTACGCCGCCCTTGCAGCGGTTCACGGTGAAGACAAGGCCATACCGGCGCTTGATGTCATTTGCCGCCCAGCGGGCCGAGCTCTCGGTGCGCAGGCTTTCGGGCACCTCGATGGTCTGCCCGATCTCCATCCGCCGGAGGGTCCCGGCGAGTGTGGTGTATGTCGCTAATTTTGTCATAGTCTCAAATTTTCGCGGACGGGGAGGGTGTCGAACCCCCTAATCTCCCAGGGCCTGAAGTGTGCGCCGTTCCCGGCGTAGTGATGCGGCTGGATCCTATCCGTTTAGACCCGTATCCCGTCCTTTGTTGTGGGTGAGCCGGGAGTCGAACCCGGTGCCGTTAGCACATTACCGAAGGTAGCCCGTTTCCTGCACTATCTCACCCCTGTCCTCCGGCTGGTCCTGCCTGCTTGCGTATAAGGGGGCCGGAGGTTCCGCGCATCACTGCGCGTTCTTGTTGAAGTATTCGATGATCCGCTCCACCTCCCGCTCGGTCAGTTCCGCGTCCTTCCCGTACTTCGATCCGTCAACGATGCCGAAGGAGTAGGCCCAGAGGGACGCGCAGCGAACGCGCTGGACGAGGTGCGTGTTCTTCCCGAAGATCTCGACCGGATAGACGGGGAAGGAGGCGAATACGTTGAAGTGCTCGTCGTCCGTCTGCCAGATGCGGAGAGCCTTGCCGGCCTCGATGAAAACGTAGAGGAGACCATCGCCGAGGACTTCCTCTCCCAGGTGGTTGAATTTCGCGCATCTTGCGAGGCGTAGGGTGGGGTTTGCGTTCTTCATTTTTTTGTTACCTTTGTTTGGTTGGCTCTGCAAAGATACAAACTATTTCTGAACTTCCAAACTTTTTATGATATTTTTATGAAAAATTCTGAAAATCGTCTCGCCGAGATCTTCGCAGAACTTCAGAAAAATGGGGTATGCAGGACGCGCAAAGACTTCGCGCAGGCCCTCGATGTGAACTACAATGGCCTCATTTCTGCCATGAACGGCGACCCGAAGTTTTACACGCCGAGCCTTGTTTCCAAGGCTGAGCGGCTGGTCCGGAACAATTCAGACGGACCCGCCGCCCCCGCCGCCCCGGACGTGGTGATCCCCGGCGCCACGGCGAAGATGTACTCCGACATGGCGGCCGTGATCCGGTCCCAGCAGGAGACCATCGCCCTGCTCGCCTCACAGCTCGCCGGGGTTGCAGTTAGTGGGGGGGTCTTCTCCGGAAAAGAACAAAACCAAATTAACCCAAGATAATGAAAGCAAAAATCCTCGCCATCCTGCTGCTGGTTGCGGCAGGGTGCGGCCTGCATCATGCGCAGGCGCAGATCTCAGTCAAGTCGCAGACCCCATACAAGGTCATCAAGACCATCCGCATGGGGTACGTCAAAGTCTCCCAGACCGGGGACCGCATCTCTCTCGTCCTCAGATCGACAAACGATTTCGAGGATCCGCTGCTCGTGTTCCTGGGGAACAGCCCGGAACAGGCCGCAGCCACCATGGATGGCATCGTGGACCTGTACCAGGTAATCGACAAAGGGGTGACGACCTTCGACGGCCCGGACGGTGCTCGTCATGACGTGACGCGCGGCATGTCCGGGAATATGTACTTCATCGGAACAGGGAAGGCCGGGGACTTCATCATGGGGAAGGGAGAGGCGAAGAGATGCGCGGAGGCAATCCGAAAACTCATCCCGCCGGAAAAATGATAAAACAAACCCCGGGGACCTTCACAGGCGCCCGGGGGAAGAACTATAACCACTTCAGATGTGAAAGAAAATCAACATTACCCGGACACATATAGCGAACGCGGCGAAAGTGTCACCCGCCGCCGGCTGGAGGATGACATCCGGTGGCAGCTCGCGGTCATCGACTTCATGTACATCGACGAGGATCCCGGGGACGTCCTCCCCTCTTGAAATGGGGTGTTTTTCGCACTTTTTGCCCGGGTGTTGCCCGGAAAGGATTGAAAGAAATTGCGTAAAACGCAAATTTATAGGTGTTTGGGTCAATTTTTCGGCATACTAAACTTAAATGGACGACAAATTCCGCACCCAATTACGCGGGGCGCATATTCAGCAGGGACGTCGCCCGGGCGGCGTTACATAATTTGACGGAAATGTCTATTTTTGTCGGAAAATGTTGCCCGGATGTTTTCCGGACTTTTGAAGATATGGCAAACGTGAAGGCGATGGTCCGCCCGCACCTCCGGCGGAAGGACGGCACATACCAGGTAAAGATCAGGATCACCCACCACCGGCAGGTCAGGTGGATCGCCACGAATATCACCGCCACGGATGCGGACCTCACGCGCTCGCTGAAGTTCCGCCAGGGGACGGTGGCGATGAAGGCGGGGCAGCTCGTCACGGAGATCCAGCGCTGCCTGTCGGACCTATCCCCCTTCGCATCCGACGCGATGGACGCGGACGCCGTCGTGGCGTGGATCCGCCGGCAGATGGGCGGGCAGTCCTTCCAGCTCGACATCTTCGACCACCTGGAGGACTACCTGGCCCGCTCCCGCCGTTCCGAAGGGACAAAGGCGATGTACCGCGTGGCCTTCAACGCCCTGGAGCGCTACCTTGGCGCCCGGCGCCTGGACGTGAACTCCATCACGGCCGCGATGCTCCGCGGCTTCGCGGAGTTCATGGATGCGGAACCGGTGCAGCGCCGCACCCCTTCCGGGAAGCTTGTCTCGCTGGGAGCGAGGAAACGCCCGGGGACGTCGGCATCATCGCACCTGGCAAAGATCGCCACCGTGTTCCGCGATGCCAGGGAGCGATACAACGATGAAGATACGGGGAAGATCGTCATCCCGCGGGATCCGTTCAGCCGTGTCCGTGTTCAGAAGTCCATCCCGGACGGGCAGAAGGCGCTGCCCGCGGAAGTGATGCAGCAGGTCATAGATGCCGCGCAGGAAGGCGACCTGCCCCAGGTGACGCAGACCGCCCTCGACGTGTTCGTCCTGTCCTTCGCCCTGATGGGGGCGAACGTGGCGGACCTGTTCGAGATGCAGCCGCCGGCACCGGACGGGTGGATGGTGTATAACCGTCGGAAGACGAGGGAACGCCGGGCCGATCATGCGGAGATCCGTGTCCTTGTTCCCCCGGAAGTTTCCGCTATTGTCGGACGGTTGAAGGACGGGACCGGGCAGAGGTGGCTGCGCCTGCACCTTCACTTCAGGGCCGCGCCCCTCGTGTCGCTGAGTGTGAACAGGGAGCTCGGCAGATGGGCGAAGGCGAACGGCCTTCAGCCTTTCACGATGTACGCGGCACGGAAGACATGGGCGACCCTCGCCCGGAAGGTATTGACGGACAAGGCGACCATCGACGAGGCGCTGGGCCACGTGGGCGATTTCCGCATCGCGGACATCTACGCCGAGCGGGACTGGTCGCAGCCTGCTGAGGCGAACCGGCGCGTCCTGGCACTCTTCCGGTGGTAAAAAATGCCGGCCTTGTGTTATAACTTTATGCCGTTAAATTAGTATCACACCGTCAGAAGCGCACCTGCACCCCTGCGACGATGCCGGCGCCGCCGTGGAACCGTCCGTCGTAGAAGATGCCCGGACCGGCACTGACACCGAAGGACACCCTTGGCGCCTTCCGCTCAGGCGCTGCCGTGTGGATGGTGATCACGCGCTCGGTGATGAAGTGCCGCACGCTGTCCACCTGCGGCATCACCCCGGACGCATATACCGCCGCGAGGGTGTCGCGCCACACCACCTGCTCCCGGGGGAGCTGGACGGCCACGGTATCGGTGTCATGGATGACCACCGGCACGGTGACGGTGTCGATGATCCGCCGCTCGATATAAACGGGCGTTTTTACGGTCAAAGTGTCCCGGACGTATAATGTGTCCACTTTTGTCTCCACGGGGCAGGAACGCGAAGGAAATGGCCAACGCGAGCCTGCCGCGAAGGCGGCGGCGAGAAGGGCCAGCAGCCCCACGGCAAAAATGGCAGTTTTTAGGCGTTCCGTCATATCTGGAAGATCTGCCCGCGCTGCCGGCCGAGGGTGTCGCGCAAGGCGATGTGCGCCCAGCGCTTCCCGCCGACGCGCTCGTCGATGAGCTGGTCGAACCGGATGCCGGCGCCCCTGATGAATTTTGGGACGAAGTCCATGAAGGCCGCGATACGTCCGTCACCCGGCTGGATGTCTGCGGCGTAGCCGGTGAGGTGCGCGGAGTTCCGCACGCCGCCGACGAGGGCGTTCAGTTCCGGGCATCTGTACCCGCTCGTCACGATGACCGGGCCACCCCATGCGGAGCGCAGCGGGTCGAGGACCATTTCCGTGAGCTCACGCAGATGGTCCACCACCTCAAAGGATGGCGTGTTATCGATGCCCGCGGCCTGCGCCGTGGGAGAAGACAGAAACTCCGGAAGGTCGAACCAGCGGGGCATCTATTCGTCGCCTATGAGCAGGTTGAACGCGGCCCGCACCTGGGGGAAGGCCAGCACGGACACCACCAGCTCGGAGACGGCAAACGGGGCCTTGTGGAAGTAGAACAGATAGGCGACGCCTCCGATGGTGCCGAGGATGTAGGCGCAAAGGGCGAAAAACGCCGCGATCTTCTTAAAATCTTGCATATCTGGTATTGTTTAAGGTTTGCCGGCATCTTTGGCCCGCTCATCCATGCGCAGGACCTCGCTCTTGTACTTGTAGTTGTAGTCCACGCCCAGGAGCGCCCCGGCGAAGGTGGACGCCTCGCCGAAGGCGACGAGGACGGAGTTGTCGATGACGCCCGATGGGGGCAGGAAGAGGCCGAAAAAGAGCAGGCAAAGGCCCGCCACGGTGATGAGCGCGGCGAGGATGAGCTGGATTGTCAATTTGTGCGGGATCATGGTGTGCAGAGATTGCCGAGGGCGATGCCCACGATGTCGCAAATTATGTCATGCCAGGAGGCGCTGTGCCCCGGGGCGAACTTGTCGTATATCTCCTTCCCGATGCCGCAGGCGAGGGCCACGGCCGTGGCGGCCAGATGGGAGCATCCGCAGCAGCGGGCCACCACCACGATCCCGAAGGACGTCTCGATGTGCAGCAGCCCGTCCACGCTCACCCAGCGGGCGATACTTCCCAAAATCTTCCGCATGTCGTCAAGCTGTTATGGTGAGTGTCTTTTTACTCGTCGCCGCGTCCACGGTGACGGCGAAGTAGCTGATAACGCTCGCCGCCTTCAAGCTGGTGAGCAGTTCTACGATCGTCAGCCCTTCAGGCGATGCGGGGTATCGGATGGATGCGCAGAACGGAGCGACGATGGCATCTGACAGGACTTCCTCGGTGCCTCCTTCGTAGACCGGGTAGGAGTTCGGGATTTCGCTCACGAGTTCGTATTCGACGGGAGTTGCGAGTTCATAGTAGAGTTTAATGCCAGTATTATTAGACTTGAACTGTTCTACATTTGAAGATGCAGAATCATTAAAATACATCTTCAGACTGGAACTATCGAACTTATACTGTTTGTCTACTAATGTTGAGTACGAAACAGATCTTGGTTTCTGTTCGTATTTTACATTGATGGCATTTACTAATCTATAAGCACCAAGGTCTTTTGCTGGTAATGTTGTACTAGATCTAAATACTGTTCCTGATAGCAATTCATAATCCAACGTTCCCAAATCCACCTCACCGATCCTCTTGATGTACTTCCCGTCCTTGATTTCGTCATAGACGGAGCCAGCGGATTTGAGGCCATTCACAGTGATGGTGTTCGTGCCGTCAGTGACTCGGAAGGAATTGAGTCCCAATGACACCTCGCTCTCCTTGTAAGGCTCGTACTGACCGTTGAAGGCAGCGTCGGAGATGTTGATGCATACATCATGGTTGTAGGTAGTACCGTAAGATGCTTGGAAAGAAATGCGGAAAAATGCCGCGTTGCTTGGCGCAGTGACTGTGCCACCACCTGCCGATACGGAAACATAAGAGAGAAATGACTTATTCGCATCGTACCAGAAGATAGGCATACCAACTGCTGTCGGGTTTCGGTAGTAGTACGTCTTCCCTTCAAAGCAGGGGCAGTAGTTCTTCGCTCTAATTCTATCCGTCACCGAGTTGTTGTTCGACCCGCCGGAGGTATAAATGCCCCCGATTTCCGTCACCTCGTCCCACTGGTTCCGCCCGGTGGTCTTTATCCCTTCTGCAGCGTTGTTGATGAGCTGCCCGGAGGACACTATGGTCTTCCCCATGATTGTATCGAGCACGGCCTTGCCGTCCATCGGTGCCGGGCAGGGACGATAGAGGTACTCCGCCGGGACCGCCGCTGCCAGGACCGCCCCTGCCGTGAGGTCCGGGTATGTCCCGTCCTGGTCTGCCTTCGCGTTCACAATTTCCGGGGTGATGCCCGAACCCATGATATCCCCGTCCTCATTGTACACGGGTATCTGCCCGTCGTAGGCGGGGTTCGGCTTAAGGGCGTTGTCGGCGCTCTCCAGTGACACCTGGACGGAGTGCGTCAGGTCCTCGAAGGGGATGCCGTCCGCGGGCTTCTGGTAAGCTGTGGAGCCCAGGAGCGCCCCGGCGCGGATGTCGGCGAGGTCCGCGATAATGTCCTGCTTTCCGTTGATACGGCCCAAAAGTTCATCGTACCCTTCCTGGACACCGACGGCCAGGTTGGCCAAGCTATCGGTGAGCGCTGATGTTATACGCCACACGCCGCCGGAGGTGACGGGGTTCTCGCTGTCTTCCGTCGGGTCGCTGTCGAAGGTGAGCGTGTCCTGCTTCGCCGCGTTCACCGCGTCGATGATCTCCAGGAGTGACGCCTGCATGACCGGGCCGGTGATGAGCTGCCGCCCGTTCGCCCGGATCTGCGCCCGGATGCTCGCTATGAGTGCGGAAAAATCTGCCATTTTGTCAAATTCGTTTAATAGTTTTCCGGACGTAGAAATCGCCGTTGAAATCGTAATTGAAGTCGCCCAGGCCACCCTCATAGTCCATCGGGCAGACGGCATCCGCCGCCACGTCGAAGGTGACGGAGCAGAAGACCCCGGCGCACTCGTCCGCGAAGCGCTGGTTGAAGGTGGTGAAGGTGTAGCCGTCCTCCGCGTAGATGCCCGCGTCCGCGAGCTGGCCGAGGATGTTCACAAGGGTCTCCACGCCGACGGACTGCACCTCCTCCCTGTTCCCTGCGCTCTCCGTCAGCCGGTCCACGTAAAAGAGCGTGAAGGCATACCGCCGGAGATCCCCGTCAAGGTCCGCCGAGTGCTGGCCCTGGGTCCATGCGAAGACCCCGTACCGGATGTCCGGGATGGTGTTCAGGGTGAACACATCGTTCCGGGCGATCGTGCCGATGTTCGGCTGCTCCCCGGCGACTGCCTCGATGGCCTTGATGGTGTCCAGGAGTGTCATCTGCACGGGCCTCCGCCCCGTTTCCCGCGTGCTCCGCCGAGCCAAAGGCCGGAGGATGCGGCGCTCTTGAGGTTCGCGGCGATGCGGCCGCAGGCGCAGGCGTCCAGCTCCGGGAACGCCGCCCGGTTTTCCAGCAGCCACCGCTGGATGTCCAGGGCGTGCCCGTCGGCTTTCGCCTGGTAGTAGTACCGGACCTTCGCCACCTCGTCCTGCGTGGCCGTCTGCGCGTTCTCGTCCGTGGTCTTCACGATCCCGAAGTTCGCCACCTTGAAGGACGTCTTCTGCGCCACTTCTACGACGGCGGCATAGGCCAGGTAGTACTGGCAGCGCTGGAGCAGGTCCAGATAGGCCACGTTATCCGCATCGCCGGTGGTCCCGGATGCGACCATCTCCTTCAGGCGTTCCGTGAGGGCGCTCCCGAGGATATAGCGTAGCCCGAACTCCTGGGCCTCCCTGATGGCAGGCTGGATGTATTTCCCCGCGATATTGTCGGAGATGCTCGTCACTTGCTTGACGAACGCTTCCGAGGTCAGCAGCACGTCAGTCATCGCACCGCGCCCTCCCCTGCGCTCTGCTCGTCGAGGTTGAACGGTATGATCGTGAGCGCACCTGCGCCGTAGAGGCGCTCAAAGGCGTCCGCGATGGTGCGCTGCGCCGGGCGGACCCGGACACGGTTGTAAAGCCTGAAGGCGCTCTCGTACTCTTCCGACGAGAACCCGAGGTTCTCCGTCGGGATCCCGAAGAGGTTTGGATTGGCACGGAACGCCGTGAAGATCTGCTGGCGGGAGTGCTTTGCAAGTGCGTCGTACCTGGCACCGAAGTCCTCCACCTTGATGGGGGTGACGGTCGTCTGGCTCTCCCGGTTTTCGTTCCAGCTCAGGACGATGCGGCCGCCGTTCTGATGCCCGGAGAACTTCTCCCGGACGTCCCGCTCGATTTCCTCCTTGATGGCGTCCTCCGGGGTCCCGTTGTTGAAATTCACGATGACGGACCCGGTGAAGGAGTTGTTGATGCTGTTCAGGTGGAAGTTGTCGATGCAGCGCTCGATCTCGCACGCCTTCACCGATGCGCCGTAGCACGGCACGGGATAGGTGCCCGCGGCCTCGCCCTTCACGTAGAGGATGGACGATGCGTGCTCGTCCCGTTCCGCATCCGTGAGGCTGGCCCAGTTCGGGATGTCCTGGAAGGCCGGGTATCGCGTGACCTTGCTGCGGACCGGCTGCCCGAATTTCTCCGAATAGTAGAACACGGTGCCCTCCTTGTTGCTTCGGAGGTATCGCAGGTCCAGTGAGTAGATCTCCACGGGGGTGCCATCGGCGCTCCTGATGACCTGGAGGGCAAACCCGCCGTATGTCATGAGGTTCCACGCGATGTTCCGGACGATGTCGAAGGGCGTCTCACCGGCGCGGTTCATCGCCCTCCCGTTGTTCCACCGCGCACCCGTGCAGGAGCAGTCATCCCCGCCGATGAAGTCCACCGTCCCGTCGATTGCGGAGCGGAGGGTTGGGACGTTCTGATACAGCTCGAAGAGATAACGCGGATAGGCGTCACGGTCGCCCCACTCGACGAACTCCCCGCCCGTGCGGGCCTTCTCCACGGGGGAGACGATGTTGGTCTCCAGGTATCGGTCCAGCGCCACGAGGGACACGGCCTGCCGGCTTCCCTCAGCCTTGGAACTCGACGAAATTGATGCTCTGCTCATATTGTTCGACACTTTGCCCGGGCCTGCAAACGAGCAGCCCGGAGGATACGGTCACGCCCCCGGCGGTCAGCTCGTAGGCGTACTCGCCCACGGCGATGCCGTCCGGGAAGGTGAGGTCGAGGTCATAGCGCAGCGCGTCCTGTCCGAAGATCTCAAGGGAGACGGGGACGACCGCCAGGGTGGTGGTGTTCGTCACCTTCAGCGCGAGATCTCCGGAAGGTGCCGCCCATGCCTTCGGGAAGGATGCCGGCTGCGGGGTGCGTATTTGCTCGACGTAGATCATTTGCCCCCATATAGCGCGGCGGGGCGTTCCGTCATTAAAAGAGAGGACCGCCCCTGCGGGCAGCCCTCTCCGGGAATATGGCAAACACGATTAGGCCGTGAGGCTTTCGATGTCCACGCCACCGTCACCCACGAGCACCTCCGGCGGGAACGTCGAGGCGTTGTCCTGGAGGGTGATCTGGTAGTAGTTGCCGTCTGCGCGTGCGGTCCCGGTCTGGCCGGTTCCGGCGCTGCTGACCACGGGTTCCTCGCCGCCGAGCAGCCAGTAGATGCCGTTGGCGTCCTTCACGATGACGACCACCTCGTTCACGGAAAGGGCGGCCACCTCGATGCGCTTTGCGGTCTCCATGCGGGAGAACTGGAGCACGAGGTCGGTGCTGACGAAGTTCGACCCGGCGGCCTGGTCCACGTTCAAGGTGGAGGTCATGGATCCGGTGTTGCGGCGGAACTCGAATTTGTGGAACGGCTTGGTGATGCCGCTGGCCGGGGTGATGGCCGTCACCTGTTCGGAGGTGATGGTCACGCCGGCGATGTCGTCCGCATTGGCGATCCATGCGGACACGATGCCGCCCATGGAGGGCGAGCAGTCACGGGCGAGGCCCGCGAGGGTTTGATTGCAAGGCATATCTTTACCGCGTTTTTTCGTTAAACAAAGGGGCGGGGGTTAGCCCGCCCCGCTGGGTTTAGGCGATCTCCTTGGTCGGGACCGGGTTCGCGCTGGTGTTCGCGATCACCACCGAGCGGGTGCCCGGGACTGCTGCGGACGGAGCCGCGGCGAAGGTGCCGATGACGGCGCGGTCCGGGAAGGCGATCTGTGCCCCGGCGTTGAAGAGCACCTTCAGGTTGAAGGCGTCGGTCTTCTCGTCGTAGATGACCTTCACGGTCTCGGCGTCGCTTTCCAGGTCGGTGCCGTAGTAGAGGTTGTCCTCGTAGGATGCGAAGACCTTCAGCGAGCCTTCCAGGCCGGGGGCGAGGGTCACGATGGCCTTCGTGCCGGGCAGGTAGTGCTCCTCGTAGGTCTCGCCGTCACGCGGGCCTTCGTAGTGGAAGAGGTTCAGGGCGACGAGCTCCTGAGCGAAGGCGCGGAAGATCGCCGGGCTGACGAAGATGCGGACGTTGTCGAACGCGAGCACCTCTTCGGGGAGGGCGTTGTACACCTCCAGGAGACCGGCATAGGCGCCGGAGGCGCTGATGGCGATCTGCTGGCCGGCGGGGATGTCCGTGGCGCCGATCTTCAGCAAGCCGTCGAAGAACGCGAGGGACGGGGTTGCGCTGGCGGTGTCAGCCTGCCAGATGAGCTTGTCCAGCTGTTTGCGGATCCACCGGCGGATGCCGTCCATGACGTAGCGCTCGTAGGGCATCTCGTCCTGGCGGTCGCCGTAGCGGACCAGGTACTCGGCATAGGTACCGACGAGGTTCTTCGGGCAGATGGTCATGTTGATCGCGAGCAGCGCCGTGCTGATCACGCGGTCGGTGAGTTCGACGGTGCCGGAGGGCACCCAATCGCAGGAACGCCCGTCGCGGAACTCGGGCTCGACGGCCAGGTAGTTCAGGTAGGCGTCCTTCTTAATGCCGGTCTGCACGCGCATCCGGCTGATGGTGGAGGCGCCGAGGACGGCGTCCTTCACGAGGATGTCCCGGTTTTCCTGCACATAGGCGGGGAGGGACGTTACGATGAAATTTCCAGAAGGCATATTTCGTAAAGTTTTAAGGGTTTTCTGCCCCGCAAATAGCGCGAGCCGCCCCCGTGTTCATTTTACACGGGAACGGCCCAAAAACGGAAGGATACCGGCCTTATTTCGCGAGGACGATGCGCTCTAGGTTCGTACGCGCCTTGGCGGCGTTGCCGGACAGGGAGAACTCCTCATGCGCGGACTTCGCACGCGGCTCCTTCTTCAGGCGCTCGACCTCCGCCCGGAGGGCTGCCAGCTCGGCATCCCGTGCATCGGGCTCATCCTCCCTCTCGAACGGGGAGACGAAGTCCATCGGGACGAACATCGGCTTCACCTCCACGGGTTCGGCCACGGAGGGATCCTCGCCGTCCCAGGTCACCGCGTAGCGGTAGAAGTGGTCGCCGCTCCATGCGTAGGCCACGGCGAAGTCGTCACCGGCTTCCTCGATGTAGAACTCCTCGTCCAGGACTGCGGCAATCGCTTCCGCGATCTTCCGCGTCTTCTCGTCGTAGGACTGCTCCATGCGCTGCCGCATGGTGCGGAACTGCCGGGCTGCTGCCGTCTCGGCCTGCTCCCCTTCCGGGGCGACCTCTGCGGCATCGTCGCGGATCTCCGCCACCACGCCGTCGGCCACCACGATGACCTTCCCGTCCTCGGTCCGGTACTCGCCGTCAGCGGCGGGCTGACGGTCTTCGCCCTCGGAGCCGTACACGGCATCCCCGGCCTTCAAGTCTTCGGAGCCGTCCCAGAAGAGCTCGCCGTTGTCCGTGGCCACGGACCGGAACTCCTGCTCGGCGGGGCCGTTCTCCGCCACCTCGGCCTCCGGATCCACGATCTCCGTGACGACCCCGTCCGCCACGCGGATGGTCTTGCCGTCGCTGGTGACGTAGTCGCCGTCGGCGGCTGCGCTGCGGTTCCCCTCTTCGTCCTGTGTGTAGAGCTTGTCCCCGGCCTTCAGGTCTTCGTCGCCGTCCCAATAGACGACGCCGCGGTCGGTGGTGGTGTTCGCGCACTCCACGAGGATGTGCGTCAGTGCCGCAAGGATGCGGCGGATCTTTGTGTCTTTCATTTTTTCGTTTTTGGAAATTTTCGAGAAATAGGCACCGATGGCCTCCAGGGCATCGACGATGTGCTGGACCTCATCCACGTCCGTGGCGGGGTCGAGCGTGAAGAAACCGTCAAGGCTGAACCCCTTGAACGTGCCGGCCTTGATCTCCGCCCATACGTCGTCATTCGCCACGTGGAACTCCGCGAAGAGCGACCCGTCGGCGATGTCTTCAAAGCCTTCCGGGGAAATCCCGGCGGCGGTGTCCTTCAGGAACCACTGGACCATCTCCACCCCTTCGACCTCGTTCCCGTCATGGTCCAGGTCCACGGCGTTCTGATGACCGTCGGCGAGGTACTTCTGCGCCATGGCGCGGATGGTGTCGGCGCCGAAGATGATGTAATACTCCCCCATTTGCTTGTCATTCCGGTAGATGGGATAGTCCGCCCGGGCGACCACGCCGCGGACGAGCCTCTTTTCCTCATCCGCCACGGCGAAGAGCTGGGGACGCTGGTTCTCCGCGAGGTGAACGAAGTCCGAAGACACGGCGGGACGGTCCACGAGGGAAATCCGCCGCATCCCGTCCTTGTCGGTCTCCAGGATGGCGTCATATACGGGTATTCCGTCAATTTTTACGATCATCGTTCAAGATTTTCCGACATATAGCGAACGCGGGCAATTTGTAACCGTCAGAAGGTCGTCTCCTGCACCCGTGCACGGCGGCTGGTCCGGTCGGCCTCCAGATCGCTTGAGAGGATATACACCCGCTGGGCCTGCTGCTGCTCATTGATCCGGACCTCGTCGCTGGCAGTGGTGAGTGTCGCCACGCGGGTGACGGACGCCGGCACGGATGGAGCAGCCACGGCAGCGGTCGTGCCCCCGTCGCCGGTGGCGTTCTTCGACACCTTTGTGGCGCGTATCTTCGCGATGTTCGCGGTCCCCGCCGCTATGACGGCCGCGGCGTTTGCCGCCCCGATGATCGGGCCGTGAGGCGGCCCGAGTTTCGCGGCGCTGCTGTACGCCGCCACCGCTCCGGAGATCATCTGTATCGTCGCCTCCGCGATGCGCAGCGCCTTCGCGGTCTTCGCGGTCTTCTCGTCCTGGTTCTCGGAGTTCTCGTAGAGGTCGGCCAGTCCGCCGAGGATCCCCGATACGGCACCGGCATAACCCTGGAGGATCTCCTGCCTTTTCTTGGCGTTTTCCTCCGCGTCGGCGGTCTTCTTATCGTCGATGCGTTTGCTCTCTGCGGCTGCCTGTTCCTCGATGGTCAGCTCCAGGTCCGCCCGCTGCTGGAGCAGTTCGAGCCGACGGGTGGGGTCGAGTTCCTGCTCGATGGCTTCGGACAGGTACTGCATCTTCCGCTCATTCGCTTCGACGGTGATCCGGTAGTCCTCCGCGGCCCTCTTTTCCTCGTCCTCGATGGTCAAGGCGTTCCGGCGCTTCTGCATCTCCAGTGTCCGGTCCTCCAGCTCCGCCCGCGTGTCGTAGAACTTCTGCATGTCCTTCGACGTGAGGTCGAGCTTTTCGTTCATCTCCATGGCACCCTCTTCCAGCTCCAGCGCGAACTCATCGGCATCGCCGCCGGCTTCCTTCAGTTCCTTCCGGATCGTGGTCAGTTCCCGGTTCGTCCGCCGCAGTTGCTCCTGATAGGCGGTCTCGACTTCGATGAGCTTGATTTTCGCGGCACTGAGGGCGTCGTTCGCCTCCTTGGAGTTCCCCGCCCGGGCGGCTTCCGCCTGTGCGATGGCCAACTCGGTCTGAGCTTGTTCCTTATTCCGTTCCGCGATGGCCAGGAGCTCGGCCTGCCACTCCTTCGCATAGCGCAGCCGCGTCTCCGCGTCGTTCTTCTCCTTGTCGGCCATCTCCGCCCGGAGGGTGGCGATGCGCTGCTCGCTCTTCGCGTTCGCCTCGTTGATGTCCCGGACGCGCTGCTGGTTCGCTATCTGCGCCTGCACGGCCTTCTCCCGCTCCTCCATCTGCTTTTTAAGCCCGGGGATGATCTTCTGCGCCAAGTTCGTCATGTGCTTCACGATGCCGCCCAGGGCGTTCCCGAGCGCCTGAAGGGCGCGGGTCACGAAGTCGCCCACGGCCTGCAAGGGGGCAAGGGCCAGCCGGAGGGCGTTGGACCCCTCTTCGTTGCTCTTCATCGCGTCCACTAACTTCATGAAGATCGTGACGAGCAGGGCGACGGTCCCCATGATGGGGTTTGCGCTCAGCGCCTTCAGCGCGGTGTTCGCCGCCCCGATGGGAGCGACCACGCCGGCGGCCCCTGCGCCCATCCCCTGGAACGCCGCGGCGAAGTTCTGAAGGGCCCCGGTGTAGTTCCCAACGTTCCGCTGGTAGTTCCCCTGCGCCGCATCCATGTCCTTCAGTTGCTGGTTCGTGGCGTTTATCTGCTTTGCGAGTTCGCCGAAGCGCTGCCGCCCCTCTTCCGTGCTTATGTCAGTGGCCCGGAGTTCCTCCTTCAATTTGGCCATCTGGGCGACGAGGGCGTTGTACGACTGCCCGGCTCCCATGGCTGCCGCCGACACGTCCTCGATGCTCGCCGTGCTGGCGTGCATGGCGTTCCGCAGTGCGTTCTGGTTCACGGTGAGCGCGGCCTGCGCCTCCTTGAACTCGTCGGAACCGATGGTCGCCTCATTCATGGCGGCTTTCAGGGCCTTGATGTTATCCCGAAGATCCTGGATGCTCTTGACGGCTTCGCCAGTCTGGACGTTCAGGATGGTGACGTCGTTATTAGTTGCCATAGTCTTGCCCGTTGGTATAGGCGTCCTGATCCTGGACCTTCACGAACTCGCAAAGGCACGGGTCGGCCGTCGTAAGTGATAAATTTTCGATTTTGTTCAGTATCCATAGCGCCCCGTCGAACCAGTAGAAGTTCCGCAGGAGTTCCTGCCCAGGTCGGAAGGATGAGAGGTCCACCTTTGCCCGGACGATACGCGTGTTCTTGTCGTACCTGTCCGTGAGGTAGGTCTGCCAGCAGGACGAGAACGGGAACCGGGCCCCGGCGACCTTCGCGTCCGTGGTCTGCCCGTCGTAGTACGCCCGGGGTTTCGCTATATCGAAGGAGTGCGTGACCACGCCGCCCTCGTAGTGGTTCCTGCGGAAGGACGGGAGCTGGTACACCTGGACCTGCCCGAACCCGGATCGGACGGCCTGCCAGCAGGGCTTGAAGCCGTTCACGGAGAGGGCGTCCAGGAACACATCGTCGGAGATGTTGTAATACGGGCGCTTGGTCTTCTGCCCGTCCGCGCTCGTGAGCAGCGGGGAGGCCTGCATACCCTCGAAGAACAGCAGCGCCCCGGCGCCGTCCTGTGGCTTCCCGTCCGCGCCGCAGAACTGCGGCTTCGGAAGCCAGTCTGCGAGGTCGTTGTTGAACGGGATGGCGATCCACGGAGCGGGGTCCACCCCGGTGTCGGCCTTCATCTGCGCATGAGATGCGCTGATGCTCCCCCGCTCGTCAGGAGTGGCGGTGGCAAAGGCGTAAAGGGCCCAGGAGGCCGCATCGTCAAGGAGCAGGCCCTTGAACTGCTCAGGGTAGAGCGCCCCGGCCTTGTAGCCGGTGGCCTGGAAGAAATACCCGGCCTCCAGGGTGTCCACCGTGTTCCGGAAGGGGATGCCCTTCAGCGGCTCCACGGGCGACCCCTCGAATGGATAGCCGGTGTCCAGCCAGACCGCCCCGTAGGGCTTCCCGAAGAGTTTCTCATAGGCGTCCAGCTCGCCGCCCTTCCCCTGCGGGTACGCCCATTTCTGCACCCGTGCGGTCATGGGGTACGGATCCACCTCGATGCTCGACACGTCCAGCTTGTCCGTGAGGTCCACGGTGGTGCCGCCGCCGTAGAACTCATTCCGCGTCTGGACATGTACGACCTTTGCCACGGGGTCGCAGGTGATGACAAGGCCGAAGAGTTTCACGAGCCCCAGCAGCAGTTCCCCCGGGGACGGCATGTCATGGAAGAGGTCGCGGAACGGGAAGGACGAGAGGTCCTCGATGCCGAGGGAGCGGGGCGTGCTCATCGTCATCCACCCGTGCTGCACCCATGCGGACCTCACGAACTCTTGACCGAAGGACACCTGCCACCCGCCGAAGAGGGTGCCGTCCAGGTCTTCCAGGGAGTTGATGAAGTTCGCCAAGTTAAACACGGGGCGCTGGTCTGCCACACGAAGGTCGCCCATCTCCCACTCGTCATGCTGCGAGCTCATCTCCACGATGACGGTGCCGGGCGTCTGCTGCCCGTCGGTGGGCCAGTTGTATGGCTGATAGATGACGCCGTCACGGGTGCAGACCCAGTAGAAATCGCCCTCCGTGGCCGTCCCGGGGACCGTCAAAGGCTTCACGGGCACCGCTGCCTTCTTCGCGTCGAACCCTTCCGGGATGCCGTTGTAGCACGGCGCGAAGTTCACCACCGGACCGAACGGCGAAGAGATAGACGACCAGCTTGCGAGGTAGTCCCATGCCCCCTTCAGGATGTCCTTGTCGAGTTGGACCAGCCCCCAGGTCTGCGGGGTCCCGTCGGCGTCCCAGAGGGGCATGTCCCCGATGTTTCGTTTGTTCCCGTCCGCATCGTAGGAGAGCGCGTAGATAGCATCCCCAAGACCGCCGTAGAGTGTCACGGCGTAGCCGGTGACGACACGCCCGGAGCGCGTGACCTTGTCGAGTTTCAGGTAGCCGGCCTGGAGGATCTCCCCGGTGGCGGCGAAGAGCTGGAACGGCGTGCGGCCGAAGGTGTCGAAGGCGGCGCCGTCGGCATCGTAGTCGCTCCGCCCGAAATTTGAGAAGATCTGCGTGTTCGCAGGCGTTGCCGGAAGGGTCACGGCCTGCGTGTAGGAGTTCACCACGGCGGCGGGGTCGGAGAGGTCCTCCTGCGTGTAGTTCAGCAGGATGAGCGCGTCGTTGGAGAGGTCGGCGCGGCGGCCGTCGATGTAGAGTGTTATCTCGGTCGTCATTTCCGGAAGATTTCACGCGCAAGGCGTGCGTTGATGGTGTAGGACACGAGCTGCGCCCCTTCTCCCCGGTAGGTCTTCCGCTCACCCTCGTCCACGGTCAGCACCACGGGCCAGGCACGGCCCGTCCCCAGTTCGTAGAGGTACACCTGCGTGGATCCGAGCAGATGGCGCATGCGGGCGCTCTGCGCGTCGCTGAGCCAGCCCGTCCGGAGGGACCATGTGCGGGTGATGCCGTTGTAGTATTCGACGACCTCCCGCGCCGCCGGCGTGGCATTGTCCGCATCCCGCGTGAAGGTCTTCCGGTCGTAGCGGTCCGTCTCCCTGGCCCGCCCCTGGACGACAAGGCTGTCCCAGCCGCCGAAGGCGTTCACGTAGTAGAGCGCGTAGTCCGCGCAGATGTCCGTGCGGACCTTGTAGAGCTGGGCGCCCGTGTAGTTGTCTATGATGCTGGCTACGTGGTCGTCCGTGGGGATGACGAGGTTCTCCGCCACACCGGATCCCCCTGCACTGATGCCGTCGTAGAGTTCGCCGGAAAGGTCGTAGACGTCTAAATCGCTGGGCCCGTAGATTGAGATCACCAGCGGCTGGCCGAGGACCGCCACGCCGTCGATGGGGTCGCTGAAGACGTTACCGATGACCCGGTCGAAATCGTGGGACCAGTCGAGCGCGAAGGTCCATGCGGCCGCGTCATCGTCGTAGGTGAACGTCCGCACATGCTTCGACGCGAACTCCCGGAAGAAATCCGCGGTCGGCGTGAGGTCCGGGAGCGACTGGGCGAGGTAGTCCGCGCAGATGTCGTTCACGCGGACACGGAGCGACCCGTCGGGGCGGCGGTAGGAACGCCCCGCGTATATCTGCGCAGGGGTGTCGTCATAGATCGTGAAGGCTGCGCTCACGGGGGTACCGGGAACGTAGTCGTCGAGGTTCAGATAGGTGTCTTTCCAAATGGGGGTGACGGCCATTGTGTCGGAGTGTTTTTCCGACAAATAGCGCGGCCGCCGGTGGCGTCACTACCCGGCCATGACCTTGGCGATGTAGTTCGTCATGTCATGGCCGAGGGCATCGCTGATGCGGTCGTGGTACTTCGCGTTCATGGCATCCACGGCCTTCCGCAGGTCGTGGGATCCCTTCGTCCCGCCCGGTGCCCCGCTGGGGGATTTCCCGGCGATGCGCCTGCCGATGAGGAACGCGAGGGACTGCGGGGACGGGATGCGCCCCTTCGCGTCCGGGCGTGGGATGACCGGCTTCACAGAGATCCAGCGCAGCAGGGCGTCTCGGGGCGGCCAGTGCGGCGCGGTGTCCTCTTCCACATACTTCCAGTAGTCCGCGAGGGTCAGCACCACGGAGAAGGACCGCTGCCCCTCGTCCACGCGGCACTCCACGGAGTTCAGCAGGTCCCCGGAAGCGATGCGCCCGGACTTGATGAGGTTGTCTTGGTAGAGGTTCCGCGCCTCCACGGCATACTCCTCCAGGATCGTCCGGAGGTTGTCAAGGTTCAGAAGTTCGTCAACCATGTCAGTGAGATTTCCGCCATTGTTCGTTCTGCCGTTCCTGCTCGGCGGCCCTGTCCTTGGCATAGGCCACCACGTTCAGCATCTCCACCGCCGTGCCCTTCCACACGTCCGTCCAGGAGCAGCGCTGCGTCTCGGCGGCTATATCGACGCAGCGGACCCAGCCCCATAGCCGCTGGAACTCCGAGCCGCCCTCATCATCTTCTCGATCGTCATCCTCCGCGGGTCCTTCCTCCGCATCATCTTCGCCGCTATGCCCAAAGAGGTGGCCGTAGTTAGAATTGAACTCCGCAATTTTTTGAAAAAAAAAGCGAGCAGCCCCACGGCCAGCGGCGTCGGCATGAGGTCCCGGATGACGGCCTGAACGTCGGCGATGTCGTAGCCATCGCAGTATGCGTGCCCCTTCGGCACGAGCAGGCATGAAAGGAGCGGGACGATGTCCGTGTCCTTCCCGGTGTTCAGCGTCTGGAAGTCGATGTACTGCGCGGCGGTCATCTTCGCGATGTCCTTCAGCGGGACGAGTTCGAGGTCGCCCAGCTTCACGGCCTTCGTGACCGCCTTCACCGGCGGCACCGGTTCCTCGAGGAACTTCGACACGGCCGCGAGGGCGGTGTACTCCCCGATGGAGAGGGCCAGCACTTCCGATACCGGAATGCCGGAAAGGATGGAGAGGATCCCCGCTTGCTTGTCCACCTGATCGGCGGCATCGTCACGGATGAGGTCGCAGATGTCCAGATAACGCCCCACGGGGAGCTCGTTGTAGTTCGTGATGCAGTTCATATCGATACGTGATAAATGCCCCGGCCGGCCTTCGCCCCGTAGTGTGTCCAGAGGGCGTAGCGCAGAGCGTCGAGCAGGTGGTTGTATTTGTCGATGGGATAGTTCTGGGCGTTCCCGTCCCGGTCCTTCGCCCAGGTGTAGTTCCGCGCCTCGTGGATGAGGTCCGTGCTGTCCTTCGTGAAGTGCAGCCGCCACCCCTGCATCCATTGGAGCTGGAAGGCCAGCTTGTCGGAGCGCACCGGGGCGTCCTTGTCGCAGGGGATGACGTGGAAGCCCTCGTCCCCGATCTCCCGGATGCTCTTCGGCTCGGCGCAGTCCGCGTAGATGGGGACGCGGCGCGTCACCCCGTCGGCCTTCAGGTCGTCGGCGATGTCCCCGTTCCGCATCTGCGTCCGGTAGCAGCGCTCCCGCACCCATGACTCCTTGCGCTTGGCATCCACGTACACCTGCACCCGGGCCGTCGGGTCGTTCGTGAACCCGAAGTCCATGCCCTGGATCTCCGTCAAGGCGTCGGCGTAGAGCTCGTCCGGGGTCTTGTCCTTCTGGGCCTTGTCCAGCCCCTTCGGGGGCATGGCGTCCACGAGGTCCCAGTTCTTGTATACCACGCCCTCCAGGGTGCCGGTCTTCCCAAGCCCGTACACCTGCCACCATGACGTGTCGGCCTTGTTCGCCTCGATTTCCCGGATCTGGGCGTCCGTCAGCAGCATCGCCCCCGTGTCCCGGTCCCTGTTGTCCAGGTAGGTGGAGTGTATGGTCACGCAGTCCTCCCGGGGTTCGACCTTCGTCTGCGCCCAGAACTCGTGGGTCGGGTTGTAATCCATGATGATGAATTCCCGCGTCCTGACGAAGAGCTGGCGGGCGGTGTCGTAGTCGATATTTTGGACTTCATTCAAGAAAAGCCGGTCACGCGCCGGGCCGTGGACCTTCGCGGCGTTGTCGGCGCTGAAGAACTCGATGATCGCCCCGGACCCCGGGAAGGTGTAGGTGCTGTCCGACACGGACCAGCAGCCCTCGTCGAACTGATCCCCGATGGCGGTGCGGAAGTCCCGGATCGCGCCCCGCTTGAGGTGCGGGAAGGTCTCCGACACCACGGACGTGATTGTGGGAGTGGTGTCCTGCGAGGCGATGAGCCACAAGAGCTGGAGCGCGCAGATGGTCTTGCCCGATCGCGTCCCCCCGCATGAGGACACGATACGCGGGCGGGGCGACCTGGAAAGGCCACCCAGCAGCGCGGTATATACGGGCGTGAAAATCATTTTGCCAGGTCCGTGATGGCGTCTATCTCTTCTCGTGGCAGCAGCACGGCGCCGGGGCCGTCCACCTTAACCTTGTGCTCCAGTTCGCCGAGCAGTTCGGCTATGGTTTTGAGCTGGTTCGCGTTCGGGTTGTCGTAGAGGCCCTTGACGGTCTTCTCCACCACGGCGTCCAGACGGGTTCGGTCGGAGCCGGCGGCGGCGGGTTCGTCGAGCACACGGCGCAGCACTTCCGCGATGGTCTTGCGCTCGCGTTTTGCCACCCCGGACGCGACGCCACCCTTCTGCCCGTTTTTCTTGGCTTCTTCTCGGCTTTGGTCCGATGTGAATTTTACAAGGTTCTGCTCGTTTGCCATAGTGTCATAGTGTCAATTTTGTCCCTTTGTCACTTTCCGGGCGGTCTTGCCCGTAAGTTTTTCCCAGCGTGCGATGATAACGTCGCAGTAGTGCGGGTCCAATTCCATCATGTAGCACTTGCGGCCAGTCTGCTCGGCGGCGATAATAGTTGTACCAGAGCCTCCGAATGCGTCGAGGACAAGGTCACCCTCATTTGAATAGGTCGATATGAGGTAGGTCACTAAATCCACGGGCTTCTGTGTAGGATGTACGACGGCTTTCTCCGTATTCCCAAACAAGGCGCCGTTCCAATTCGAGAACTCAATCACGTCCGTTGGATAGCGAGTGCCGTCTTCGGTGTAGGTATACGTCTCAGCCTTTTCGCGCCCCACTTTTCCGACATGGCCTCCATTGGTTTTCATATAATCGGAATTCCCCCGCTTCCTACCAATTCCATGAGCATCCATTTTCACGTTTTTTTGCGGATTGTATGTTGGTTGCCTCGAATAGAAGACGCAAATGATTTCATGGATACGCATAGGACGCTTATTTGCGTCAAAAAAACCAGTTGGTTGTTTTTTCACCCAAATGATTTCATATCTAAACATTTTACGTCTCGCGTTAATCAGGTCGGTCACAAAGGGTTGCGTTCCGGTTATAAGAATAGGCGCTTCTTTTTTGCACGAATTCTCAAGACAATTAAACATCGCAGGGAGGTCCGGCTCTTTATCCCACTCAAGCTGCGTTGTCCCATATGGAGGATCTGTGAAAACCATATCAGCTAAAGCCCCCCCCATCAGTTTTTTAACAGTCTCTAAATCAGTGCTATCGCCGCACATAAGGCGATGGTCGCCAAGCGCCCAGACGTCGCCTGGTTTACAACGGACGAGGATGCCGTCCTCCTTTTCGTCGAAGTCGTCCTCCTGGGCGGGAGGTGCGGGTTCCTGCCGGATCTCGTTATCCCACGCAGGCACACCCCACTCCGGGAGCGGGAGGTCGTCCCACTGGTTCGCCAGCTCGTCATAGTCCCACGATCCGAAAGCGCCGTTGTCCTTGATCACGATCTCCTTCAGCTTCGCCGGGGGCGTGTCCTCAGGGAAGACGATGCAAGGCACCTCCTTCATCTTGTTCCTCTTCGCACCCTCGTGGCGGAGGTTCCCGCCAAGGATGACGAACTTCCCGCCGATGATGGGGAACACCAGCAGGGGACGCGCCTCAAAGAGTTCCGGCGTCTCCTTCAGGGACTTCGCGATGTTCTGCACCTCGGCCTTCGTCCACTGCCGGGGGTTCGGGGGCAGGCCGGGGACCTGGCCCGTGTTCGGCTCCAGGAACTGGAGCGCAATCTTCACAATCTCCATTTTACCCATTTTTCTTCGATTTCCGGGACGTTCCCGGATTTTTGGTAGTCACGGCCGTCTGCCGCTTCGACGCCGCCTCCTCGGTCAGTTCTACGAACCTGGCGGCGTTCTGCTGGTCGATGCGCTCCTGCTTGTCGGCGAGCCATGCCTTCCCCACGGTTCGCAGGGTGTTCAGGATGCAGGTCTGACAGGATGACCCGCCGCTCAGGCGGTGCCCGGTGGCGGCGAGGTGGATGTCCCTGATGGTATCGAGAGCATCCCTGCCCGGGTTCCGCGCGTAGCGCATGCGGATGGCGGTGTCGAAAATGTCCTCAAATTGGGCCAGGGCGTTGAATTGTTCGTCGGTGTAGATCATATCGTTTGCAGTTGTGCCCGCTGCCGGAAGGCTGCGAGCAAGTTGTGAAAGTCCGGATACATGGCCGGGTGCTCGATGGCTGTGCCGGCGATGATGAGGGCGTGGCGTGCGGTGATGCGGTCACGGTTCAGGACGTGCCCGATGCGTATCTGTGAAAGGCCGTCGGCGTGGAGCAGGTATGCCGCCACGTTGCGGGCGTTGCATATCCGCGCAGTTCTGCGCCGGGCCGTTATGTCTTCCCCCATGATGTCGGAGAGGGTGTCGATGGTCTCTTGCGGTGTCATAATTTTTCGATGAATTTGTCGATGACGGCCTGGAGCGCTGCGCGTATGAGTGCGAGCGCCCCGCCGATGACGGGTGTGATGTATGCGAGGGCAGCGGCCCATGCAAGGGTGGCGATCCCGAAGGACGAGCGGAAGAGCGCCCAGATGCAGCACGTCCAGAAGGTCGAGCACAGGGAGCAGGTGAAGGGCTTCAGGGAGATCACCCGGCGGCCTGAGACTCGGGACGCGAAGTCCAGCACGGTGTCCGTGAAGCCCGAGAGGTCCACGATGAAGACCACCACCGCGGCGAGCGCGAGCATTTCGAGATAGACGGTCATAGGCTTGCAAGGTTTTCCAGGATCTTCCGCCGTATGGAGATAATCGTGTTCCGGGCGCAGTTGTGGGAGATCCCGAGGATGTGCCCCAGCTTCCGGAAGGACCCGGTCTCGGCGTATATGATGAAGACCGTGCGCTCCGCCGGCGGCAGGGCGGCGAGTGCGGCCTTCGCCCCGCGGACGCGGTCCGGTTCATCGTTGAAGATGGACGTATCGAAGGTGTAGTCGTCCTGGATGGCCTTCCACTCCTTCGCGGCCGCGTGTGCGGCCTGTATGTCTCGTTGTGTCGGTTTCATTTTTGCGCGTTTTCCATATCATCCACCGGGATCTCCCGGCGGTGCCTGATGAGGTTGTCGAAGGTGCTGCGCCTGCCGTACCACTGCACCCGGATCACCCGGGCGATGAAGTACGTCAGATGTCCGCTGTCGGCGAGGTCCAGGATCTTCTCCCGGTCATAGGTCAGCAGGAGCTCGTACACCATCTGGCAGAGGTCCCGGCGGTCCTGGTCCAGCTCACGGGCGCAGGTGATCCGGAGCACCATCTGCTCGACGGTGCGGTCTGCCGCGAGTGCTCCGACCGCGGCGCTGCGCCTTTCGTCGTCCGTCATCGTACACATATAGCAGATCAGCGCAAAGTGTTTATAACTTCGCCACGGCCGAAGACCAGCAGGGCGGCGTCCCGGGCATGGTCGCTGGTGCGCCCCCGATAGCCGGTGACGGCTGCGAAGGTGTCCGCGGTCCATTTCGTGAGGCCCTTCCGCGGTGGCACGGCGTTGAAGGGGATGCCCTTGTCCTCCAGGAACTCATGCCAGATGGCTGCGTCGCGTTTCACCGCTCCGGCACCCATGGCCCTGCCCTTCATCTGGGAGAAGGACCGCTCCCGCGGGATCCACTTCCGCTGCCGTGCGTCCTCGAAGACGACCCGGACGTCGCCGGGGTGCTGCGCTGCGAGCTGGGCGACGCGCTCCAGGGCACGATGCAGGGGGACGGTCACCAGTTCAGTGAAGTGACCGCCCTCCCACACCGCGAGCCCCGTGTGCGTGCCGGTGTCGATGCCCACCCAGATCACCGCCCGTCCTCCGCGTCGTAGTCTGCCATGTCCTCTCCGAAGAGCTGGAAGATGGCGAGGACGAATAGGGCGAGGATGGCCGTGAGCAGCGCCACGGTAAGCAGTGCGAAGCCGATGTACACGGCGATCATTTCCCGCCCTCCTTTGCGCTGCCTTCCGACGGTATCTGGTACACCTTCTCCAGGAGGTGGTCAGCCATGGCGATGGCGATGTCGATCGCCTCGATGCCCTCGGCCTCCGTGGCTGCGGAACCCTGGACGATGGCCGCCGCGAAGTGCGTGGCGAGCTGTTCGCGTTTCAGGACGATGGCCCGGGCGATGTCCCGCTCGCTCGGCTGCTGGGGAGCCTGCGCCCTGGGCGCCACTCCCACTCTGATCTGTTTTGTCATTTCGGTTGTGTTTTGATGATGGTGTGTAGTTCATGCACGGCGGCTGCCAGCAGTCCGATGGCCTTCGACAGTCCCTCGTGCGGATTTTGCGGATTTTGCGTATTTTGCGTGTTTGCGGAAGTGCCGCCGGCCTTCGCCGCCTTCGCGGCCCTGGCCTTGGCGAGGATCTCCTTCCGTTCCTCCGATGCCGGTGCTTTCGGTTTCCGTTCCTTTCGCGGTTTCCCCGCAAACCGTGTGACCGCTGCATGACGTGCACGGACGGAGAAGTCCACCGGGGGCCGGCAATCGTTGCACTCCTTCAGGTATCCGTGGCCCCATTTGTGGAAGTGGTCCACGGTCAGCCAGCGGCCGCATTTCCTGCACCGTATCGTCTTGTTTCCATCCGCATCCACCTTAACGGGGCGCAGGGCGCATGACTTCACGGATGATGGCTCATTCGTTTTGGCGGTTTTGGCGGTTTTGGCGGTTTTGGCGGTTTTGGCGTGCGCCACCTCCGTCACGTGCTCCGCGAAGTGTTCACATGCATAGCGCAGCGAGGACACGGGGATGGGCTCCCCGGAGTAGTTCCGGACGCATCCGGTCTCTGCCCGGTAGTGGGCGCAGGAGCCGCAGTAGCGGGGCGCGTCACCCCAGCGGTCCTTGTCTTCCTCGGTGTATCTCGCGGGGATCTCCCGTTGCGCGGTTCTGTTCATATGTCCTCGTTGCAAAGTTTGTAGATGCAGAATGCTGCGAAAACAAGGAATACGATAAACGCCGCGCAGATCCCCCATTTGATCCAATGGTCTACGATTTCCGCTTGGATGAGGCGCTGCACATCCTCCGGGCGTGCGTAGTCCCGGACAAGTTCGATAAGTTGTTCTGTTTTCATTTGTCAAAAAGTGTTAATTGTGTGTTCTTCTGAGGCTTCCCGAGCAGGAAGTCGTGGATAAAGTTCCGGGCGTATTCCGGCGTGAGTTCCGACCGTTCCTTCGAGTGTGCCGGCAGGCTCTTAATGCGCAATTTCTTACCCCCCCCGGTCATGGTCTGGAGCCGGGTTGGCACGCAGTTCACGAACCAGTACGCGGTGGGTTTCTTCATGACGTCGCCTCTCCTGGAGCGGTCGTGGTCCACGATTGTCGGCGCGGGGAAGTTGCACCCGTCAAGGAGGTATCCTGGATAGGTCGCGGGGTTCTCGATGACGAGGCGCAGGCCGCGCTCCTGGCATACGGCGGTGAGCTGGTAGAGCAGGCGGTGGTTCTCAGTTCTCTGGTCGAGCCGGTCGAGTGCGTAGTCGATACGTCGCCGGGGCGTCCATTTCCATTCGCCACAATGCCCAAGACGAAAGATAGTAGATTGCATCGCCTCGAAGTATGTGCAGGGAAAGAACGCGAGCAACAGATCCTGGGAGGAGAACCCGTCGAAGATGGAGGTTTTCCCGTCGTATGCCTTGCGGATCTCCCAGAAGAGGTCCACGACATGGTCGGTCTGGCCGTAGTCGTTCCGGATGTCGTAGTCCTCCGCGGGGATCCCCAGCTTGATAAATTCCCGCTTGAAGGTCCCGGACTGCTCGAAAAGGCAGTGCGCCCGTCCTGCAATCGTCATGGCCTTGCGGTTTCGATGTTATACCTTTCGGCGAGGTTCCTGATGACCGCACCGCCGTAGTCATTCACGGTTCCCTCGATGAAGGCGCGGACCGTGATGCTGTCCGTCGGTTGCAGCCCGTGGGCCTTGCACCACTCACGCCGCCCCTGTTCGCAGGACCCCGTGAGGAGGTGATGCCAGGAGAAGAGGTCTCCGTAGGGCTTGTCCGGTTCCGGATGGGCTGCCACAAAGAGGTCGATGCGTTCATCCTCAGGCATCTCTTCCATAGCCTTCTCCCGGGCATCGCGGAGCGCATCACGCAAGGTGTAGCCGTGGGCGAATGAGTTCTCCACCCTGGCTATGTAGCAGGGCACGGTGGTGAGGTCTCCGCGGACAATGCGCCCGCTGGCATACCCGGCACGGATCGCGTCGATTATCGTCGGCACTCCGTCGATGTACCACACCCGCTCGCTGTTCAGAGATTTGATGTCGTATCCGGAGCCGGAGCCGTCGCCGGAGCCGGAGCCGGAGCCGGAGCCGGAGCCGGAGCCGTCGCCGTAGCCGGAGCCGTCGCCGGAGCCGGAGCCGGAGCCGTCGCCGGAGCCGGAGCCGTAGCCGTAGCCGGAGCCGTCGCCGGAGCCGGAGCCGTAGCCGTCGCCGGAGCCGGAGCCGGAGCCGTAGCCGGAGCCGGAGCCGGAGCCGTCGCCGTCGCCGGAGCCGGAGCCGGAGCCGTCGCCGTAGCAGGAGCCGTCGCCGTAGCCGGAGCCGTTAAATGGAACGGCCAAAAAGCGTTCGATGGCATCTATGATCTCCATACCGGTACTGCTTCGATTGATGTGATTGCCTTCTCAGTGCATGGGATGATCTCTATCACCCCAGTCACGACGATGGACTCAACGGGCGTCGGGAACATGCAGCCCCCATAGTTGTTAGTCCCATCCGTGGCAAGCTGGGACAGGCTTGCGGCACCACGCCAGCGCCAGATGCGGCGGCAGTCATGCAGTTCGACCTCGGTGCCCTGCTTGTCGGCCAGGGTCCCGTAAAACACGCCGGCGCGATCCGCACGGACGATCACTTTCTTTCCAATGTAGTTTGTCATATTTCGTTAATTTATAAGGTTTTACAAATTTCCCCGTCTTTCCGGGGTGTCACCGCTGGCGGGAATTTCCCAGACTTCTTGCCCAGGGCGCGGGACTTTTCCGGATGTCGGCCTTTTATCAAATCGGGGAGACCTCGACCATATTCCCGCCGACGACGGCGTGCGCGGTTGTCATGCCACTCATGGCGCCCTGCCCCTACCATTTTTCGTTAAAACGGGAGTCCGTCGCCCTCATCGGCCGAAATCGCCTCGAGGGAAGGTTTTGCCGCGGGCGTGGATGCGGGTGCGCTGCTGCCGCTCTCAGTGCGGCCGCCGATGAGCTGGATGGCGTTTGCCACGATCTCAGTGATGCTCTTTTCCTCACCGGCCGCGTTCGTATATTTCCGCACGCGGATCCGGCCGTTCACCAGCACCTGCTGGCCGCTCTTGACGAACCCTTCCACGGTGTCCGCGAGCTTGCCGTGGGCGACGATGTTGTGCCAGGTGGTCTCGTCGGTGAGTTCACCGGAGGCGTTCTTGTACCGGAAGGTCGTTGCGAGGGAGAAGTTCGCAACCTTGGACCCGCTCTCGAAGGTCCGCACGTCCGGGGTCCTTCCGACGTTCCCCAGGAGTGTCGCTTGGTTGAAGTTTGCCATTTACTGAAAATTTTTGAAGTTGTTGATATCTTGTTCGTTGAGCGGTTCGAGCCAGTATTCCTTGCACCGGCGTCCGGTTGCGTCATCCCGGACCCATTTCGACACCATCACCCAGGGGAGGGCGTTGCGGTCGATATGCTGCCGGATCTTGACGATGTCTGTGTGGAACTGCGACGCCCTGAACTCCTTGGAGTTGTAGAGCGAGAGGTGGCGTCCGCGCATGAGTGCCCGGAAGATCTCCGTGCGTGTCTTCGCCTGCGCGGCTATCTGGGCGGCGGGGATGGCCTTCACGGTGCCCGCCTTCTTCACGGCGGAGGAAAGGCGGTCGATGGCGTTGAGCATCCGGTAGCGCTCGCCCTTCTTCGGAATGAGCTCGGCGAGATCCCTCACTGCCGCGAAGGCCGCGGCGGTCGCCTTGTCATGGGATGGAGTGGTGTGTTTGGTCATATCTTCATTTTTTTAGCGATTTCGACGGCGGCGGAGGTGAGGGCGGTGTCCAGCGCGAGGGTCTTCGGGCGGCGCTCCGCCTTCGCCTGTGCTTCTGCCTGCACCTGGATGAGGTGCCCCTCGCCTTTCGCATAGTCAGCGAGGGCGGCGTAGATGGACGAGACTGACAGCCCGAAGAGCTCGCGGCCCTGGCCCATGATGGATTTCCGGACCACGTAGGCGATCTCATGGAAGGTGATGTACTTCAGTCCAAGACCGTCCATGTCGGCGGTCAGCTCTTCGACAAGCACGGACGCGGTGAAGTTCACCAGGGTGTCGTCGGCGGTCTGCCCGCGGTAGAGATACGCACGCAGGAGGATTTGCCGCATCTGCGACACGGCCTCCGCCGTCCCCATGTTCGCGATGCGCGGGTGCCGGACCGGGTCGCGGCGGCACTCGATGAGGTCCACCTGCGCGGGGGTCTGCACGGCTGCCGGGATGTCATTGTTCGTCTGCATCGTCCTGGGTGTTTATGGGGTTGTTGTCGATGCCGAGGTTCCGCGCCACGCGCATGGCTGCCTCGACGTAGTTCTCCTTCCTTGGGGCGCGGGTGGTTCTGCGCCCTGCCAGCTCCCGGCGGGACCAGTTCCGCGCCGCGGCCTGCCAGTCCTTCATGGGTGTCTTCCCGCCGACCTTCCAGCCGTTCGCCTGGAAGTGGTCGAAGAACTGCTCCGGGTCTCCGGCCAGCCGCGCAGCGGCCCAGTAGGCACGCACATCGTCCATGGAAGGGACACCTGCTGCGCGTGCGGCCCCCTGGGGGGCCACTCTCGCAGAGAGTGGGGGGTTATTTATATATATATCTTTATTATTATCACTAATAAGGTGCGGAGATTGCCCGGGCGTCATTTTGGCGCATGGCCGGGCGTCATTTTGGCGCATAGGCGTCATCTTGGCGCATGGCATCTCCACCCCCTCAGAGGGCAGGTGGTAAGCCATCCGGGCGTGGCCGTCGATGATCACCGGCTCCGCGACGATATAGCCGTCCCGGTCCAACTTTGCGAGGATGCGTTGAAGGGTGCGGCGTCCGATCCCGCACATCTCCGCCAGGCGGTCCTGGCCGCCGTAGTAGCAGCCGTCCCCGCGCTGGCAGTAGCCGTGGATGGCGGCATAGACGAGCAGGTCGTTCCCGCTCAGCGCCATGCCACGCATCTCGTCCGTGATAACGATGTACCAGCTCATGCCGCGTCCTCCTTCTTTGCCGCCTTCCGGCCCCTTTTCGCGGGCGCCTTCGTCTCCGATGCCGCCTTGGCTTTACGCACCCTCTTGGGCTTCTCCCCGGGCTTGGTTTCGGCCTTCTCCGGGGCATCCTCCCCGGAGTTGGACGCGAAGCCGCGCATGACACGCCACACGCTCTCCTCCAGTGCATAGGCGTCAGGGAGCGCCGGGGCCGCGTCCAGGACCACGTTGACCTCGTCGCAGACCTTCGCGAGCCGTTTTGCGATGCCACGGAAATCCGGATCCCGCCGCCGCAGGGCGGCGGCAGATCTCATAGCGGTGGCGTTGAAGTGGTGGAGGACCTTCAGGCCGACC
>Ga0310695_10003291_pt1 | contig 32126 bp, 20 predicted proteins | sample RumenRJG_04DNA_FD_203882 | JGI IMG/M metagenome (GOLD analysis project Ga0310695, IMG submission 203882) | Bovine rumen microbial communities from Lethbridge, Alberta, Canada - RJG_04 (v2) (version 2) | ecosystem: Host-associated > Mammals > Digestive system > Stomach > Rumen | place: Canada...
AGAGGTGAAGAAGAACGAGCAGAAAGCAGCCAAGGAGGCTGCCAAAGAGGCCAAGCGGCTGAAGCGGCAGCTCAAGAAGGAGGAACGCAAGCGCGAAAAGGAGCAGCGCAGGCTTGAGAAGGAACAACGCAAACGCGAGAAAGCGTTGCGCAAGCAGGCTGAAAAGGCCAAGAAGGCGAAAGCCGAATGAAGCGTTTCTGTTGGCGATTCTCGTTTGTTGTTGGAGCCGCTATATATATAGGCGGCTCCAACAACAAACAACAATCTTATCGCGACGCCAACAGCAAACCCACTGTTTGTCGGGACATCAGCATATACTTTTTTCCATATCCAACAAAGATGGTCTCTGATGTTGTCAGAGATAATCTCTGAGGTGGTCGGAGATGGTCTCTGATGCTGTCAGAGATAGTCTCTGATAAGGTCAGAGATAGTCTGCGGGAAGCGGAATGATATTCCCACTTCATCCCACCGTGCCTTCGAGCGATACGCTGAGGAGCTTCTGCGCCTCGACGGCAAACTCCATCGGCAGCTTGTTGAGCACCTCCTTGGCATAGCCGTTGACGATGAGTCCGACGGCCTGCTCGGTGGGGATGCCGCGCTGGTTGCAATAGAAGAGCTGGTCTTCGGATATCTTGCTCGTCGTCGCCTCATGCTCCACGACGGCGGTATCGTTGTGGACATCCATATAGGGGAAGGTGTGCGCACCACAGAGGCTGCCAAGCAGCAGCGAGTCGCACGACGAATAGTTGCGCGCATTGTCGGCCTTCGTCCCCACGCGCACCAGTCCGCGGTAGGAGTTCTGCGAATGGCCGGCCGAGATGCCTTTCGAGATAATCGTCGAACGGGTATCGCGGCCCAAGTGGATCATCTTCGTACCTGTATCGGCTTCCTGATAGTTGTTCGTCACGGCCACCGAATAGAACTCGGCCACCGAGCGATCGCCGCGAAGCACGCACGACGGATATTTCCACGTGATGGCACTGCCCGTCTCCACCTGGGTCCACGACAGCTTCGAGTCGTTGCCGCGCAGCTCGCCGCGTTTTGTCACCAGATTGAGCACACCGCCCTTGCCCTGCTCGTCGCCTGGATACCAGTTCTGGACGGTAGAGTATTTCACCTCGGCCCGCTCGTTGACGATAATTTCCACGATGGCGGCATGCAGCTGGTTCTCGTCGCGCATCGGTGCCGTGCATCCTTCCAGATAGCTGACGTAGCTATCGTCGTCGGCCACGATGAGGGTACGCTCAAACTGCCCCGTATTGCGGGCATTGATGCGGAAATAGCTGCTCAGTTCCATCGGGCAGCGCACGCCTTTGGGGATATAGACAAACGAGCCGTCGCTAAACACGGCTGAGTTCAGGGCTGCGAAGAAATTGTCGCGATAGGGAACGACGGTGCCTAAATACTGCCTGACCAGGTCGGGATGGTCTTGGATGGCCTCGCCGATGGAGCAGAAGATGACACCCTTCTCGCGCAGCTTCTCCTTGAAAGTGGTCTTCACCGAGACGGAGTCCATAATGGCGTCGACAGCGGTGTTGCCGCTCAGTGCCAACCGTTCCTCCAGGGGAATGCCCAGCTTGTCGAACGTCTTCATCAGCTCGGGGTCGATCTCACCCCTCCCCTTAGGGGAGGCTGGGAGGGGTTCTGCATAGTAGGAGATGGCCTGATAGTCGATAGGGGGCAGCGTGACATGCCCCCACTCGGGCTGACGGAGCGTCTGCCAGTGGCGGAAAGCCTTCAGGCGGAACTCGGTCATCCAGTCGGGTTCATGCTTTTTGGCAGAGATCAGGCGTACGACGTCCTCGTTCAGTCCCCGCTCGATAATCTCCGTATGGACATCGGTAGTGAAACCAAACTCGTATTTTTTCTCGGCAATGCGGCGCACCAGTTCGTTGTCGCCACTGCCTGCCTTCGTTTTGTTTTCTTCCATTTCGGGTGCAAAGGTACGATTATGTAAGTGAAAAGGCAAGAAAAAGCACATTTTTTTTGCTTTTTCTTGCCTTTTCCGGCTCAGGCGGACTATTCCGGAAGCCCTGCTCTTTCCATTTATTTGGCGAAGAGCGACATGGCGAAGCCACCACCTGGAGCCTCCTTGATTTTCAGCACATCGCCACGCTTGACGGTCTTCTTCGTGATCTGATAGGCCTTGGGATTGGTCTCGTAGTGGGCATCCTTGGCGTCGGCATAGAGCGTGCACTCATACTTGCGGCCCTTGTCCAAGAAGTCGAGACGCACCACAGCCACATGACCATTCTCGTCGCACTTGCCGCCGACAAACCAGTTGTCGGTGCCTTTCGCCTTGCGGGCCACGGTGATATAGTCGGCCGGCGAGGCTTCCAGGTATTTCGAATCAGACCAGTCGACGGCCACATCGCGGATGAACTGGAACGCGTCGTCGAAGCGCTCGTAGTTCTCGGGCAGGTCGGCAGCCATCTGCAGCGGCGAGTACATCGTCAGGTAGAGAGCCAGCGAACCGGCTATGGTGATGCGTGCCCACGAGGGGTTGTTGCTCCAGGTTGACAGCTTTGTCTCGAAGATACCGGGCGTATAGTCCATCGGACCGCCCTGCAGACGGGTGAAGGGCAGGATGCACGTATGGTCGGGACGGCTGCCCCCAAAGGCTTCATACTCTGTGCCGCGGGCCGATTCGCCACCCACGAGGTTGGGATAGGTGCGGCAAAGACCCGTCGGGCGGGTTGCCTCGTGGCTGTTCACCATGACGTGGTGCTTGGCAGCCTGCTGGATGACGTAGGCATAATGGTTGTTCATCGACTGCGAGTAGTGGTGGTCGCCGCGTGGGATGATGTCGCCCACATAGCCTGTCTTCACGGCATCGTAGCCGTAGCGGTTCATCAGCTGGAGCGCATTCTCGAGGTGGCGCTCATAGTTCTGTGTAGACGAGCTGGTCTCGTGATGCATCATCAGGCGGACGCCCTTCGAATGGGCATAGTCGTTGAGTGCCTTCAGGTCGAAGTCGGGATAAGGTGTCACGAAGTCGAAGACATCGCGCTTCCACAGATTGGCCCAGTCTTCCCAGCCTACGTTCCATCCTTCCACGAGCACTTCGTCGAGGCCGTTCTTCGCCGCGAAGTCGATATAGCGGCGCACCTTCTCGTTGTTGGCAGCATGCCGGCCGTTGGGACGTACGCTGTTCCAGTCAATCTGGTCGAGCTTGACGGAGGGGAACTCGTCGGTATAGTTCCACGAGCTCTTGCCCACAATCATTTCCCACCACACACCGCAGTATTTCGTGGGATGAATCCACGACGTGTCTTCTATCTTGCAAGGCTCGTTGAGGTTGAGGATGAGGTTAGACGAGAGCATGTCGCGGGCATCGTCGCTCACCATCACCGTTCGCCACGGTGTGTGGCAGGGCGTCTGCATGGCACCCTTCAGTCCGGTGGCATCGGGTGTCAGATGGCTGACGAAGGTGAAGGGTTTGGGCAGCGGATAGCTGGATGGTGTGGGGTTGGGCGTATAGGCATTGCTGCCGCCCATCAGCTTGGTGGTGAGGCTCGTTGTCTGCTGGTCCACCAGTTCGAGGTGCATCGTGGCATAGTCGAGGCAGGCTGCTTCGTGGATGTTGATATAGAGACCGTCGTCGGTGCGCATCTGCAGGGCTGTCTGCACACCCGTCTCTGAGAAGACGGCCACCGACGAGTTGCCCCAGTTGACGGCCTCACGGAACCGTCCGCGAATCTCCGAGAGGCGTGTCTCCTGCGTCTCTTGCTCCTGTGTGTCGTAGTCGCCGGGGAGCCACCATGCCGTGTGGTCGCCGGTCATGGCGAACTCGGTGTGTTCCTCCTTGATAAGGAAGTAGTTGAGCTCGTCTTGCTGGGGGAACTCATAGCGTAGTCCGATGCCGTCATCGTACACGCGGAAGCGGATGATCATCTTGCGAACGCGGGTCTCCACGCCTCGTCCGCGGACGTCAGGATTAGCGGGTGGTGGCATGACGATGTTCTTCTGCTGCTGGAGCGTCACGCAGAGCTCGTTGTAGTGGTTGCGGATGGTTTCTGTCTCGCCCCATACGGGCCGCCACGTCTCGTCGAAGGTCGATGTTTGGGTGTCCACGATAGTAAAGTCGTCCATCAGGTCGGTCTCGCGCATGCCTTTGCTGGCGTGCTTGTCCTTGGCCAGTTCCAGACCGAGGTGGGAGGGCAGGACGACGGCTTTGCCCTTATAGTTCATCGTGTAGGTGGGCCGACCGTCGTCTATCGAGAAGGTCAACGCGATGTTCCCGTCGGGCGAGGTCACTGTCTGCGCTGCGGCCATCATGGGCAGGAGCGACAGGAGGAAAAAGATTTTCTTCATTTGTTTTGATGTTTGTTTTTTTTATAAAAAGAACGCAAAGACGCGGAGACGCAAAGCAATGATACTCTTTGTGTCTTTGCGCCTCTGCGTTCTATTAAGATTTATTTTCGTCCGCTCTGAATGACCAAGTCGCGGACATCCTCGTTGAAGTCGTCCTGCTTCATCAGGTCCTCGATGGCGATGTGCATACGGTAGCGCCAGTAGTGCTTTGGATTGGCGGGGATATTGATGCGCTCGGCATTAGGATCGGGCAGACGCAGCTTCTCGTCGATAGAGAACCAGTCTTGGATGGAGAGGATGCAGAGCATCGACGGCGAGGTGAGATGGCGCGAGACGATGTCGCGTGCCAGCCAGCCGGGCAGCGGGTGCGGGGCGGCATCGCGACGATAGAGCATGGTGTTGTAGTATTCCTGCGTGCGGGGCCAGTCCTCGTCCCACCACTGGCGCAGCGTGGGCATATCGTGCGACGAAATGGTGCAGACACTGCGGTAGGGGTTCTGCGAGAGGTGGCCGAAGCGCACCTTCGGGTCTTTCGGCATCGACTGAAGCTCGAGCGAGAGGATGCGCAGCTCGTTCATCACCCAGGGCACACAGTCGGGCACCATACCGAGGTCTTCGGCACAGACGAGCATGCGTGTGGCTTCTACCAAGCGTGGCATCTTCTTCATCGCCTCCGAATACCAGAACTGGTTGTTGCGGCGGTAGAAGTAGTCGTTGTACAGGCGGTTGAACACTTCCTTATCGTTGTCCCACAGACTCTCGTAGACGAAGTCGAGCTGGGCCGAGATACGCGGGTGGAAGAGGTCGTTGTTCTTATGGTCGCGCACGAAGAGCACGTCGCTGATCAAGGCATAGAGGCCGTCGCGCAGGTTGTCGCGTTCCGTCGGGGAGAGAGGAGCGAGGAGCGGGCAGTGAGACATGTCTTGTGCGAAGTAAGCCTCTACCTTGCGCTGCGTCGAGAACTCGGGCTTCATGCGGTAGTAGCCGTCGCCCTTCTCCTCGAGGAAGTTCTGGCGGACGAAGTCGGCACGGTCGCCGAACATGCGGTCGAGCACCCAGTCCATGATGAACGGTTCGGTGAAGCGCTCCTCTTGCCAGTGCAGGCCGTAGCCTTCTATCTCGTCGCGCGTCATGCCGAGGGCAGGCGAGAACTGTCCGAGCAGTCCGTGGACCGATTCGATGGGTATCTCCCAGATGCGGAAGAAGCCCAGCACGTGGTCGATGCGGTAGGCATCGAAGAACTTCGACATATTCTGGAAACGACGCACCCACCAGAGGCAGCCGTCTTTCAACATCTCATCCCAGTTGTAGGTGGGGAAGCCCCAGTTTTGTCCGTTGGCCGAGAAGTCATCGGGCGGCGCTCCTGCCTGTCCGTTCAGGTTGAAGTAGCGCGGCTCCATCCAGGCATCGCAGCCATAGCGGTTGACGCCGATGGGGATGTCGCCCTTGAGGATGACTCCTTTCTGCTGGGCATAGTCGTGCACCTCGCTGAGTTGCGTGTTCAGGACGAACTGCACGAAATAGAAGAACGACACCTCTTTATATATACGCGTACGCGATGATGAGAGCTGGGCGCGGTCGGCCTCATCCCACGTGTTATGGTCGGGCCACTCGGTGTAGTTGGCCGTGCCGTAGAGGTCGCGCAGGTGGCAATACTGTGCGTAGGGTACGAGCCATTGCTTCGTCTCGTCGAAGAAGTTCTTGAACTTGCTCGATGCCATTATCTTGCGTCCCTCCTGTTCGAAGAGCAGTCGCAGATACTCGGTCTTGGCTTGGTTGACGCGCTCGTAGTCAATCTGGGGCAGGGCATTCAGCTCGAGGCGGAGCTTTTCGAAGCGGTCGCACTCCTTTTCGTCAGCAAGAGGCGGCAGCTGTGTCAGGTCGACATACTGCGGATGGATGGCGAAGATGCTGATGCACGAATAGGGATAGGAGTCGGTCCAGGTGTGGGTGGTCGTCGTGTCGTTGATAGGCAGTATCTGCAACAGGCGCTGACGGGTTGATGCCACCCAGTCGATCATCTTGCGCAAGTCGCCGAAGTCGCCCACACCGAAGCTATCGTGGCTGCGCAGCGAGAAGACGGGAACGAGCGTTCCGGCGCACTTCTGTGCATAAAGGGGGAAGAAAGCCTGCGGCAGCTCGTACACCACCACGTCGCCACGGCCTACAGGAGGCAGCTCGATAACGCGGTTTTCGCCACCCTCCCAGATGGTGGCGATGTTGGTGTCTTCGTCGATGACGATGAACTTAAACTCCAGTCGCTTCTTCAGCAACATTGTAGCGTCGAGGTTCACCATCCATTCGTTGTAGTTGTGCTCGGTCATCGGCTGCGAACGCTTCGGATCCCAGCAGCCAAGCAACTCGTCGCTACCCACCAATGCCAACCGCTCGCGCTCGCGCAATTGCGGGGCACGCACCTTCAGGCGCACCGTGGCGGTGAAGGGCTTCATCGGACTCTTCATGGGTGTGTGGCGTGCTATACATCCCGTAAAAGCCGAGCTATAGAGATAGCTGTCCTCGGGGATGTCTATCCAGTGGTCGTAGATGGTGTAGTTGTAGCCTTTCTCGCTGACCAGCTCGAGCCGGTGGGGCACCACCTGCCACTCTTTGCGTACCAGTTGGCCACTGCTCTCTACACTATAGTAATAGTCGATGACACTGCCCAAGTCGAACTTGGGCTTTCCTTCGCTTGTGGGAGCTGAGGGGCAGTTCATCTCGTAAGACCAGCAATGGCCGTCGACGGTCTTCATCCTGAACGACGACACACGCTGTTCGCCACCCACATGCTCCACCAGGTTCAGCAAGAGTTCCTCGCCAAACGCTGTCTGATAGTCTATGTTGAATAATAGTTTCATGGTTTGTAAGTTTGAATTTTCGTTGTAAAATTACTTCTTTTTTCTTCACAATAATATCATCGACAACAAGTTATTGGTTCTTTTCATGCGCAAACGTTTGCATTTCTCATCCTTCGGCTATCCCTATTTTGCTGATACACATTTTGCCCTGAAAGAATCTTGGATTCTGTCGGACTCGTATGTTCATCTGTCAAAAAGGCAAAAAAACAAGAATCGTGTTGATTTCCCCATTGCCACCTCGACAATCCCCCGCCGGCTGAAGATGGAAATATTAAAAGAGTATAATCATGAACAATTCTTTGGCTCATTGGATATTTTATACTACCTTTGCATCGCTCTAAAACCAAGCAGAGCCGTATCAACAACCAAATAAGAAAAGAAATGGACATCACTCAGCTATACCAGCTCTATCAAAAGCACCCCGTCATCACGACCGACAGCCGCGACTGCCCCGAGGGGAGCATCTTCATCGCCCTGAAAGGCGAAGCGTTCGACGGCAACAAGTTTGCGCAGCAAGCCCTCGACAAGGGTTGTGCCTATGCTATCGTTGACAATCCCGAAGTAGCTTGCGACGAGCGCATGATTCTCGTCAGCGACTGCCTACAGACCTTCAAGGACCTGGCTCGCGAGCATCGCCGACAGTTCGACATCCCCGTCATCGCCATCACCGGCACCAACGGCAAGACGACCACGAAGGAACTGGTACGCGCCGTGCTGGCTGAGGAATACAACGTGCTGGCCACGGAGGGCAACTTCAACAACGATGTGGGCGTACCAAAGACGCTTTTCCGCCTAAACGACGACCACGAGATAGCCATCATCGAGATGGGTGCCAGTCATCCCGGCGACATCAAGACGCTCGTAGAGACGGCAGAGCCCACCTGCGGACTGATCACCAACGTGGGCAGAGCACATCTGCAGGGCTTCGGATCGTTCGAGGGCGTGAAGCAGACGAAGGGCGAACTCTACGACTTCCTCCGCAGCCAGCAAGACTTTGGCGACCCCGACCGGGGCTTCATCTTCATCAATGCCGACGACTCCGACCTCACGGAGATGGCCGACAGCCGGGGCATTATGATGCAGTTTGCCTACGGAACGGGCTCGTCGGAATACATCACCGTGCGCGGCGAAGTGGTAGGCTGCAACCCCTTCCTGACATTCCGCTGGTGGATTAACGACGACGAAGAGCCTACCGACGACAAGCCGTTCTCCGTGCAGACCCACCTGATTGGTGCATACAATGTCTATAATGCATTAGCCGCCATCGCCGTGGGACTGTATTTCGAAGTGGATGAAGAGCAAATCAACCACGCCCTGTCCTGCTACGAGCCCACCAACAACCGCTCGCAGCTCACCAAGACGGAGCATAACACCCTCATCGTCGATGCCTACAATGCCAACCCCACAAGCATGACGTCGGCCTTGCAGTCGTTTGCCAGCATCGATTCTGACCTCCCGAAACTGGCCATCCTCGGCGACATGCGCGAACTGGGCGAAGCTTCGGCCGAGGAACATCAGCGCATCGCCGACCTGCTCGTTCAGCTCGGTTTGAAGAGTGTGTGGCTCGTAGGCGAAGAGTTTGGACGCACCGACAGCCCCTTCCGCAAATTCAAGACCACCGACGAAGTGAAGAAGCTTCTCAACGACCAGCAGCCCCGCCAGCAGCTCATCCTCTTGAAAGGCAGCAATTCCATGCATCTCAGCAGCCTGACAGAACTGCTGTAGGGGGTGAGTCTAAGAGAATGTGTTCTGCGAGCAGCCGCCTCTTTGTAGAATTTTTGTTAAATTTACGGCCGTAACGCTTGAGTTTCGAAAAAAATACAGTACCTTTGCACCCGCTTTCCGCTGAAAGCATCGGGATGTAGCGCAGTTGGTAGCGCACTACGTTCGGGACGTAGGGGTCGGGCGTTCGAGTCGCCTCATCCCGACCAAAAGCGACAATCGGAGCAATTCGATTGTCGCTTTTTCTTTTTGTGGTGGGTGAAATCCTTGACGATGCCAGCAACCGACTATATGAAACAAGCCTGCTGTCAGCGGATAAATTATGAATTATCTTGACAAAACAGCCTTCCGCCTTGCGGTTGTTTCAAGGGGGGCAAGTCGTTAAATAATAATAAACATCAGTCGGGGGCAACATGGTTGTGAACGTTTTTTTGTATCTTTGCAAAATCATTGTCAAAAAACATCAATCACTTTAATCATTCAACAATGGATCTCATTCAGAAAATTATTGCGCGCGCTAAGAGCAACAAGCAGCGCATCGTGCTCCCCGAAGCAGAGGAGGAGCGTACACTGACGGCTGCCGACATGGTGCTACGCGACGACATCGCCGACATCATCCTCATCGGCAACCCAGAAAAAGTGCATGCCTTGGCAGAGGAGAAAGGCTTGAAGAACATTGCAAAGGCAACGCTCATCGACCCGCTCCACTGCGAGAAGAGTGAGGAATATGCCCAACTGCTGGCCGAACTGCGGAAGAAGAAGGGCATGACCATCGAGCAGGCCCGCGAGCTGGTGAAGAACCCGCTCTATCTTGGCTGTATGATCATCAAGACAGGCGATGCCGACGGACAAATCTCGGGTGCCCTCTCGACGACAGGCGAGACACTCCGTCCGGCCCTGCAGATTATCAAGACCCAGCCGGGCATTACCTGCGTGAGCGGTGCCATGCTGCTGCTGACGAAGAAGCCGGAATACGGCGAGAACGGTGTGCTGGTGGTGGGCGACGTGGCTGTCACGCCGATGCCCGATGCCAACCAGCTGTCGCAGATAGCCGTCTGCACGGCACAGACAGCACGGAGCGTGGCAGGCTTCGACGATCCGCGCGTAGCCATGCTGAGCTTCTCTACGAAGGGTTCAGCCACGCACGAGGTGGTCGACAAGGTGATCGAGGCTACCCGTCTGGCTCGTGAGATGGACCCGACGCTGAAGATAGATGGCGAGCTGCAGGCCGATGCCGCCCTCGTTCCCTCCGTAGGCAAGAAGAAGGCTCCCGGCAGCGATATCGCCGGCAATGCCAACGTGCTGGTCTATCCCAACCTGGAGGTGGGCAACATCTCATACAAACTGGTGCAGCGTCTCGGCGACGCCGTAGCCATCGGTCCCATCCTGCAGGGTATCGCCCGCCCGGTGAACGACCTCTCGCGCGGCTGCTCCGTCGATGACATCTACTACCTTGTGGCCATCACCGCCTGCCAGGCCATGGACGCAAAATAGAAGGTGGAGGGATGAAGGTTGAATAATAGCGACGCCCCCGATGAGTAGTATAGTAAGATAGCATTATTGGTATCATCAATCAAGACAACAAAAAAAAGAATAACAACCTAACAAAATGAATGGAGCATGGTGGATGATTCTTCATTCTACATTCTTCATTCTTCATTGAAATTATGAAGATTTTAGTATTAAATTGTGGATCGTCGTCGATTAAGTACGCGCTGTACAATATGGACGACAAGAGTGTGATGACATCAGGTGGCGCAGAGCGCGTCGGTATGGAAGGCTCGTTCGTGAAGGTGAAGCTCGCCGACGGAACGAAGAAAGAGATTATGCACGACATCCCCGAGCATACAGAGGGAGTGAAGTTTATCTTCTCGCTGCTCACCGACCCGCAGATTGGTGTCATCAAAGACCTGAAAGAGATTGACGCTGTTGGTCACCGCATGGTGCACGGCGGCGAGAAGTTCAACAAGAGCGTGCTGCTCACCGAGGAGGTGCTCGACGCTTTCGAGGAGTGTATCGACCTGGCTCCGCTGCACAACCCCGCCAACCTGAAGGGTGTGCGTGCCGTCAGCGAGCTGATGCCCGGTCTGCCGCAGGTAGGTGTCTTCGATACCGCCTTCCACCAGACCATGCCGAAGCGTGCCTATATGTATGCCCTGCCCTACCGCCTGTACAAGCAGTATGGCGTGCGCCGCTATGGTTTCCACGGCACGAGCCACCGCTATGTCAGCCAGCGCGTCTGCGAGTTCCTCGATGTCAACCCCAAGGGCAAGCGCATCATCACCTGCCACATCGGCAACGGTGCTTCGATAGCTGCCATCCAGGACGGTAAGTGCATCGACACCTCGATGGGTCTCACCCCGTTAGAGGGACTGATGATGGGCACCCGTGCTGGCGATGTCGACGGCGGTGCCATCACCTTCCTGGCCAAGAAGCTCGACCTCGATGCCGACGGTATGTCGAACCTGCTCAACAAGCAGAGCGGCGTGCTGGGTATCACCGACGAATCGAGCGACATGCGCGACGTGGAGAATGCCGCTGCCAATGGCAACGAGCGCGCCCAGCTGGCACTCGACATGTATTTCTACCGCATCAAGAAGTATATCGGCGCATACGCTGCCGCTATGGGCGGTGTGGACATCATCGTCTTCACGGCAGGTGTCGGCGAGAACCAGGTAGGCATGCGCGAAGAGGTGTGCAAGGGTCTGGAGTTCCTCGGTGTGAAGTTCGATGCCGCTAAGAACAACTTCCGCGGCGAGGAGCGTATCATCTCGGCCGACGACTCGAAGGTGACGGTATGCGTCATCCCCACCGACGAGGAGCTGATGATTGCCACCGACACGATGAACCTGCTATAATAATCCCAACAAAGGTTACGACATAACCAACTAAACAACAAAGCCGCGCCATCGCCTCATGAAAGAGAGCGATGGCGCGGGTCTTTAAGTGGATATGTCGTGTTCTTAATCCTTCACATATTCCGAGAAGTCGGTCAGGTGCATGTCGCCCTTGCGCGTCAGCGTGTCGTGCATAGCGAAGGCTGCCGGCAGGTTGTGGTGCGTGTGTCCACCCTTGGCGATGTTCAGATAGTCGTTGAGCAGCGGACGATAGTCGGGATGCACGCAGTTGTCGATGATGAGGCGGGCACGCTCCATGGGGCACTTGCCGCGCAGGTCGGCCACGCCCTGCTCTGTGATGATGATGTTGACGTCGTGCTCGGAGTGGTCCTGATGGCTCACGAAGGGCACGATGCTGGAGATGAGGCCTCCCTTAGCCGTCGACGGGCAGGTGAAGATGCTGATGTAGGCGTTGCGCTCGAAGTCGCCCGAGCCGCCGATACCGTTCATCATCTTCGTTCCGCAAATCTGCGTAGAGTTGACGTTGCCGTAGAGGTCGCACTCGATGGCAGTGTTGATGGCGATGACACCCAGTCGGCGGATTACCTCCGGGTTGTTCGATATCTCACACTGGCGCAGCGTCAGGTGGTCCTTGAAGTAGTCGATTTGGTCGTACACCTTCATCAGGCACTCGTTGTCGACAGAGAGCGAGCACGACGAAGCGTCCTTCACACGACCGGTGAGCATCATCTCGATGACAGCATTCTGGATAACCTCTGTATAGACGTTGAAGTCGGGCACATGCTTGTCCTGACCCAGTGCGCCGAGGATAGCGTTGGCTGTTGAACCCACACCGCTCTGCAGGGGGAGGAACTCCTTGGGGATGCGTCCCTGGTGCATCTCGTTGACGAGGAACTCGGCTGTCAGATAGCCGATACGCTCGGTAACGGGGTCGCTGTCCTTGAAGCCGCGGGCTTCGTCGGGGATGTTACACTCCACAACACCTACCAGCTTCTCTTCAGGTATCTCGACATAGGGCTTACCGATGCGGTCGCCGACATGCTCAATGGGGATAGCCTTGCGGTAAGGCGGGTCGATGGGCTCATAGACATCGTGGAGCAGTCCGGCCTGCGGGTTGTGGAAGGCGTTGAGCTCCAGGACGACACGCTTGGCCAGACGAGCTGCGGTGGGGCTGATGCCGCCAGAGGATGTCAGGAAGGCATGATACACGTTGCCCACCTTCTCGATGGCGCAGACCTCGAGGATGGCCCAGTCAACCTGACCATAGAAGCCATAGCGCAACTCCTGTGCCAGATGGCTCAGGTGGATGTCGTTGTAGCTCACGCCACCAGCGTTGACCCACTTACGGAAGTCGCTGTTGGTGGTATAGGGAGCACGATAGGAGATGGCTTGAGCCTGTGTCAGCACACCATCGGTGCTGGGACCTGTGGAGGCACCGGTGAAGAGTCTCACCTTGAACTCACGCCCTGCCTCATGCTCGCTGACGGCAATCTTGGCCAGTTCTTTTGTCACTGCCTTGGGCGAACCGGCGGGAGTGAAGCCGCTCAGAGCCAAGGTGTCACCATTCTTCATCATGGCAGCTGCCTCAGCTGCCGAAATCTTGGGATAGTTCATGTTTTTAATTTCTTTTAGTCGCTACGCTTGGTAAAAGCGGTAGAGCGATTCCTATTTGACGTTTTACGATTTCACGATTTACGATTGACTGTTTCAGGTGGTCTTGAAACCCTTGGTGCTGATGATGCGGATGACATCGCTGATGTTCATCTCCTGATAGTCGCCGGCATGCTGATAGCGCGCCAGTGCTTCTTGCTCGGCTTCGTCCTGATGATAGGTGCAGGCTTTTCCTTTGGCTTCTGCCACGGCCCAGCCTACAAGGGCCACTGCCACGAATGCGGCGAGGAATGCTAATGTCGTCATAGTGTGCTTGTTTAATAAATTTCGTGCAAAAGTACAAAGAACTGCGCAAATGGCAAAACAATTCGTTGATTATTAGCATATTTTATCCATTCGCCCTCCTTTTGAAGTGTGCGCTCAGGTCGCGTTTCACCACGACGGCCGCAAACAGCAGAATGATGACTGTATTGAGCAGGAGAGAGGCCCACAGCGGCAGTGCGTCGTGCAGCAAGGCCATGGCGGCAAAGCCTACGACGGACAGGCCGACATAGAGGGCGATGTCTTTCAGCGGGTAGCGGATGGGATAATAGTGCTGACCGATGAAGTAGGACAGCAGCATCGACGTGGCGTAGGCTGCAAAGCCTGCCCAGGCACAAGCCATATAGCTGAAGCGCGGAATGAGCAATATGTCAATGGTGATGAGCACCACTGCCCCGATGCCGGAGAAATAGGCGCCCCAGATGGTGCGGTCGGTCAGTTTATACCAGAAGGAGAGGTTGAAGAACACGCCGAACATAATCTCGGCGGCCATGACGATGGGCACCACGCGCAGCCCTTCCCAGTAGCTCTCGCCGATGATGAACTTCAGCACATCAATATACCCCATGACGCAGAGGAAGGCCAGCAGGGTGAAGACGATGTAGTACTTCATCGCCTGGGCGTAGGTCTCACGGCTGTCCTTGTCCTTCGACTTGCCGAAGACAAACGGCTCGTAGGCAAAGCGGAAGGCCTGTGTGATCATCACCATAATCATGGCTATCTTGATACAGGCACCATAGATGCCCAGCTGCGCACGGGCTTCTTCCACCGAGCCGTCGTAGAAGTAGGGAAAGAGTATCTGCGAAGCGGCTTGGTTCAGCTGGCCGGCAACGCCCATGACGAGCAGGGGCCATGTGTAGCTGAGCATGCGGCGGCAGGCAGCCCTGTCGAAGCCGAAGCCGAAACCGCGCAGCTCTTTCCACAGCATCAGCAGCGTGCATAGGGTGCAGACAAGGTTTATGTAGAAGACGAAGGCCACGTCCAACGTGAACTGCTCGTCGTAGATGCCGAAGGGGTTCAGTCTGAGGGCTGGCAGCACGATGAGATACAGCACGTTGAGCACAATGTTGAGCAGGATGTTGATAATCTTCAGCGTAGCAAACTTGACAGGTCTGTGCTGGTAGCGCAGATAAGCGAAGGGGATGGCCATAAAAGCATCGATGGCCACCGTAGTGTACATCACGGCGATGTATTCCGGGTGGTCGGCATAACCGATGGCATCGGCGATGGGCTGGAGCAGGGCCAGCACCACGGCGATGGATGCCAGCGAGGTGAAGGCCAGCATCCGCAGTGTGGTGGAATAGATGCGCTCGGGCCGTTCGCCCTCACGGTTCATGAAGCGGAAGAAGGTGGTCTCCATACCGAAAGTGAGCAGGATGATGAGTATGGAGACATAGGCATAGACGTTGGTGATGACGCCGTACTCGCCGCCCGAGGCGGCAAAGCGGGCCGTCTGGATGGGAACGAGCAGATAGTTGATAAAACGGGCTACGATGCTCGACAGTCCGTAGATGGCTGTATCTTTTGCCAGGGATTTCAGGTTTGCCATAATTCTTTCTATGTTTATTAAGCGGTTCTTATCGGTCGTTCATCGCATCACGGACATGCCTGACAAAGAGGTCTTGAACGTCAGCACGCTGACCAAGGCCCTCGATGCACAGTTCCACCTGCATGCCTTCCTTCTCAAGGGTTTCCTTCCACTCCACCGAGATGTCGTTCTTGGCGTGGTCGCCAGCAACGAACATCAGCGGCACGAGCACCACGCGGTGGGCCTTGACCTGCCGCAGCTGCTGCACAACATCGTCGAGGGCGGGGAAGCCTTCGATGGTGCCTACGTGGCAGCGTGGCGAACATTGTTTCATCAGCTGGTCCATCTGCGAATAAATGGCATTGGCGGGATGCTCCGTGCCATGACCAACGAAGACGACGTGCGTATGCTTCTCCGTGGCATGGGCGGCTGTAAGTTTCTCGGCCATCTCCCGGCAGTCTGCCAATGTGTAGAGCAAGGGCTTTCCTACGCGTATATATTTAAATAGGTGCTCCACCTGACGCACATCGTTGAGCAGCGTGGCATACTCCTCGCCGGGGATGATGTGTGTGGGTTGCACGACAACGCGCTCATAGCCGTCGGCGCGCAGCTGGAGCAGTGCCTCCAAGGGTGTCTGCCTGACGATGCCACGCTGGGCGAGACGCTTGATGACGATGCGCGAGGTGTAGGCTTCGCGCACCTCTGTCTGTGGAAACGCCTGCTGCGCCAGGTTGTTGACGGCATCGATGGTCAGCTGGCGCGTGTCGTCATGGGTTGTCCCGAAGTGCACCATGAGCAGGGCAGTCCGTTCGGCTTCGTCGTCGGTCAGGCCGTGTGTCGTTGTGTTTCCTTTTGTTGCAATAGTGGCCATCAGGGCCATGATAATCAGCAATACTCTCATTGTTTTTTGGTATTTTTGCATGCAAAGGTACAGTTTTTTCGCGAATCATAATAGCAATTAAGAAAAAATAAGTAACTTTGCACCCGGTTTTAGGTAGACTGGGTCCGCAAGGGCCTTGTCTTCAAAAGGGAATCAGGTGAAAAACCTGGACAGTGCCCGCTACTGTAACCCCTGTTGGGAAAAGCTCAACGAAAGCCACTGTCTTTGATAATTAAAAATTTAAAAAATTACAAAGGCGGGAAGGCGAGCTTTTCTGGGGGAAGTCAGGAGACCTGCCTATTGCTGTAAGTAACCGTCTCCCCGGGGTCAGGGAGATTATTATTCACATTTTAACCTACCTTATTGTCATGACAAAGGCAAGAATGATTGCATTGGCCCTGATGGGCCTGTCTGCAGGGTATGCTGTTGGCCAGACAGAAGCCAACGACACAACCCTCGACCTTAAAGAAGTTGTCGTAACGAGCTATCGCCGCCAACCGTCGGCTGTGGGCAAGCTGCCCGTACCGCTGAACAAGGCTCCGCTGACGGTGGCCAGCATTGGCCGGGAGAAGATAGAGCTGCTCGACCTTCGCGACCTGAACGATGCCACCCGCACGGCAACGGGCATCCGCCCCATCAACTCGTATGGCGGATTCCTCTATTTCACCATTCGCGGTTTCTCTGACTTCGTGCTGCTCAACGACGGTATCCGCGACGAGCGACACAACCTCTACCAGTCGGCTCCGAGCACCAGTCTGGCTTCGGTGCAGAGTGTGGAGGTACTGAAGGGTGCCGCCTCCGTGATGTTCGGCCACTCGGCCCTGGGCGGTGTGGTCAATGTCGTGCACAAACAGCCCACGGCCGAAAGGCATGTCAACGCCGGCATGGGCATCGGCAGCTGGGGACGCTACACCGTCAGCGGCGGTGCGAGCGGACAGATTGCCAAGGGCGTGAACTTCCGCACCGACTTCTCGATGAGCGGCGGTGAAGGCTGGCGCCACACCGACAACAAGGCCTACAACGGATGGCTCGCCCTCGACTTCCGCCTGAGCGACTGGGACAAGCTGAGTTTCTCCGTTTCGGCCAAGGACGACTACTACGGCACCGACACCGGACAGCCCCACTTCACGGCCGATGTCTTCGACCTCAGCGGCAACAAGGTGTGGGAGAAAGGCGACATCCCTTCGTATATCAACCGCCGCACGCGCTTCAACGACCCGCTTGACCACCTCACCGACAAAGACCTCACGGTGGCGCTGAAGTATAGCCACGTCTTCGGCGACTCGGGCTGGAAACTCGTCGACCTGCTCTCTTACTACTACGACGACCTCGACTACTATGCCTCGGAAGGCCTGAGCTATCTCACCTCGTCGGAACCCATCTACAACCACTACTACATGAACGGCGACAAGCGCACCTACATCAATACGGACAGCATCCGCCGCACTGGGTTCCTCTTTGCCTACGAGACCAACCTGCTGCAAAACCAATTAGAGCTGCACGGCAAGGCCACCACGGGAAGCATCAAGCACGACCTGCTCTTCGCTGCCAACTACTCCAACCTCTACTTGCCGCGCTGGCGTTCGAGCTACGGTTCGGCTGCCACGGGAGCCGGAAAGAACGCCGTACTCGACGTGCGCAACCCTGTTCTCAACCAAGGCAACATCGGATGCCCCTGGCAGAAGCGGAGTCTGGAATGGGAGCAAGACTATGGTCTGCACATCGGCGACTATATCCACTTCACACCGCAGTTCACCGTGCTGGCCTCGCTGCGCTACGACTATTTCCACCGCAACTACCAGATGGTATACTCCGACCACAAGACCGTCACATCGAAAGATCCCAAGACAAGCGAGCATAACAACGCCCTGACCTATCGTCTGAGTGCGCTGTATGAGTTCAGCGACAAAATCAATGTCTATGCCTCGATGAGCAGTTTCTTCAAGCCGACTCGCACCGCCGTGGCCGACGGCTACATCTACATCGACAGCGACGGCAAGAAGATCGACTCCAACGTCAACGGCAGCGTCTACAAACCTATCTCCGGACAGCAGTATGAGGTGGGGTCGCACATCACCTTGGGCAACCGTCTGCAAGCCGACTTCTCGGCTTTCTACATCGTGAAGAACAACATGGTGCAGAGCCTGGGCAAGCTCGACGACGGCACCAACGTGTCGGGCCAGGTGGGACGCGCCGATTCGAAAGGCTTGGAGCTGAGCTTCACAGCTATCCCCTTCGACGCCCTGACCGTCGATGCCGGCTATTCGCTGACCATCGCCAAGCTGCGCGAGTTCTCCGTCACAGAGTATGCTGCCAACACGCAGGCCGGCAACTACCTGCAGCATGCTCCCAAGCACATGGCCTACGGATGGGCGTTCTACGACTTCCCGCAAGCACTGAAGGGCCTGAAGATTGGCGCTGGCTTCAACTATTCGAGCAAGGTGTATGTCAATGCTGCCAACACCATGACCTTCGACCCCTATGCCATCGCCAATGCCATGATCAGCTACAACTTCAAGAAGAACTGGAAGCTGCAGCTCAACTTCAACAACATCTTCGACAAGACCTATTATATGTATGCCGTCAGCACCACGGGCTATGTGCCTGAGGAAGGGCGCAACGTGCGCTTCACGGCCACTTTCAATCTGTAAATGAAAACTTTCAAATTCATTCTTTGCATTCACAGGATACTGGGCACTGTGCTCAGTGTCCTGTTTTTGATGTGGTTCCTCTCGGGCTTCGTCATGATGTACCACACCTACCCTTCGCTCACGGAGCAACAACGAATGGCGCATGCCGAAGCTCTCTCCGCGAACCACCCCGAAGCCCCCAGCATCGTGTACGAATCGGCTCCGCCGATTCAACACCCTCCCCACCTGTCTGCCCTGTCTCTGCAACAGGTGGCTGGCCGCCCCGTCGTCAGCATGACCGACAGCCTGGGTGAGAGGCTCTACGACGCTCGGACGGGCCGCCCCATCAAGCGTTTCTCGGCATCAGAACTACTGACCATCGCCTCGCAATGGCAGTCGTCGGCAGCCCCTCCCCCCGTCCTCCTCGACACGCTGGGCGAGATTGACATCTGGCTCATAGGGGCCATGCCTTTCAACGAGTACCCCATCTACCACTACGCCCTGAACGACGGTCGTGGCTCGGAACTCTACCTCTCATCGCGGACAGGCCGCGCCCTGCAGCTGACCGACAGCCGTAGCCGCTTCTGGGCTTGGCTCGGAGCCATCCCACATTGGATATACATCACCAAACTGCGAGCCACTGGCCGACAACCTTGGACCGACACCGTGCTCTGGCTCTCCGGACTGGGCATCCTGATGACCCTCTCCGGCATCGTCGTCGGCCTGCGCTCTATGTTCCTCGCCCGGCGGCGGCGAAAGAGCACAGCCTCCACCATCACACCTTACAAGAAAACCCTTTTCCGCTGGCACCACATCTTCGGACTTTGCTTCGGCTTGTTTGTACTCACATGGATATTCAGCGGTTTCATGTCGCTGGCCGATGCTCCGCAGTCGCTGTGGCCTGTTCGCGGACAGCTCAGTGCCCGAGACATCTATGCCGACAGCCTTCAGCCTTCCACTTTCACCCTGCCCACTCAGCGTTTACTGCAAAGCGACAATATAAAGAAAGTAGAATGGATAGAGATGGGCCACCGCCCCTACTACCGCGTTTGGACGGCTGAAGAAACATACCTTGTCGATGCCTCCGACTCGACAGCCCGCCGTGTGACACTCTCTGCCGACGACTGTGGCCGAATCGTCAAGGCGGCTCTCCACCAAGCCACCCCCGTCAGCACAGAGATGCTGACGAGCTACGACAACTATTATGTCAGCCAGCACCGGAAGCTGCCTCTTCCCGTCTGCCGTGTGACCGTAGACGATGCCGATGGCAGCACGTTCTATATCAATCCGCTGACGGCCGATTGCCGCTACTACAACGACAACCGACGGGCCGGAAAGTGGATGTACTCAGGGTTGCATGCCCTCAACACACCCTTCTTCGCCTGTCATCCCATGTTGCGCCAGGTCGTGATGTGGATGCTGCTGATAGGCGGTACAGCGGTCAGCCTGACAGGGCTGTTCCTGGCGGTCGGCTACATACGCCGGAAGCTGAGATAAAAGTGTGAAATGCTGTGTGTTAGGCACCAAAACCCTGCATGATACCTAAAAGTGGGTATTGTCAGAATACACAGGAAATACCCAAAAGTGGGTATTGCCGGAACACGAAGAAAGATGTAATTTTGCACCCGATTACAAATATGCCACAATTATAGACAAAAACAGTGACAGAGCTTATGAAAATATTCAAGACAACAATGATGGCACTCGCCATGACAACACTTGCCGTGCCAGCAACAGCACAAGAGTCGGCCGGTGACAGCGTGATGACCCATGCCAATGGCAAGCGCCTGTCTATCGGCGGCTATGGCGAGGTGGCCTTGAGCCGCATGTTCTACAGCGACCACGTCAACCGCTACAGCACTCCGCAGAACTACAAGGACGACCCCTCGCACGGGCGCTTCGACATCCCGCACGCCGTCATCTATCTGGGCTACGACTTCGGTCGCGGCTGGACCCTCGGTATGGAGGTGGAGTTTGAACACACCGGCACTGGCAGCACCATCGAGAACGAAGCCGACGAGGCTGCCGAGTGGGAACGCGAGCAGGAGAAAGGCGGCGAGGTAGAGCTGGAGCAATTCTGGATCAACAAGGAGTTCTCGCGCGCGTTTAATATTAAGGTAGGGCACATCGTGGTGCCTGTAGGCCTGAACAACGCCCACCACGAGCCGCTCAACTTTTTCACCGTCTATCGTCCCGAGGGCGAGAACACCATCCTGCCTTCTACGTGGCACGACACAGGCATCTCGCTGTGGGGACGCACCGGGCGCTTCCGCTATGAGGTGGAGCTGGTGGCCGGCCTGAACGCGATGTTCTTCAACCGCGACGGATGGATACACAGTGGTGCCGGTTCACCCTTCGAGTTCAAGCCTGCCAACCAGCTTGGAGGTGCCGCCCGCATCGACTACTATGCGATGCCCGGACTGCGCTTCGGTTTGAGTGGCTATCTTGGCAACTCGGTGCACAACACCTTCCCCAACGACATCAAGGGCGAAGGCAAACGCTACGACAAGGTGAAGGGTACGGTGGCCATCGGCTCTGTAGATATGACGCTGAACCGCTGGAACTGGATTGTCCGCGGACAGGCCGACTATGGCTACGTGGGCGATGTCGATGCCATCAACACCATCAAGGATGCCAAGGCACACGCCTCCAACTCGCCCGTGAAGAGTGCGATGATTGGCAAGAATGCCGTCAGCGTGGGTATAGAGGCTGGCTATGATGTCTTCTCGCAGATAGAGCAGCTGCGCCGCAACCGCCAGAAGCTCTACGTCTTCGGACGCTACGAATACTACGACAGCTACATACCGAAAGGCAACAAGAAGCAGTTCAACTACACCGACGTCACACGTCTGGCTTTCGGACTGAACTACCATCCGCTGCCACAGATTGCCGTGAAGGCCGACTACAGCACACGTCTGTTGAAGTCGCCCTACAACAACGAGCCCAGCCTCAATATCGGCATCGCCTACGAGGGATTCTTTATGTAAAAACAGAAAAAGAGACATTATATAATCTTCAAAAAAAATTCAGAGCTATGAAAAAAGTTTTTAAGTTTGCGATGCTTTTCGCAACAGCACTCGTCATGAATGCTACCTTCACATCGTGCAGCGATGATGATGACGACCCCGTCGTCGAGCCCAATCAGATGACGGAGAAGGAACAGGCCATGAAGGACCTGACCGCCCAGTATGTCAACAACGTCATCTTCCCCATCTACACCTCGCTGGCCAACCAGAGCGACGACCTCTTCAACAAGCTCGTCGAGGCAAAGGCTAAGCTGCGTGCCGGCACGCTGACACAGAGCGACATCGACGCCATCTGCAGCGTCTTTCTCAGCGCCCGTTCGGCATGGGAGCAGAGTGAGGCCTTCCTCTATGGCGCTGCCACCGACTGGGGCATCGACCCACACATCGACACATGGCCCCTCGACCGCACGGCATTGGCCGTTGCCTTGAGCAATAAAGAGGTGATTGCTATCCTCGACGACATCGAGGGCGATGCCATCGAGAATGCCCGTGCACAGGTGGGCGAGCAGCAGCTCGGCTTCCACGGCATCGAGTTCATCCTCTTCCGCGAGGGTAAGAACCGCACCGTAGAGGCTCTCTTGGGTACAGAGACCGACAATGCCTTCGCCGGACGTAACATCACGGGCGAGGAAGAGCTCGTCTTCGCAGCTGCCGTTGCCGGCGACCTGCGCGACAAGTGCTTCCAGCTGGAGGTGAGCTGGCTCGGCGAGAAGGCTGCCAAGGCCCATCGCGACCGTGTCGAGGAGTGTGAGTTCAACACCACCGTCGGCGGAGGCGAGTACTACTATGGCGAGAACATCATCAACGCCACACAGGCAGGCAGCACATACGCTTCGTGGCGCGGCGTGATGAACACCATCCTCGTGGCCGGTTGCAGCAACATCTGCGCCGAAGTGTCGGGACAGAAGATCGGTCAGGCCTACACAGGCGAAGACACCAACTACATCGAGTCGCCCTACAGCCAGCGTTCGTACTACGACTTCTTCGACAACATCACCAGCGTGCAGTACGCCCTCAACGGACAGATGAGCGATCAGCCGCATGCCAACTCTATCATGGCCTACTTGCAGAAGTACAACCCCGAGATGGCTGCCGACCTGCTTGAAGACCTGAACGAGGCTCTGCAGACACTGAACACTGCTAAGGCTGGCACACCCTTCGTACTCGACTACCACAGTGCCAATGCCAAGGCTGCCATGGATGCCATCAACGAGCTCGACGAAGAGCTGAACGAGGCTGCAGAGTGGATTGCCGCTAACTAAAAACATTATCCAGAGCAAGATTATGAGAAGAATGACAAGTAAGAAAACCGTGCTGTTCATGGCAACAGCACTGAGCATGACGCTGTTGTCATCGTGTAACGACGATGACGACAACGTCAAGCCCGAAGAGAATACGCAGGAAGCCGCCTACATCGGTAAGGCTGTGGGTAACTTCTCGGCTGAAGAATGGTATGTCGGCGGTGAGCTCGGCACGACAATGAACGTCACCGCCGGCTGTTACGAAGACGAGACACCGGCCGTGACGCAGATGGGGCTGACCGAAGCCTTCAACCGCGGTGAGCAGTTCTTCGAGCGCAACGTCACTGAGTTTCAGGCTCCGTTCAATGGACTGGGTCCGGCCTACGTGCGCAAGTCATGCCTCGACTGCCATCCGGCCTATGGTCATGGCAAGCGTGTCGACCAGTATCGCGCAGAATGGGGCAACGGCTATCTGCTCGTTGTCTATCATCCTACCGACGGCCTGAACAGCGACGACGGCCCCTACGTGGCAGAGGTGACGGGTATGCCACAGACACGTGCCGTCAGTCCGTTCTTGGCTCCTATCGACGAGAGTGGCATCCATCTCGACTGGCTGCCCGTGACGCAGATGGGCGAGGGAAGCGAGATCTCGGCCACACAGTTCCCCGACGGCGAGCGCTACCAGCTCATCTATCCCGAGCTGAGCATCGACCGTGCTGCCTTCAACACCAATCCCACCCCGTGGGAGACAGGCAACGGTGCCGTGGCCTTCCGTCTGGAATCGACCATCGGTATCATCGGTACAGGTCTGCTCGATGCCATTCCCGACGACAGCATCAAGGCACAATATCAGCGCGAGGCTCCCTATACAGAGCTGAACCCCGCCTTCTGGGATAAGGAAGCCAACGACTGGGCTGCTACGGCCATGTACGTGAACGCATCGAGCGGCACCGAGCAGGTCAACCGCATCAAGAAGTTCACCTATGCCATGACGCGTGGCTCGCTGCAGGACGGTGCCGGTGCCAATGCCATCTGGAACATCACCAACGTGTCGCGCAGCGACCGTCCGAAGCTCTACACCACCGACGCATGGGCCAAGGCGATGTCGGAGAATCCGCAGGTGATCGCCAAGATCAAGGCCGACCCGAAGTCACCCTACTATGCCGACGGTACGGATGAAGGCATCGCTGACGCTGTGCTGAACCTCCTCTCGCCGAAGACCAACCAGTTTGACAACCCCTGGCACAACTTCCAGCCAGAGATGTCGGACAACAACTTCTGGGCCTTCCAGGTATGGCACCGCGGACTGGCTATCCCCCGCGCCCGCAACCTGCAGGATCCTGAGGTGCAGCGTGGTAAGGAGGTGTTCATGCAGATTGGATGTGCCACCTGTCACCGCCCGTCGTGGAAAACAACGACCGACAACTACTGGAACCCCAGCATCATCGCCAGCCAGAACCTGCAGTTGCCGCAGTATAAGAACCAGACCATCTGGCCTTATACCGACATGATTCAGCACCGCCTCTACATGAAGAACGGCATCCATGGTTCGTGGTGCCGCACGACACCGTTGTGGGGACGCGGACTGAGTCTTGTCAACACCGGTGCCGAAGACCGTCTGCACGACTGTCGTGCCCGCAACGAGATAGAGGCCATCCTCTGGCACGGCTACTCGAAGAAGTCGGATGCCTACGAGAGCACGCTGAAGTTCTACAACCTGCCGAAGGCCGACCGCGATGCCGTAGTGAAGTTCCTTCGTGCTATCTGATCTTAAATGAAGTATTAAGAGTAAAGAAGTGAAGAAGTTGCTCATCATCCTATATGTGGCCATCGTCATCTGTATGGCGGTGGCCACTATCGTAGAGAAGTATCAAGGCACAGCCTTCGTGACCCACCACTTCTACGGAGCGTGGTGGTTCTCGCTGTTGTGGGCCTTGCTGACAGCCGTCGGCATCGTCTACTTCCTGAAACAGCGGGTCAGGAAGGCTTTCGCCGTCGTGTTGCACCTCTCGTTCGTCGTCATCCTCGCTGGTGCGTTGCTCACCCATCTCACGGGAACACAGGGCATGATGCACCTCCGCATCGGCGAGCAGTCGGACAGCTATGTGGTGAACAAAGGACAGACGACCGTCAGCAAAGAACTTCCCTACCTTGTGAAGCTCGACACATTCCGCATCGTCTACCATGAAGGAACGACAGCCGCGGCCGACTATGTGTCGCAACTGACCATCACCGACGGCAAGCAGGTGCTGAAGTCGGAGGTGTCGATGAACAACATCTTCTCTCACCGCGGAACACGCTTCTATCAAAGCAGCTACGACGAGGATGCCCAGGGGTCTATCCTCGCCGTGAACAGCGACCCGTGGGGCATCCCCGTTACCTATACAGGCTACACGCTGCTCTTCATCGCCCTCGTGTGGATGCTTGTGGCGCCCAACGGACGGTTCCGCCGACTGCTCTTGGTGCTGTTTTGCTTTCTCCCCAGTGTGGGGATGGCAGACGAGCCTCACACCTTTCCCACATCGACGGCCCGCGAATTTGGCAAGCTCAACATGCTCTACAACGATCGTATCTGCCCTGTGCAGACCTTCGCCATCGACTTCACCAAGAAGCTCTATGGCAAGCGGCATTATGGGAAATATACGGCCGAGCAGGTGTTGGCGGGCTTCATCTTCTGGGGTGATGAGTGGAGCAACGAACCTATCCTCAAACTGAAAGGCGGCCCGCTGCGCGAAACGCTCCAACTGCCCAAGTATTGCTCTGTCAACACATTCTTCAACCCTTCGATGGGATATATCCTGGGGCCGTATGTCCAGGAATACTATCGCGGCAACAACGACGCGTTCCATAAGGATGTAGGCAAGGTGGACGACCGCCTGCAGCTCATCATGGAGCTGCGGCAAGGCAAATTGCTCAAGATATTCCCCTACACCTCTCACCTCGCACCCCCGCACCCCCGCACCCTCGCACCCTCGAACGTACCCCGTACAACCTGGTACAGTCCGGTGGACAAATATCCTGAGCATATCGATGCCGAACAGCAAGAGTACATGAAGAATGTCTTCTCGCTCATCAACGAGGACGCCCATGCAGGACGCTTCGACCGTATCAATGAATATCTGCAAAAAATGCAGAAGTATCAGGTGCGTTATGGTGGCGCCTCGCTGCCCTCAGCCCAACGGACAAGAGCCGAGCGACTCTATAATGCCGTGCCCTTCGCCACCATTCTCTTCATGGTCAACCTGACGATGGCCATGCTCCTGCTCGTCGGCTTCCTAAGAAACACCGAACCCTCAAGTGTAACCTCGCACCCCCGCACCCCTGCACCCCCGCACCCTCGACACCACCATTCTTCATTTTTCATTCTTCTCTTCTCATTCCTGGCGCTGACGCTCTGTCTGATCTTGCGTTGGATAGTCTCCGGCACCATCCCGATGGCCAACGGCTACGAGACGATGCTCCTCATGGCCTGGCTCGTGATGCTGATGGCCCTGTTGATGCAGCGACGCTTCCCCATCATGCTCTTCTTCGGCTTCCTGATGTCGGGATTCTTCCTCCTGGTGAGCCATATCTCGCAGATGGACCCGCAGATATCGCACGTCATGCCCGTACTGTCGTCGCCCTTGCTCACCATCCATGTGAGCATCATCATGATGGCATACGCTCTGCTGTCGATGACCTTCATCTGCGGCATAGCAGGGCTGGTGGCAGCGGTCAGGATGAGGCACGCGAAGTGGGAGAATAGTCTGCACACCTTGTCGCAGCTGTTCCTGTATCCAGCCATCACCTGTCTCGGCTTTGGTATCTTCACGGGAGCCATCTGGGCCAACGTCTCGTGGGGCACCTATTGGAGCTGGGACCCGAAAGAGACATGGGCGCTCATCACGCTGATGGTCTATGCCGTACCGCTTCACGACCGCTCGCTTCCTTGGCTGCGAAAGCCCTCCCACTACCACCTCTTCATGATTCTGGCTTTCCTTTCGCTCATCATGACCTATTTCGGGGTCAACTATTTCCTCGGCGGCATGCACAGCTATGCTTAGCTATTAAAAAGAAGAAAATTTACGAGGAAATGTTGCGCGTTTCGCCGAAAAGTCTTATCTTTGCCGACGGAACATCGTTTCCACGCCCTGCAGAAGCAGGACGTGCAACGTCGAAACAATGAGCAACGGAAGAAGACATATCACCCCGACAAGCCGCATCGGCCGCCACATCGCGGCTGTAGCCATCACCCTCATAGCGCTGACGGCCTGCCACTATCTTCCCCCCCTCGGGGGGATAAGAGGGGGGCTTTCGGGGAGGCTGGGTGGGGGCATCGACTCCCTCGTCAACTCCCGCCCCGACTCTGCCCTGACCCTCCTCAACAGCATTGCCCGCGACACCGCAAAGATGTCGCGGCGCGACCTTATGCGCTACTACCTCCTGCGCACCAACGCCGAGAACAAGTGCGACACCGTCCTCACAGCGCGCCACGCCGCCCTGATGCGCCGCGTCTGCGACTACTACGACCGCCACTCCTTCAAGCGCGAAGCCAACAACCGCATGCTCGCTCACTATCTATTGGGCCGCTGCTACGACGACATGGGGGAAGCCCCATTAGCCTTGGAAGAGTTTCATAACGCTGAGAATGCTGCCGACACAACTGATATAGATTGCGATTTCCACCAGCTAAGCCTGATACATTCACAATGTGGCAGCATATATTCTTCTTTGTATATGCTCCGGCAGGACTTGGAGGAACTGAAGAAAGCTGCTTATTATGCTAAACTTTGTAATGACACAATCTCTTATTTGACCTATGAGGATCTGATAGCCAATGTCTACGGTAATCTCGGCATTCACGATTCATTAATATCAATAAAACAAGAGCTTTCCAGCCAATTCAAGCAAATGGGACGCAAGGATCTTTCTGCCATTTCTACCGGTTCCTGTGCGTATGCCTTTATTCAAAAAGGAAAGCTGAAAGAGGCAAAAAAATGCATGGACGAATATGAGAAAGAATCGGGGATGTTTTTCGCGAATGGGGATATCCGTCCAGGCCATGAGATCTATTACTTCACAAAAGGAGTTTTTTATATGGCCGTAGATCGGCTCGACTCTGCCGAACTGTTCTTCCGAAAGAATCTTGCTCTTTCACGGAACAGCAATGCGCGAATAAGTGCCATGCAAGGATTGAGCGACCTTTACAGGAAGAAAAACAATAACGACTCCGTTGCAAAGTATTCAACCCTTTGCTATGAGCTGAATGATTCTGTATACAAGGAATCAGAAGTCAAGGTGCTGTTGAGCCTGAAGGCATCTTTCGACTATAGCCGCTTGCAAAAATCCGAGGCTAAGAAGCAGGAGCAATTGGAGAAAGAGCAGCAAAGGAAACGGGTGCTACTCCTAATTGCCATAGTCATTATTCTGCTATCAAGCTTCATTATCCAGAAGATATGGAAGAACAGAAGGTTAAGGATAGACGAGCTGAATGAACAACTTTTGCAGTATGCCCATGACAAGCAGGACCTTCAGGAGAAAACAAAAGAAATGGAAGTCCTCCGTCTTGCCGTCGGCAATTTGAAAAGGGAATCCTTGCGTTTGAAAAAACAAAGTGATAATCTTAGGAAGGACAGAGAAGCCACTTCAAAAGAAAACAGGGATCTCGCCCATAAGAATAAGGAAAGCCTGCTTCATGCGGATGCTCTCCAAAAGATCATTGACAAGAATGAACTAGTCATTGAAAACCTGACCAAGAAGATTCTGCAGTATGAGGCTGACAATCCTTTATTCAAAGTACGATCTTCAAGCTTGAATTCATTGGCCAATTCCGATGCATTCATTCCATTTGCCGAGTATTTACGCAACAGGAAGGTCATTCCAAGCATAAAAGACTGGAATTGCCTCCTGGAGAAGGTGCAAGATGAAATGCCAGGTTTTAAGACCTTCCTTTTGGACAGAAACAGGCTAAAGATGGAAGATTACAAACTCTGTGTACTGGTGATGCTCAATTGCAGTCCAAGCGATATCTGTTCCATCTTGAATATGCATTTTCCCCATGTATCCAAGACAAGGAAGAAGCTTCTCAGGGAAGTGTTCAACAAAGACGGCAAACCAGAGGAATTTGACGAAACACTACGTACTATTTTCTAGAGCAAGACACGTATGCGTATTTTCAAGCGACGGACAAAAATCCTGATTTACAATCGGTTACGCCTCAACTGGAAATTATTTGGAAATTCTTTTCTCTAAAAATCCTTTGTAAGACAAATCCTTTCGTGTAAATTTGCACCATCTTTTTACAAACTTATAAAAATATGAAGTTTATGACAAAAGGATTTGTTTCATTTCTTATTGCAGGATGCAGCATGACTGCGTCAGCCCAGTATCTTCCACCTACCAGTGGGGATCAGATTAATCTTTCAGTGAGTATTGTTGACCCGTATGGCGGTTTGGGCAATGGTCACCCCAAGTCACCCGTCCAGCCCCCGTACGTCACCCTCGACGACCATACCTTATATATATGGTCGCAGCACAGCGGGTACACGCTCACCCTCCAGGACGACGACGGCATCGTCGTCTATCAGACCTATGTCGCCGCAGGCGTGCAGTTCGCCGCCCTGCCATCGACCCTCTCGGGCAGCTACACGCTGCAGCTGTCCAACGACACGTACCTGTTCACAGGAACACTGGATCTTTAGTATTGTCAAATCTTTCTCGTTTAGTCCAACAGTAGAATCATATTCAATCTGTGTTACAAAGACCGGTTATATACCATATATCTTACATGTGAGAAATACAGAGTTCATACAAAATGAAACTTATGATGAAGAAACAATGATTATGGGCAATAACATTCGGATTGGAAGCAATGTAACATCCTTTAGAGAAGAAGGGCCGGTTGTCGTAGAAAGTGGCAAAACGAGCATTTCGTATTCCAGCGAAGTTTTTTATTAAAAATGATTTTGAAATAAAGAAAGGAGCAGAACTTTGTATTGAATGTAACATTCAGCCTTAATAGGAGTATATTTTACACTTTTATGGATGAAATTCTTGTAAAATTCAGAAGTAATTACTATATTTGCAAAAAATATGTTTAACTAATAAATTGTATTGATATGAAAAGATGTTTAAGACTTATAATTACGTTGTTGCTTGTAGCTGTGACGAGCCTGCAACTACAAGCCAAGAAGCATCCATTTGTGATGGAGGGTAAGAAGTGGGTGTACTGCGATGATTATGGGAACAAGACCGTTACATATGTGATACATGGAGACACCATTGTCAGCGGCGAGGCATTTATGAAGATGTTCCGTTCTGAAAATGGGGAAGAATTTACGTATTTCGGTGCTGTGCAGGAACAAGGCAAAAAAGTGTATATCATATACGCTGATGAAGAGACAAAAGGTCTCGTATATGATTTCAATGACACCCCGGAGTCGCATGAGACATTGGCGAACGGCATGATTTTGGACGTAGGCTTGGATTGCAAACAAGAATACGACTCTGAGTTATATAATCGTATTAGATACACTTTCCCTCACTCCTCTGATGATCCGAATATGACTATTTATATCTCGGCATTAGAAGGCTTTGGTGGCCTTGAAATCGACCTTTTAACCAGGAATGTCTCAGAAACGAACTCTTCTCTGATAGCTTGCTATGAAAATGGAGAGTATCTTTTCAATGTATACGATACATATTCGTGGGATAGACACTTATGGAATTCTGCGGTTAATTCTTTGGTGAAGGAAGGCAAGCAATGGAACTACCGTGCAGAGAACTTCTTCGGCGACGGATATGATTTCGAATTCTTTATTGAAGGTGACACGCTGATTGGCAACAAGGCCTACAAAAAGCTGTACACCATTGACGAGCCGAGATACAACTCATCAGAGCCTGTCTACTGCGGAGCTTTGCGCGAAGAAAGGACGGCGGAGGCTATTGCTGTTGATTTCGTTAGGGCTGGTCACGAGAACGTAGAACTGCTCTACAACTTCAGCCCGCTCTTGGGCGACAAGTTCTATTACGGTGAGAAATACGGCACTGTGACAGAACTGGACGAGATAACGGTGAGGGGAATCAAGCGCAACCGCATTAAGCTGGTCGTCACCGACGAGGATTCACCCTGGCCCAACTCTGAAGATGCCACGGGCTACTGGGTCGAGGGCATCGGCAGCTCGGCTGGGCTGCTCACCCCCGTCGATTTCATCTCTTGGGGAAATTCCGACCATCTTCTCTCTGTCTACGAAAACGGAGATGTCGTCTTTACCGGCAGCGACTTCGACGGCAGCTCTCCGACAGGTATCAGCGATAGCCAGTACGATGTTTCGGCAGAGCGTATGCAAGGCGTGTACGACCTGCAGGGACGGCGAGTCATGAAAATGAAGAGCACGGAGAATAATTCTTCATTCTCCACCCTTCGTTCTTCATTCCCACAAAAGGGTGTCTACATCGTCAGCGGCAGGAAATATGTCGTGAAGTGACCAACATCTCGTATTTTTGTCATTGTTTTGCACTCAAATAATTCTATAATGGCCTAATAAAAAGCAAATGACTATGAACAGTAGAAACACATTCAAGACATTGATGCTCACCGCCGTGCTTTCGCTGGTGTCATCATGGGCAATGGCAGAGCCATACAAAGAGAAGGCTTGGGAGGTGGTGAGGATGGCGCATGATGCTCAGCGCCTCTATCTGGCAACGGCAGAGCGTGGGCTGGTCGTCATCGACAAGGCTACAGGCGAACAGACTTTCTTCAACGTGGAGAACGGCAAGCTCGAAAACAATGGAATCAACGACGTGGTAGTCATTGGTGACAAAGTATATTTGGCATACAGGGTTGTATTCAGTGACCGTGGCGTCATATTTCCGAAAAATTGGCTTGTATATTTCGACATCAACGAAGGGAGGGTTACTCCCTTTGAGTTCACAGACAAGGATTACAATAAACTGCATCATATTGCGTCCCTCAAGGGCTGGGTTTTACCCCGTCTATTTTTAGATGACCAGAACAATCTGTGGTTTTCTGTTGAAGACATTTATGCCTGCAAATACGATTTCGCACAACACGGCATCGTCTATGTGTCACCCGCACTGGATGTAATGGGTTCTTCTGTAAGCAATATCTTGTCTGTAGCCGATTTCCGTCAGGATGGACA